>ERZ857998.369-NODE-369-length-66090-cov-10.020762_pt1 | contig 66090 bp, 63 predicted proteins | sample MGYA00519954_ERZ857998 | MGnify/ENA primary metagenome ERZ857998 (study PRJEB31778, sample SAMEA3449424) | human gut metagenome | biome: human gut; feature: human-associated habitat; material: faeces | place: United Kingdom | collected 2010/2012 ...
GAAACGATTTCTTTCGCTGCTTTTACAACATCTACAACCTGAGTATGGATGTCAGCTGCAGAAAGTTTTACGTTTACTTTGATTGCTTCGCCCTTCAGAGAAGTATCCTTTTCTCTTTTCTTCATAACGCCAGGTCTTACGGTAGACATGGTCGGTCTGGTTCTGGGCGTGATGATGGTAGCCATCAGATTTCCTCCGAACGCAGGACGAGTCTGCTTCAGGAGAGCCTTTTTCGGATCATCTGCTGTGAGACCTTTTGTGTTGCAGGTTGTCTTTGTTTCCAGGAAGTTGATATAGTGGTTCATGTCGATATCCAGTCTTGTGCAGTCAGCGGTCAGACCGGTATCCAGTCTTGCAGCTACTCTGGGAGCCAGGTCTCTTCCGATGTGTGTAGCACCGTACATTACGATTTCAGGCTTGTATTCAACGATAGCGTCTGAAATAACTTTTGTATATCCATCAGTTGTGAAGTTTTCGAGTAATGGATCTTCGATAAGGTAAACCTGGTCAGCACCGTATTCGAAGCATTCCTGTGCCAGATGTCCAACGTTGTTACCAACGATCAGAGCACAAACTTTTGTGTCAGCGCTGATGTCTCTTGATAACTTGTGACCTTCGCCGATAAGTTCGAGTGCCACGTTCATCAACTTGCCATCACGCTGTTCTGCATATACCCAGATATTTTTATAATCCGCAAAATTTGTTGACATGTTCTTTCTCCCTCCTTAGATAACGTGCTTCTTCTTAAGATTGATAAGCAGGTTCTTTGCCTGTTCTTTTTCAGTATCTCCTTCGATCTTAACGCCCGGCTGTTTAGGTGCAGGTGTAAATGATCTGAATACGTTTGTAGGTGATGCTTCAAGACCAACCTTTGTAAGGTCAACTTCGATATCCTTTGCATTCCATGTAGTCATCTTCTTTTCGCCAAAGATGCCTTTCATTGTCATGTATCTAGGAGTGTTAAGTTCTTTGATTGTTGTAAGCAGACAAGGAGTCTGGATCTTGATAAGTTCGTATCCGTCCTCTAACTGTCTTTTAACTGTGATATCCTTGAGGTTATCAGCAATTTCAAATTCCTCTACATATGAAACCTGAGGAATTCCGAGTTTTTCTGCAAGCTGCGGTCCAACCTGTGCAGTATCTCCGTCGATTGCCTGTCTTCCTGTGAAGATAAGGTCGAAATCTCCGTTTTCCTTGACCCATTTTCTGATGCCGGCTTCAAGTGTGTTTGAAGTAGCCCATGTGTCTGATCCGCCTACTGCTCTGTCTGAAATAAGGAAACCTTCGTCTGCACCCTTTGCGATACATTCGAATAACAGGTCGTTTGCCTGCGGAGGTCCCATTGTGATTACTGAAACTGTTACGTCATCAAATTTATCTTTGATCTTTAAAGCTTCTTCTAAAGCGTTAGCATCGTCATTGTTTAAAATGCTTGGAACGCCGTCTCTGATTAAAGTTCCTGTCTTAGGGTTGATTTTGATAACATTTGTATCAGGAACCTGTTTTGCACATACTAAGATTCTAAATGCCATTTGTATTTCCTCCTTCTTCCTTATTTGAATATCTGACCTGCGATAACGATCTTCTGAACTTCTGAAGTACCTTCGTAGATTTCAGTAATCTTAGCGTCTCTCATCATTCTTTCAACCGGATAATCCTTGGTGTATCCGTAGCCGCCGTGGTACTGTACGCACTTCGTGGTAACAGCCATTGCTGTTTCCGCGGCGTATAACTTCGCCATCGCAGCAGCTTCGCCGTAGTTGAGGTGTTTGTCCTTCATGTCGGCAGCTCTGTAAATGAGCAGTCTTGCAGCTTCGATTCTGGTCTTGAGATCAGCCATTTCAAACTGCAGCGCCTGGAACTGGGAAAGCTTCTTGCCGAACTGCTTTCTCGCGTTCATGTAATCAACTGTTACGTCGAACGCGCCCTGCGCGATACCCAAAGCCTGGGAAGCGATACCGATACGGCCGCCGTCCAGTGTGGACATCGCAACCTTGAAGCCGTCGCCGACAGCGCCCAGAAGTCTGTCTTCCGGAATCACACAGTTCTGGAAAATCAGTTCTGTTGTGGAGGATGCGCAGATACCCATCTTATCTTCAGTCTTACCGATGGAGAAGCCTTCATCGCCTTTTTCTACGATGAACGCGGAGATTCCATGGTTGCCTTTTTTCTTATCAGTCATTGCCATAACAACGAACACGTCAGCGTATCCACCGTTTGTGATGAATACCTTCGCGCCGTTGAGAATCCACTTACCGTCAACCAGTTCAGCTCTGGTCTGCTGTCCGGACGCGTCAGTACCCGCGTTTGGTTCGGTTAAGCCGAAAGCACCGAGCTTCTTTCCGGAAAGTAAATCCGGCAGATATTTCATTTTTTGTTCTTCATTACCCCAGTTGAAAATCGGCCAGCAGCACAGGGATGTGTGAGCAGAGCAGATAACGCCTGTGGAAGCACAGACTCTGGATAACTCTTCTACGGTGATGGCATAGGAGATGTGGTCTCCGCCTGCACCGCCGTACTGTGTCGGGAATGGGATTCCCATTAAACCATACTTAGCCATTTTTTCAACTGTTTCTACAGGGAATCTGTGTTCCTTGTCGATGTCAGCAGCTAAAGGTTCAACTTCGTTAACGGCAAATTCTCTTACCATTTTTCTTACGAATTCTTGTTCCTTCGTTGGTTGAAAGTTCATTTAAATGCCTCCTTAAATTATTAATAACGGTCATTTTTTAGGAAAATCAAAGACCTGTTTTTAACTTGTTATCCCATGTTAAAGACATAACAACATACAATACTATTAAAACACTTTTTTATCAATCTTGCAAGGTATTTTTGCTTTTTTTCCGCGGAAAATGTCGAATTTTTTTCTGTTTTTTCACGCCTTTTACAGTTACTTCCTAAATACCTTCACAGCACCGTCAGATCTGCTCATAAGCATCAATATTTTTGATCATCGTGACTGTCGTTCCCTCATCCGGTCGGGAATCGACCTTGATCTTATCCATGAAACTTTCCATGACCGTAAACCCCATACCGCTGCGTTCTTCTCCGCTGTCCGTCGTAAACAGCGGCTCCATCGCGCGTGCAATATCTTCGATTCCGACCCCTTTGTCAATGACCTTAATCATCAGCGCGGTACGCGAAATCAGTGCGAATTCCAGATCCACCTTGCCGCGCAGCTGTCCCGCGTAGCCGTGTATCACCGCGTTGCTGAAGGCCTCCGACACTGCCGTTCGTATTTCGGTCAGCTCTTCGACCGTCGGATCCAGCTCACTTGCGTAGGCAGCCGTAATGCCCCTGACCAGCCTTAGATTTTCAAGCGCGGCCTCCACCTGCACCTTTAAAATTCTTTCCATTCCGCCGCCTCCTTTTCTTTTAGCAGTTTCACCGCTTCCTCTCTGGTTTGCGCGTAGGGCATCAGCGAAAAAATCCCCGCCATATGTAAAATGCCGCGCACAGTTTTCGCGCAGGACGCGATCACGACGCTGCCGCCTGCCTCGCGCAGCCTGCGATAGCGTCCGAGCACCATGCCGATGCCCGCGCTGTCCATATACGTTACCTTTTCAAAATCGAAGACCAGATCGCAAGGCGCGCAGCGTTCCAGGCTGCGATCAATATCCTCTCTGATTCCGGCAGCTGCGTGATGATCCAGTTCACCGAAAAGGCGCACCACCAGCACATTTTCGTTCACTTCAAAAATGACCTCCATACCCTTCTCTCCTTTCACACTTCTAAGCTAATGATACCGCAGCTTCGGCGAAAAGTCTTTAGGAGAATGAGGGGAAGGCTGACTTCTTTTGTCGAAGCCTGTCGAATCTGTCGTGGCATATACGCAGCCTCCTGTATCAGAGAAAGGAAGTATCGCCTATCAGCGATGCGCGGTCAATCATGACCACCGGCTCAGCCGGTGGTTTGTTTGGCCCCTATAAGGGGCCTTTACCTGCGGTGCGTCTGAAGACGCGCTGAAAGTTCCTCCAACCGCACGTTTCTTTCTGCTTGAACCTTAAGGTTCTCTATTTCTTCTTATCCCATTTTTCTCCAGTGAATGGATCTATGTATTCTTTCATGCTGATCTGATCATTAACAAGATCCTCTTGCAACTGGTTTTTCACATATTCGGCTATCTTTTTCTCATTTTTTCCGACGGTATCTACATAATAGCCGCGACACCAAAAGTGCCTGTTTCCATATTTGTACTTTAGATTTGCATGTCTGTCGAAAATCATCAAAGAACTTTTTCCCTTGAGATATCCAGCGATATAGGAAACACTGTACTTTGGTGGTATTTTTATTAACATGTGAATGTGATCCGGACAACACTCTGCCTCAATGATTTCAATTCCTTTTCGTTCGCACAACAAGCGTAAAATTTTTCCAATGTCGGCTTTAATCTTTCCATAAATAACTTGTCTTCGATATTTTGGTGCAAACACAATGTGGTACTTACAATTCCACGTGGTATGTGCTAAACTATTCTTGTCTTTCATGACAACCTCCTTTTCTACTTGGTGCGGTTGGGGAACCACACTCATTGTAGCACAGGAGGTTTTTTACTTGAAGCTAAAGCTCTTGATTCCACCGGCATAGCCGGTGGTTTTATTCCACTAAAGCTACAAAAAAAGCGGAAAGCCGGAAAACTTCCGGCCCCGCGTAATGCTTCTATCGATACTTTTTTCGCTATTCCGGCATGATGTTGACGATTTCCTGCGCCGCAATTGCCGCCTCGATCAGTGCCTCACAGTCCAGCTTGCTCTCGGATTCAAGAATCCGTTCCAGCTTCGGTTTGGTCGTCGGATGTTTCGGGAGAAAAACCGTGCAGCAGTCCTCATACGGCTGTATCGATGTTTCGAAGGTGCCGATCTCCTCCGCTTTGGCCATGATGTCCACCTTGTCCATCGCGATCAGCGGGCGCATGACAGGCAGGCTCACGCTGGCATCGGTCACCACCAGCGCTTCCGCGGTCTGGCTGGCGACCTGACCGAGATTTTCTCCTGTGATGAGCATCTGGCAGCCGGTATCCTTTGCGATACGTTCCGCGATGCGCATCATGAAACGGCGCACAAGGATCGTCGTTTCTTCCTCCGGACAGTTCGTGACGATGGCCTCCTGAATCGGCAGCAGATTGATCACATGCATCTTAAATCTGCCGCAGTAGGTTGATACGATACGTGCGAGATCCTCGACCTTTTCCTGCGCGCGCTGGCTCGTATACGGATAGGAATGAAAATGCACCGCCTCGATCAGCATGCCGCGCTTGGCCATCATCCACGTGGCCACCGGGCTGTCGATTCCGCCCGAAAGCAGGGTCAGCCCCTTGCCGTTGGTTCCAAGCGGCAGACCGCCGAATCCCGGGATCTTCCCTTCGTAAATATACGATCTGTCGTGGCGTACATCGACATGCAGCAGCACATCAGGATTATGCACGTCAACCTTGAGCACCTTGCAGCCGATGAGCACCTTGGCGCCGATGATGCGCCCGATTTCCGGAGATTTGACCGGAAAATTCTTGTCCGCGCGCTTTGCCTCGACCTTAAAGGTATGAATGCCGCGCTCCTCGATCAGCGATTTCATGTAAGCCACCGCTTCCTCGCCGATGGCATCAAGCTCGGACGGCGCCTCGACCGCCTTGCTGATGGAAGCGACGCCGAACACCTTGGAGATTTCCCTGATGATCGCTTGGATGTCCAGTGCCTTATCCGCTCGAACAAAGATCAGACCTTCGCTTCTTCTGACATCCACGCCGCGAAACGATTTCAGGTTATTGCGGATGCGATCCACCAGCATCCGCTCAAAATATGGTTTATTCATGCCCTTCAAGGCAACCTCACCGCAGCGAACGATGAGAATGTTTTGTTCATTCATGGTGATTCTCCTGTCGATTTCTTCTATTGTAAATGAGCGATTTCAGCGGGATCAGCGAAAGCTCCCCAGTCTGCGGAAGCGCTGCACCGCTGCCTTAAGCTTCTCAGCCGTGTATTCCATTTCCTCGATCGTATTAAACTCACTGAAGCTGAAACGAATTGCCCCTTCGATCTCCTTCGGCGAAAGTCCCATGGCGTTCAAGACATGTGAGCCTTTCGCGGAAGCATGATTGGACGAGCAGGCAGAACCTGTGGAAACATAGATACCGTCCTGCTCCAGCGTGTGCAGGAGCACTTCCCCGCGCGTGCCGAGGAAGGAGATATTCAATACCGACGGGCAAGCCGTTTCGTCCTGTGGACTGTTGACGCGAATATCCGCGATTTCATCCTTGCAGGCGTTCAGCAAAAATTCACGGCAGGCTCGCATCGCTTCCAGGCGCGCGTCAAAATTCCGCGTTGCCAGCTCCGCTGCCTTCCCAAAACCGATGATGCCAGGTGTATTCTCCGTACCGGAGCGCAGATGCCGTTCCTGTCCCCCGCCGAGCAGGAAGGCCGGTAAATGCAGGCCTTTGCGGACGTATAGGGCGCCCATGCCCTTCGGCCCGTGAATTTTATGCGCGCTGAATGAGATCATGTCCACACCCAGATAGCTTCGCGCGAAATCAATGGGAATTTTGCCGAAGGCCTGGACGCAATCGCTGTGCAGCCAAATATCCGTGCCATGCGCCCGGTTAAAATCGTCCCGCAGTTTCACGATCTCCGGAATCGGCATGATCGTTCCTGTTTCGTTATTGACACCCATAACGGAGATCAAAACGGTATCTTCTGTCAGCTCCGCCGCGAGCTGCTCCATGTCCGGATGACACAGGCGGTCAACGCCGATCCGGACAATCTCACAGCCCATGCTTTCCAGCATGCGCGCCGGCTCCAGGATTGCCGGATGCTCTACAGCGGAAACGATAATTTTTTTGCCGCTTCGCTTCTTTGCCCGCGCCGCGCCAAACAGAACCGTATTGTCCGATTCCGTACCGCAGGAGGTAAAATACAGTTCCTCCTCTTTACAACCCATGGAAGCCGCGAGCGTCTTTCGCGCCGCGCGAACCTCCTTTTCGGCGTTCAGACCCAGCGCGTGCAGAGAGGAGGGATTGCCATAGTTTTCGCGCGCTGCCCGCAGCATGACTTCCGTCACTGCGTCGTACTGCCGCGTGGTCGCGCTGTTATCCAGATAAACTGTCTTTTTTTCTGTTTTCTCAAGCATTAGACTTCCTCAACTTCTTCTCGTCCGGTAAAGATATTCATCCATTTTTTGGAAAAATATCGATAATAGCAAATAAAAATTTTCAGCACATCCGCTGTCGCGACCAGCGTCATCGCCCAGTGCAGCGGCAGATCAAGCAACAGTACGCTGATGTAGGCCAGCGGTACCTGCAGACCGATGTTGCACGCGACGTCCACATACATGCAGAACATCGTATCACCGCCCGGCCGGAAGATCGCGCAAATCATCATGTAGGACAGCATCTTCGGTGTCATCGCAAATGCGTAAACGAGCAGGGCCTTCATCAGCATGTCCGTCGTCTCCGGCGCGAAATTATAAATATCCGCGACCGGCGCGCGCAGCAGAAGGATCGCCGCGGTCATGATCACATTCAGCACCCAGGTCACCTTGAGAATGTCGCGGCTGTACTCGTAGGTCAGCTTCTTTTTGCCTTGTCCCAAAACCTCGCCCAGCAGAACCGCCGAAGCGTTGCCGAGGCCGAAATAAATTGTCTGGAAGAAATCCGTTACCGTTACCGCCACCTGCGACACCGCGAAGGCGGAGGCGCTGATTTTGCCGTAAGCCGCAAAAATGCAGGAGACCGATACCGCCCACAGAGCCTCCGTAATGATGACCGGAACCGCTGTTTTCATTACGCCCGCAAACAGTTCTCCCGAATACGCGAATAATTCGCCAGGCTTCGCTTTGAGCGGGTATTCCTTCCGCAGATACACCGAAAGATACATCGCGGCGCATTCCAGAACTCTGGCGAGCAAGGTCGCGATCGCGGCACCCTCCACGCCCAGCTTCGGAAACCCGCATTTGCCGTAGATCAGCAGATAATTGCAGATGACATTCATCAGAATCGCGCAGCCGTTGATGATGGTCGGCACTTTTACGTCCTGAATGGCACGCGAGTTATAGGATATCACAAAGGTCAGACCGGAAAATATATAGGAAAAGCACGCGATTCGCAGATATTTTGTGCCCAGCAGCACGACCTCCGCGTCCTCCGCGAAAAGACGAATCAGGCCCGGCGCTGTAAGGAACACGAAGACGGTAACCGGAACCGCGAGTGTCAGACAGACCGTATAGTCAATACCGATAATTTTGCGCAGACTGACGATATCGCGAATGCCCCAATATTGTACCGCGTGGACGGCCGCGCCGCTGAACACGCCGAAGAGCACAACGCCAAAAATAAAATAAATCTGATTCGCGGCACCGACCGCTGCTAACGCGTTTTCTCCGACCTTACCGACCATGATGGTATCAGCCAGATTCAGCGTTACCGCGATGACCTGCTGAATGATCATCGGAATACCGACAATGAGCAGCTTGCGGTAAAAGTTCTGATTTACTTCTTTGCACCCGTTCTCCATAATTCTCTCCGTCATGTTTATGATCCTTTTATCCCTTTAGATAACGATAGAGGCAGATTGCTCTGCCTCTGGTTTTGTTTTTGAAAAGACTACTTCGCGTAGTCGATCGCTCTGGTTTCTCTGACCACATTGACCTTGATCTGTCCCGGATATTCCAGCTCAGACTCGATCTTCTTGGAAATTTCTCTCGCCAGAAAAACGATTTCTTCGTCGTTGACTGCGTCCGGCTTGGCAATGATGCGAATTTCGCGGCCTGCCTGAATCGCAAAGGACTTTTCGACACCCGGCGTCGTGTTCGCAATCTCTTCGAGCTTTTCCAGACGCTTGATATACGCGTCGAGAGTCTCTCGTCTGGCGCCCGGTCTTGCCGCCGACAGCGCGTCTGCCGCCGCGATCAGAACCGCTTCCATGTTCTTCGGCTCGTAATCACCGTGGTGGGCAGCCATGCCGTTGATGACCGCTTCGGACTCCTTATACTTACGCAGGATCTCGATACCGATATCCACATGGGTACCCTCATATTCGTGGTCGAGTGCCTTGCCGATATCATGCAGCAGTCCGGCTCTCTTGGCCAGCTTGACGTCCAGTCCCAGCTCGCCTGCCATCAGACCCGCGAGCTGCGCGACCTCGATGGAATGCTTGAGTACATTCTGCCCGTAGGAGGTTCTGTATTTGAGTCTGCCCAGAATCTTGACCAGCTCCGGATGCAGATTGTGAATGCCGACCTCGAAGGTCGCCTGTTCGCCTTCCTCCTTGATGATCGCGTTGACTTCCTTGGTCGCCTTTTCGACCATTTCCTCGATCCGCGCCGGATGGATGCGGCCGTCTACAATGAGCTTTTCGAGCGCGATACGCGCGATCTCTCTTCTGACCGGATCGAAGCCGGACAGGATGACCGCCTCCGGTGTGTCGTCGATGATCAGATCTACGCCGGTGAGCGTTTCGATGGCTCTGATGTTGCGGCCCTCTCTGCCGATGATGCGTCCCTTCATTTCATCATTCGGGAGCGCGACCACCGAAACGGTGGTTTCAGCCACATGATCCGCCGCGCAGCGCTGAATCGCGCCGGTGATGATGTATTTCGCCTTCTTATCCGCTTCTTCCTTCGCCTTGGTTTCGATCTCTTTGATCATCACAGAGGCTTCGTGACGGACTTCCTTTTCGGTATTGGCGAGCAGGATGGCCTTCGCCTCCTCTGCCGTATAACCGGAAATTCTCTCCAGCTCTTCCATCTGCTTGGCTATAACAAGTTCTAACTCTTTTTGTCTATTGATAATTGCCTGTTCTTTTTGTGTAATGCTTTCTTCTTTTCGTTCGATATTCTCAAGTTTGCGATCCATGGATTCTTCCTTTTGGATCAGTCTTCTCTCGGAGCGCTGGATTTCCGAACGCCGTTCTCTGGCATCACGTTCCGCTTCACTTCTCAGTCTGTGTGCCTCTTCCTTCGCCTCCAGAATCGCTTCCTTCTTCATATTTTCGGATTTACTCTCCGCGTCCAGAATCAGATTTCTCGCCTTCTGTTCCGCGCTGCCGATTGCTTTTTCGCCGACATTTTTACGATATATATATCCGATCAACGCGCCGATTGCAAGCGCAACCACCGCAATTACAATTTTCACTATAATTGGGCCCATTGCAGCACCTCCTTCTTATTCAATTTTTGTTTTTTTCTTTTCTTTTTTTCGATTATCGTTTACAATATCTATTGCATGAAAATTTATGAATCAAAATGCATTACATAATTAAATCTTGATATATCCATACAATATATATTATAATGTTTAAAGCAAGGGAATGTCAAGAAGCAGAAAGGCAAGTAATGAACAAAATTTTTAATCCATTGGAAAATATTGATAAATTTATCCTGATTTGCGTCGGTTTACTGGGTATTTTGAGTCTGACCATGCTCGAAAGCACCGTATATGAGGACGGCTTCGTCCTCGCCAGACCGGTTTTGATTCAAGCGATCGCGTACCTGCTCGGTTTCGGCGTACTCCTTTTCATTCAGAATCTGGACTACCGCTTTTTTATCGGACTGGAAAAAATACTCTATGCCCTATCGGTGCTTTTCCTGCTGACGGTATATATCCCCGGGCTCGGCCAGGAAAACTACGGTTCCCGCGCCTGGATCAATCTCGGCATCACGACCCTGCAGCCATCGGAATTCGTCAAAATCCCCTTTGTCCTGATCATGGCAGGCTATCTGTCGGAGCATCGTGACGAGCTGACCAGGTTCACCGGCGTTTTTAAGGCCTTCCTGGTCGCGGCGCCGATCATCGCCGTCGTGCTCAAAGAGGACCTGGGCAGCGCGCTGGTCTATATCGTGATGTGGATTTTTATGGTATTCTTCGCCGGCATCGACTACAAGCTGTTCTTTCAATGTGCGCTGGCCTGTCTGGCCGCTGTGCCGATCGTCTACAAGTTTCTCGACGATTATCAAAAGGAGCGAATCGAGGCTTTCCTGCATCCGGAAAATCTAAGTCTTTCCGGCAACTACCAGGTCTGGCAGTCCAAGGTTGCCATGGGCTCCGGTGGTTTCTTCGGAAAAGGGCTCTTTCAGGGAACGCAAAAGAGTTTGGACTTCATCCCTGTGCAGCAGTCGGACTTCATTTTTTCGGTTGTCGTAGAGGAACTGGGCTTCCTCGGCGGTACCCTCACGATTTTGGTCTACGCCTTCCTGCTGATCCGCTTCACGAGAATCATCCGTGATTCCGTGGATCTGTACGGCGCGCTGATCGTCATCGGATTTTTGGGCATGTTCCTGTTTCAGATTTTTGAAAACATCGCCATGACCATGGGCCTCATGCCCGTTACGGGAATCACTCTGCCCTTCCTTTCCGGCGGCGGCACCTCCGTCATCGCCAGCATGATCGCTGTCGGCATCATTGTCAACGTCGGCGTCAACAGCAAGGCCATCAATTTCTAAACAAAACGAACGCAAATACACAGAATCAAACAGCCTGCACCGTCATGCTTCGCGGCGGTCCCCGGGGAACGATATCCCCGTGTGGAGACCGCCGCAGCATCAGATGCAGGCTTTTACTTTGTCCTTGACATATTATATGCTGGCTATATGCGTTCATTTGCGCTGACTTTGCGCTAAAAACTCCTGACACGCTCGGCGATGCGTGTGAAGTTCTGCGCGATTGGGCTTTCGGGCATGAAAGCGATCGGAACGCCGAGATTGGTAGAAATATGTATGTTTTCGTCGTAAGGGATCAAGCCTACCACCTGCCCGCGCATGCCGCGCGTCACTTCCTCCACAGACGGCGCGAGCCCTGCGCGAACCAGCTTCAGATTGAGCTTGTTGATTAAATAGTGAATCTGAAAATTGCCCCCGGTTTCATTCAGGAAAGCTGTCATCATTTCACCGTCGCGCATGGACGCGATCTCCGGATTGATGACCAGCACAATGTGATCCGCGCCGCCGATGGCGATCAGCAGATTTTCATCCATCCCTGCCGGCGCATCGACAATCACAAAGTCGTACAGGTCTTTCAGCTTATCGCAGAGTACCTTCATGTGCAGCGGTGTGATTTCCGTATCGGAACGCCGCGGAGACGCCGCCATGAAGCTCAGCCCAGGGAAGCTCTTGTCGCGAATGATCGCCTGTTTGATTCTGCATACGCCGTTCATCACGTCGTTCACATCATATACCACATTGTTTTCCAACCCCAGATACAGATCCAGATTGCGCAGTCCCGTATCCATATCGATGACAATGACTTGGTGACCCAGCCTGGAGAGCGTCGCTCCCAGATTGGCCGAAACCATGGTTTTGCCTGTGCCTCCTTTTCCTGAGGCGATGACGATTGATTTACCCATGGCTCCTCCTTCCTGCTTGTAATATTAATTCGAAACGGAGGCAGACAGCTTGAGGCTGTCTGCCGTATCTTCATCCTGTTCTTGCGCCCTCAGTTCATTTTCGTCGAAAAATCCAACGTTTTGGTCGTAGTATCGACCTGCAGATAATCGCCGATGATCTCACGCGCGATCGGTGCCGCGTTAAAGGACACACCGCCCTGTACCAGCAGGACGACGACCGCGATCTGCGGATTGTCCGCCGGCGCGAGCGTGATTGTCCAGGCGAAGTGATCATAGGTATCCTTGTATTGATTGATCTTCGCGTAGGTAACCTTCTTGTTGCTGACCTTGATGAGCGCCGCGTCAACGGTGTCGTTTTCGGTCGGATATTTTTCCGGATCCTCCTTCATCAGCTTCGTCATCATCTTCTCTACCTGACTCCAGGAGATGCCGGGCGCGATGCTGCCAAGGTGCTGTTTCACATAGGCGACCTCATCCTTCGGATTGATGTAACCGTCACGCTGCGCGGTACCGGTTTTGCCGGCCACATCGATCGGGAAGCTGCCGAAGGTGCCGAGCAGGGTGCCGCGTTTCGCGACCAGACGCATACCTTCCAGTACATGATCCAGATCACTTTTGGAAACATCGATCTGCGTTGCCTTCTTCTTTTTGCGCTGTCCTTCGCCTTCCACGCCCTTGATGATGGAAACCTGATTCTTTTTGCCGCCGTTACCCAGCGTTGCCACATAGCTTGCCATCTGCAGCGGGGTATAGGCATTGTCGCCCTGTCCGATCGCGATGTTGAATTCATCGCCGTAGGTCCATTCCGCCTGATTGAAATAAGAGTATTTGCAGACATCGGTCAAAGGTTCAACCTGTAATTTTTTTACAGTCGTTTGTGCCTTGACGCGTTTGATAATCTCATCTCTGGACGGGTTTTCTTCGATCCAGCCGGTGATGGTGTCGATCTCCGCGCGCAGTTTCTCTTCATCGTTATAGGTCGACTTCGGCCAGTATTTGGTGCTGCTGTAGTACAGATAGCTCCACAAAGAACTCTTCATACCGCTCATCTTGCGCTCCTTGGAGGCAAGCGGGGTGGTCGTCTCATAGAGCTCAATGCCGGTCTTTTCGCCCAGTCCGAACTCCGAGGCGACCTTCATGATGTCGTCGATGGTGATTTTGTAGCCCAAACTCGTCTTATTCTTCGTGTTCCAGTCGATACCGGTGCCGATGCAGTAAAAATAGTAGTTACAGGAGTTCTGGATGCCTTGTGCCAGCGTCTGGTAGCCATGAGAGCCCAGGCCGTTGTTATAGTTACTGCAGCCGAACTTGTGACCGCCCATCTCAATATATCTGCCGTCATAGATGCGGCGATTCGGGTCCAAGCCCGCTTTGAGCGCAGCGACTGCGGTCACCGGCTTAAAGGTAGAACCCGGCTGCACCGCAGTTCTGGTCGCGATGCTGTACAGCGGCGTCGGTGCCAGAGAATCGCGTGGATTCGTGCTTTGTACCGATGCCCAGTCCTTAGTAGAGATGCCTTCCGCGAAAATATTCGGATCAAAGTCCGGGTAGCTCGCCATCGCCAGGATCTCGCTGGTCTTGACATCAATGGCTACCACAGCGCCGGATCCGCAGTTCGCGTATTTGCGCATGGACTTATTGCCGTATTTACTCTTAAAGATACTACCGGTCCGCACCGCTTTGATGGCGCGCTCCAGCGTGTTCTCTGCGGTCTTTTGCAGATCCTTGTCTATCGTCAGATAGATATCCTTTCCGGCGACCGGTTCTGTCTCACCTAGCGTCTCGATGTAGTCCCCGGAACTGTTGACCAGAATTGTCCGGATGCCGTCGCTGCCTCGCAGCGTACTCTCCATTGAGGCTTCAATACCGTCTTTGCCGATCAGATCATCGCTGCTGTAGCCGCGTTCCTTGACATAGGTATCATACTGGCTGTCGGAAATACTGCCCATATAGCCGAGAATATGGGAAGCCAGATTTTTGTTCGGGTAGACGCGAACCGTCTCCGAGGCGATCTCCATCCCCTTGAGCTCACTGCCCATTTCCTCGATATAGGCGACTGTCTTGTCGCAGACATCGGAGGCGATGGTGCTGGAACGATATTTGTTGAATTCGATATTTTTGATTTCTTCTCTGACCACAAAAATCTTGCGCGCTTCTTTATCGGAAAGCCGTTCCTCTTCCGGAATCGGTTGTTTATTCTCATCTTCATCCAGCTTATATTTTTTGCGGAGCGCCTGAAACGCCTCCTTCGCGGTCAGGTCGGTGCGTTTGGTCACATTCCCCTCCGCATCCGTTTCCTTGACCTCCAGCCCATACTTGCTGATAAAAGCCGCTTTTTTGGTATCATAGGTAAAGGTCATGCTGCGCACATTGATCGGCGGCCACACGCCGTGCGTGTTCTGCAGCTCGTCCATTGCGTCAAAGCGGTCCAGCGTCGGATCGATTTCATATTTGGCGCGCAGTTTCTCAAAGGCCTGTTCCGCCGTCGCATTTTTGGAAAGGCCAAGCGATTTGAGCCATTTTTTTTTGCTGCTGTCGTAGGTATAATAGAATTTTCCGCTTTTGGTAATCTTAATCGGAAAATTGTCCACATAGGTATCCCCGTTTTTTTCCAGCAGGCGGATCGTCCGATATGCGGAAGCGTTGATCTGCTCTGTGGACAGTCCGCTAGCGTTGAAGGTCACCGTAAAGATCTGCTTGTTGCCCGCCAGCACTCTGCCGTAGCGGTCGTAAATCTTCCCGCGCGGCGCTGACAGAAGCACTTCCTTGGTGTTCTGGTTCTTCGCCGCCTCCGCCCATTTTTCTTCCTGCACCACGGTCAGCACAAAAAGTCTCACGCAGAGAATCAGCATGAGGATGACGACGAAAAAAATGACCTGTATATATCTGGATTTTAAAATTTTTCTGTTCATCTAAAATACCTGTCTTTGCGATGTCTTGTCATTTTTCGAAGCAGAATCAGATAAAGAACTGTCATCAGCGACAGTGCATACAGGGTGATCCATGGCAGCGTTTTGAGTACATAAAGCAATCCGATCGGGTTGCCCGCCAAGTGCTGCAGAGCCCAGTTCAACGCGTAATAGAAGAGTATCGAAAGCAGTGAGGTCACCCACATATTGACGATATTCTCAATATTGGCGTATTCTCGCAGAACAAAAATCACCAACGCGACCAGCACCAGCGCGATCGGGGTCGGACCGACGACATCCGCGAAGCAGATATCGTAAAAAACGCCAAACAGCACGCCGTACAGCAGACCGTAAATCTGTTCCTCATACAAAAAAGAAAATACGATCACCAGACAGAGCAGAAGATTCGGTGTATAACCTGCGATGCTGATAACATTTAAAAAAGAGCATTGTATGAAAAACGCGATCAGAAAAAAAATCCCTGCCTTCCAACTTTTCATAGAATCACCGCCACCTTGTCCAGACTCTTAAAATTCACAGCGAGTTCCACCGTAATTTCCTTGAGCAGCGTATTGCTGTTATAGGTCACGCTTTTGACACTGCCGATTTCCAGACCTTCCGGATACGTGCCGAGACCGGAGGTGATGATGACATCGCCCTCGGAGACCAAAGCTTCTCCGTCGATCATATAGCCGCTGACTTCACCTTTTTCGTTTCCGGAAACCACACCGAGCTGCTTGCGGTCGCGTGCCAGCTTAAAGCTGACCTTGCTGCCCTCGTCGATCAGCGACATCACCTTGGACCAGCCCTCTCCGGTCTCCTCGACCTTACCGATCAGGCCGATTCCGTTAACGACCGCGTCTCCAACCTTGATGCCGCTCTCGGTGCCGCAGTTGATCGTGAAGATATTGGTCCAATTGGAGCCGTCCAAAGAGATGACGTCTCCGGTGACGATATCAAATTTCTGCTCCGTATAATCATAATTCAGAGCCTCCGCGAGTTCTTTCAGCTCATCAAGCTGCTGTTTTGTCAGCTTTTCTTCTGTCAGCTGCCGCGTGAGTTCCGCGTTCTCGCTCTTGAGTGCTTCCACTTCTTTTTGGAGACTCCGATAGGAAAAAATCCCTTTCACATTGTCACGAATGGTATTCCCGGCTTTTGAAAAAATGCCTGAAACCTTGGACACGCCGGTATTGATCGGCTCGGTCACATGCGCGAAGCGGCCGCCGGCCGCCATGGAAGCGGCAAAGATCAGCAGCAGAAGCAGGAATACCAAAAGCAATGCCGTTATTAACTTATGTTCTCTCATCCATCTCATAAAGCGATCCCTTTATCCCGCGCCTACTGCGCTTCGTATTTTTTCCTGCCGTTGGACGCGTAAATCTTGAGCTTTTCGATATTTTCCAAACTCATGCCGGTGCCTACCGCCACTGCCTCAAAGGCATTATCCGCCACAGTCACGGCCATACCTGTCCGCTTGGAGATCAGCTTGTCCAGATTCGCGATCATTCCGCCTCCGCCGGACAGCACCATGCCATGCTCAGCAATGTCCGCCGCGATTTCAGGTGGAGCCTTCTCGATCGTCGCTTTGACGCCGTCCACGATGATATCCATGGACTCCTGCAGCGCGATCATCATATCCTTATTATTGACTTCCATGGTCTTAGGCAGACCTGAAATGATGTCTCTGCCTCTCGCGTCCATCGTCTTGATGATTTCGTTGCCGTTCTCATCCACATCCATGCAGGCACAGCCGATATGAATCTTCAGCTGCTCGGCGGTATGTTCACCGATCAGAAGCGCGTGACGCTTCCTCATATATTGTATGATGGCTTCGTTCATTTTATCCCCGGCATGTCTGATGGAAGTGCTCGCCACAATGCCGCCGAGCGCGATAATCGCGATGTCGGAGGTGCCGCCGCCGATATCCGCAATCATGCACCCCGTCGTGCCGTCCACAGGCATACCCGCGCCGATCGCAGCCGCCATCGGTTCTTCAAGAATGAAGACTTCAGTCGCGCCCATCTGTCTGACAATTTCCTCTACAGCGCGCTTTTCCACCTCGGTCACACCGCTCGGCACGCCGACGACAACGCGGAAATTTCGAATTTTTTTAACTGCCAGAGCAGTTTCCAAAAACGCCTTCAGCATGTCCGCGGTTCTGTCAAAATCAGAGATCACGCCGTCCTGCAGCGGCCTGACCACCGAAATGTTGACCGGAGCCTTGCCCAGCATTGCCTTTGCCGCCGAACCGACAGCAAGTGTTTTTCCTTTATCGTTCACCGCGATGACGGAGGGTTCGTTGAGAACAATCCCGCTGCCCTTGACAAAAATCAAAGTGTTGGCTGTTCCCAAATCAATTCCCATATCCTTTGCTCTGAATAAACTGCACATTTTAATACCTCCAACGTTTTATCCGAATCAAATTTTATTACTTTTTTACATGTATCCCATTCCCTGCATACTGACATATCGTCCATCGCCGATAACCAGGTGATCCACCACCTTAATCCGCAGCAAATTGCCGCAGTCAATCAACATTTTGGTTGTTCGGATATCCTCCTCGCTGGGCGTCGGATCGCCGCTCGGATGGTTATGCACGAAAAGAATGGCGGCGGCGCTTTTTTTGACCGCCTGATGAAATACCTCTCTGGGGTGTACCAGGGTCGAGGTCAGTTCCCCTACCGACACGGTCTCGATGGAAATAATCTCACCTTTCGCGTTTAATAACAGGGCTTTGAAAGTTTCCCGCTTGCTGTACCGCATATCCTCCATAAAGAGGGCGGCGACCTGCTCCGCGTCACCCGCGGACATACGTCTGGTCCGCGGCCGGGTCGCGATGCGTTTTCCAAGCTCCACAGACGCCAAAATTCTTGCCGCCTTAAACTGACCGATACCGCAAATATTTGTCAGCTCCTGCGCTGTGCAGTCCGCGAGTTCCGCGAGGCCGCCGCTACCCTGCGCGAGGACATCCTCCGCGAGGCCGATCGCTGACTTTTCTTTGGTGCCGGAGCCGAGAATCACAGCCAAAAGCTCTGCGTTTGACAGGCTTTCCACGCCCGCCAGCATCGCCTTTTCGACCGGTCGTTCGTCCTTCGGCAGGGATTTGATTTTCATAAAATTTTCTTCCTTTCCGCGCCCTTCTGTTACGCCGCGGCTATGTGCCGGTTCCTATTTTTTACAGACAAGAGCGCAACACAAAATCGGGCGTCAGGCCGCCGTAGAAAATTCTATGATGAAATTCCCCTGTTCCGATTCGTCCCGGTTTCGCTCCGACACGAAGTGGAATCTTTAAAATTATAACATTTTTTTTGCGATAGTACAAGAAGTGCAGACGTAATATTTTGTGAATTTTTCGGCCATACTAAGAAGGAAGGAGGGATGTAAAATGAGTCATTGTTGTAACCAGACCATCAGATGCACGGTAAACCAATGTATGCACCACGAGCACACAAAGAACCTGTGCGCGCTGGACAGCATCACCGTCGGTACGCATGAAGCAAATCCGACACAGGAGCAGTGCACAGATTGCCTGTCCTTTGAAGTGAGATAGCAAAGGAGCGAAGGCATCGGCGAAGGGAGAGACAGATCGCAAAGAGTTCTGTCTCTCTTTTTGTTTTGCCTGCTACCTGTCTTACGCTGCCTGTTTCGACGCTCATTCTGCTAATTGTTTCGCCGCCCATCGGAACTGTTTGGGTGGACATTATTCTAAAAAATAGGTACTTGCACTTTTGCGGTCTGCCAGGCACTTTGCCGCGCGCCGAGGCATATAGATAAGGGAAGTGTGCAAGCGCTTCCCGCGCTTTTGCATCGCGTATCGCAGGAGGTTATCGCTATGGCAAGTTCTTTTCCACAACCGCTGACTGAACAAGAGGAACAAATTTATGTAGAAAAATCGCAGCAGGGCGATGCCGAGGCGCGCGGCAAACTGATCGAGCACAATCTGCGCCTGGTCGCTCACATCGCAAAAAAATATACGAGTCCCGGCGCTTCACAGGACGATCTGATCTCCATCGGCACCATCGGCCTGATCAAGGCTGTCAATACCTACACAGCCAGCCGCGCGACGCGGCTGGCGACCTATGCCGCCAAGTGTATTGAAAATGAAATTTTGATGAGCATCCGCGCCTCCAAGCGGATCAAGCAGGAGGTTTCCTTAAGTTTGCCCATCGGCACCGACAAGGATGGAAACGAGATCAGTTTTAATGACATTCTCGGCACAGATACGGATGAAATCGTTGAGGATATCAGCTTAAAAATTCAAGTCGCAAAACTCTACCGCGCCATCGCCGAACAGCTTTCGCCACGAGAACAGCGCGTCATCATCCAGCGCTACGGTCTGGACGGCGGGGAAGCGCGGCCCCAGCGGGAAATCGCCAAACAGCTTGGCATCAGTCGTTCTTACGTTTCTCGCATCGAAAAGCGGGCGCTCGAAAAGCTGCGCTGCGGACTGACGGAAATTTGACAGCTGCCCGCCGGAAACGCGCTATGGTGTAAGCGATGCCAGATATTTCGTCAGCGCATAAAAAACAGGCAGCGCTGTCGAAGATCCGGAATCGCCGTTTTCCGCCAGAACCGTAATCACATAGCAAGTGCCGTCCGCAACCTCAAAAAAACCTGTAAACCAACATTGTTTCATCGGCGCGCCGTTCCGGCTCGCCTCCGCGGTGCCGGACTTGCCCCGGGCAGGGACCTCCCATTTTAGGCGCGAGGCGGTGCCTGTCCGCGTCACCTCAGCCATCATCTCCCGCAGCGCCGCTGCCGTTTCCGTCTTGAGAACGCGCTTGTCCGCGCAAGCTTCACCGGACGCGCGGCAAATGGTGCCTGCCTGCGCGCGCTTCTCTGTGTCCGCGCGCAGCAGCTTCACTTCACGCAGCAGTCCGTCGCAAGCGATGATTTGCGTTAGCTGCTGTACCTGCAGCGGCGTGACCAGCAGAGCACCTTGCCCGATGGACAGGTTCGCCGTATCCTGAATTCCGCAATCCGCATCGCGCGGAACAGAGCCTGCCGTTTCATCCGGAAAGCCTGCCAGAACGGTTTCTCCGAATCCCAGTTTTCGCGCCGTTTCCAGTATTTTTTCGTACCCGACCAGCTCGCCAAGCTGCGCGAAATAGCAGTTACACGATACCGCCATCGCTTCCCGCATGTTCAATCTGCCATGTCCGTTCTCACCGCCTGTCGAGCAGGAAAGCGTAACGCCCGCGACTTCTGCCGTCTTGCGGCACGTAAAGCACTGGGAGGGTGGGCAGATATCGTTCTCCAGAGCTGCCGCGGCGACGACCAGCTTAAAGACGGAGCCCGGCGGATAGGCTGCCTGCAGGACGCGGTTGAGCAGGCATTCATTGTCCTCGCAGTCCTCGGCAAGGTAATCCGCGATGTGTTCCGGCTCAAAGGCCGGATAAGACGCCGCCGCCAAAACTTCTCCGCTGTCCGCGCGGCTGACAAGAACAGCGGCGGCGTCCGCTTGCGGCACTGTTCCTGCCGTGCCGCAAAGCTGCGCAAGCAGGGCCTCACATTTTTGCTGCACGCGTCTGTCCAGTGCTGTCACAATATTGCTCTGCGGTGCCGCCTCATTGTCCACCACTTTGGCCTTCCTCGGCGCGACACCGCGAAGCAGCCTGCCTGCGGCATCAGATTCCAAAAGCAGTCTGTCGCTCTTTGCGCGCAGCTTTTCCTCGCACAAAAGCTCCAGACCCGAAACGCCGCGTTGCTCAGCTTCATTGAGATAACCGATCAAATGGCAGGCGGTCTGCTGATTCTGGTATCGTGTCCGGGCTCGAAACGCATAGGCACTGTATTCCTCCCGCAAACGTTTATGAATCGACGCGTCAAAACGTTCTGTACGATAAACCTCATACCGACTTGAACGCAGCGTAACGCGCACAGCGTCAAGTTCTTCCAAAAGCACGTTGAGCTGCTGATCCGCGGATTCCTTGCCGATAATATAAAAATACCGATAGACTGCTCCGGTCAGCGGCCGCAGCTCACGATCCAAAATCTGTCCGCGTCCGTCAATACCCACCAGTGACGTTTCGTACTGCGAAAGAGCGGCTTCCGCAAATTCCTCATGGCAGAAAATCTGAATATAAAACAGGCGCGCGCAGAGCAGCAGCGTCAGCGCTGCCAAAAACAACGCGCCGCCGATGATGCGCTTTCGATTCCGTTCCATGCAAAAACACCTCCCGACACTTAGTTTCCCGCCGAAGGTGTTTTTTTATGCGATTGATCCGCTTTATTGAATTTGTCCGCAGATAAAGTCCACAACTTCTTCCATGCTCATCGCAGTGCTGTCAATCTCGATCGCGTCGTCCGCCTTACGCAGCGGCGTCACCGCACGATGCGTATCGTTGTAATCGCGCTGCCGGATCTGTTCCAGGACCTCTTCAAAGGTCTGCGATGCGCCTTTTGCCGCAAGCTCTCGATAACGCCGCAGCGCGCGTTCCTCCTCTGAAGCCGTCAAAAAAAATTTATAAGGTGCATCCTTGAGCACAACTGTACCGATATCACGTCCATCCATGATCACGCTCTTGGCGCGTGCCATCTTTTGCTGCAGCTCCACCAGCTTTTTGCGCACTGCCGCGAAGGCAGAGCAGTCCGAGGCTGCCTTGGAAATTTCCTGGGTGCGAATCAAATCGCTGACATCCTCTCCATCCAGATAAACTCTGCCGCCGGCGAAATCGATGTCTGTTTTTTCCAGCATCGCCAGCAGCCGCGCGTCCTCGATCATCGGTATGCCCTGCCGCAGCATTTTCAGTCCCAACGCGCGATACATCGCGCCGGTATCAATATAGTCAATCCCCAGCCTCCGCGCGACTGTCCTGGCAATCGTCGATTTGCCCGCGCCGCTCGGTCCGTCGATGGCGATCTGATAAATTTTTTCTGTTGTCATTTATTTATCCTGCTTTCCGATAAGTTTTTCGATTTCCTTCACGAAGGTATTCACGTCCGTAAACTGGCGATATACTGACGCGAACCGAACATAAGCGACCTCGTCCACTTTTTTGAGCTGCTCCATGATCAGCTCACCGATGTAAGTACTGTCCACTTCCTTTTCCATCCGGTTGCTGAGCTGCTTTTCAATTTCGTTGACCATCGTTTCCATCTGATCCATGGAAACCGGGCGCTTTTCGCATGCCTTGATAATGCCGTTCAACACCTTATTGCGGTCAAAGACCTCGCGTCTGGCATCCTTCTTGACAACCATAAAAATCGGCACCTCCACCTTTTCATAGGTCGTAAAACGCTTGCCGCAGCTGTCACAGCCGCGCCGACGGCGGATGGCATGTCCTTCTTCTGTAGGTCTGGAGTCGATGACTCTCGTATCCGGGTGATCACAATACGGGCATTTCATAAAGCTACCTCGTTTCTTTAGGAATTACGCTATTATGTTACCACATTTTCGCGCGCGCTTCAACTTTTTTCAGACAGCTTTCTGCCGATGACGCCGCTTCCCGCTTCTTCGCCCGGGAGCCTTCCCACGTCCCGCGTTCTCTGCCGTTTCCCCATACTGCTCCGCCGCGGCCTTCCCTACAGCAGGACCGGCTCAGTCTCCACCAGGATCACGTCATCGCCGACCGTCCGCACATTTTCCCAGCGGATCATCCGATCCTCCTCACCCTTGTGAAACCACGAAAAAAGCCCCCGTTCGGCAGGAATGATGATCCCCTCAATCGCGCCTTTTTCCAGATTGACCTCAATGTCCGATACGAACCCGAGACTCCTGCCGTCGCTGATGTTGATGACCTCTTTATTCTTCAGTTTATCTGTACTCAGCATATCTTGTCCTCCCGTTCCTCTCTGCTTTACTATATGCGGCTCGGCGCGGGATATGCCGGCTGATTTTTATATAGCTTTTTTGTCAAAACTGCATTATAATAGAGTCAAACACAAGACATCGAGAAAGGAGATTTTTTATGAATCAGTTTATCGAATACCGCCGCGAATTTCACAAATATCCGGAAAACGGCTGGCGCGAAATCCGCACAAGTGCCAGAGTCGCGGAAATCTTGACCGCGATGGGATATACCTGCCTCATGGGACCGGACGTCGCCAATGTTGACAGTATCATTCCGCTGGTCCGCCCTTCCGAAGCGGAGATCCGAGCGTGCAAGGAACGCGCCGTTGCGCAGGGCGCGAATCCGGAGTTCGTCGAAAAGACACAGGGAGTTTCCGGTGTTATCGCTGAATTTGACAGCGGACGGCCCGGTCCGATTACCGCGTTCCGATTTGACATCGACTGTCTGCCGTATGACGAGCCGCACAGAGCAGGCTACCGTCCGTTTGATGAGGACTATGTCTCCTGCAATGAAGCATCCGTTCATGCCTGCGGACATGACGCGCATACGGCGATGGGCCTTGCCATCGCGTCCGCGCTGACACAAAAAAAAGACGAATTTGTCGGTAAAATCCGTCTCATTTTCCAACCGGCTGAAGAAACCTACAGCGGCGCGATCTCCATCATCGATCATGGACATCTCGATGACGTGGATAATTTCATCGCCCTGCACGTGGCTCTGAGCGCCGAAAATAAGCCGCTTGGCTCTCACGCTATCTGCTGCGGCTGTAAAGACTTTTTGAGCGATCGTCAACTCGACGTCACCTTCACAGGTGCTGCCGCCCATCCTTGCGGCGCTTCGCAGGAAGGCAAAAACGCTCTCCTTGGAGCCTGCTCCGCGGCTTTGAATCTGCACGCGATCGCGCCGCATGAAGAAGGTCTGACCCGAGTCAATGTCGGTAAAATGAGCGCCGGCATCGCTCCGAACACCATCGCGCCGAATGCTTTTCTCTGTTTGGAATACCGCGGGGAAACACCTGCGATCTGCGAATATCTCAACAGACGTGTCTTTGATATTCTCGACGGAAGCGCCAGAGCTTACGAGCTGACCTATACCTACGACGATTACGGTGAAATTCCTTCCGGCAAGAGCGATGACGCCATGATGGAAATCATTGAACGCGCGGCGCACAAGGTTCCGTGGTTCGAGAAAATCTACTTCGAAGGCAACGTCGGCGGCACAGACGACGCGGCTGCCATGATGACCCGCGTCCAGCAGCATGGAGGCAAGGGCACCTATATCGGTATCGGCACGGACACGACCGCGCCTGTCCATAACGCGGAATTCGATTTGGACGAGGACTGCATCCTGGCTGCCAGAGATCTGTGCATGTACGCGCTGGCCGAAATCCACAGCGCGTAACGCGGCAGCCAAGCTTCCTTTTGGCATCTGTATACAAAAGCTTTCACAAGGATAAAAGCGTGCATGACGAACTCAAAGTTCTTTATGCGTACATGGCACTCGTGCATGAGCGCCGCTTCGCAAGCTGCTTTTGTCGTGATTCCCAAAAAATCGATGCACGAGATTTTTTACATCAAAAACCCTCGAGCCAACTGCCTGCGGCAGCGGCCCGAGGGTTCTTTCGTCTCATCCGGTCTAATCTTCTATATCATCGTCATCATGTATGGTCGATGTCAAATTGATTGTTTCAAAACCCTGTCCGATGATCTCCGATGCCGGGGACAGGATGATGAACGCGGAGCGGTCATATTTATGCACGATCGCCTTGAGCCGCGGCACCTCTGTGGGCTTTACCGCGACGAACAGAACCCGCTTCTCCGCGTGAGAATACAGGCCTTCCCCATCCAGCAGGGTTGCGCCGCGTCCCATATCCGTGAGAATCGTGTTTGAGATCTTATCCAGATTCTTGTTCGCGAAAATATAAAAAATACAAGCCTTGTTAAAGCCGCTGTTCATCTTGTCGGTTACAACCGCCGTCACCGCGATGGCCAGAATCGCGTAAATACCGGCTTCAATATTCTTATAGGCAAAAATCGCGAGCAGCACGATGGAGCCGTCGATGATCAACTGCAATTGCCCGATGGTGAGAGCCTTGAACTTGGTGATCAAAAGCTTTTCCAAAAGGTCGGTGCCTCCGGTGGAAATCCCCGCTCTTACAGAAAAATACGCGGAAACTCCGTAGAGGATGCCGCCGCAGACAACCGCCACAATTTTATCCTCTGTCAGACAAGGCAGGAAGGACAACAGGTCTACAATCGCGGAATATACGCCTATGGCAATCATCGAAATGATGACATAGCGTTTTCCCTTTATCGTCAGGCCCCACAGAACGATCGGAAGATTCAGGATAAACACCGTCAAGCCGATCGGAACGGAAAAAAAATAGTTCAGTACCGTACCGATGCCGGCTAATCCTCCCGCCGCGATATTATTGCCGACATAAAACAAATTCAGCGCAAGCGCGAATCCGACATTTGCCGCCAGCAAATATCCGACTTGCTTCCACGATATCCCTATTTTTTGAAATAGTTTATCTTCCTTCATCACCGTAAAGTCCTCCTCTGAGAATGTTGTCGCATATACTATACAGCAAAAGAAAGATTTTTGAAAGTACCAAAAAAAATTATTACAGCCTGCCATCGCCCGCCGCCGCGTCCGGAGCGGCTTTGGAGTCCAAAAAAATCCCGGCGATGATAATGACAAAGCCGATGATGACCATGGTACTTGGGTATTCCTTGAGAAAAAGCGCTGTCCAGACCGGCCCTAAAATCATTTCCCACATTGCGATGACGGAAGCCTTCTGCGGTGAAATCAGGTTGACTCCCAGATTGTACATCGCGTAGCCCAGCGCGACCTGCACGATACCGAGAATCAGCATCAGCATCCATTCCGATCCGTTCAGCGTCAGAATATCCGCGAACTGCGGCGGAAAAAACGCGAAAATGCAGATTCCTGTAAACAGATTTGCCAAGGAAACCAGACCAAGCGCGTTTCCGGCCTCTCCAGAGGAAACCTTTTTGGCCGCAACGGTCATCACCGCGAAAAAGATGCTTTCGGTCAGGGCGATGAGATTGCCCTTCATGTTGCTGCCCGCGATACCGGACAGCATAAAAATGATGACGCCCGTTGTCGTAAGCACGACCGGCAAGATACGGGACTTATTTACGCTTTTATTCAGAATCGACGCGGCGAGAAACAGCCAGACCACACTGCCGTACTGCATGCCGATCGCGATGACCGCCGAGGTCTGCCGCAGCGCGAGTACGATTGACAGGCACAAGGACGCGTAGGCGATCAGGTAGACGAGCATACCTTTGGAAAATCGAAGTTTCGAGCGAAAGAGGAACGGCAGAAGCGCGACACCCGCGATCAAGGAACGAAGTCCGCAGACCAACATGGCATCCAGAGAAATAAATTTTATGAGCGGTGCGTTCAAGCTCCAAAAGAGCGCGCCCAAAAATACGAATAATTCGCCCTTTCGTTGGATATTTGTTTTCATCATTTTAGTTTGCTCCCAAAAAATAATCTAATCGCGATTGCAAAATAATCACGATTAGATTATAATAAAGGCATGGGACGATGTCAACCCTTTTTCTGAAGGAGGAACGATACGATGGAAGTTATGAATATTAAGAGAAAACGTGTGATGATTCTGTTCATCGAGGCCGCCGAAAAAATGCTGCGTGAAAGTGGTCTCGCGAGCGTTTCTATTCGAAAGGTAGCCTCTGAAGTCGGCTATAACAGCGCCACGCTTTACAACTATTTTGAGGATTTGGAGCATCTCATCCTGTTTGCCTCTGTGCGTTATCTGCGAGAGTACGTTGCTTCACTCCAAAAAGCCTTGACGAATGATATGTCAGCCTACGACAAATATCGCGCGATTTACCGCTGTTTTAACGCCTATGCCTTCAAAGAGCCTGAGATTTTTCATAACATGTTCTTCGGCAAGCATAGTGACCTGCTCGGTGACGTGCTGCGGACTTACTATCAGGAGCTTTTCCCGCAGGAACTGCAAGGACTCAGTCCCAAGATGAAGCAGATGCTGCAGCTTGGGACGATGTACGAACGAGATGCCATTATGATGCGGGAACTGATCGCGGAAGGCTATTTGACAGACGCGAATGCCGCAAACGCGATTGAAACCATCATCGCGCTGCATCAATACTATCTGCATGAAGCTATGATCGCGGAATCACGCAGCGACTCCAAACAAAGCTACCTCGCGGAGCTGGCTCCCCACTTTACGGAAAAGTTTCGAGAAAAGTTCCTCTACATCATGGAGGGCAGCCGCGGCCGCTAACTACTGCTCCACTGCGACAATTTTGTAATACGCTCTGGAGGTGATCAGGTATACCACAATGTAGAAAGCGGCGAACAGCAGGAAGGACGCCAGCGTGGTGTAGATCAGCAGTGCTGTGTTGCTGATGCCGAATACCTTGATCATCAATTTGATGATGTGGAACGCAAAAGCAATATGCAGCCCGGCACCAAGCAGTGGGATGAAAAAGACCTTGAGAACCTGATCCCGGATCGACCTGCGGATCTCGCGGTCGCTCATCCCCACGTCACGCAGGACGTGGAAGCGCTCCTTATCGTCGTAGCCCTCGGTGATCTGCTTATAGTACATGATCATGACCGTTGCGCCCAGAAACGCAAGGCTCAAAAGAATCCCCAGGAAAAACAGTCCGCCGTACAGATTCGTGAAAGTTTCCATCGCGCTGCCTTTGGTGCGGAAGTTCATATCCATCGAAGCGTAGACCGGCTGATTCCCCTTGTGGGAGCCGATCGCGGTGTCCGGTTTATCCTGCATCTTTAAAGCTTCTCTTTGCAGCTCCTCTTCCGCTGCCGAAATCCGCGTTTCGGACGCCGCACTGCCGTTTGCCTCTGTCAGATTCAACGCCCGACAGTTGACAAGACGAAAGCTTTCCGCTGCGGCGCTTTGCCTCAAAGCCTGCACCACACGATCGAATTCACTCCGGTCAGAAACAACCAGATAAATGGCGTTTGCCATATCTACTGCGTCGGTACCACGCAGAATCATTTTTTTCGCTTCTCCAATGACAGCGTAACGTTTGTCGGCAATCGTCAGCATGGTTTCCCGCAAGCTTCCCTCATTTTTCTTGTAGAGCAGCTGACTGCGTTCCAAGCTTACATGGGTTCCAAAATTCTCGTTGTATTCCTCCGCGGTCATGACCTTGCAGGTATAACCGTCCGCTGTATATTCCGCAAGCGGCGTCAATACGCCGTCCTCTATTTGCCCGTAAAAGGCACAAAGCGTATAGCGGATCTCGTTCTTTGCCTTCAGTCCCTGTTTTTGAAGCGACGCAGCAAGCAGACGATCCAGATCTGCGCCTGCTGCCGCAAAGGTCGCGTCATTGGTTTTCCTCATGCCGATTGTCGCCTCCAGATCGCGCGGATAGGCTGCGTTGATCGCGTTGCCGGCGCCAAAGTACAGACAGGCCGTCGAGGAGATCATCACCAGCACCATGGTCGAAAGGATGCAGATGCTCGCAAGCCCCGCCCCATGCTTTTTCATCCGGAAGATCATCGACGAGGTCGCAATGAAATGACCGGTCTGATAGTAATAGTTCTTATTTTTGCGCAGCAGCTTAAGCAGCGCCACGCTGCCCGCGATGAAAGTACAGTAGGTGCCGATGATGACAGCGATGACAGCGATGAAGAATACCAGAATCGCGTCTGTCGGGTTTTGTACGGTCATCGCCAATACGTACCCTGCCCCCAAAGACAAGATGCCGATGAAAGCCAGCACGAAATTTGCCCGCGGCTCTCTTTCCCCCTGCGCCTTGCTGTAAAGCAGATCGATGGTACTTTGCCTGCTGATCTCGATCACGCTCTTGACGTAGATGAGCGCGAAAATTGCCGCAAACAGAATCACGCTGTATACGAGCGCCGACGGCTGCAGGGTGAACACATAATCGATACTCCTTCCCATCATCCGCAGCAGCAGCACCTGTGCCGCCTTGCTGAACACCATGCCGCCGATCGCGCCGGCACCGATGCTGAGCAGAGCCGTAAAGAGAGTTTCCCAGAGCAGCACACTCGCGATGTGGGTTTTGCCCATGCCCAGCACATGATACAGTCCCAGCTCGGTCTTACGGCGCTTCATCAGGAAGCTGTTCGTATAGAACAGGAAGATTACCGAGAACAGGCCGATCACAATTGAGCCAAGTCTCAGGATAAGCTGCATCCAGTTTCCTTCCTCAAAGGTCGCCACCTGCGGATCCATGGACAGATTGATCGTAAGAAAAAACATCATCACCATGCCGATGGCGCTGAGCATGTACGGCAGATAAGTCTTGCGGTTCTTGCAGATATTGGTCCATGCCAGCTTGCTGTAAATTCTGCTTCTCATCCGCGCTCACCACCCGTCGTCAATACAGTCAGTGTGTCAGAAATCTTCTGAAACATCTCGTCGCTCGTGTGCGCACCGCGATACAGCTGATGAAAGACTTCTCCGTCCTTGATAAACAATACGCGGCTCGCGCGGCTCGCCGCCTTGACCGAGTGCGTTACCATCAGGATGGTCTGCCCACTTTCGTGGATACGCTCAAAAAGATCGAGCAGTTCGTCAGCTGCCTTGGAGTCGAGCGCGCCGGTCGGTTCGTCTGCCAAAATCAGCTCCGGCTCGGTAATCAGGGCTCTGGCAACAGCTGCCCGCTGCTTTTGTCCTCCCGAGACCTCATACGGATATTTGTGCAGCAGCTCCTCGATTCCGAGTCCTTTGGCGAGCGGCAGCAGCTTTTGCCGCATTTCCGGATATTTTTTTCCTGCCAGCACCAGCGGGAGGAAAATATTATCCTGCAGATTAAAATTGTCCAGCAGATTAAAATCCTGAAACACGAAGCCCAGATTTTCGCGCCGAAAGCCTGCCAGCTCTGAGTCTTTGAGCTCTGTGAGACTTTTTCCCCTTAATTTCACCTCGCCGCCGGTCGGCTTATCCAGAGCCGCCAGGATGTTCAAAAGCGTTGTCTTGCCGGAGCCGGATTCCCCCATGATCGCCGCGAACTCTCCGTCTTCGACGGTAAATGAAACATTGGCCAACGCCTGCACCTTCGCGCCGCCGAAACGGGTCGTGTAGATTTTTTTTAAATTATTTACTTCCAAAATAGCCATTGGTCTCCCTTTCTTTCGATTGTCTGTGTATGCTTGCCCATGTATGCTGATAGATACTTCCCTTTTGCATTTTTATCTTAGCAAAAAAGGAAATGCTTCGCCATTTTTTTGGCTTACATTTCCTATTCGTATCTTACATTTTTGCAAGCTTCGCTCACGAAACGCAGGCTGACGGTCGTGCCGATGCCGACTGTGGATGTTGCTGAGATTTCGCAGCCGAGATTCTCGGCGATGCGTCTGCACAGATACAATCCGATGCCGGTGGATTTCTTATCACTGCGCCCATTGTAGCCGGTAAAGCCTTTTTCGAAGATTCGCGGCAGATCCTCCGGCGCAATGCCGATGCCGGTATCGGTGATCAGCAGGGTGTCCGGCTGCCGCAGCGCGATGTGAATCTCGCCGCCGCGCGTGTATTTGATCGCGTTGGACAAGAGCTGTTCAATGACAAAGCTGAGCCATTTTTCATCGGTCAGCACCGCAAGGCGCGTTTCCTCTAGAAGCAGCTTGTTTTTACTGCGGATAAACTGTCCTGCGTATTTTCGCACCGCCTGCCGCAGGATTTCATCCAGATTACAGCGCCGCAGCACATAATCCGTCCCCTGCTCGTCGAGCTTCAGATAGCAGAGCACCATCTCCACATACTGCTCGATCTTGAACAGCTCATCCTCAAGCTCGCGGCGCAGTCCGTCCGCCTCCGCCGGCGGGAGTGCTCCGGCCTCTTCTCCGGTTCCTGTCCGCTTCGCCGCGCTGCCGGCAAACTCCGTCTGCAAAATCAGGCGCATCGCCGAAATCGGAGTTTTAATCTGGTGTACCCAGGTCGTGTAATAATCCTCCATATCCTCCATCCGATGCCGCATCTGATAGGCTAATTGCTGCTTATCCTCAAAAAGCGCGGTGATCATCCTCTGGTAGTCCTCTTCCATCAAATCCTGCGCGAGCGGCAGGTGATCGATGGTATCCACGGCCTCATGCGCCAAATGCCGCAGGCACGCATGCTTGTCCTTGTACTTGAAAAAATCGCCCACAGACAAAACAAGACCCACCGCGCTGCAGACAAGCCATCCGTACGCGATGAGCCTTATATTCACATCAAACAGGATATACAACACGGTTAAAATGGCCGCGCAGACTGAAAAAAGCGCAACGCTCTTGCGGTGGGAGCGCAAATACTGAAACATCATTTTCATTTGATCATATACCCCAGACCCTTCCTGGTCTCGATAAAGTCGGAAAGCCCGATTCCCGCCAGCCGCTTGCGCAGTCTGGCGACATTGACGGTCAGTGTATTCTCATCGACAAAGCTGTCCGTCGCCCAGAGTTTTTCCATCAGTGTCTCGCGGCTGACCACGCTGCCTGTGCGTTCAAGCAGTGTCAGAATAATGCGATATTCGTTTTTGGAAAGCTCCAGCGTTTCCCCCTCATACAGCAGGGTCGCATCCGCCAGGTTCAGAATGACACCGCAATGCTCCATAATCCGCGTCTGTCCCGCGAAGTCGTAGCTTCGCCTGAGCAATGCCTGTATTTTTGCGGTCAGTACGGTAAGATCAAAGGGCTTGGCGACGAAATCGTCGCCGCCCATCTGCATCGCCATAATGATATTCATGTTATCCGCCGCTGACGAAAGAAACAAAATCGGAACCTTGGACACCTTGCGGATTTCGCTGCACCAGTGATAACCATTGTAAAACGGCAGGGTAATATCCAAAATCACCAGCTGCGGATGTTCTCGCGCGAAATCCTCCATCACGTTTTGAAAGTTCTGCGTCGCGTACGCCTGATAGCCCCAGGTTTCGACGTGCTTTTTGACAGCGTTCGCGATTGTTTTATCGTCCTCAACAATCAGAATCTTGTACATTGCTCCCCGTTCACGCGCGCCTATCGCGCCCCGTACCTACTCTTTGTCAAGCTTTTCGTAAACAGCGTCCATGGTCTTCTGCAAGGTCAGAGACATGCACAAGCCATAGCTGTTATACATGGTTTCTCCGTATTCCTGCGGACTCATGCTGTACTGAGATTCGAAATCCTCCACAGTCTCGATACCGAAGTAGGTCATCATATTGGTCAGGATTTCGTTATATTCATCAAGCGGGAATTCGATCTTTTCGGCCTTGGCAAGCGCGTAGGTAACCAGTTTGTACTTGGTCATCAGTTCGCCGTAAACCCTGAGTTCTTTCTCGTATTCCTCCTGCGTCAGCTTCAGGCTGTTCTCAAGCACATCTTCCCATTCCATGCCGTTCTGAGACGCAAGATTCTTGTACTGTTCATCCAGCTTGTCCATCTCGGCCTGTACCTGTTCCTCAGGATATTTGATAATTTCCGATTCCTCTACGATCTGATTGAAAATTTCGTTCTCATAATCCGCGCGCTGGCTGTCCTCCGCCTCGGTCTTGAGTTCTTCCGCAACCAACGTTCTGAATTCGTCGACCGTCTTGGCCTCGCTGTTTGCTTTGACGAATTCTTCATCCAGCGCAGCCGGCACAGTCACTTCCTTGCTGAGTACCTTGATCTCAAAGGTGACTTTCTTACCGGAAAGCTCTTTGTTCATCTCGTACGGATCCGGAAACTTCAGATCCGCAGTAATCGTTTCACCGATCTTCGCACCGTAGATAGCTTCCTGGAAACCGTCGATCATGTTTGCCTCACCGAGCGTCAAAGTGTAAGAATCGCTGTTCATGCCGTTCTCGGTCGTGCCGTCCTCCAGCGTACCATGATAAGAAATCTCTACCTTATCGCCCTTTTCTACGCTGCCTTCGGTTACCTTCTCCGTGGTCGCGGCAGCCTCGAGTCTGGATTCAATCTCCGCTTCAATCTGTTCATCCGTCACCGTAACATCCAGTGCCTTCGTCTTGTAGGTATTGTAATCCGGCAGTGTGACATATTCGGACAAGTTTAAGCTGTCATATGGATTTTCCGGCGGTTTAAACTGATTCTTGCTGCTTCCGCATCCGGTCAGAACCGTCAGAGCCAAACACAGGCTCAGTGCCAAAAGGCGCGTTGTTATTTTTTTCATTTCGTCTTCCCCTTCGTTTTTTATGATTTTCTTTTTGTTTTGCGTACCTGCGTGTTTTTGCCGCAGGGCAAAAGCGCTTCGGCGGTTAACCCAGCGCTGTCTCTACCTCAATCTCACCGGCTGTAATTTTTTGGGTGATCGTTTGCAGTTCTTCTTTCAAATCTTCGCTGATCAGCTGCGCGGAATTTTCGTCTCCATAGGCAAGCGTGATATATCCGGTCGCCATATCCGCTTTCCAGATTCGTCCGCCCTCCCATGTATCATTCTTCACATAAGCCTTGACAACATCATAGAGGGACTTGCCGACCTCCTTGACAACGGAGCAGAGGATGACATCATCATACTGCTTTGCGGTAAGTTTCTGGTCCTGATCCACCCCGATCGCGTAGAAGCCGTCCTCCTTGGCCGCCTGAAAGACACCGTTTCCGGCTCTGCCGGCCACCTGGAACACGATATCCGCGTTCTTGGCTTCCAGGCTCTTCGCGCACGTCTTGCCGGCTTCCTCATCCTCAAAGGTATTGGCATACGCGGTCTCGACCTTGACGCTGGAATCCGCGTAAGCCGCGCCCTGCTCATAACCTACCAGGAAGTCCGCGATGGTCGCGGATTCATCCCCCGCCACCGCACCGATGACGCCGGTCGCTGACATCTTTGAAGCCACATAGCCCGCGAGGAAGGAGCCCTCATTCTGCGCGTAAGTAATGCACAGCAGATTCGGATACGTTTCTACGCCGTCCACGACATTGTCCGGCCAGATAAATTTCGTATCCGGACATTCCTTCGCCGCCTCGGTAATCTCATAGAATTCCCAACCGACCGGAATGACAACATCAAACGTTTCCGCAGCCTTCATCAGCTGCTGCTTGTAATTTTCTCCCTTACATTCAATATATTCTACATCTAAGTTCAAATTCCGCTCCATTGCCTCTCCGCCCGTCTTCGCGGAATCATTAAAGGACAAATCGCCGAAGGTCCCGGACACAATGACTGCAACGGATACCGCGTCCGCGTTTTCCTCGTCGTCTCCCGCGCAGCCAACCAACGCGAAGATGCCGAGAATCAGCGCGAGCACCAATAAAAGCGATAGGCTTTTTTTCATATGTTTCGCCTCCGTATTATTCTCTCATTTCGTTTTGTTTTTCTGTTCATACTTTTATAGTATACCACCCTGCCGGCCTCTTTGCAAGTTTTTGCTTCGTGAGGAAGCTGTGAGGGCTGTGTGAAGGAGCATGTTTTCGTGGTTTCCTGAGAAAATCGCAAAAAAAATAAGTGCCGCGGTACAAGCACTTTTCCCCTTCGCAGGTTTTATGACGCGCTTTTTTTGCTTCGTCAGCATCGGGCCGATGCCCTCTCGCGCATCAGCCCGGAATATCGCCGACACCGTTTAGGATCAGACGCGGTCTGTACGGGAAAAGATCGACTTCCTCCCTGCTTGTAACGCCGGAGAGCACCAAAATCGGGTCCAATCCGCTTTCCACGCCGCCCACGATATCCGTATCCATACGATCGCCGATCATCGCGGCTTCCTCTGAGTGTACGCCGAGCATTTTCAGACCGGTCCGCATCATCAGCGGATTTGGCTTGCCGACAAAATATGCCTGCTTGCCGGTTGCCATCTCGATCGGCGAGATCAGCGCTCTGCAGGCCGGAATGATCCCGCGGTTTGACGGTCCGGTCATGTCAAAGTTCGTGCCGATGAGCTTCGCGCCATTGCGGACCAAGGTCACCGCCTTGCAAATCGTTTCGTAGTTATAGCTCTGGCTTTCGCCCACGATTACATAATCCGGATCCTTATCTGTGATTGCCACGCCGCACTGATAAAGCGCGCCGACTAATCCCGGTTCCCCGATGACATAGGCGCTGCAGTGATGCGTCTGCTCACTGACGAATTTTGCCGTCGCCATCGCGCTCGTGTAAAAATGGCTCTCATCGATGTCCAGTCCCATCGCCTGCAGCTTCAGCTTCAGCTCCAGCGGCGTCTGTCCGCTGTTGTTGGTCAGAAACAGGAACTGCTTCCCCTCGCTCTGCAGCCAATCCACGAACTCCTTGACGCCGGGCAGCAATCTGCCGCCCCAGTAGATGACACCATCCATATCACAGATATAACCTTTTTTCGCTCTTAATTGTTCCATAAACATGCCTCCCTTCTTCTTTTTCTCTTTCCTTTTTCACTGTTTTCTTTCTTTCGTATATTTCTCAACCGCATGCTTCGGTATCGCGCTTCTACCCGGCTGCTGCCGGTCCACGCCACCGTCCTTATCATGCCGCTTTTCCATCTTATTTTACACCCGGAACGCGCAAAGAAAACGTTAAATTTTTGTAAATTCTCTTCCGGAGATTCGGAATTGTATCTTGTCTTTTTTCTAACGATGTGATACGCTGAAAAAAAAGAAAAAGAGGAAGGTGTTTCAAATGCAAAAGCAGAAAAAAAGCAGAGAAGAACGGTTTGCCATCTTAGGGCTCGTCATCGTCGGTATCTGTTGGGGTTTCGGATTTTTGGGACTTCGCTATACGGATGCGCTGCCGACGCTGTATATTCAGTCGATCCGCTTTGCGATTGCTGCCGCTGCCCTGGCGCTGGTCTTTTGGAGGCATCTGCGCTGCATCACGCCGCAGCTGCTCAAGGCTGCCTTCGGCATCGGTCTGCTGATGTTCTGCTGCTATGTCTGCGCAACGCTCGGCATCAAGTACACGACCGCCGCGCGCACCGCCTTTTTCTCAACCCTCGGCGTTATCTGCGTGCCGATCATCAATTTCATTCTTTTTCGCGTTCGGCTCTCCAAAAAATCCTGTTTCTGCGTGCTGCTCTGTGTCGTCGGTATCTATCTGATCTCAATGACGGGCGGCGCGGAATTCGGCTTCAATCTCGGTGACGCCATCTGTCTGTGTGCTGCTTTTTTTGGTGCCGGGCAGGTCATCGCGATTGAAAAGCTCGCCAAGAATCATGACGTCTATGCCCTGACCATCGTGGAACTCGCGGTCATCGCCCTGCTCGGCACGATCGGGATGTTCGTCGTGAAAGAGCCGATTCCTGCCTCGCTGACGGCGAAAGAACTGATCACGCTGATCATCCTCGGTCTGGTCTGCTCCGCCCTCTGCTTCATCCTGCAGACCTCCGCACAGCAGCATGTCAGCGCCCAGCGCGTCGGTCTGATCCTGACGCTGGAGCCCGCAACCGGCGCCCTCGCCTCGGTGCTGATTCTGCATGAAACCCTCGGCGCGGGCGGCTGGCTCGGCGGGCTCTGCATTCTCGCCGGCATCCTGATCTCCGAAAGCGGCATCGGAGACACCGCGCCTGTGTCGATTTCCGACCGGACAGAAGGAATCCCTGCTCCGATGAGCGCAGCTTCCGAACCGGCAGACGCTGTGGAAGATTCGCTTCTTCGCTGAAGCAAAAAGCCGGGTGATCAGCCCGGCAATTCAAGCATGTTTATGCATCCTGCAATTATCCGCAGGACAAGTATATTCCAACGCCTGCGCGCTGTCGGACACACCTGCGGTCGTCGGATCCTGCACGATTCCCAGCGTAACGAGCAGATTCACAGCGATGCCGATCAGCTGAACCGTCAGGTCCTCACCGATCGCCGGTACGATATCCGCAAGACCGAGGATCTGGTAGACAAATGCCGCGACCGTCCCCAGGAACGCCAGCAGCCAGGTTTTGTTCTTCATTCTTACTTTCCAGTTTATTTTCATCTGAATCCCCCTCTAAATCGAAAAGGGCTGATTCTTTTGCCTGCCGGATCGCATGTCCCAATGATAAAACACCTTGGAGTATGAGATGCTGCTGCCGAGATGGATGCCCCACGTATAGAGTCCTGCTTCTCCGACAACGCCATGCGTCTCGCAGATCTCCTTCCATTTTTTCGCGTAACGGATAAAATCTTTTGCGCTGACGCCCGGATTGCTCCAATCCGCCGCGCAGCCGCGCAGATGAGAGGACTTCGCGTTCCCTCCGATTTTTTTGTTATAGGCCGCGGTGCGGAACCACGAATTGATCGTCATCGGTTTTGCGAGCCACTGCCGGAATTCCTCCATGCACTGTGCCTGCAGCATAGCGGCCGCCGCCAGCTTGACCGTTCCGGTCTGATTTTTGGCATACTCCGCAAAGGTAAAATGCTTCGTCAGGTTGGTGCCGGAAACTTTGATCCTTGCCATCGTAACGCCCCTTTCCCTGATTTTGGACGAAAATACGAAGTCTTAGGATTCCCTGCGCATCGATATTTTGCCCATGATCAGACTATGCGCGCGCGGCAGCTTCGGTGCCCTGTTTGCGTTTTTTCGCACAAGGTTCTCACGCAAAAGACCCATCCTGCGCGTTTTACGCATAAGGATGGGTCTGATTGTATTCTGACGCAAGTTGGACTTTTGCAGCAGGAATGCGGCAAAGCCGCTTATTTCATCGCTTCTTCGATCGCGACTGCCACCGCGACGGTCGCGCCGACCATCGGGTTGTTGCCCAACGTAGGAAGCGCCTTTTTTTCGTTTTCTCCCATTGTTTAGAATGTCTTATTGTTGTTGAAATTCTAACGTTTTTCGCAATGGTTAATTTCTTTTTATTTCTTCTTTTTTCTCAAAATTACTTATGATTTCTCATTTTTCGCACACAAATTGCACACAACTTTTCCCTATATTTCAAATTCCGGATGATGTTTCTGGTTCCAAATGTGGACAACAAAAGAATCAAGCACTTTGCTTGATTCTTCCTTATTTATATAAACACGTTCATGTAATTATCATAGACATAAGCGGGGCATCAGTTACGTCGATTCCTAAACAGATAGCAGAACAAGCCTTAATTGCAAATGTTGTTAAATGATATAAAACCTTTTTCAACATAATCATACCCCCTTCTAATATTTTTACAAAACCGCTTATGCTGACCTCGATAGAGATTGGTGAGTACAGAAGGGGTCATCTCTGTGTACCCGCTTACATTATATCCTTTTTTTCTATATTGTCAACGGTAAGACGCCTTTTTTCTTATTCTCACGGGGCGTGTACTAAATCTTAGTTATAGCAAAATAAAGCCGGGCATTTCTGCCCGGCGCGTCTGGTTATTCTTTCTCTTTTTTAATTGCTTCATAGGAAGCTTCGATAGCTTTATCAATATCTTCTGCTGTAAATTCGAGCCCAAGTGCTTTGCAGCGTTCGAGCAGGTAAGCATAGACTTCCTGCTTCTTTTCCTCGCCGGTTGCGGTCTGCATCCATTGCTTCGCCCAGCGTACGGAAATTTCCGCGAGCGCAAGCAGCGTATCATACTCTTCTTTCGTTGCCTTCTTTTTGAGAAGGTTTCTCATCGGTGTCGCGAATAAAATCGTTGCGACTGCCACCATAATCAGCAGCAAAATCGTAATCATGAGTGTAATGTGTTCCATTTCTATTCTCCTTCCTCTTCATCGAGTGTATCCTCGATTCCACTTAGTTGTTTTTTCAGTTTGATGTCCTCTTCATTTCGCTTTCCAAAGTAGGACTTCACAAGATATAAGATAATCACACCGACTACACCGGTGATGATCGCGACGCCGAGTTTTTCCTGTGCCGGCGCGCCAAAGAGTGGGGCGATGATTAAGATGGTAATCCAGATGCAGGATATCCACGAAAATCGATCTACCCATACCTTTGTGAAGGTGTCTATTCTGACGCCTCGCAGTCTTTTTCCGAATTTCATGCAATCACCCCACATTCGTATTTCCGTTGTAGTACGCCGCAATCCAGCCCTTCTCAACGCGGATCCAAACGTTCTTTCCGATGGTCTTTATCTGCATGCATTTTACTTTTGTGCCTGCCGGAATAACCCCGATTTTTGCGGATTCGGTTGACGGTTTTGTCCGCAAGGTTCTTGGCTTAAGCAGATGATAAATTGCCTTCTTGCTGTACTCGATTTGCACGTCCCTTATCTTTTTGTAGTCCGGCCGGTAGATGCAGCGAATCTGTGACAGGCTTCTGAGTTTGACCGCTACACATCTTCCGTCTGACTGGCTGCCGGAAGCAGTCTTCGATGTGTTTCCTTCCACCGTGATGTACTTTCCGTCTTCCCTTTGGTGAACGATAAAGCCGATATGCTGCGCGCCGCCGCCGGTGAAGTCGAAGACAGCAAGGTCGCCAAGCCTTCCCTTGTTCTTTGGAACCGTCTTTTTCATCTTTTTGGCGTATACTTCCACTGCAGGGACGTAGGCGGTCTTCTTGCCGTTAAAAAACAGCTTTCCCGCTCCTTCCATACGGAAGATGTCCCAGACGAATGTGCAGCACCACGGAATGTGACGGTTGACTTTGCCGCCATAGTAGTCGGTGTTGAAGACGATGTTTCCTTTTTCGTCTTCCGTCATGCCTTCATAGGACAGGGCCTTTCTGATAATCTCTTTTGCGCTTTTCATGTTCTCACCTCCCTTCATTTGTGCGCTTCCACATTGATGTGCTTTTCCAGTTTTTTGATCGCGTCTGTGACCGGCCCGTTACAGCCTTGTTCTTTGAGCCCTTTTAGACAAGCGAGCGTGCCGTAGACGATCAGGCATTGTTCCTCTTTGAGCTTTTTGATATCTTTCTCCTGCTCTTCCTGTTCGTCGATCCATTTCGCAATCTTTCGTACGTACTTTCCGATGGCAGCCAGCGCGCCGAGCAGCGCCGCAAGGCCGATGATTCCGGCGGTGATGGCTCCGATTTGTTCCATAGTTTTCTCCTTTCCATAAAAAACAGGCAGGATTTCTCCTACCTGTATGGGTTGTTTTTGTCTTTACATCCGGTGATTGCTTTCATTAAGGCAAACTTTTCTTTTCTTGTGTAAGCGGTTTTATCCAAATATGCTTTCACTTCTTTTTTGCTTAAATTGCCGTTTTTGTTCGCATCAGCACGTTTTCTGGTATAGGTGTAAATGTCGTTGTCGATTCCGGCGGCATAAAGCGCTTTCCCCCTTTCTATAGACTCATTTTTTATCCCCAGCCGTTTCATTACTTCTTCGCGGTATCCCGCCTCCAAAAGCGCGTTGACTTTTTTCGTGCCCCCCATGTTTCCTTTTGTTAGTTCGTAGATCTTCCTTGCGTCCGCATCACTTATGCCGCTTTTCTTGATTTTGGCGAGCGCTTCTTTTTGGGTCTCCTTCATGAATGAGTCCGCGTAGCTTTCTTTGCTGCTGTAGTCGATCTGCTTCTCGTCAAGAGCGTTTCCGACCGCCTGCTTCTGCTTTGTCGTCAGGTTGGAATTCAGAATCGCCGTTCGCATTTGGCTGGTATTGCCCGGAAGCGAGCGAACAAACTTTTCCGCCTCGGTGTTTTTCATGCCTGCGGTAACCAACGCCTGATAAGCTTTGCTCTTCTTCGCAGAAAGCATTTTAAATCCGCTTTCCACATAGTCATCGGCGTTTCCGATCGCGTACTGGCCGAATAACAGTCCTTTTATGATGCTTCCCGCGTCAGGATCAACTGCGAAGCGGAGTTTTTCCTGCCCGTCATTATCCAGTCCGTAAGATCCGCCCTTTTTGAGCGCGATGCCGGACTCGATGACTTTTTTGATCTGGCCTCCGCCGATCGGCGGTGCGATATAAAAGGCAGGTTTTGCGGCTTCTTTTCCGATTTCCGACCACGCTTTCTTTGGGTCTACATCTCCGGAGAGGAGGTTTCCGAGGTTGGTCGCGATTTTTGGTACACTCGGCAGCGCGGATGAGATCGGCACACGGCCGCCGCCCAGGATACCACCGACAAACGGAATGTCCTGCGCGATGTTTTTTCCGGCCGCTGTGACTGCAGCGCCGCCCTTCTTGATCTCGACCTCTTTCAGATTGATCTCCTCGTCTTTCATTGCGGCATTCCAAAGCGCTTCTGCGAAATTTGGAACCTTCTTTCCGGTCGTGTCTCCAACAAAGTCATTTACCCAGCTGATTGGATCCAAGTCCGGGCGTCTTCCGACAAAGAACTCATACACGTCATTGAAGATGTACGCGCCGATCGCGAAGTTTGTGAATGCCAACGCTACTTTTGCCACGTTCTCTTTGCTTCTTGGGATATCCTTTAAAAGATGTGACCACTGGTTGTTGACTTCGACCTGGTACATCGTGAGGATCTTCGAAACCGGATTCTTGGAGTTAAACATTGTCGGCAGCGCTCCTTTGGAGCGAGCAGCGATGATGTCGGCCGCGAACCGGTCCGCAGTTTTGATTGCATCTTCCGGATTTACACCTTTTGCAATTTGCTCGGCGTATTTTGCCCGCACAAGTGCCTGTGAGGTAAATCTGTCAATCAGCTCCATCGGTTTTGTCAGAACGTCCTGCGCTTTTTCCATGCCGGATTTCCACAGTACATCGCTTCCTTTTCGGTTTGTGAGGAATGAAGACATGTCTGCGATGTTGTCTGCTTTTCGAAAGCCGTTCTGTACGGTTTCCGCCATACCCTGCAGGATGTATTTTGGGGAAAGTTCCCCCGCCTGCACCAGCGGGATGAAGTTTGTGAGCCAAGATGCAGGATTTAAAGCAACCATGTTTGCCGCCACACGATTTTCAATCGCCTTGCTTGTGTTATACAGCGTTCTTCCAAGGCTCTGCTCGAAGACTCTGTCAAACTGTGACTTCTTTCCCGCGAGCTGGTCTGTGTAATTGGTTAACCACGTTGCAAGACTTCCAAGTTTTGTGTTTCCGGTGTCATAAATTCCGTTTATGGTGATCTCTTTTATCACATCATCAAGATCTGCGTCGGCTCTCACTTCGCGTACACGCTCTTTGATTCCGTTGCTGGAATATTTGTACCGCAGCTCGCTTACCAGCGCGCGCAGCTTCTGGATATCCTCCGTGTGATGAATCACATCCGAGATTCCTTCCAGATAGATGTCGAATCCTTTGATCGCATCGTATTCGGTAACCTCCGCGGTTCGGCGAAACGCGTGCCCGAACCACTTCTTTCCCGGCCGGAAGGTGTGGGTAAGTCCATTGATGTCCGTCGGCAGCTCGTCTTTTTTGATGTTGATTCCCAGCGCGCTTGCCGCCTTAGCCAGGATTCCATCCGGCTTTTCTTCCGTGAAGTGCGGGAAGTAGTCTTTTCGGAACTCGATCGGCTCGTAGCCGTGTCTTAAAAGCACGTTGTTTGCCGCTTCTAAAAGCTGATTGTAGAGTTTCCGCATGGTATCGACCGCGTTTTGGATTTTTCCAAAGTCCGCGCCGAGTTCCTCGATTGCCTCTTTTTCGATGAGTTTTTCTCCGTACAGCTGCACGATCTCTGCTTCTGAAATCTTGAACTTTTTTCCTGCCGCGCGCGCCTCAGCGATCTTCTCGGAAAGTCCCGGCGCGTCCACCGAAAGATATCTTGTGTCAAAGGTTTTCTCTGTCGATATGTTCAGCTTTCGTACTTCTCCTCTAAGCGCGCTTTTCATTCTCGTTGCGGCAGCTTCATGCTCATGGATCTGCTCAAAGTATTCTTTGTTAATCCGCTCGCCTGTTTCTTTTCCGGCAATGTCCACGAAGTTGCGCTCCGGCGTTTCTCTGGCATACAAGAGTCCGATTTTGTCGTTCCATTTGTCGGAAGATGCGAGCATATCGTCTGCAATCTTTTTATACGCGTCTTTGGTTTCCTGCCCGTATTTTCTAATGGCCTTTTTCATCTCATAAACCGGTTTTTCGGCAGCATAGACTTCAAAGATGTTTTGGCTGTTCAGGCTTGCCCTTCGCACTTGATCCGGCGTCATTTTCCCTTTTAAGAGCATGTTTTTAAAGTCTTGATCTGCATCGCTTAAGAGGATCTTGCTCTTCACTTTGTCGGCATTTCGTTTCATTTTGCCTAGCTCTCCGGCAAATTCCAGCATCTCGTCTGTGGTGAGATCGGTTTCGCGTTTTGTCACGTACTGCTTGACGATGTTTGCTTTTTTCTCTAACTCGTCCATCACCTCGTCGAATCTTTTTCTTGCTTCGGCGTAAATTGCTTCTGCTTCTACGTCTGCCGATACTCTGGTCTCTGCCACTTTGATGCTGCTTGCTACATCTGCGATTTTCTCCAGCATTTCTTCCTCGGTGTTTAACTCCGGAAACAGCTCCGGGTAAGAGGCCCGCAGCTCGTCATAAAAAATGTCAATTTTTGCGCCGTCTGTGTTTGACATTCTCACCTTGTTCATGTTTGCTCTTCGGAAGTCATCGAAGTCCGCAATGTTTCGTCTGACGCGTTCCGATACGGACAGCTGTGTTTGGCGTATGGTCTTCTTCAGATCCTGGTATCTCAGCGCGAAGTCCTGATCCACAACGATGCCTTCCGCGAACATCTCATTAAAGAGCCTGTCCTTATCCGCTCTTGTAAGACTTCCGTCTTTCATCTTTTCCACGGCCAGGTTCATCTGCTCTTTGATGTATTTGTTGTCTGAATACTTGTTGATTCCCAGGGCTTCCTTCATCGCCAGGTCTGCTTCTCTGATTTCGCGGTTTTGTACCTGCTTCGCCTTTTGGCTTGTCTTTGTGGTTACTTTTTCCTCTCTTCGCAGGATGCCATCGATCTGTTTCTGCGTCACGCCAGTTCGGTCTCTTACGTGCTCGTCTGCCATCTTCGCAAGGTGTTCCCACTCTTCTTCTGATGCGCCTCTTGCCAGTCTCTCGCCCGGCGCATTCTCCAGTGTGTGCTTCCAGCGTTCCTCGGTTATGACATCCGGCGGATCTGAAGCATATCGCCTTGTTCTTGCCGGCGCGTCCGGAATTGAGTCTGCGCGTGGGATCGGCTGAGGTTCCTTCTTCGGAATTTCTGATGCGAGCGGGATTTTTGATGCAAGAGGGATCTCCTGCATATACTTATTTCCGGTCTCGCCATACAAGGATTCGGAGGCTTTCCGTAGCTCATCTAAGAGCTCGTCCTTTCGGATTCCGTCGCCGATGGACATCGAAACGTCTTTTCGGTATCCAGCCACATCCAGCACTTTGTTTCTATTTTCTAGTGGAATTTTGAAGTGAGCCTCGTTGTCAAAAATATCGTCAAGAACCAGTTTCTCTGCCGGGACCTTAAGCTCGACAACCGCATCTCCGTACCCATCGTTGTACCCTGTTTTTGAGGTGGAAAAAAAGACGCCATCTTCTTTCGCTGACATCTTTCCTGTACTTCTTATTTTTTCTGCATTTTCTTTGCTCGTCCTGTGGTAGAGTGTTACATATCCGTTTTCGTCTACTTTCCCGCCGATATCCTTAACTAAATCTACCGTATCCTGCGCATCAAGAAGCGCATCTCCCGATACCCTGGCTTCTAAAGGCAAAGAAAAAGCAGGCTCATTGCCTGCTGTTCTTACTCGATCGGCCCCCAAAAGGCTACGTCGTCCATCCATTTTGCCATTGAATTGTGCATTTTCCGTCTCACGCTTCGCGTTGCCCGCCACGCCTTTTCGTATATCTTCATCTGCAAGCCGTGCGGAAGCGGTCCCAGGAATACCCTGACCCATAATATTGCCGCTTTTCGCGCTACTACTATAAGTTTGATGCGTAATGGCGCCTCTTTCATAATCCGGGTAATTTGTTCGTCTGTCAGAAACATTCAGTGCCAACCTTTCTGCTGCATTTTCAGCTTCTCTTTCTCCGAGCAGTGACGAATATCCAATTCGCTTTAATTGTTCAATGTTATTCACATTATATTCTTTCATCAAAAAGTTGTCAATGTACTCGGTAGCTTTATTTGTGCCGTTTAAAGCATCGCTGATGCTGGCATCCAGGTATTCCTGATATTCCTTTTTATATCTTCCATCATGGTGCTTTTCAAGAGCGTTCGATGCCGCCTCTCTTAATGCTTTTAAACCCTTCTCATGATCCCCACCCCGTTCGAATCCCTCTACATTCTGAATCGCATGCTGGATTTCGTGTATCACGGTCTCATCTCTTTTTTTGCTTAAATATTTGTCATTATGAAGCTGCTTTTCGATTTCTATCGTGTTTGCATCCGGCAGATATCCTCCTATTCGACCTAGCTTTTCAATGTCTCTTGGGATATAATTCGTTTTTCTCAACTGCGGATAGTTGCCAAACAGTTCGTTATGCTGAAGCACATCTTCCAGTGTTGCGTTTCCACTTTCTACGCGTTCCCTTAGTCTTATATTCTCACCTCCCCAGATTTGATTCAGTTTATCAAGTTCTTTCATTTCCGTTTCCGAAATGCTGCCATCCCAGACTTTGTCGTACAGTTCCTGCAGCCTTGCATATTCCGGGTGACGTTCTCTGAATACGGCGTCACCGTCCGGGAAGAATTTCATTTTGCTATCATCAATTTCAAAGCGCCATTTGCGATCAAGTCCGTACTTCCATCCGGTCTTCTCCCATATCTCCCGCGGAGTTTTTCCGGCTTTCAGCATCGCTTCCGCTTCTTGTCTCATAGCGCGGTCCGCATTCAGCGCCCTAGAGCCTGCAAGTAAATACTTGGCGTCTGTGTTCTGGCTGCTTCCGACTGTCCACAGCGCTTTTTCATATTTTCGCTGGGCTTCAATCAGGAATTTCGTTTCGTCTGACGCGCCGATCTTGTGGAGGGTGTCCACGATCCAGTCATAAATCTGACGGAAAATGCTCGGGTTTTCTCTTGCCAGGCGTTCGATGGACTTCTCACTGTTAAAGAGATATTCTTCGGCAAACTTTGCGGTGAATTCTTTCTGCGCTTCCTCTGCCGTGAGCTGCTTTCCTGCAGCTGCATAGTCTGATATGATGTCTTTCAGGCTCTGATCCACGTCGTAGCCGGCATCTCGCATGGAGTTTTGAATGAAGTCCGAAAGTTCCGCGTAATGCCCGGAGGTTTCGATGTGATGCGTCAGCTCGTGCCGCAGCACCGTGTATGCCGGATTCTTCGCACTGTTTGAGATGGTGATTACGCCGTTTTGATAGGTACCGTCAATGCCAGACGGAAGGTCCGCATAAGTGATTTTCGCGCCGCTTCGTTTTTCAACAGCCTTAAAAATCCTTTCCTGTGCTTCCGGCGTTAAGGTCTTTACCGTCTTGCCTGGCGCATACGGGATTGGCTGCGGAGCTGTCGGGATACTTCCTAAAGTCTCTTTTATTTCTTTCGCGCCGAGTCTTTGGTTGACGTTTCCGCTGTGCGAAACTTTGTATGTTTTTCTTGGGATAGGCTCCGGCGTTTTCGTCCAAATGTTTTTTTGCTTTCCGCCATCCAGTCTTCTTTCCAGATGCAAATTCCCTACCGCATCAATGAGTTTTCCTGCCGCCGGCCCCGCAAACTCGAAGGCGCTTCCAAGACCGAAATCCATCGCGGCGTTGATTGCCATATCTTTTGCTAGCGCCTCTCCTTTAAGCCCCTCTCCCCTTGCGTGAGAAAGATTCATTAAGGTTCCTACAGTCGCGTCTCCAACCGTATTTCTCGCGATACCTGCCGCGACTTTCTCCGCCGTTTCTTTTCCGTACTTCTTTCCGATTTTACCGGCAATGAGTTTCGCGGTCGCCTTCTTGCCCACGCCAGTCGCAAGAATCTTCTCCGCGCCTTTTGTGATTCCTTTTCCGGCAGCTCCGTATCCCGTGCCGTAGGCGGCGGCTGTTCCGAGAAAGTTTCCGACGGCAGCGCCTTTTTGGGCGCTGTCTGTCTCTGCTTCTAAACCGAAGTCCAAAAACTTCTTTCCGGTCGCAATCTGATACGGAATGCTGACCGGTGCCAGCACTCCATCGTTTAACAGCCGCTCGTTAAATCTCACAACGGCCTGAGGAAATGCGTTAGTTTTAAATGCGGTCTCCTGTATGGCTTTCGCGCCGGCATCCAGTTTGTGCTTACTCCCCCGCGGCTTCCCATTCGTCTTTTTTTCTTTCCGCTGCGGGCTTTCCGGAATGGCCTTCGGAATCTGCGGGATCTTCTTCGGCGTCTTTTTGATTTCACGCCACATCTTCTCTTTTTCGCTTAGCGTGTTTTTGTTTTTTTCTCTTAAATCATCTAATACGCCCATATCCTCCTCCTGTTTACAGCCCAAGGTTTGCAGCGATTTGCCTTGCCTGTTTTTCTGTAATCACGCCTTTTTTAATCATGCTCTCCAAATAACTGATTGCCTGTTCTGGTCCGTCTGCGCCTATGCTTGCGCCAGCGCCGAGCGCATAAGGAACCTGCCCGCTTGCGTATGCCTGCGCCATCTTTTGAATGCTATCGGCAGAGGAGTCGTCGCTTCCTGCGCTTTCTTTTTCTTTTTCTTTTTTCTTCGCTTTTGCAGCTGCTTGTTTGCTCAGATATTGCTGAAGATACATGATTTTTTGCTTATTATATCCATACGGGTCGTTTTGTTTTTGAAGTTTCTCAATCCACTGACGGTAGGTGCCCGCTTTGTTGTATTTCCCTTTGTAGGTATTCAGGAATGCGTCAAAATCATTCGCCGCGATCTGCTGCGCGAGTTTTTCCTGCTCGCTCGCTTTGCTTGCCGCCAGTTCATCCTGATACACCTGCTGGTTCCATCTGTTTTGCGCAAGTTTGAACTCATATTCTCTGTCTGCGTTCTGCTGCGCCTGCCTGTCTGCCGCAATTTGGTAGTTCATCTGAGCCTGCTGCTGCAGGGCGTTAACATATGCATCATAGTAGTTGTTTGCTATGTCTGTAAGATCAGAGTTTCCACTCGTCTGTGCCTCTGCTACTAAACGGTCAATCTGCCGCATCGCGCTGTCTCTTTCGGCTAAAGCACTTTGGCGGTTGTTTTCGTAGTTGCTTGCGATTCCCTGCAGCGTAGACTCCGCCATGCCGCCGCTGTATCCCATCGCTGCAAGGTAGTCTTCCATTTGATTTTGCTGCAGTATGCGGTTGATGTAGTTTTCCTTTTGCGCTTTTTCGAACTCGTTGTCGATGCCGTAACGATTTGCGTTAATACTGTCAATCGTCGCCTGTGTTCTCTGCTGCACTGCCGCTTGATTCGCCGCGTACTGCGCCTGCTGCTGCGCGAACATTTGATCATAATACTGCTGCATTTCCTGCTGCTGTGCAAGCAGCTGCTGTTGTTTCTGCTGCTCGATCATCTGATCATACGCGTTCGCATACCCTGCCGCCGTCTGAAAGTCTTTAAGCGTCATGGCGTTTCCTTTGTAAGTATTGTTGTTGCCATACATGGACGCCTTGCCGCCAAGCTCTCCCCAGTATTTTGTGTCAATCTGTGCGCCCGGGATATAATCATACAGGCCGTCTGACAAATATGCCTGCGCTTTGTTTACAATGTCCGCATAAGCTCCTGTCTCTCCTGCCCGCACAACATATGTCGGCGAAGGTTTTGTCGCAGACGACTTTGCCGTCGCGCTGCTTCCTCCGGAGTTTCCTTGCGGGTATAGTTTTTTGAATGTCTCATTTCCAACGGTGTTTCCGTAGGTGTTTGAGCCGCCTGTCGCTTTCTTATACTGCGAGAGTCCTTGCGAGGTTCCGGATCCCCAAATCCCGTCAATCGCACCGCTATAGTAGCCCTGCTTTTTTAATGCAGTCTGCATTTTTTTGACGTCAGAGCTGCTCATGTTGTTTTTACTATAGACTTTTGATGCCATACTTTTCTCCTTCCTTTACAAGTCGATGCCCTCGATCTGCGCGCGGACCTCCAGCACATACAGGTATTTTCCCATTGCTGCTGCCTGCTCTTTTAACAGATCAAGAGGGCAATTTGGAGTGAACTCCAAGGTTCCTGCCTCATACTTTACAAGCATGCTATGAAGCTTGTCGTAGCGTTCTTTCAGCTGCTTGTATTCAAGCTGCACTCTTTCTTTCCAGTCCATTGTTTTCTCCTTTCTCTTAAAAAATGCACCCTTCTTTCTTGACAATCATACCGTATAGTATGATAGAACAATAATGCTGTTTCCGGCGAGGGTGATATTATTGTCCTCTCCTGCCGCGGTCATTACGAGAAGTAAAGCGTGTAGTCTTTGCACGCTTTTTTCGTGTGAAGTTCCGGGCTCGTTTGATTAGACACAGCCGAACGGGGATAAGCCAAAGTAGGTATCCGCCTTCTGATAGCCTGCCTCGCTGCCGCCAATCCCGTTTGTGCAGAAACCTGAAATAATGTAACCATAACCAATATCATTGTCATCATTGTTGCCTGAGTAAGGAGATCCTTTCCACCAACCATTCGCAGAACCTGTATCGCCCAACTTTTTGTTTCTTCTTCTCCCTATCTCGTACCATTCCCATTGGGTATACAGCGCGGCTTCGTCTGCGAATCCATAGGTACGATAACCTAGAACCACCTTTTCCGGTGCGAGTCCAAAGTAGTCGATTGTTTCAACAAGCCCACTTGAGTTTTTACCTCCATTCCTTTGTTTCCACTTAAACTGTTTGAAGATGCCCCTGATTGATTCCGGGATTGCCATGCGGAACACGTCGTTGCACCACGTTCTTCTCGCGCACCCTGCCCAGCCGCCTTCATTCGTGTCTGTCGGATTCATGTATCCTGTTTCCACGAGACTATTCCGCAGTCCCACGATGAAATCCGGTGTATTTTTGCCGCCGGAAGTAGCATTCGCAAGCGTGAAACCTGTACAAGTTTTATCCATCAGAACGAGCGTTGCTGTCTGTGCCGCATGTGTTTCACCGACTCCGGTCGCTTCCATTGCAGAGAGCTGAATGGTTCTGTACTCCCCAACATTCCAGTAGTCCTTTAGATTTATCAATCCTAAATCGGCTGCCGCTACCATTGCGGCAATTTGTTCGTCTGTTCCGGTTTGCCAAGACACAGTTTGAACATTCACAACATACGGCGCGATCTTTTCGTAATAAAAGCCGTTTTGCGTCTGTTTGTCCGGATATTTGTTTTCCTCGTTTGCGGTTACAAAATCAGAGGCACCGCTTGTCGTGTTAAAACGCGTCCATGCGTATGGTGCGCTACCCCCCCCGATTTGATTACATCTAAACCATGCCATCGCTTTCTCCTCCTAAATTCCTGCGTTTTCAAATACAATCTCGTCTACGACTCTTCCGTCTTTCTTATAGGTTGTTTGTTTGATTTCCAGTTTTGTTTTCGCGGTGTTTAATCCCACTGCGACAATAACCTGATAGACGGAAGCATCATAAACAATGTTTTCATATCCTTGATCTTCTGTTACCGTGTAGCTGTAGGTTCCGGCTTCTTTGATCTCGATTTTACTGAACGAAAAAGATTCCGTTCCCTGTTGCATAAGGATCCACCCGTCTGCAACTTTCTTTCCTGTCTGATCGGCTACCTGAAATGTGAAATCAAACTCTCTAACGGTTGACACATTCGACAGGATTTTTGTTGCATGTATGACAAACTCTGCCGGCAGAATCTTCTTCTGCCCTCTCGGACACTTAAACCATGCCATCTACCTCACCTCCACTCTGACTCCGATACTGGCGTTTTGTTTTTCAAAGGTCATGGTGATCTTTCCTGCCGTTGCCACCACATCCGTCGGGTTCACACCCCATTTGTCAGTGTAGATGTCGTACACGGAATTTATGGTGATCGCCGCGTTTTGCAAGGTAAGCGTCGTAGATCCTGCGGACAGGGTGCCGGTGATGACGGTCGGTTTTGCCGCGAACGGTGGATCTGTGATCTTCCAGTCGCCAGCATCGTTCACCACCAAAATATACCCTTTGTGGGACGCGTGGGCTTCCGGTAACAGGTGTGCATAATCTACAGTCCATTCACTGCTAGAACTACATAGCAGAAAATCTACCGTCAAATCTGAATATGCCGACTCCATTCCGACAAAGATTGCTGTTTCGTCCGTCAGGGCATGCAGCCTATACTCCACCTTACCGCCAGCGGTAAGAATCGAGTCATAAAAACAAATGACCGGTGTGCTACTCTCGTAGGCTTCTTTGATTTCTTCGTAGGTGGTGGAATTGTATACGGCTATAAACGCGCCGTCGCCACCTAAGTCGTCTAATTTTTTCCCGCTGTCTGCTAGCTGCCCGTCTGCGGTCAGGGTCGGGAGGTTTCCTGCGGCAGCCGGCGTGACTTTGCTAATTTTGCCGTTTAATGCGGCAGCTGTGTTTTCCGGCAGGTCGTTTACCTTTCCCTTGTCTGCGTTGGTGTAATCGTTGGTGGATAACTGTTTGCCTGTGACCTTGTCAACTTTGCCGTTCAGCGCGGCGTTTGTGTCGTTTGGAACGTTTCCGAGCTTGGTCTTCTCCGCGGCACTCATGTACTTTCTTGTCCCCTCGTTTATATCGTCTGTGGTGAGGGTGACTTCTCCGCTTTTTCCGTTTACCGATACGACCGCGCCGGTTCCGTCTACACCTTGCCTCGCTACGCTGTAACCGGTAGTGTTATCGCTGAACAGAATCTTCGTCCACAGAAACTTTCCCTGTGCGACTTCCGGCGGTGATGTGAGCCATGCGCCGGTTGGCGGCACAGCCGGTGAATCGCCTTGCTGATAGGTGACCTCGACGGTCATCTCTCCGGTTGCCGGTACGCCGGTGGAAACATAGGAACCGCTTCCCGGATTCCAGACGTACCAGATACCGTTCTGAACTGTTGGGTTATGCGCAACGGCATCTTCTGCTCTTTGCGCGTTCGATGCGGCAGAGGCAGCGGAGCTTTGCGCGCTTTGCTTTGCTGTCTCTGCGCTTTGCGCCGCAACCTGGGCGGCGGTCTTTGCGCCTTGTGCGGAAGTGTTTGCGGCTTCTGCCGCTTTTTTTGCGCTCTCCGCGGCAATTTTCGATACCGAGGATTCTTCTTTATAATATTTTGCGTTGTCTGCATCCTCCCCTTCTCTTGTGCCGGTGCCGCCTTTGGCGTAGGATTGTGAAAGAATTGCGTGGTTGCTTGCTGCGGTTTTGGCTGACTCTGCTACAGTCTTTGCCGCTTCCGCTGCGTTTTTTGCCGTTTCTGCTGCACCGGCGGCGCCCGCCGCCGCATCCGCGTACTGCCCGGCGTTGGTTTTTGCGCTTTCTGCGATCTGCGCGCTGCTCGCGCAGTTTTCGGCATAAGCCTGTACGGCCGATAGGAGTGAGGAGGCGAGCATCTCGTCGGTCACAGAACCGTTTTTGATCTTCGCTCTCACTTTCGCTCCGTTTACTTCAAATGCAATCGTGTCGCTTGGCAAGAATTCGTTGATTGTCACAAACGCGGATAGGTCGATACTTTTTGTTTCTCCGGATTCCAGGGTTAAAACCAGCTTCTGTGTCTCTTCGTCATAGTCCCAGTTTGTGACCACTTTTTCCAGTCCTGTGTCAAAGGTGTGTACGGTACCGCCCTGCTCCGTGAACGTGAATACACCTGTTCCGGCTTCAAAGTCAACGCTTGCAATCATGCCGGAGACGGTTTCTGTCGATGCTTTTTCGTCAAGCAGGGCATTTGCGGCCGCTTTTGTGTAGCGGTCGTCAATCAGCTCTTTCAGCGAATTCATGACTGCCTGCACGTTGATCCCGGTTACGCCGGTTACACTCGCGCCGATGTCCTGCGCGCCGGATGAGCCTGAAAGCGCGTCGATGATTTGATTGATGGCACCGAGTGCGATCATTGCTTTCGGGATATAGTCAAAATATGCTTTCAGCTGCTCTGCCGTCATGCCGTCCGAAGACGGCGTGTCGGACAGATCCGCGATCTTTTTGTTTGTAAAGTCCGTTTCTTTGAACTTCAAGTCTGTTAAACCCATGTATCCTCCTTCCTACTTCCTATATTCGTTTCCTGCTGTGTACTTCATCTTCGCAAACAGCACCGAAAACGGCTGCGGCTTTGAGTTTTCAAACCGGAACTGAATATGCAATACCTTCTTTGCTTTGAACTTGCCGCCGATCAGCGTCGGTGTGTCGTCTGTTCTGAATGAAAAGTCGTTAAAATCGATGTCGTTAAAATCCAAATAGTTTGCTGTTGAGTCATAGTCGAAAATCACTTCCCACAGTCCGTCTATTTTTGCCCATACCCTGCAGCCTGTGTGCGGATAAGCGTTTAAGGCGACCGCAAGATGCCGGAATGTTTTTTTCAGCTCTGAATGATCCGTGCCCGCTCCGGTATAGATTTCGCAGGTTTCCCAGTAGCACGGGAAGGACTCTTTTGTGGTTACCTCTTCACCGTCAATTTGAATGGTTTTGTTGACCGTCACCCCATCGTCTGTGAAGCATGCTGCTGTGTTCTCTTCCATGAATCGCTTGACTTTTCCCGCCGCATCTCCAAAAAACAGTTTTTCTCCGATCTCCGCAAGGACTCGCGCGCCGATGCCCGTCCATAAATATGCCTCGTACTGCCTGGTGGAGTATGGCGTGTTCTTTTCGTAATATGGCTGTAAGGTGTCTAAAATGTAAATCTTGTCTCCTACCGCAAGCATATAAAAGTCTTTGTATGCGATGGCATAGGCATCTTTTATATTTTCCTCTTTTGCCAAAGCAGATGAAATATAGTAGGATCTTTCCTGAGAACTTCGCTCTCCTAAGACGTCTGAGGGTGTGATCGCGTGGATGCTCTTTTCCACTGTCAGATAGGTTGGCTCATTTTTTAGGGTCGCGAATGTGTATTTTCCCAGTGCGCCGGCAGCTTCGTAATTGCCTGTGCTTCGAAATACTACCGTGTTTGTGTCGGTGTCGTAGTTTCCGCTTCTTAGGATAATGTTGCTGTCGTTCGCTTCTCCGTCTTTGTAGGTTACGAGGTTTCCGTTCAGAATAGAATATCCGATGATTGAGGAATCATCCTGCCCTAGCACCGAGTACCATGTATCGCCAAAATAGGTCGGATCGTTTGACTTGCAGTACCAGTCATAGTTTGGGTAATCTTTGTTTCCTGAGACGAAAAGGCGGTCTCTCTGTCCGTTTAGCCCGTACAGGGTGCAGATGTCACATTTTTTGATCCGATCCGCATAGCCTGCTACTGTTTTGGCATAGGTTACAAAGAGGTTGTCTGTTCCCTTTCCTGTCGGTGTCGGTCTTGCTGCCTTTAGAGTAAAGGTCCCCAGCTGTCTGTTTACAGTAAAATCTGTTCCTTCCAGGAGTGTGTCCTGTCCGCCGCTTGCGTTCGTTGCTTTGATGACTACCGCAGCCGTGTCGATGTTTGCCGCGCCGAGCTGGAAGGTCAGATGCGTATCGTCTCCCTCAAACCATTCGGTTCTTTTTGGTGTGAGCAGGTTGACCGGATTTAAGCTTCTTCCGCCTCCCTGATAGGTTTTCCCTATGGTTACAACCGGCACATAAGCAACCTCTTCCAGCATTTTTACTTCTTGGCCGTCGTAGACTAAGATTCCTTTTCCATCGAGAATGTAGAGTTTGGAATTGATCTGCTTTGATGTTGACAGCGCGTCTTTGACTCCTGTGTAGATCGCTTGTGCGGTTTCTGTTTCTTCGCTGTATAGGTATAGCTTTTCTCCCGCGTGAATGATCGTCTTTTTCATGCTTGGATTTTTCAAGGTGTGAAAGCCGTTGACTCTGCCGTCCAGCGTCACAACCGTTTCGTATCCATGCCGTTTTCGGTTGTTTCCGACTGTCTCTCTGATCATGTTGACACACATCGGAGATCTTGACATTTCCACTTTTGACGGCGCGTTTCGCATATCAATGCCGGCAAAGTTTCGAATCCCGATTCCGTAAACAGTTTTTGCTTTCGGTGCCTGCATCAGCTCCACCCCCATCTGTCTATGAAGCTCGGCCTTCCGAGCGGCATGCTCGGCTGCAGCCTTGCTTTCGCTTCTTCGTACTGTTCCCGCACGTAATATGCCAGGGAGCTGTCGTCATCCTCTAAAAGCTCCGCCGCAATAAAAATCGGAAGGATTGCTGCCACCTCCTGATCCAGCTCCAGCTCGTAATCGTCTGGCGTTGCTTCTGTAATCTCTCTCGGATACGCGTAATAGTGGACCTTGTAGTTTCCAGGCTTTCCTGCAGCAAGCACCAGGGTGCTGTCTCCCTCCCATCTGTAGTCGTGGAACTTTTCACAGTCTTCTTCTCGCACTACGTCCGTGGAAACGAGCTTGTAAAAATCCGGCGTCAGCTTCTTTAAATCAAATCTTCTGTTTTTCCCGCATTCCCATACAGTCTCATCGCTTTCAAATTCTATGCTGTATAAGGCAATATTTCGAAACTGGTACGGAAAGGCGCCCGAAAACACGATTTTAACGTTTTTTTCTTCTCCGGCAGGTATTTTCCCCTTGACCGTCTGAAAATCGCTCGTTGCTTTGATTTCCTTCTCCAGCGCTAAGGTTTCTCCTGTATAGATCTTTACGTTTGCCGGTCCTGTAATCTCAAAGGAAAACGCTCTTGCGCCTTCGCTTTCAAGGATGATGTCTTCATTCAGATGCTGTCTTGTTTCAAGTATGGTAAACGCGCCCTGCAGATCCGGAATTTGAACGTTGTACGCCCTGATTAGAAATTTCCCCACAGAGGACAGGTCGTTCAGCCCCCGATTCGCTGCCGGTATGATGGCGTTCAGATAATCTCTCGTGTTTCTGGTCGGCGTCAGGCTTGTTACGGCCGGATCTATTTTTTTCAGCGCCGCCAGCTTGATTTCTTGCCAGTTCATTTTTTATTTCCCTTCGTTTTTCTCTTCACGTTCTGAGATTTCCTCTTCATCCGCAAGAGCTTCCTCTTCATCCGCAAATTCTTCCTCTTCATTCACAGGAGTTTCTTCTGCCTGTGCGCTCTCCTGCGCTTCCTTTGGTTTTTTCTTTGTCTTCTTCGGTTTCTCTTCCGGTTTTTCTTCCGGCTTTTCTTCCGGTTTTTCAACCTGCCGCGAAACGTAGTCTCCGCTTTCGAGGACTTCCTCAATGACAAAAAATCTTCCTGCATCTTCAAAATATTCGCCTTTTTTTAAACCTTTTCTTAATTCCATGTCGATTTCCTTTCTTTTTTCCAAAAACCTCAAAAAGAGGGAGGCTTTCGCCCCCCGTCTCTTAGGTAAGTGTCGTTCCGTCTGCCGCGCCGCCGACTGCGAACGCTCTCCAGTCGTTGAATCCCGCGGACCATCTTGCGTTTCCTTTCCAAACGTTGTCGTCGGTGTTTTCGTCGATGTAGGACTTCATGGTGAGATCCTTACGATCGTACCACAGCGCGCCGCCGTAGTCCTCGTTGTACTGTGAGGACATCAGGATGAACGGTTTTGCCGTGGTTCCGATGAACTGGTTCAGGTACGCCCATACGATGACCGTCCAGCGTCCAAAGGTGTAGTTGAAGCCGTTGTTTGAGGTGTTCGGGTCTTTATCCGCACCGATGGCTTCGAATACGTCCTTCTTCAGACCCGCATCGTTTGGGATGATGATCGTGTCCGGTGTTACCGCAAGGATGTTTCCGTTGTCGTCCTTTAAGTTCTGCATCTGGGATTCGATTTTTCCGAGTACGTCGTTTGTGAACGCGTTCGTGAATTTGTTGGACTGGTTTTCGCAGCCGCCTGTGATGGACGTGTGGCCTGTGTTGAATAAGGTCAGCCCGTCGTTTGCGGTTGTTTTGAAATTTTTGCCGCGGAACGCGATCGAAGTGCTTCCCGCAAGCGCGCCGCCAATCAGTGCTGCGCCGAACAGCTCTCTTGTTCTGTAATAGCCGTTTAAGAACGCCGCCGGACGCTTTTTCAGATTCATCAGCACGCTGTCTTCTGCCATCTCCTGTGTGATTGCAAAAGAGTCCTTCCAGGTTTCGTGCTCGAATACCTGCCCGTATCCTTCCTGCATTTCGTCTTTCGGATACGCGCCGCCTTCTCCTACCGGAGAGAACCCATGCATGGACGTCATGCCGGTTGCTTTTTCCGCGAAGTGTTTGGAAGCCTCTCTGTGGAAGATCTTCTCCGCCACAGACAGATTCTCAAATGCTTCCGCTCTTTTTTCCATAAAGATTTTGATCGGTGTTTGACACTTTCCGTAGATGGAATCGTTGACACCGGATCCTTCTGAGAAAATAATGCCCATGTGTACCTCCTAAAATTTGATTAAGACGCCGTCTCCGGCCGCCTTCTCTTTGGTTTTGAAGCCGATAATCTGCGCAACGCCGCTTGCAGTGGTTGCTGTGACGCGAATGCCGTCTGCGTCAAGGGTGACTTTGTCACCGATCTTCAGAGCAGTTCCTGCAGCCGAAAGCGCCGCCTCGTAGGTGTCATCTTTGCTTACCCGGATCGCCTGTACAAACTCGCCGGCTGCTCCGGTCTTGTTTGCCACGCAGATGTATTCCGGTACGGCTGTTGCGGCAGTCTTTGCTGCGGCATCTGCCGATACACTCAGCGCCATGCCGATTTTATATGCTGTGCCCGCGCCGCACGGCACCTGCTCCAATGCCGGCTGGGACGCGCTTTGCGATTGATAGAGTTTCATCTATTTGCCTCCCTTCGTTCTAAGATCTTCGCCTTTCTTTACGATGCCGGATTTCCCTCTTCCCGGTTTGAAAAGCGCTTCAACCTTCTGACTGCCTTTGTTTGTTATCTTTCCCGCGTAAGTAGGTTTTTTCATGCTTTTGCTCCTTTCGTGTACTTGTTGTGATACTTTCTGATTTCGTCTTTCGACATGCCCGGATTCATCTGCAGGCAAAGCTCCTCGATGTCTTTCGGTACGTCCGCAAGGCTCTTTCCGCCTGCCGCTCCGTTGAACGTTTGGATGCCTGCTCTCGTGTCCTCTAATCTCTCTTTCTGGGAGGCCTGCCTTCCCCTTTGGATCTCTTTGTATGCCTGATCAATGTGCATGCCTTTGGCTTTTACTAAAAAGTCAAAGTAGTCCTGATCGGCTCCAAGGTTTTGCAGGTCTAAAAGAGATTTGATTTCCGGGTTGATCCGTTTGATGTTCGCAAGCTCTCTTGTGAACATTTCTTCGTTTCGCTGACTGATGATCGCCTGCGTGATTTCACGCGCCCGGATTACGTCCGGATGGTTGGCGATCTGCTCGTCAAGCTCCTCCTCTCGCCGCGTTCTTTCCGCAGCAACTTCTTCTACCGTCCTTTGGCTTCTTGCCGCTTCGATGGCATCCGCCATCTCCTGCGGGCTTCCGTCATAGCCAAACTGTCGCAGCGCTTCCTGCAGCATCGCAGTTTCGGCTCTTGCTCGTCGCGCGTCTTCTTCCGCGGCTCTCGCCTGCTGCTCTGCCTGCTTTCGCGCCTGCGAAAACAGATGGTTGAGTTCCGGCGTCTGCTGATGGGTTGCGGCTCCATCTGCGTCTTCCTCCTGATCGAGCTCTGTATCAGTGAGGTCCTCCGCTCCTTCGTCTGTAGCTTCGCCGTCCTGGTCCACGACTCCATCCTGCGCTTCGTCTTCAACTTCCTCTTCAGTGCCGAATAAAGCGTTTAATTCTCTTTCATCCATGTTTTCTGTCCTTTCTTTTCGCGCCGGCTTTCTCTTGTGCGGCGCAGTGCTTTAGTAGGTCTCCTCTTTTACGTCTTGTTCGTCAAAAATGTTGATCATTCTTTTTCCAATGTCTTTTTGGTAATTTTGACAGCCTGGGTTATCACAGGAAAAAATCTGCTGCCAGTAAACTTTATCTCCTTCCTTTACCGGCTGCCCGCTTTTTACCCTTGGATCACATCTGCATCTGCACTTCATCCTCTTCACCTCCTATCATGTCTGGCAGCATCATTTGCTGCGTCATTTGCATCTGCTGGATTTGCTTTGCTTCCTCTACCTTCTGCTGCCAGCGCGTTACCTGGCGCTTTGCGTTCGGGTAGTTCATCGACTCCCTGTCTTTCCAGAATGTTAAAACTGCCTCCGGATCCTGCGGGTTTCCGTAAAGTCCCGCCTGAAAGTCCGCAAGCATCAGTTCCAGGTTGTACTGGCGATTTTCTGCGGAGCTTCCCGCCGCATCGGTTCCGATGAGAAACAGGTCGTTATAGTGCCAGTTTCCGTATTCGTCGCGTTCTAAAAACTCATATCGGTTGAATGTGACGTCTTCTTCGTCGCCGGTCTCTGTGCGGAACGGGTAGTTTCGAGGCTCGTCCATGTAGGCAAGCGCGAACTCGAACATGCATCGGTATATCTGCCGGTAAAAGCTTTCTTTCATCACGACTTTGGATGCCTGCCGCGCCTGCGCACGGGAGATCTGCGCTTCCTTTGCTCTTCCGGAGGTTGCGGTCGTATCCTGTTTTCCCTGTGAGGAGTCGTTGATGCCAAGCAGGGATTTTGCCCAAAAATATAACTGATTGATCAGGGCGATCTCCTGCGTGGTGTCGAATCTTAAATCAATGCTTTTAATCTGCGCCAGTTCATCCGGGCTTCCTATGTTGATCACCTGCAGCCCGTTCTCAAAGGTGAAGTCGCTCATCTTCGGTTTGGCGAGGATCTGGCTGCTGTTAAAGGCTTTCTCAACAAGTCTTGTGGCAAGTTTGTTTGCTTTGTCCTGCATCTCAAAAATCATCTCGGCATCGGACTCCCCAAATACCATGTCTGCTTCGGATACGTTTTTTCTGATCGCGATCGGGTAGTGCCGCGGGACATAGTATGGGATCCTTGTCGGCTCTTCGTAGGCTGTTTCGACAATCTCCGTCATCGGACGATCTCCAATGACGTTCATCTGCTCGTCAAAGATTTGCTCGTATTGCTGCTCCATCTGTCCCGTCAGAGGGTTCATCTCCTCCACCGGAATCTCTTCCTGCCGGTATTTTAAGTTTCCGAATTCGTCTTTTGCTACGGTCGTTGCCGGTACCAAAAGCTCGCCCGCACCATTCATAATGTCTTCTGTCAGTTCTTCGTAGTCAAGATGCTGCGTCTTCCATGTCTTGCTTCCGCAGGCGCATTTACTTTCCCCTGCCGGCTTTTGCATGCCGCATTTTGCGCATACCTTTTTGGAGCGCTGCTGAAATTTTTCATCGTCGATCAGGACTTTGTCCCCGACCCATGAGAAGGCGCCAATGCCGCCTTCTTCGTTTTTGTAAATTGCCCACTTCTGTGTGACCACATCGTCCGGCTGCTCGCTGACTCTGTCCGGATCCACTGTCTCCGCGTCCACATCCACGCCGTAGATTCTTTGGATGTTCTGCTTGGTATCTTCAAAGTCCAAAAAATAATAGTCCATGCGCTCTACATCGAAAATCCCGTCCTGCGGGATGAATCTTGTCGGCTTAATCAGGCGCAGATCAATGTCTCCGACACTGTTGTGCGTTTTGATCCTCGTGTTCCATTCAATTAAGGCTACGTCTCCGCCCATCGCTTTTGTGATGCGTTCGTCCAAATCGTTAAACGGATCTAAATTGATGCGCTTGATCTCGTTGACCAGCATCGCTTCAATCTTTCGCGCCAGCTGGATGTTTTCTTCGGTCTTGACCTGCGGCTCTACCTTTGGGTACGGGATAGCCGGATCGATTGCTGACTCAATCAGCTCCTTCGTAAAGTTGTAGATTGTGACGGTTTCTTTTCCGCGCTCCGGCTGCAGCGTGCCTTCGTACTGCTTCTGGTTCTTCTCCATCTGCACCCTGACCTCTTCAAACTCGTTCTTCGCGCGGTCATATCGCTCTTGCCAAATCGATAGCTTTTGATTCATAATTCCTCCTTATATCGGCTCTCCCCAGAGCTCAATCATGCGTCTTCTTTCCTCTGCCGACGCGTTTTTGTAATCCTCCCACATGTCTTTGGTATATCTGGTCTTTTTCATGTCCTTCGCGTTTCTTCGCCTCTGCTGCTCTCTGATCTGCTCGGCGATCATGTCCGAGAAAAGCAAATCGTCGTGTTTTCCGTCCATCGCGTCCGGACGTCCCTTTTCGTCGTAGATAAATGTCATCGCTTCTTCCAGCGTTGGAATGTCGTTGATCAGCTCTATGTGCTCGTAAATCAGGCTTGCGTACTTGTCGATAATCAGCGGCCTAGATATGCCGTCTGTCTTGAATCCGTATCGCGGCTCGATTTTCTTCGTGTAATCATCAAACTTTCGTCTGACAAACTGTTTCGGATAGTGCAGGCGCTGCAGCTCTTCGATCGGCGCAGTGTTGAAATTGATCTCGACGCCAATTAACGCCTGATTATAAAAAATGCCCATGCAGTAGATCTGATGGGTGTATGGTTTTGCGCGGTTTATATTCAGATGGAACGTCGCCGCGCGGTTTCCTGTGATGTTGTTTACTACAGTCGCTGTGTAAAAGTCGCTTCCCTCGCCTTTTGTGTCGCCGCCGATGACATACGGCACACCGTCTTCTGGTTCTTCATAGATCCGCACCCAGTTTTTCTCGTGTGATTCCACAAACTCGATGCTGGAATTTATGATGCTGTCTTCTGCGCGCGGGTTTTCCCATTCAAACCGGAAGCAGCCTTCTTTGTACGGCTTTTTCTTGTACTTTTCGCGTAAAAAATCAATCCGCTTTACGATCTTTTCGATATCAAATACCGGCCTGCCGGACATCAGAAATGCTTCCTCCGGCGTACAGGGGTATTCCTGTTTGATCATCTCCTTATCGGTCAAGCCTTGGTAGGTGTTGTAGTACCAGTAAAGCTGCTCTTTTTCGAGTCCTTTCTCTCCCAGCCACCGAAGACGCTGCGCAATCCAGTCTCTGCCGCTTTCGATAAGGTCGCCAAACTCTTTTTCTTTTTCGGCGCTTTCAAACTTGTGCCGGTATTCTCCGGTCCTCCACCATTCGTAAAAGCAGTTGATGTATGCGCCGGAATCCCACATGTCTTTGAAATCGTTGAAGCCGTTGGCTGTTGTTTCGTAAATGACAATGCAGTTTTTCGTGAACGCCGGCATCATCGCCGCCTGCATCTGGCTCATCGGAATTTGCCAAAACGCAGCTTCTGATCCATGAAAAAAGTTGATGGTTCTCGAACGTCCGACGTTTTTCGTCGCGGTCGCGACCGCCCATGAACTGTTGATCTTCCCAAACCGGAATTCCTTTCGGTTGTTGAACTTTTCGGTCGGCTTTAGCATTGCCGGAAGCTGACTGTGTGGGTATTTCGCTTTGTTTTCAAAAATCGCCTGCGCGTTCGGCTCCACGTCCGCAAGCGTGTATCCTTCAAAATTCTTGTGCAGGATCGTCGCCGCCAGCTGGTATGCAGTAATTAAGCTGGTAAAGCCCTGCTGCCTGCCTTTTAGGATTAAAATCCTGATTTCGTTCCTTTTTCCCTCTTCAAATTCCCGAATTGCATCGTTCAGTCTTGCAATAAAATCCCGCTGCACCTCGTTGAGGAAAAAAGGAACGACCTGCTTTTTTTTATTTACGATCACGAACTCCAATTCAATCAGTTTCTCCGGATGAAAAATGATTTCTTTTCGCAGGCTCTCGTCTTCCAAAATCTTTTTTGCAACCGCCTCTTTGTATCGTGCGTCCTCTTCAATGCTTTTCTTTTCTTCCCATAGCGTTCTTCGTCGCTCTATGAGAAAATCCGCGGTGTAGATCATAAGAATTCCTCAATGTTCGCGTCCACGTGCGCATGAATGTCTTTGGTCTGCCTGTCTTTCCAGTTTTCCGGCTCTCGGTTTGTCAGCCAAAACTTTGCCGCAGATACATCTGCTGCTACCTCTACCGTCTCTTTTTCTGTCACAACAAGCCTTCCCTCTTCGTTTCTTGTTTTTTTCTCTTTGGTGTAGGAATATCCGGTCGCTCTTTTGAAGAGCGCCGCTCGTACAGCATTGTCCGCGATCTTCTTGTTTTCCGTTAAGACTCCCGTTAACTCTATGTGCTGCTTCTTGTAATTTCGGAATCCGGAATAAGAAACACCCAGTTCTTTTGCGATGTCTTCTTCCGTGTATCCTTCTCTCGCCCAGGCACCGACTTCGTCGAGTCTTGCGAGAACTTTTTCTTCATACATTCCCATCTTCGGCTCCTTTCCCGTATAATGTATCGCGCGCGATGCGCGCATACTGCCAAACTGCTAAGTGCAAAAAATCCAAAAGGCGCATTTTCATGCGCCAGTTTGGTGAGTATTATATTTTTTTAAGGAGATTCTGCTTCCTTTTGCCATCTCTTCACATTACCATCATACCATACCCCCACCGAACAAAACGAACAACTTTTATTTTTCTTTTGGAAACATGCGATCGAATCTCATCCGCACGCCGTCCTCTGTGTTGCCGCCGCCGATTTTCTGTGCTACCTTTCGCCATGGCAGGAATTCTGCGCACCGATAAAAGACGATCTGCCGCGAGAGCGAGTCCGTCAAGGTGTTTATGAAAATTACGATGTTTTTCTCCGCAATCCTTGCCTCTGCCATCAGCCCCTCTATGATGGCTTCGACCTCTGTGTGTTCTGCGCCTGCGCTTCCGGTCGGATCTGAGATCATGTTCGCGGCTCTACCTCCCTGGATGTAGGTCGGGTTTGCTTTTGCCTCTGAGTTTTCTCTAAGCTGCGCAAGCTTTTCCTCCCACATCGCAATCTCTTTGTGGATATAGTACGCCTGCATGACTTCGTCCCTCTTCATTTTTCGCTCCTTTCTGTACGCTAAATCAGCCTAAACTTTTAGGCCCTTTCTTTGGTTCTTTTCGCATGCGGACAAGGAAGCTTGTCCCGCGTTTTAAACCTTCTTCGTCCTGATGCTCTACGATGCAGTCTGTGAATGTCCAGCCCGGATACAGTTTTTCGAAGAAACTTCTATCCTCCGGGTTTCGCTCCATCTTTTCTGCCTTGGCGCGTGAGACAGCTTTGTCGCTTACGACCACGCTGACCTTTTTAAGGTTTCTGCTCGCCGCCCATGTGCGCTCGCCTTTTGCCTGGCGCGCCATGTACAGGACTTTTCCCGTTACGCCGTATTCGTTAAACTGCAGGCGGTCTGTGTCGCAGTAACCGAGGCCCCACAGTTTTTCTGCCGCGTCACGGTCCATATCGTTGATGATCATGTGGACGTGCAGTCTTTTTTTATTTCCGAATTCGTCGCTGTTTGAAACGACGTATATGTATTTCAGCTCCGGCAGCCCGTTTTTCTTACGGTAGCGCCGAAGACGTGCAATGTAATTCTTGACCGCTCGGATCACGCCTTGTCTGTTTTCCGGGATGTTCTTTTCGTCGAATGTTAAATCAATAAACAAGTCGCCTTCGTGGAAGTTTGTATGTACCAGACGGTTGAAATATCGTTGTGATTTTTTTGTGTTGAGGTTCTTCTGCGCCGGCGAGGATTCTTTTTGTCTTCTTGCCCTGTCATATGGCTTTTTTTGCTCCGGGAATGGAAAAATCTCTACTTCGAGGTATGAACCCATGTCGTATTTCTTCTGCCTGTACATAATGCTCCCTTTGTTACTACTCATTACTAGCTCGAATGCTCATACCGAGCGCCGAGTTTTTTCTTATATATATGTAGGGTTTGAACGGCGGCTTTGGAGTCGAACCAAAGTGTTTCCTCTCCGCCGATAGCTATGCCGCAGGGGCTTCCTGCGGCGGGTTTGGTTATTTAGTTGCCTCGAATTCGAGGCGGTTTATGCTTGACTGCAATCGCAAACACAATTCGCGTCTACTCTTTTTCTTTCTTCGTCCTCTTCTCTTGTTATTATGAAATTGAGCGGTAAACAGTAGCATGGAATCCCATATTCTCCGGCAACGCCTCGCTCAACACCGCAACCTTTGTATTCGTAGGCATATTCAATTCCGATGAAATAATCTGCCTGTGCTAGAAACTTGATGCTCTCACCGGTTCGCGCCGCGGCTTTTTTCCCAGCCATTTAACATGTAGATGCTATTGCATTCGGAGAGTTTTTTCATGCAGACTTTCATGTAATCTTCATGGGATGCGCCGGCCGGGAGTTCTATCGTAGCCGGGTTTATGATCTTGAGATCGTAGCCCCATCCCCACGCTTTGTCCTCGATGTCCGCTTTGGCGGCCTCGAATTTCTCTTTGTAATCCGGCACGCCAGTGATTGGTCCTGATAGATAGATTCTTATCTCGTTTTGTCGCTTCTGCTCGGGTGGGAACGTATTTTTTGCCTTCTCGTACAGATCTTTGTAAAATTCATCTCTTGTCATTTAACTCCTTGCTCCTCCAATTTCTTTTCTAGTGCTTTGATGTATGCGTTCTGCGCAGTGAGGTTGTTTTTCAGTGCCAGGATCAGCTTGTGCTGCACCGCGATCAGCTCGTTTCCGGCTTTCTCGGATTCCTGCACCGCTTTGATGTAGCAGTTCTGCAGGATGATGACAACGGACATCAGGACCGCTATGACTCCGGCTACCAGTAATAGATCATGCATCTTCTTGCTCCTCTCTGTACGGCAATGGGAGCGGCATCCATGCGGTTACATTGCGGCACCCTGTGCTTGTCCACCAGTCTTTTTGATCGGCCCAAAACATTCCAACATCTGATAATGGAATTCCATCGCATCCGATAGCTGTGACTATCACATTTTTCCCGTCCTCCGGCATTCTGTCGGCTGTCGAAATCCATCCGCTTTCAACTTCCGTATTGATTCTCCTTTGCGTGTCCTCTGCCAATGCGATAGCTTCGTAGAAACCCTCCGATTTTCCATCGTAATAGGCTCTTAGAATCGGTTCTGTTTCTACTTTTGCGTTTTCTTCCGCCTCTTTTTTCCATTTTTTCAAGATGTTTATGTCCCTTTCTATCTTTTGTGTTTGTTCAATGTAATGCTTCATTCTGTCTTCCTCCTTCATTCCTGCTCACTCTCCTACCATCCAATAATGCAATAGCCGTCCTGTAGTCCATATTCAGGCGCATCACGCAAAACATACTTTATTTTTCTTGTAACGAATCTTCCGGTATACCCATAGGTTTCTTTCCATTCGCCCAGAACTAACTTGTCACCAGCTTGCGCATCATCTTCATCTTTGCGAATTTCAAAATTCTTTTGTCTGCTTTTCACGGCATCAAAATATACAGGCAGGATCTTTTTCCTAATTGCTTTCACGCTTGTTCACTTCCTTTCACTCGTCTCACAACGCCGGTTATGTAGTCGGCTTTTGTGAAGCTCCGCTCCCATCCCCTATCCGTTCTGATAGCCTCGAAGAAATGCGGGTATATTTTTGTTACGCGGAACTCGTGGCGTTTGTTTTTATCTCCGTCTAATTGCTTGTCCGGGCCGGTGATCAGGTCACCCACTTCCAGGTCGAACTCATCCCTTGGCGGCGCGACCAGTTCCCTATAGCCGACGTCTACGTTTGCTCTTCTCATCTTTTTCCTGCTGCTGTCTGCACCATAGCAGACTTTGCTGCAGTAGATGGTTGTGCTTCTGTTTGTGACAAACTGCCCGCCGCAGACCGGGCAGGTTTTAACTTTCT
>ERZ857998.370-NODE-370-length-66018-cov-6.007504_pt1 | contig 66018 bp, 67 predicted proteins | sample MGYA00519954_ERZ857998 | MGnify/ENA primary metagenome ERZ857998 (study PRJEB31778, sample SAMEA3449424) | human gut metagenome | biome: human gut; feature: human-associated habitat; material: faeces | place: United Kingdom | collected 2010/2012 ...
GACCGATTAAATATTGAAAAAATATGATGAATCGTCGAAATTCGTGTTGAACAAAGCCGAGCGGTGTGGTATCGTATAAAAGTGGTATTATATATTTTTATACAAAACGTCAGTTGACAAGAGCACACACTTTTGCCGGCAAACCGCAAATCCCGACGAACAGGAGGAAAACCGCATATGAGCTCACCGCTTGCCGATCGGCTCCGTCCGAAAGCCCTCGACGAAATGGCCGGACAGCGCTCGCTTATAGGAGAAGGTTGCGCGCTCAGAAGAATCATCGAATCGGGCAATATTCCGAACCTTATATTTTACGGGGCGTCGGGCACCGGTAAAACCACCCTCGCCTCGATAATTGCGAGACGCACCAACAAAAAGCTGCATAAGCTTAACTGTACGAGCGCTTCGACCGCCGATTTAAAATCGGTCTTTTCCGAGATAGACACCATTGCCGCTCCGAACGGAATTCTGCTTTATCTTGACGAGATACAGTATTTTAACAAAAAGCAGCAGCAATCCCTCCTCGAATACACCGAAAACGGCAGTATAACCCTTATTGCCGCCACGACCGAAAACCCCTATTTTTACGTTTACGGAGCGCTGCTGAGCCGCTGCACCGTATTTGAGTTTAAGCCCGTAAACGAACACGATATTCTTCCTGTGTTAAACCGCGGAATAAAGCTGATGGAAAAGGAGCTCGGCACCGATGTTTCGGTAACCGAACCCCAGCTTTTAAGCATTGCTTCAAGCGGCTCGGGCGATGTCAGAAAAGCCCTCGGCACACTGGAGCTTTGTATTTTGTCGGGAGACAGAACAAACGACAAAATCACGATAACCGACGAATGCGTTTCTCAGATATCCGGCCGCCCAATGAGATACGATCGCACCGGGGACGAGCATTACGACTGCATTTCGGCCTTTCAGAAATCCATGCGCGGCTCCGATCCGGACGCCGCCGTCCACTACCTTGCAAGAATACTCGAGGGCGGCGATTTGCCGAGCGCCTGCCGTAGGCTCATGGTTTGCGCGTGCGAGGACGTCGGACTGGCATATCCTCAGATAATCCCGATCGTAAAATCAGCCGTCGATGCGGCGCTTATGCTCGGCATGCCCGAAGCCAGAATTCCTCTTGCCGACGCCGCAATACTGGTCGCCCTCTCACCTAAATCCAACTCCGCTTACAGCGCCGTCAATGCCGCCGGAGAGGACATCCGCGCCGGCAAGGCAGGCGATATTCCCCGTATTCTTCAAAACAAGCACCTTGATTCCGACGAGGTAGAAAACAAAGGTCAGCACTATCTTTATCCACACAATTTCCCCGATCATTACGTTTACCAGCAGTACCTGCCCGATTCGATTAAGGATAAAACCTACTACCACCCCGGTGACAATAAAAACGAAAGCGCCTTCGCCGAACGGCTAAAAACCATAAAGGCAAAATACGGCGATAAAAAATAGCTGAAAATCCAAACAACAGTAAAACAGGCACAGCCGGATTATAAAAATCCATTCTCTGTGCCTGTTTTTAATGCTATTACGACCTTTTTACGGTCTGTTTCTAATAAAAATCAGTTTGCCGGTGTGCGCGGAGGAATCTTCCTGCCTTTTGAGGGCTCAGGAAGTATGTTTTCGTCCTTTTCAGGCGACTCGGAGGCTTTAATTAAAACGCCGGTATCCTCGCTCCCTGTCTTTTCGTGCGAATTTATGTCGCTTGGCTTTAAGTATGTATTATCCTCAAAAAGCACCGGCAAGGCCTCGCTGATATTCCTGACCGGAACAAATTTCAGGTTGTCGGTCAAAACCTTATCAAGCTCGCTTAGCGTCGGGACATTATCATTCGGAATAACCACCGTTTTAACTCCGTATTTATAAGCCGCCATTGCCTTTTCGCGCAAGCCGCCTATCGCAAGCACCCGACCGAGCAGGGTTATCTCGCCCGTTACGGCAACGTCGCCGCGAAGCTTAGCACCGGTAAGGGCCGATATCATAGCCGCTGTCATTGCGACACCTGCCGACGGTCCGTCCTTCGGCACCGCGCCCTCGGTGGCATTAATATGTATATCGAGATTTTTGTAAAAATCCTCATTCACATTAAGAATCTTTGATCTTGAGCGGATATATCCCAAGGCCTCCTGTGCCGATTCCTTCATAACATCTCCGAGCGATCCGGTTAAAATGAGCTTACCCGACCCCGGCATTACGGCCGCTTCGATAGGCATAACCTCGCCGCCGACCGAGGTCCACGCAAGGCCGTTTATAAGGCCCGTCATACCCTCTCCGGCCGACTCGTCGCGGAATTTGCGGACGCCCAGATAGTTTTCTATATTTTCCGGCGTTATCTTAACACACTCGGCCCCTTCCACAATCTCCATTGCGGACTTCCGGCAAAGCTTTGCAATGCTTCTTTCAAGATTACGCACGCCGGCTTCCCTTGTGTACCCGTCTATAACGGCATAAAGCGCGCCGTCGTTTATCTTACAGACCGAAGAATCAAGCCCGTGGCGCCTGAGCTGTTTTTTCAGCAGATGACGTTTTGCAATCATCAGCTTTTCCTGCCTTGTGTAGCTCGACAGACGTATTATCTCCATGCGGTCGTAAAGTGCGGCCGGAATGGTATCGTCGCTGTTGGCCGTAAGCACAAAAAGCACATTGCTTAAATCAAACGGTATCTCCAGAAAATGATCGGTGAAGGTAGAATTCTGCTCCGGATCAAGCGCTTCAAGCAATGCCGCCGCCGGATCGCCGCGAAAATCGCTCGCCATTTTATCTATCTCGTCCATAAGTATAAGCGGATTTGACGATTTCGACGAAATTACGGCGTTTATTATACGCCCCGGCATGGCTCCTACATAGGTTTTTCTGTGCCCTCTTATGTCGGCCTCGTCTCTCACTCCGCCGAGCGATATACGGGCGAATTTCCGTCCCATGCATTTCGCTATCGACCGCGCAATTGAGGTTTTACCCACTCCCGGAGGGCCTATCAGGCATATGATCTGCCCCTTTATATCGGGCGAAAGCTTTCTCACAGCAAGCAGCTCTAAAATCCGCTCCTTGACCTTATCAAGCCCGTAGTGGTCGTTGTCGAGCACTTTTTTTGCCTTTTTGACGTCGTTTTTATCCTGAGTTTTTATGTTCCACGGAAGCTCGAGACATATATCGAGATATCCTCTTATAACCGCCCCCTCGTGCGATCCGGGCGGCATTTTGCCGAGCCTGCCGGCCTCCTTAAGCAACTTTTCCTCAACCTCACCCTCAAGGTGAAGCTTTTTTATTCTATTGCGATATTCCTCGGCCTCTTCAATCGGATCGTCATCGTCGCCGAGCTCCTCGGAAATAACCCGCATTTGCTCCCTTAAGTAATAATCGCGCTGATTGTCGTCCAATCGGGCGTGGACCTTGTCGCCGATCTCCTTTTCAAGCACCATTACCCGTTTTTGAAAGGCCAGCATTCCGACAAGCTTCTCAAGTCTTGTAAAGGGGTTAAAAAGCTCAAGCAAATACTGCTTATCGTCAAGCTCGAAGGGCACATTCGACGCTACAAAATCCGAAAGCGCCTCGACATCCTCGGCCGCCATAACCCCGATTATAACATCGGGCGGCAGCTTAGGAGACACCTCGGCATACTCCCCAAAGGCCTCTCTGACGGAATTTATAAGGGCCGTTTTCTTAGCCGCAGATATTTTAGTCAGGTGCACCGGCGCCTCCTCGACATCTGCAAAAAAACAATCGTCCCTGTCGTAAAGATTTCTCGTTATTCCGCGGTAAATTCCCTCAACTACGACCCTCACCGCGTCGTTTGACAGCTTTATGACCTGATTTATCCGTGCAACACAGCCTATTTTATATATGGAATCGGCATCCGGATCATCCTCCCGGGTATCCTTTTGGGCGCTCAGAAAAATTATCCTGTCGTTCGCCATTGCGCTTTGTACGGCATTAACCGACTTGCGTCTGCCTACGTCAAAATGCAGCTGCATACCGGGGAACACAACAAGTCCCCTCAGCGCCAGCATAGGCAGAGTTTTAGTCTTTGTCTCGTTCATATCGGTACCTCTGAAAAATGTTTGCCTTAAAAAATATAACGGTCTGGTTTTCGCATCAGAACACGCCGTTTAGCCGCGATTTCGGTGCGAATTTTAAAACAAAGGCCGGAAAACCGAAACGGCAAGGCCGCGTCCCTTCTCCGGCTTTTAAAGCACATGAAAGCCTTCTTCGTCGCTTTTTAAAAACCGCCTTGCTGCAGGTATTGCTTCAAACCCGGCTTCACCGCAAAAACACACCTGACAACCGACAATCCGGACCGTCACCATCCGGTAGACCTAAGCAGCCAAAAAGCCCCAAAAGCAACCGTAAAAGCTATGCTGAAAAACAAAATTACGCTGTGACTACGCCGTCCTTGGCGGATTTTTTCGCCGTGGACGCAGCTTTGGACTTGGCGACGCTCCTGACTACTTTCGGTTGTCCCTTACCCTCTATAAAATCGGCGGTTATTACAATGCGTTTTACCGAATCGTCCCCCGGAATTTCGAACATTAAATCGGTGAGGTATTCCTCCATTATCGACCTTAATCCTCTGGCTCCGGTTTTACGCTCGGCCGTTTTAACGGCTATCGCCTTGAGAGCCTCCGGCTCGAATTCAAGCTCAACATCGTCCATAGCAAAAAGTGCCTTGTACTGGCTTACGACCGAATTCTTCGGCTCGGTCATTATGCGGACCATGTCGTCCTCGTCAAGCTGTTTTAAGGCCGTTACAACGGGCAGACGTCCGCAAAGCTCCGGAATAAGTCCGTAGCGAACAAGATCGTGATGGGTCACCTCGGCAAGGAGCTTTTCGTTCTGCTCGGGATCGGCCGCCTTTATCTCAGCACCGAAGCCCACCGAACCGTTGCTCTGTCGCTTGGCGATTATCTTTTCAAGCCCGTCAAAAGCACCGGCGCATATAAACAGGATATCGCTCGTATCGATCTGTATAAATTCCTGCTGCGGGTGCTTTCGTCCGCCCTGTGGCGGAACGTTGGAAACGGTCCCCTCAAGAATTTTAAGAAGGGCTTGCTGCACTCCCTCTCCCGAAACATCCCTTGTAATCGAAGGATTCTCGCTTTTCCTGGCGATCTTATCGATCTCATCGACATATATAATGCCGTGCTGAGCGCGCTCTATATCATAATCGGCCGCCTGTATGAGCCTTAGCAGTATATTTTCAACATCCTCACCTACATATCCGGCCTCGGTCATGGTAGTGGCATCGGTTATGGCGAACGGGACGTTCAAAATCTTCGCCAGGGTCTGGGCAAGCAGGGTCTTTCCCACTCCGGTCGGACCGAGCAGCAGAATATTGCTCTTTTGGAGCTCAACGTCGCCGAGACTGCCCTTGCTCATAATCCTTTTATAGTGGTTATACACCGCTACGGCAAGGGTCTTTTTCGCCTCGTCCTGGCCTATAACGTACGAATCAAGTATGCTTTTTATCTCGGCCGGCTTTAATAGGGTAATTTCGTCAGCAGGCCGATTTTTCTTTTTTTTCGGACGGATATGCTCGCTTTCGAGTATCTCGTCGCATGCCGCTATACATTCGTCGCATATATAAGCGTTTTTACCCGAAACAAGGGTGTTGACCATAGATTGCGGCTTACCGCAAAATGAGCAGCATAAATTTTTTTCCTTCTGGTCGTTAGACATTTAATCAGCGTCTCCCAAAAAAATTATCTTTTTTCTATAACCTTGTCTATAAGTCCGTATTCGAGCGCCTCTTGAGCCGACATAAAATTATCCCTGTCGGTATCGCGCTCGATAACGTCAAGCGGTTTTCCGGTGTTAGCGGCGAGGATCCCGTTTAATTTATCCCTGGTCTTTTTTATGTGATCGGCCGCAATTATTATTTCGGTCGCCTGACCCTTAGCGCCGCCCAAGGGCTGATGTATCATTATCTCGCTGTTGGGCAATGCTATCCTCTTGCCCTTTGCGCCCGAGGAAAGCAGAAAAGCCCCCATCGAGGCCGCCATGCCTATGCATATGGTCGATACGTCGCATTTTATATACTGCATGGTGTCGTAAATAGCAAAACCCGCCGTGACCGATCCGCCGGGCGAATTGATATAAAGATTTATATCCTTGGTCGGATCCTTACCCTCAAGGTAAAGAAGCTGGGCTATAACAACGCTCGCCGTTGCATCGTTTACCTCGTCGGAAAGCATTACTATGCGGTCATCAAGCAGTCGGGAAAAAATGTCATACGAACGCTCTCCTCTTCCGGTCTGCTCTATAACGTAAGGTATTGTACTCATTTAAAACACTCCTTATGTATGGAAATATGGCTTATAAAATGCCATTTTGTAAAAACCGGCCGTATGCCGCATACAACTCAAAACGGCACACGGCCGGCAAAAACATCATGCTGTCAGATCGTATTATTGACTGATTTTCAGCCGTTAATCGCCGAATCCTTAATAAGGGTTATTGCCTTGTCGCACACAATGTCGCCCTTTACCTCTTTCTCGGGGATAACGGCCTTTACGCGCTCAACATCAACGGCATAGCCCTTGGCAAGCTCGGCATACTTCTCCTCGACATCCTCGGCGGTAGCCTCGAGCTTTTCTCTCGAAGCAATCTCTTCAAGAGCAAGTCTGAGCTTGACCTGGCGCTCGGCTGTCTCCTTGAATCCCTCGCGGAACTTCTCGTTATCCATTCCGGTGTAGGTAAGATAATCCTTAAGGGCAATACCCTGCATCTGCAGACGATAAGCAAAATCCTCAACGGCCTCGTTGATCTTATTCTCTATCATACACTGGGGAATTTCGGCCTTCATTCCGTCGATAACGGCGTCAACAAGCTGCTTTTCAACCTCGTTATCGGCATAACGGTTTTTGGACTCGGTAAGCTTCTCGAGGATGTCCTTTTTAAGCTCGTCAACGGTGGAAAACTCGCTTACGTCCTTTACAAACTCGTCGTCAAGCTCGGGCAGCTCGCGGGTCTTTATGCTGTTGAGCTTAACCTTGAATACGGCAGCCTTGCCTTTAAGCTCGCCTGCATGATAATCCTCGGGGAAGGTAACATTTACGTCAAACTCGTCGCCGATCTTATGGCCGACTATCTGCTCCTCAAAGCCGGGAATAAACTGGCCGGAACCAAGCTCAAGAGAGTAATTCTCTCCCTTTCCGCCCTCAAAGGTCTTACCCTCGACAAAGCCCTCAAAATCAATAACGGTCATATCCTTAAGCTCGGCCGGACGGTCGTCAACGTCGATAACGCGGGCGTTGCGCTCCCTCATTCTGTCAATCTCGGCGGTAACATCCTCGTCCGAAACGGTGGCGTCGGGACGGGTGGTCTTAATGCCCTTGTACTCGCCTAAAGTAACCTCCGGCTTTACGGTGACCTTTATAGAAAACTTCACACCCTCTTCGCCGATAGATTCCATATCAAACTCAAAATTGCGCTCGGCAAGATCAAGACCGGACTTCTCAATAGCCTCGTCTACAACGCCGGGATAAATATCGTTAAGGGCATCCTCGTAAAACATCTCTCTGCCGTACATTTTTTCGATCATATGTATCGGCGCATGGCCCTTGCGGAAGCCCGGCAGGGTCATTTTAGCGGCACCCTTGCGCTCGGCTTTGTTGACAGCCTGGGCAAACTCCTCCGCCGATATCTCTATTTTCAGTTCATATTTGTTGGTTTCGATTTTATTGGTTGCTTTAAGCTCCATGGTTTTTCTTCCTCCTAAACATCGTAAAAGGTATTATAGCATACCGCAAACGATTTTTCCACATATTTTTTGTTTTCCGGCTTATATTTTAAAGCCCAAAATTCATTTTTTTAAAGTTTGTTAATAAATGCGTTGCGTAAGACGGATACAAACCGGCCGAAAAAGCATTTTTTGTAAAAGCCTAAAAGCTCCTGCTTATCACAACGCAGTTTTCGTCGCATTTCTCAATGCAAAAACAAGGCCGAATTTTACTTATCGGCATGTCATGTGCCGACAAGTATTTTCTCTTTGCCCTTTAAAACTTTTCTACAAGCACCGGACAAAATCCGACCGTATCGCACGAGGTAAGCCGGAATTTTATCCCCTCAAATTCACCGTTTAACGCCTTTTGCGCCGACGCCGCACCGTGCAGATGGCCATAGTAACAGCGTTTTATGTTAAACCGGTGCAAGACCTCAAGCATATTCTCGCTTATCTCATCGCCGAAAACCGGCGGATAATGTAAGAACGCAACCGGCTCCAAACCTGTTTTTACCGCTTCCTCGGCCGACCTTAAAAATCTTCCGGCCTCGCGCTGCTTTATTTTTTCGTCCTGCTGTGTGTCTTCAAACATCCAGCCTCTTGTACCGCAAACGGCGATTTTTCCGACCTTAAAGGCGTTATTATACAGAATTTTAATGTCGTCAAAACCGTTTTTTTCAAAAAATTCGCTCATTTTTTTTACGGTGGACCACCAATAATCGTGATTCCCCTTTAAAATTATCTTCTGACCCGGGAGAGAGTGAATATATTCAAAATCCACCTTTGAATCGTCAAGCTTTGTGGCCCATGAAAGATCGCCGCCGAGCACAACGGTATCGTTATCGGTTACTATTGACGACCAATTCTCGGCAATCCGCCGGGTATAATCCTGCCATCCGCCGAAAATATCCATCGGCTTATCCGTGCCGAACGATAAATGCAAATCAGATAAAACAAAAAGCGACAACTCCTTCATCACCACACAATCATTATATTTTTTCAAAAAATACCGACATCATAACCGCTTAAAAAAAGTAAATCGGGAAAGAATATTTAACGTACGGCTAAAGATTGCGCCGCAAAAGAGACTTTATTGTTTCTTGTAAAAACGCCGTTTAAGGCGGTTTGGCCCATATCAGGTGCAGCAAAGCCGTACAAAAATAAAAAAGGCAGGTAAAATAAAATGGACGACCAAAAAAGATACGATTCAACAGCCGATTGCCACAAAAAAATCAATTGCAGCGTCTGCAATTGCCGGTACCATTCCGGTGAGGACACCTGCACTGCCAAGCAGGTTGCAGTAGGCCCTCAGTATGCCTGTTGCTCGCAGGATACCGTTTGCGCTACCTTTAAGCCCGAAAAGTAAGATTGCGTTAAAAAATAAAGCAATCCGCCCACGGATTTTAACGGCTCCTTCCCGTTAAAATTCCTTTCCTTAAAACGTCCCGATAAGTCTCGCCACCGATACCGGTAATCGGCGCTGGTAGCAAACAAAGCTTCTCGGTCACGGACATCCGTTTTCCCGGCGGTCTTATCCGGACGTTTTTACTTTACCAGAGCACCTCACCGACGGCCGATTTTTCGTCATCGTCAAAAATCTTCCGGACTTCTTTTTGCCCGCAAAACCGCACAGGCATTTGACCGATCAATTAACGTGCTGCGCAAAACATTGAATAAATGACCGAATTAAAGCCACCCTGAACCGGTTTTCCCACGGACACCCCAACCGCGGCAAACACATTTTTGCCCAGGTTATATCGAAATATCGACCGGACATTCGTCCAAAAACCGCCCTCCAAAACCCGGATATTACAGTCCCAACATATCGAAAACGACCGTCTTCATCTCGTCCCTTGAGGCAACCTTATCGAACCTAACCTTTTTACCCTTTAATTCAACAAGGGATTTCGGCGCCTTCACGCCGGTCAAGCTTTCGAGGAGTTTAACCTTTTCGAACTCGTCGCCGGCAACCTTGGCCGGAGCAATCGCACCGAGCACCGACGAAGAAAATTTAAACGGACTCGCCGTCGAAGCAACAACGGCAACCCTGTCGGAATGCTCGGCGTTTTTGTATTGATCAAAAACATTCAGCGCAACGGCGGTGTGGGTATCGCAAAGATAGCCCTTGCCGTCGCAGGTGCTCGCAATGGTACGGGCCGTGGCCTTGTCATTGCAAAACGATGCCCAGAAAACCCTGTCAAGCTCGCCCTTAATTTTATCGTTCACGGTATATCGTCCGCTTTTTGCAAGCTGCTCCATATATCCCCTTATAAGCTCGCTGTTTTCGTCGCCGAGGTGATATATAAGCCGCTCCAAATTACTCGAAATAAGTATATCCATCGACGGGGATGTCGTGGTGAAAAATTCACGGTTGCGGTCATAGGTCCCGGTGCGGATAAAATCGGTAAGAACATTGTTGCTGTTTGAAGCGCAAACAAGCCTTGCCACCGGAATCCCCATTTTATAAGCGTAGTAAGCGGCCAAAATATTGCCGAAATTGCCCGTCGGTACCGCTATGTCGATTTTTTCCCCGGGCTTTATAGCCCCGAGCTTCAGCAAATCAAGATATGCCGAAACATAATATACTATCTGAGGCACAAGTCTTCCCCAGTTTATGGAATTGGCGCTCGAGAAGGACATCGACGCTTCTTCTAATTTTGCCTTTATCTCGCTATCGGTGAAAATCCTTTTTACCCCGGTCTGAGCGTCGTCAAAATTGCCCTCTATCGCACAAACCGCAACGTTATCGCCGCTTTGGGTAACCATTTGCAGCTTTTGCATATCGCTGACGCCGTTTTCGGGATAAAAAACCAGTATTTTGGTTCCCTTAACATCTGCGAAGCCCTCCAAGGCGGCCTTTCCGGTATCGCCCGACGTTGCAACAAGCACAACCTTGGTACGTCCGCCGTCGGTTTTTTGCGACGCTTTGGTAAGCAGCCACGGCAAGATTTGAAGGGCTAAATCCTTAAACGCACAGGTCGGCCCGTGCCATAACTCGAGTATATATTCCCCGTCGCAAAGCCTGTAAAGCGGCGCCGGTCTATCGTCGTCAAAGCTGCCGATGTATGCACCGCGCGCACATTCATAAAGCTCATCCTTTGTAAAATCGGTAAGGTACATACCGAGGATTTTTACCGCCCTGCCGACATAATCGAGACCGATAAGCTCGTCCATATCCTCTTTTGTAAGCCGAGGTATGCTTTTAGGTACAAAAAGCCCTCCGTCGTCCGATATACCCTTGGCAATAGCCACGGCCGACTCGACGCTTACCGAATTGTCTCTTGTGCTTGTATACTCCATATCTTTCCACTCCGTTCCGGAATTATAACCTGATTTCTTTATGTTTTTAACAACGCTTTTTAAAAAACCAAAGCAGCTTTTTTCTTTTATCCGATACCTTCCGGATTTTCAGGTCGGACAAATTAATAAATCATTTCGGTCCGAAATTTAAAGACCGAAAAAAGCGGCGGCATTTTCGAAAAATATCTTATCGGCTGTTTTTTTCGGGATGCCGTGATTAATAAAATACTCGTACACCGAGCGTAATCCGTCGTATCCCTTTACTCCATACGGCATTTTCGCCCCGTCAAAATCCGAGCCTATACACAAAACATTCTCACCGCCGATGGACAAAAAATGCTCCGCATGGCGAAAAACATCCTCAATTCCGCTTTGGCCTTCGCATAAAAAGCTGTCGGCAAAATTAAGGCCCACAATGCCGCCCGAATCTTTTATAAGAGAAAACTGCCGGTCGGTCAGGTTGCGCTCATGCTCGAAAATCGCACGTGATGACGAATGCGAAGCGCATACCGGCCCGTTGCCCATATCGATAACGTCGTAAAAACCCTCGTCATTAAGATGAGATACATCCACCGCCATGCCGGCTTTATACATCCGTCTTACAACCTCTTTGCCGAACGCCTTGAGACTCCCTTTGCATTTACTGCCGTAACCGAGTTCATTTTCGCCGTTCCAGGTAAGGGTCATCATTTTTACTCCCCTGCCTTTAAAACGGTCGATGTTTTTTATGTCTCCCCCTAATGCCGAAGCGTTTTCTATCGACAAAAGCGGTGTTATCTTACCCGTTTTCGGTTTATCGGAAAATAAATCCTGATGTTTTTCGGTCTGAAGATAAAATTCATCAATTAGCTTATTTGCAAATTCCGTCGCATGTATGCCGCAAAGCTCATCAGGAATAAAGGCCGCAAAAAACTGCCCCCTCACGCCGTCCGGCTCAAATGAAGCACCGAAATCAAGCTTATTGTCGGTTATATCGAGATTCTCTTTCAAACACCGGTACACCGTGTCGCAATGCAGATCAAATACGTTCATTCTTCTTCACCGTAAAAGCTTCCTTAATGTATTCAACTTTGGCGGTATCGATCGTATCGCCGTCGCCTATATACACTTCTATTATATCAAAGCGGAATTTATTCTTAAGCGAATACCTTTTTACAAATTCCGCTGCGGTTAGCTTTATACGGTGCTGTTTTTCGTAATCTACGCAATAAGCCGGGCGTTTTATCATGGTCGCCGGATTTCTTGTTTTAACCTCAACAAAGGCAATGGTGTCACCGTCGCGCGCAATAATATCGATCTCTCCGAAATGCGTTGCGTAGTTCGCGGCCAAAACGTTAACGCCGATTTTGCGCAAATATCTCGCGGCTGCAATTTCACCCATTTTTCCTTTTCTTTTATTGTCATTCATAATATTTAGCTTTCCTTAAGCGGATAGTCTGACATAATAATATACCATATTTAAAATAATTAGTCAAATAATTAGCGGCGGTTCTTAAGACCGCATTTTATCAACAGTCCTAAAGATTGTACTTGCGGCAAGCGTTTGTTCGTTTTTGCATTGAATTCTAACGGTATGTGATATATTATCAATTGAAGAAAAGGAGGAACAACAATGTACAGCAATATAAGTTTAAAAATAAAATCACTGGCAAAGGTGCTTTGCACCATCGGCATTATTATCTCCTGTCTTGCCGGATTCTTGCTGATAGTAATGGGAATACTTGCACCGCGCAATTCTCCATGTCTTATAATCGGCCTGCCCGTTGCAGGTGTGGGTTCGCTGTTCTCGTGGCTGTCTAATTTTCTATTATACGGATTTGGCCAGCTTATTGAAAACACAAATGTAATAAGGAGGTATTGCGAATTACAGCATTCGGTGAGTACGGACGCTTCCGAAAATACGGATTCCGGCGCTATTGGTTAAGAGTAAAAAGACAACCGTTAACAATTATATACTAACGCAAATATCCCCCGATCATTAACGACCGGGGGATAAAGCTTATACCTATAATTTATACAAGTTCGATTATTGCCATCTCGGCGGCGTCGCCGCGACGGGGACCGATTTTCGTAATACGCGTATATCCGCCGTTGCGGGAGGAATACGCGGGCGAAATCTCATCGAACAGTTTCTTGACGACCGACTCTTTTGTTATAAACGCCATAGCAAGACGTTTATTGGCCAAAGTATTGGTTTTGCCGATGGTGATGTATTTTTCAGCCATTGCGCGAACCTCTTTGGCTCTTGTAACGGTCGTTTCAAGCTTGCCGTTTTCCAACAGGCAGGTCACCATGCATCTCAGCATAGCCATTCTGTTGTCCGACTTTTTGCCGAGCTTTCTGGTACCGGGCATTGAAATCACTCCTTTAATTAACTCTACTGCGGGGTTTACATCTCGTCTTTATTGAGTGTAAATCCGAGTGAAGCCAGCTTGTTAATAACCTCCTCAAGCGACTTGCGCCCAAGGTTGCGAACCTTCATCATATCGCTTTCGGACTTTGATGTGATGTCCTCAACGGTATTGATTCCGGCGCGTTTAAGACAATTGAAGCTTCTGACCGAAAGATCAAGCTCTTCTATTGTCATTTCAAGTACCTTTTCCTTGCCTTGATCGCCTTTTTCCACCATAATGTCGGCGGAAGAAGCGTCGGCCGAAAGGTCTACAAACAGATTGAGGTGCTCCGTGAGTATCTTAGCACCAAGAGACACCGCCTCTTCAGCGGAGATGGTACCGTTAGTCCACACCTCAAGCGTAAGCTTGTCGTAGTCCGTAATCTGTCCTACACGGGTGTTTTCAACCGTGTAATTCACCTTACGTACAGGTGTGAAAATCGAGTCCATCAAAATGACTCCGATGGCGTTTTGCTGCTGCTTATTGCGCTCGGCCGGGACATAACCGCGTCCCTTTGCAAGCGTAAGAACAGCGAACAGTTTGCCGCCCTCACCCAGTGTTGCAATGTGCATATCCGGGTTGAGGATCTCGACCTCACTGTCGGAACGAATAGATGCCGCTGTGACCTCGCAGGGACCCTCTGCCTCTATATAAACGACCTTGGGGCCGTCTGAAAAAAGCTTAGCGGTAAGTCCCTTTAAATTAAGAACAATCTCGGTCACATCTTCTTTGACGCCCTCGATGGTGGTGAACTCATGCACCACTCCCTCAAAACGGACCGAAGTAGGGGCAACGCCGGGAAGGGATGACAAAAGCACCCTGCGAAGGCTGTTGCCGAGCGTGGTTCCGTAGCCTCTTTCGAGCGGTTCTACAACAAAACGCCCGTAGGTTCCGTCCGCGCTAACCTCCTGTGTATCTATTCTGGGCTTCTCAATTTCAATCATTCAAAACCCTCCTTATTGCGCAGTAATACTGCCGTAAATAAATGTGTATGCCGTTCAATAAGCGTATATGTTGCGGATTCAACAAAGACGCAAAACTCGCCTTTCGAAAAAAACCGCAAAAAACGCTTCGTTCCTCCGAGAATTTAGTTCTTGGAGTAAAGCTCGACGATGAGATGCTCCTCAACGGGAGTATCGATCTGATCGCGGGTGGGCAGGTTAAGAACCTTTGCCTCGAGCTTATCCTTATCAAGGTCAAGCCACGCCGGCTTCGGACGTGCTGCATTAGCCTCGATAACACCCTTCATTTTTTCATTTGAACGGTACTTCTCGCAAACAGCCACAACATCGCCTGCCTTTACGAGATAGGAAGGAATATTGACCTTACGGCCGTTGACCGTGTAATGATTGTGAACAACAAGCTGTCTTGCCTCGGCACGGGACGAAGCCCATCCGAGTCGATAAACTACGTTATCGAGACGACTTTCGAGTATGCTCAAGAGATTTTCACCGGTGACGCCGGCCTTTCTCTCAGCCATTTCAAAATAATGATAGAACTGCTTTTCAAGCACTCCGTAATAACGTCTTGCCTTCTGCTTTGTGCGAAGCTGCAAGCCGTACTCAGAAACCTTTTTGCGGCCCTGTCCATGCTGACCCGGTGCATAAGCTCTGCGATCGACAGAGCATTTTCCGGAATAGCATCTCTCGCCCTTCAAAAAGAGCTTTTGCCCCTCGCGGCGGCACAGTCTGCACACTGCTCCGGTATATCTTGCCATAGTTACACCTCCTGAATTTGATTATACACGCCTTCTCTTGGGCGGGCGGCAGCCATTGTGCGGGATCGGGGTTACGTCCTTGATCATTGTAACCTCAAGTCCTGCTGCCTGAAGCGCACGAATAGCGGCTTCACGTCCCGATCCGGGACCTTTTACATAAACCTCAACGGTCTTAAGACCGTGCTCCATAGCGGCTTTTGCGGCTGTTTCGGCCGCGGTCTGCGCTGCGAACGGAGTGGATTTTTTGGAACCTCTGAATCCCATTTCGCCTGCCGATGCCCACGAAAGCGCATTACCCTGAATATCGGTAATGGTAACGATGGTGTTGTTGAACGAAGACTGAATATGGGCAGCACCACGTTCAATGTTTTTACGGTCACGGCGACGGGTCGTTGTTACTTTTTTACCCTTGGTAGCCATTATTTATCTGCCCTCCTGCTTACTTCTTCTTGTTTGCTATAGTCTTACGCGGACCCTTTCTGGTTCTCGCGTTGGTCTTGGAGCGCTGACCCCTGACCGGCAGACCCTTGCGATGACGAACACCGCGGTAGCATCCGATTTCTATAAGCCTCTTGATGTCAAAAGCTACATTGCGGCGAAGGTCACCCTCAACCGTAACATTGTGATCAATGTATTCACGCAGCTTTGAAACATCATCCTCGGTAAGATCCTTAACCCTTGTATCGGGATTTACGCCTGTGGCAGCAAGGATTTCATCGGCGGTTTTGCGGCCGATGCCAAAGATATAGGTAAGACCGATTTCTACCCTTTTATCACGGGGAAGGTCTACGCCTGAAATACGTGCCATTTAACTCTGCACCTCCATTTTTTTCGGTCGGGCTCAGCCCTGACGCTGCTTGTGCTTGGGATTTTCGCAAATAACCATTACGCGTCCTCTGCGCTTGATTATCTTGCACTTCTCACAAATCTTTTTGACAGAAGGTCTGACTTTCATTTTGTTACCTCCTACTTATGAGTGTTTCTTTAATTGCCTACTATTTTGTACGCCATGTTATACGCCCTTTGGTCAGGTCATATGGCGACATTTCAACCGTAACCTTATCACCGGGAAGAATACGAATGAAGTTCATTCTGAGCTTTCCGGAAATGTGGGCGAGGATCTCGTGCCCGTTGGGCAGTTCAACTTTAAAAACTGCATTGGGCATTGCTTCCTTAACGGTACCCTCAAGTTCAATCATATCCTGTTTGGACAAGTAAACTCCTCCTTAAATCGCATCGGAATCACCCGAATTAAAGGGTGAAAGCGCCTTTTTCAGGGCTCGGTTACCGGCCATTGAGCCGTTGTCTAATACGGTTTTTGTCAGTCTGACGTGTTTTAGCCTTTTCTTTTTCGGACGTTCAAGCGGACGCTCCTTGCCGTCGCACACGGTGCAATCGACACCGTCGTTTGACATGATAACAACGAATTTCCCCTTATCCCGTCCGGCTATAGAATACGCTACCCGGCCTTTTAAATCATCCATGTGCCATCCTCACGGTGTGGTCAATATCCACGGACCGTTATCGGTTATTGCAACGGTGTTTTCAAAATGAGCCGAAAGCTTTCCGTCCGCCGTTACGACTGTCCAGCCGTCCTTGAGCTGACGGACATTTTGCGTACCCATATTAATCATGGGTTCAATGGCTATTGTCATACCTTCAAACAGGCGAACTCCTCTTCCGGGAGTGCCGAAATTTGGTACCTCCGGCGCTTCGTGCAGCTCGGTGCCGATTCCATGACCGACATACTGTCTGACCACCGAAAAACCACGTTCCTCGACATATTGCTGAACCGCTGAGGATATATCGCCGATTCTGCCGCCCGGTACCGCGCGCTTAATACCCTCATAAAGAGCCTCGCGCGTGGTATCGATCAGCCGCTGCGCTTCGGGTGAAATCACACCCACCGCGAAAGTCGCGGCATTGTCGCCGTTATATCCGTGCAGTCTAGCGCCAAGGTCAATGCTGACGATGTCGCCCTCTTTTAAAATACGTTTCTTCGACGGTATTCCGTGTATAACTTCGCTGTTTACCGAAATACAGGCCGAAGCGGGAAAGCCGTAGCATCCGAGAAAGTTGGGCTCGGCTCCCTGACTTATTATATAGTTGTGTGCAATGCGGTCGATTTCCCATGTGGAAACGCCGGGCTTTACAGCTTCGCCGGCGACCTTCAAAGCCGCTGCCGATATCCTGCATGCCTCTCGCATAAGTGCGAGTTCGCGTTCCGTTTTTTGCACTATCATAACAGATCCTCCAAAACGGTAAGCACCGCTTTAGTGGTATCGGCAACCTTTTCGCGGCCGACAACCGTTCTGAGCTTGCCTCGCAACGAGTAAAAATCGATAAGGGGCTGGGTCTGCTCGTGATAAACACGAAGCCGTTCCATAACCGTCTCAGCGTTATCGTCGGCACGCTGAGTAAGCTCGCTTTTACATCCGTCACATACACCGTCATCCTTAGGTTTCTTATCGGTTATGTGATAAGAAGCACCGCAATTCGGGCAGACCCTCCTGCCCGACATACGGGAGACTATTGTCTCATCGGGCAGGGAGATCTCTAAAACCGCATCGATTTCCACACCCATACGCTCAAGCGCTTCTGCCTGCGCTATGGTGCGCGGAAAACCATCGAGTATAAAGCCGTTACAGCAATCATCTTGCGAAAGACGTTCTTTAATAATATCGATAACCACATCATCCGGAACAAGCTGACCCTTATCTGTAAAGGATCTGGCCTTAAGACCCATCTGTGTTCCGCTTTTTATGGCTGAACGTATAATATTTCCGGTAGATATTGCCGGAATGCCCGCCTTTTCGCTCAAAACCTGTGCCTGAGTGCCCTTACCCGCACCGGGAGGGCCGAGAAGTATAAGCTTCATAACCCAATACCTCCGACAGGTTTAGTCAAGGAATCCCTTGTAGTAGCGCATCATCATCTGGGACTCGATGGCCTTGACGGTATCAAGAGCAACACCGACCAAAATGAGTACCGACGTACCGCCGAGCGATACCGAAATACCGCCGATCGAACCGACAACTATCGGCAACAACGCGATAACACCGAGGAAAAGTGCGCCAATCAAGGTTATTCTCGAAATGATTTTGCCTATAAAATCCGATGTCGGCTTGCCGGGACGTATACCCGGGATAACTCCCGCGTTTTTGCGAAGGTTATTAGCCATCTCAACCGGATTGTACTGGATGGTAACATAGAAGTATGCGAAGAATATGATCATAAGCAGGTAAAGTACCGCATAGAAGGGCTTTTCAAAGGAGAAAAGTCCAAGCACCTTTGCCCACGACGAAGTGCTGTTCTCGCCGATAAATACAAGTATCGTACTCGGAATAGCAAGTATGGAGCTCGCAAAGATTATCGGAAGAACTCCGGACATATTTACCTGTATCGGCAGATGAGTGTTCTGTCCGCCGTACATTTTACGTCCGACAACCTTCTTAGCATACTGTACGGGTATTCTCCGTTCGGCTGCTGTCATAAATACTATGAAAGCGATTACAAGCAGGAATACAAGAAGAATAATGATTACGGGGATGTACTTACCCAATTCAACCGCATTGTACCAAAGGCTTGCTGCGGCACGCGGACCGCGCGAGAGTATACCGGCGAAAAGCAGTATCGAAATACCGTTCCCTACACCCTTATCGTCGATTTGCTCGCCGAACCACATCATGAGTGCCGATCCGGCCGTAAAGCAAAGTATTATAATTATTGCGGTAAATATCTGCGCGCCGATCGGCGAATAACGGCCATACTCAAGATAACCGCTGCCGCTGTTGCGCAGATAGAAGTAGTAAGCAATACCCTGGAGCATAGCGAGAGCAACCGTCACATAACGGGTGATCTTAGCCAGCTTCTTTCTTCCCTCTTCGCCTTCCTTTGCAAGACGCTCAAGGGCGGGGATAGCAACCTGTAACAGCTGAACTATAATTGAAGAGTTGATGTACGGTGTGACGCTCATTGCAAATATAGCGCCGTATTCAAGTGCACCGCCGGTAAGTATCGAAAGGTAACTGAACAGTGTAGTTCCTCCCGAAAGCGCCGAGGACATATCCGCCTGCAGTGCCGCAGTGTCAATAAACGGTACCGGTATATAGGAACCTAAACGGAAGATGAAGATTATAAGCAGGGTAAAAAGAATTTTTTTACGAAGCTCGGTTATCTTCCACGCGCTACGGATAGTGTCAAACAGTTGCACTTATATCACCTCTGCCTTTCCGCCGGCGGCCTCGATTTTTGTCTTGGCACTCTCGGAAAAAGCATTGGCCTTAACGGTAAGCTTTTTCTTAAGCTCGCCCGAACCGAGTATCTTAACGCCGTCAAAGGACTTGGCAATAAGTCCGGCGTTTCTCAAAGCCTCAGCATCTACGGTAGCACCATCTTCAAAACGATCAAGAGCATCAACATTCACCGCAACGATCTTGTCAGCGAATATGTTGTTGAAACCGCGCTTCGGAATACGTCTTTGAAGGGGCATCTGGCCACCCTCAAAACCTATGCGCACGCCGCCTCCGGATCTTGCATTCTGACCCTTATGGCCCTTGCCTGCAGTTTTGCCGGTGCCGCTTGCCGGTCCGCGACCGACTCTTTTGGCAACCTTGGTTGAGCCAACAGCGGGGGAAAGTTCATGTAGTTTCATTAATATGCACCTCCTTGCTTACGCTTCGGTTACCTCGACGAGGTGACTGATCTTGACAATCTTGCCCTTGGTTGCGGCATTGTCCGGCTGTACGGTAACATCACCGGGCCTACGCAATCCGAGAGCTTCGGCTGTCGCCTTCTGCTTCTTGTCGGAACCGATAAGACTCTTTACGAGTTTAATGTTAAGGCCTGCAGCCTTTTTGGTTTTTCCAGCCATTTGCTGCACCTCCCTAACCTATTATTTCTTTTACTGCCTTGCCGCGAACATCTGCAACCTCATCGGCGTTACGCAAGGACATGAGGCCCTGCATTGTAGCGCGTACAACGTTGCACGGATTGTTCGAGCGAAGCGACTTTGTACGGATATCCTTAATGCCTACCGTCTCAACGACGGCACGCACGGCACCGCCGGCGATAACACCGGTACCGGGTGCAGCCGGCTTGAGAAGAACGCTGCCGGCTCCGTAATTGCCGATTATTTCGTGAGGAATGGTGGTGCCGCGAAGCGAAATCTTAACAAGATTCTTCTTGGCGTCCTCAATACCCTTGCGTATGGCATCGGGCACTTCGTTGGACTTACCCATTCCGAAGCCGACCGTTCCTTTGCCGTCGCCGACAACCACAAGTGCCGAGAATTTCATAATACGTCCGCCCTTGACCGTCTTGGATACACGGTTTATGGCCACAACGCGCTCCTGCAGATCAAGTGTTGATGCGTCAATAATATTAGCCAAAAGTATTCTCCTCCTTCTCAGAACTTGAGGCCGCCCTCACGGGCGCCTTCGGCCAGCTCTTTAACACGGCCGTGGTATATGTTACCACCGCGGTCAAAAACGACCTCGTTAATGCCGGCGGCCAGGGCGCGCTCGGCAATTTTTGCTCCAACCTTTTTGGCGGCTTCTTTGTTTCCGCCGTAGGCCGCAAAGTCCTTTTCGTGACTTGATGCCTGAACCAGTGTTACTCCCTTTGTATCGTCTATGATCTGGGCGCTGACATGGCTTAGGGAGCGGTAAACGCTAAGGCGGGGACGCTCGGCAGTTCCGCTTATTTTTCCGCGGACTCTTTTATGACGGTTGTCGCGGGCCTTTTTACTGTCCGGTCTGTTAACCATAGGTTTTCACTCCTTTATTATTTCTTGCCGGCTTTGCCTTCCTTGCGGCGGATATGCTCATCGGCGTACTTGATACCCTTGCCCTTATACGGCTCGGGCGGACGCTTTTTGCGTACTTCCGCTGCGAACTGGCCTACCTGCTGCTTATCAGCGCCGGAAATGACTACTGTATTGGGGTTGGGAACTTCAATGGAAATACCCTCTATCTCTGATACGGTTACCTGATGAGAAAAACCGAGGTTCATCACAAGATCCTTACCCTGCTTTGCAGCACGGTAACCGACTCCGTTAACCTCAAGGGTCTTGGAGTAGCCGTTGAGTACACCCTCTACCATGTTGGCAACCAGTGTTCTCGAAAGACCGTGCAATGATCTGTTGCGTCTTTCGTCATTAGGACGGGTAACTATTATCTCATTGCCTTCAACGGCAACGGCAATAGGAGCGGGAACATCGTGTACAAGAGTACCCTTGGCACCCTTTACGGTAACCTGTTGACCGTCAATTGTAACGGTAACACCCGCGGGGATTGTTATGGGCTTTTTACCTATTCTTGACATATTCCATGCACCCCCTTACCATACGAACGCCAAAACCTCGCCGCCGACTTTTTCGGCGCGGGCTTTTTTGTCCGTCATAACACCCTTGGAGGTGGAAAGAATGGCTATACCGAGGCCCTTCATGACCTTCGGCATATCCTCACAATTGGTGTAGATACGCAGTCCGGGCTTGGAAACTCTGCGAATACCGGTTATTGCAGAGGACTTACCCGAATTGTACTTGAGTGCCACTCTGATGACACCCTGCTTTCCGTCGTCGATGACCTGAAAGCTCTTTACATATCCCTCGTCAACAAGAATCTGGGCGATAGCCTTTTTCATGTTGGAAGCGGGAACGTCCACCGAGTCGTGCTTTGCCGAGCTGGCGTTACGGATTCTCGTAAGCATATCGGCTATTGTATCGGTGATTTGCATACTGTCAACCTCCTTATTACCAACTGGCCTTCTTTACGCCCGGAATCTCGCCCTTGTAAGCGAGCTCCCTGAAGCATATACGGCAAACGCCAAACTTGCGAAGATAGGCGTGCGGCCGTCCGCAGATTTTGCATCTGTTATAAGCTCTTGTCGAATACTTGGCAGGCCTTTTCTGGCTTACCTTCATAGATGTTTTGGCCACGATTATCCCTCCTTATTTCGCAAACGGGGCGCCCAAGAGAGTAAGCAGCTCTCTTGCTTCCTCGTCGGTCTGAGCGGTAGTGACAAAGCAAATGTCCATACCGCGGACAGCGTCAATCTTATCGTAGCTTATTTCAGGGAATATCAGCTGCTCTTTAACACCCATGGAATAGTTTCCGCGGCCGTCAAAAGAGTTAGGGTTAATGCCTCTGAAATCGCGGACTCTCGGAAGAGCGATGGAGAAAAGACGGTCAACAAACTCGTACATTTTCTCGCCTCTGAGGGTAACCTTAACACCGATGTTCATGCCCTCGCGGAGCTTGAAGTTTGCAACCGACTTCTTAGCCTTGCAAACTACCGGATGCTGACCGGTTATCTGCGAAAGATCGTTTATAATGGCATCGATTACCTTGGCGTTATCGCGTGCTTCGCCGCAGCCGACATTCACAACAACCTTATCGAGCTTCGGAATCTGCATAACGCTCTTGTAGCTGAATTTTTTCATCAGCGCGGGAGCTATTTCACTTTTGTAAGCATCTTTTAGTCTCGCCATATTATGCATCCTCCTTTACTCAAAATACTTCTCCGCATTTTTTGCAAATGCGGTCTTTTTTGCCGTCACCGTAAAGCTTGGCACCGACTCTGGTCGGTTTACCGCACTTGGGACAAATAGGCATTACTTTGCATGCGTACATGGCACCTTCCGCCTTGACTATTCCGGCGGGGTCGGTGGCCTTTCTGGGTTTCATGTGCTTGGTCATTATGTTGCGGCCCTCAACGATGACCTTACCCTCTTTGGGGCTGACCTCGAGCACCTTGCCCTTCTTGCCGCGATCGGCACCGCTTATGATATAAACGGTATCGCCGGCTTTAACGTGAACTTTGTTACTCATAGCTGTCTCCTCCCATTAAAGCACTTCGGGCGCGAGAGAGAGGATCTTAAGGTAATCCTTTTCACGAAGCTCTCTGGCTATCGGTCCGAAAATACGGGTGCCGCGAGGGTTTTTATCTTCCTTGATGATAACAGCGGCGTTATCATCGAAACGGATGTAGGTGCCGTCGGCACGGCGAAGACCTTTAACGGTCCTTACCACCACAGCCTTTACGACGTCGCCCTTTTTGACCACTCCGCCCGGAGCGGCCTTTTTGACGCTTGCGACAACTACATCACCTATATTGGCATACCTCCTGCCGGATCCACCGAGAACGCGAATGCACATAATCTCTTTCGCACCGGTGTTATCGGCAACCTTGAGGTAACTCTGCTGTTGTACCACAGTGAAGTCCTCCTTTGCTTACTTCGCTTTCTCAATGATTTCGACTACACGCCATCTCTTGTCCTTGGACATGGGACGTGTTTCCATAATGGAGACGCGGTCGCCCACATTGCAGGCGTTGTTCTCATCATGAGCCTTGAATTTAACGGTTCTCTTAACAATCTTCTTGTAAAGAGGATGCTTTACGTTATCCTGAATAGCAACAACAACGGTTTTGTCCATTTTGTCGCTTACAACAATGCCCGTAAGGGTCTTACGCAATGCTCTTTCGCTCATGGACTATTCCTCCTTTGTTGCTTCGGCCGATTCCTCGGTCTTTTCGGTCTTCTTTTTGCGGGTTGTCTTCTTAGGCTTATCCTCGGCAGCCTTTTTGGTCTGCTTGGACTGTTCCTTCTCGTCGATCTTATCGGAGGCGAGAACAATGTCCTTCTTGATCTCAATGCCGAGCTCCATTTCGCGAAGAACGGTCTTTACGCGAGCAATATCTTTTCTGACCGCCTTGATACGCATAGTATTGTCAAGCTGGTTGATAGCGTTTTGAAAACGAAGATTGAAAAGCTCCTCTTTAAGACTCTTGAGCTTGCTTTCAAGCTCAGCCGATGTCTTTTCTCTTATTTTTTCGACGCCCATTATTGCTCACCACCCTTCTGCTTTACTACAAACTTACATTTGATAGGAAGCTTGTTGGCCGCAAGACGCATAGCCTCACGGGCCGAAGCCTCATCGATACCGCCGATTTCAAACATCACACGACCGGGTTTTACAACCGCTACCCAGTACTCAGGCGAACCTTTACCGGAACCCATTCGGGTCTCAGCCGGCTTTTCGGTTATCGGCTTATCGGGGAATATTTTAATCCAGACCTGACCGGCACGCCTTGTGTAACGGGTCATGGCCACACGGGCGGCCTCAATCTGGTTAGAGGTAATCCAAGCGGGCTCAAGAGCCTGCAGGCCGAAATCGCCGTAATTTACCTCGTTGCCGCGAAGCGCCTGGCCTTTAAGTCGGCCTCTATGCACTCTGCGATATTTTACACGCTTTGGCAATAACATTAGCGGGCTCCTCCTTCCCTTTTGGCCGGACGGCGCTGATCATGCAGCACTTCGCCGGTGTAGATCCAAACCTTGACGCCGATGCGTCCGTAGGTTGTCTTTGCCTCTGCAAAACCGTAATCGATATCTGCTCTTAAGGTCTGCAGGGGGATTGTTCCTTCATGATACTGCTCGGTACGGGCAATCTCAGCACCGCCGAGACGTCCCGAGCACTGGGTCTTTATACCCTTGGCACCGAGCTTCATTGCGCGGCCTATGCAAAGCTTCATGGCACGGCGGAAGGAAGTACGCTTTTCAAGCTGAGCGGCAATGTTCTCGGCAACAAGCTGTGCATTAAGATCAGGATTCTTGATCTCAATAATGTTGATGAGAACGGGTCTTCCGAGCATCTTCTCGCAATCAACGCGAAGCTTTTCTATTTCTGCACCGCCGCGGCCGATAACAAGACCGGGCTTTGCGCAATGGATAAATATACGGACACGGGTGGCATCTCTTTCGATCTCGATCTCGGGTACACCGGCATCCTGAAGTCTCTTCTTCAGATAGTTGCGAAGCTTATAATCTTCAACAAGTGTATCACCGAAAACATCGTCGCGTGCAAACCAGCGTGATGACCAGTTCTTTATAACGCCGACGCGAAGTCCGTGCGGATTAACTTTCTGTCCCATTGTTTTCCCTCCTCCTCGCTTATTCCATTTCCTTGAGCACAATGGTGATATGTGAGGTTCTCTTGTTTATGCGGAAAGCACGTCCCTGAGCTCTGGGCATAAAACGCTTGAGCGTAGGACCTTCGTTTGCAAAACATTCCGCAACATAAAGACGGCTCATGTCCATCTGCTTATTCTCGGCATTTGCCTTAGCCGAGGAAAGTAATTTAATGAGAGGCTCACACGCAGCCTTTGGGGTGTGCTTAAGTATTGCCATAGCCTTGTCAACCGGCTGATTGCGGATGATGTCAAGGACTATCATAACCTTGCGGGGGGCAATACGGACATAATTAACTGTTGCCCTTGCTTCCATAATGTAACTCTCCTTTCGGCTTATTTACCGGATGTTTTCGAACCGGCGTGACCCTTAAAGGTTCTCGTGGGGGCAAACTCGCCGAGCTTGTGTCCGACCATATCTTCAGTGACATACACGGGAACATGCTTGCGGCCGTCATGAACCGCAAAGGTGTGTCCCACAAAATCCGGGAATATCGTGGATGAACGGCTCCAGGTTTTAAGGACCCGTTTTTCTCCTGCCGCGTTCATTTCCTGAACCCTTTTGAGTAATACGGGCTGGACGAACGGACCTTTTTTAACACTTCTACCCATAATTCTTTACTCCTTTCGTCCTATTACTTGGAATTGCGGCGCTTCACGATGTACTTATCGGAGGCGTTATGATGCTTGCGGGTCTTGTAACCGAGAGCAGGCTTGCCCCACGGGGTAACAGGGCCGGGACGTCCGACAGGGGATTTACCCTCACCACCGCCGTGCGGATGGTCGTTCGGGTTCATGACCGAACCGCGAACCGTGGGACGCCAACCCATGTGACGCTTCCTGCCGGCCTTACCGATGTTGGCATTCTCATGATCGATATTGCCAACCTGTCCGATAGTGGCCATGCAGGTGTCGGGTACGTTGCGAAGCTCGCCCGAGGGGAGTCTGAGCAGCGCCATCTTGTTTTCCTTAGCCATGAGCTGAGCCATGCAACCGCCGGCACGGGCAAGCTGTGCGCCGTTTCCGGGATGAAGCTCAACATTATGGATAAAGGTACCGGTGGGGATAGCGTAAAGCGGAAGGGCGTTACCGGCAACTATGTCGGCGCCTTCGCCGCTTACTACCTTATCGCCGACCTTGAGGCCGTGAGGTGCGATAATGTAGCGCTTTTCACCGTCCTCGTACTGTATAAGTGCAATATTAGCGGTACGGTTCGGATCGTACTCAAGGGTGAGTACCGTTGCGAACATGTCGTTCTTATCACGCTTAAAGTCGATTATACGGTACTTTCTGCGGTTTCCGCCGCCCTTGTGGCGAACGGTTATTCTGCCGTAGCTGTTACGGCCGGAATTTTTCTTAAGCGGAGCCAGAAGACTTCTTTCGGGGCCCTCCTTGGAAAGCGATGAATAATCAACAACGCTCATTCCGCGGCGGCCGGGAGTCGTCGGCTTATAATGTTTTATCGGCATTGGGTTTTCACACTCCTCATAATTGGCTTGGCGGGAAGTATGCCTAACTTCCCATACATTGCCGCCGTCTAAATATTGACGGCTTAACGGTTATTACATCATGCTCTCAAAGAAGGGAATACCCTTCGAATCGGGAGTCAGCGTTACGATGGCCTTTTTCCACGAGGGAGTATATCCTTCGTTACGGCCCATGCGGCGCTTCTGTCCGCGCATGTGAATGGTGTTGACCTTGGCAACCTTTACCTTAAAGATTTCCTCAACCGCATTGGCGATTTCGATCTTTCCGGCATCCTTGGCAACCTTAAAGGTGAACTTCTTCATGGTCCTTGCGGCGTCCATGCTCTTTTCGGTAATAACCGGTTTAAGGATAATGTCTTGAGCGGTCTTCATTATGCGTATACCTCCTCAAGTTTCTTTGCCGAATCCTTTATAAGAACAAGAGTGTCGGCATTGAGTATGTCATAAACGTTTATTGTGTTTACACCGGCAACCTTTACGCCTGCTATGTTACGGGCGCTGTAATAAAGGTTCTTGTCGTTGTCGGCCATTACTATAAGGGCCTTCTTGCCGGCGCCTATGGCACTTAAAGTGCCTGCAACGGTCTTGGTGCTGAACCCGTCGAGCTTGACGGAATCAAGAACGATCATCTGGCTGTCGCGAAGCTTTGAAGACAAAGCCGATTTGATGGCCAGCTTCTTGACCTTGCGGTTTATGTCCAACCTGAAATCTCTGGGCTTGGGTCCGAAGGCTATACCGCCGTGAGTCCACTGCGGAGATCTTGTCGATCCCTGACGTGCATGGCCGGTTCCCTTCTGTTTCCAGGGCTTGCGGCCGCCGCCGGCGACCTCGGCACGGGTAAGAGTGGACTGGGTTCCCTGGCGCTGGTTGGCAAGATAAACCTTTACGGCCTGATGCATAACCGGAACATTGGGTTCAATTCCGAATACGGCGTCGTTAAGTTCGATATCCTCGATCTTTTTGCCGTTCATATCGACTACTGCTACCTTAGGCATTCAAATCTCTCCTTCCCTTACGCCTTTACGCTGTCGGCGATCATTACTATACCGCCCTTGGGGCCGGGAATGGCGCCCTTGATCGCGATAATATTGTTTTCTGCGTCAACCTTGATGACCTCAAGGTTCTGTACCGTAACGCGCTCGCATCCGAGGCGTCCGGCGCTCTTTGTGCCCTTGAAAACTCTTGAGGGCGATGAGCAAGCTCCCTGTGAGCCGGCATGACGGTGAACCGGGCCGGTACCGTGTGTTTCTTTTAAGCGGGCGAAGTTCCAGCGCTTAATAACGCCGGCGGTTCCCTTACCCTTGCTTGTGCCGGTTACGTCAACCGCTTCACCGGCGGCAAAAACGTCGGCCTTGATTATGTCGCCGACATTAGCCGAAGCACAATCCTCAAAACGGAACTCACGCAAATGCTTCTTCGGAGCAACATCAACCTTTGAAAAATGACCGGCCATGGGCTTCGAAAGACGTGTAGCCTTTATCTCGCCGAAACCGACCTGTACGGCCTCGTAACCGTCGTTTTCAACGGTCTTTTTCTGCGATATAACACAGGGACCGGCTTCAACAACGGTAACGGGCACTACGTTGCCCTTTTCGTCAAAAAGCTGGGTCATGCCGAGCTTTTTGCCAATGATACCTTTTTTCACTTTGTTTTCCTCCTTGGTTATTGGTTGGTTTTATCCAACTTGACCTTTATATACACCGTGAAATGTATATTCGATTATTTGGTTCCTGCCTTTTTAAGCGGAGATACCCAAAAGCCCTTTACAGCTTTATTTCGATCTCAACGCCGGCGGGAAGCTCGAGTCCCATAAGAGCTTCAACCGTCTTGTTTGAGGGACGGAGAATATCAATGAGTCTCTTGTGGGTGCGCATCTCAAACTGCTCACGGGAGTCCTTGTACTTGTGAACAGCGCGAAGAATTGTTACGATCTCCTTCTCGGTAGGAAGGGGTACGGGACCGGAAACCCTGGCGCCGGTGCGCTTTGCGGTTTCAACAATCTTTTCGCAGGACTGATCTACCATCTGATGATCGAAGCCCTTGAGTCTGATACGAATTTTTTCCTTTGCTGCCATTGTTTTTGTTCGCCTCCATAAAAATTTTGGCGGGCGACGCCGCGGCACAAAACGGAGTTCCATAACATACACTGTTCCGTGTGTTTCATGGCTTTCCATTTAAAAACCGAATGAAGCTTTTACAAAAAAGCTTTATCCGGGAAAGGCCTCGACGCCCGATTATGCAACCTACGGCACGTATGTGCCCGGATTTTCAGGTTTGCATGGTATCTTATCGCCCGGTTTAAAATCGGACATACTCCGCGGAAATTCCCCGCCTGTAACGGCGGCCACCTCCCGCATCAACGCATATCTGCGCAGTCGCGCTTGATTATAATAACATACAACCGTCCCAAATGCAAGTTTTTTTTCGTTTTTTTCTGCATTTTGAAAAAATCTACTCTTTCCGCTCGAATAACGAAAATTGTTGGAGTTTTATATGCAAATACCACAAAAAGCAGTAACAAGCCTTTCCGGCGAAGAAAGTCTTTGTACCCTACTGCAAAAAGAGAAAGCGCCTAAAGTTAAAGTGCAAACATTCCCGCTCTCGTAATAAGTTTTTCAAAAAAGTAAAACAAAACAAAATAGAACTACACGGGAACCGAACCCAAGCAAAGCAAAGAGAAAAAGCAAGCCCAACAAAAGAATCCATTGAGTTTGAAGCATTTCTTCCCGTTGCGATATGCTCACCACTAAAAATTTCAAAGTGCGTCGAGGATTAACCTCCGGCTTTCGCAATCACGTTCAATAATAAACGAAAATTTCCGCATACAAAGCGACTCTCCTTTGTGCGATGCAACAAAAACCCAAAAGCCCTCCCGCGGCGAAATACAATCCGTCACGGGAGGGCATTTAAGTATTGCTATTGTTTGCATGATCCGGTAATGTCTGTCACCGTCGCGTCATATCACATAAACCGCAAAATATTTATCGTTTTTTTTGCTATTGCAAATAAATCCGTTTTAAAACTTGTTGATCTTCCCTACGGCCAGCTGGAGGATCAAAAGCGCGTCGGTGGCCGTAACGCTGCCGGAATTATCAACGTCGGCGAGCTGCTGCTTTTCGGCATCAAGCCCGCTCTTGCCGACCGCCAGCTGCAGAGCAAGCAGCGCATCGGTAGCATTTATCTTTCCGTCGCCGTTAAGTTCACCCAGCGAGCCTGAATATGCCGCAATCTTCCCTTTCAGCCAGCCGTTTTTGCCGATATTCACCGTTTTTCCTTCGATTTCAATACTGTATGTTCCATCTTTATTTACAATGACGGCTCCGTCGTACACTCCTTTATCGGTAAATACACCGGCGATAAGCCTTGTACCCTCTTTAATGTATTCACCTCGCATAAGAACAAGGTCGTTGAGCCTAACCTCGCTCTCGGTGCCGTCATTATGTGTAACGTTCAGCACGGGAGCCCACTCGCCGGCATTCGCTGTAACGGTATCCCAATCATTTTCTCTTACCGTTATTCTGCATGTGGCCTCATAGCCAAACAGGTTCATGACCATGTCTCTGTCGCCGACCCCCTGAAGCCATATTCCGCCGTGCATTCTGAAGAACGAACCGCCTATTCCGTAATCGTCTGTAGGACAATAAAGTGTGGTCTCCAGGTTCATCCGGTTGCTGCGGCATTTCGCTACTACGCCCGTTCGATCTATCTCGAACACCGCTTTTTCTAATTGCAAACTGCTTTCGGTTATATTTATATCCTCATGCGAACCGTCTTTATAATTGATACGCATTACCGCTCCGACAGGATTAAAATATTCGCCGTCATAATATGTTGTTTTGTCAGGCCCTTTAACAAGCTCGACGTCTTTTATCGGGTTTTCTTCAACCGTTAAATTGAATTCGCCCGTAATATTGCCGACCCTTGCTTTAACTTTATATGTTTGTCCCGGCTGACAGTCCTTGATAGAATCTGGATATATACTAAGCAATACGCCGTCAACATTTACAAGACTGGTATTGCGCCGCTTATAGCTGTTTATACGCCGTCCGTCATCCAACACGACCGTAAAATCGGGCTGTACAGTGCGAAAATCAACACCGTCTATTAATGTGTAATCCTTTATTTCAAGCGATTTTAGCTTACTCCTTGTAACCGTAATTGTATAAGTGGTGTCGACCGATAAAAATGAAGCCTTAGCCGTATAATTGCCGACAATATCATCACCGGCCTTACCGAAAGAACATGCGTTAAAACTCGGGACGTAGTATATTCCGTCGATACATACCACCTGCTGCCGATAATCGTACTCAATGCCGGTATCAACACCTATGGTTACGCCCTGCTCGCTTAGTTTTGATTTTATAACATTTCCGTCTTTCAGCTTTATCTCATAACGCATCTTACTCGTTCCCGGATAATAGCTCCGGCTCCACAATCGGCTTTCATTCAGTTCTATATCGTAAACCGTAAACTTTTCAACGGGGTTTTCAATAATGCTTACATTAAAATCGCATTCAGCTCCCAAAAGCTTACCCTTTACTTTATAGGTGTTTCCGAGAGTCCAGGGGCCGTCGGTAGTATCTTGTCCGGTTTCAACCTCGAGGTCATATCGCACCGTGTTGAGCCATATTCTGCCGCAATGAGTTTTAAACTTATTGCCGTCTCTCATGGTAACGGTCACATCGGGGAATATGCTTTCATAGTAATAATGATAATCCGCTTTTCTGTAACCGTGTGTGTTTTCAATCATAGAAACATCGTCAATCTCAATTTTTTCAATTGGAGATTCTATGATGCTTACATTAAATTCAGCAGAACGGCCAAGCAATGTTCCCGTCACGGTATAAGTATTGCCTACCGTCCAGTAACCCGACGTTTCATTTTGCTCATCTGACAGTCTAAGCTTATAGGTAGCCCCTTTAGTGACAATCTGACCTTTTCCGAAATATCCATTGCCGTCAGTATCCCAAATTGAGACCTCCGGAGATATATCCGTATAAACATATTTTCCGTTTTTATCCGTATATCCGCCGGTACCTTCAATAATCGAAATATCGTCGATTTTCAGATTTAAAAACTTGTCTTCCAATACGGAAACCTCAAATGTATGTTTCAGATAAAGCTCTGTTATTCCGGCAGTCACGGTATAAGTATTACCCGTCGTCCAACGTCCACCGTTTTCTGTTTCATATATATCCAGATGATATTTCTGCCCGTCAATCTCGATCTCATTTGAACGCCCGTCGCTTTTGCAGCTGCGAAAACCCGGCATATCAACCTGAAATTCAGGAGTAAAATCATTATAGATATAATTCCCGTCAGAATCTTTATAGCCGTGTGTCCCCTCAATAACCTCCATATCAAAAATGTAAAGACCGGTATACAAAGCCGAAGTCATCTTGACATGAAAATAGCCTAATGCTCCTAAATGCTTAGGTTCGCCGTGATCCGGTAAAGCCCAGTCCTCAACAGAATACGAGCACAATTCTGCCTGAACATCGCGTTTTTGATCTACCAGCCATATATCATTGGTTAATTTGTATGGAAAATCATATACCAAGCTGTATATCTCGCCGTCAATCTCGATATGGGTTTCACCCTCCTCGACAGTGTATGTCCTACCGTCGGTCATAGTTATAGTGTAACCGGGATAGAAATAACAATAAACATACTTCCAGTCGTCGTCTACATATCCGTGTGTGTTTTTTGGAATAGATATATCATTAATAACGATTTTTTCTATCGGTCCTTTTTCAATTGTAACATTACAAACAGCTGAAATCTCAAAGCCTTTTAATTTACCGGTAACGGTGTATGTGTTTCCAGCTTCCCATACACCGTCGTTTTCGTAATTTGAAAACTCAAGTTCGGTCTTAACTCCGTCAATGGTCAGCCCCGCTGTACCCTCAGGAACAGTAAACACCCGGCCGTCCCTCATTTTCACTGTATAACCGGGATGAAAATCATCATAAGAATATGTCTCCCATCCGGTTCTGGTGCCGTGAGTGTTTCGAATAATCGAAATATCGTCGATGGTCAGTTTTTCGATTGCGAATCCGTCCGCATCGGACGAGGCCGACGCGTTAAGCAAACAAGCCGACAAAAGCAAACTGATACTCAACACTAACGATAGAAGTTTTTTGATGTTTTTCATTTCCAAGGCCGTCCTCTCGTATCTTCTCAAGGCTAAACCGATATAAAACAAACGGGGAGCACAAAACCGTCAGCCTTTTGTCACATTATAACATTTTAAATTCTAAAACGCAAGTTTTTTGTGTCTTATTCTTACAATAAAAACGAACGCACCACAAATAACCAAATAAATGAGATGCGTTCGCTTTTTAATTTATTAATATTTAGCCCATGCTGCACCCGTTTGGAAAAACGGCCCCGTTTGTATGAGGACTTTACCGAAAAATAACCGTTTGTCGGTGCAACGCTTATTTTTTAAAACTTGTCAATCTTCCCTACGGCCAGCTGGAGGATCAAAAGCGCGTCGGTGGCCGTAACGCTGCCGGAATTATCAACGTCGGCGAGCTGCTGCTTTTCGGCATCAAGCCCACTCTTGCCGACCGCCAGCTGCAGAGCAAGCAGCGCATCGGTAGCGTTTATCTTTCCGTCGCCGTTAAGATCACCCATCATGCCCTTTGCGGTCTGCTGCGCGGAAATAGCATTTGTAATCCACTCGTTTTTTCCTATTTTGGCCATTTTTCCGGCTATCTCCACCGAGTAGGTTCCGTCGTCATAGCTGTATACATATCCTTTAAAAACGCCGCCATCGGTTGAAATGTTGGCAGACAGTATTTTGCCGCCCTCAATTGGCACCTCACTCAATATATAAAGCGATGTAATGCGCAATTTCGCGTCGCCGCTGCTCGTGCTCGCGGCGGTCAGCACCGGTGCGTCCTTGCCGTTATTTTCGGCCGTTATGCTTTGCCAGTCGTTCTTTTTAACCCTTATTGCACACGAAACGCTTTCGCCGAAAAGGCTTATCGACATGGTGGTATTTCCGGCGTTAAGGAGATATTCTCCGTTGTACTGAATATATCTGCCGAGCTTTTTGCAGTAGTATTCCGGAGCAGGATACCCGACGCTGCTTTCGGTGAAGGAGATATCCTCATAGGTGTTGTCGTTAAAATGAATTCTTACGACCGCACCCTTTGCATCGAAGTATTCCTCGGTTACGTACTCGGTTTTGTTCGGCTGTTTTATAAGCTCTATACCCGTGACCGGATTTTCAACCACCGTTAAGTTGAACTCGCATTTGAGATGGCCCAAAGTGCCGGTCGCCTTATACGTTTTTCCCGATATCAATCCCTCACTTCGAAGACCGTTTATTTCAAATCTGAGCACATATCCGTCAACACTCAGCGTATCGCGGTTATCCTCCGCATAGGTTTTTTTGGTGCCGTCTTTGAAGGTAACGGTGTATTTAGGAGCATTGTTATAAACGCTATCGACGCCGTTTATAAACACCATATCCTCGGCCTCGACCGATTTAATGCTGCTTTCTTTTACGGTAACGGTAAATGAAGCCTCGTGCGACAAAAGAAAAGCCTTTACCGTATGCTCGCCTACTCCCCAGGGATTCTCGTCCTGGTCATCCTCAAACCGCTCAATTGTGTACCACAGTCCTTCGATGTATATTACGTCGTTGCCTCCGCCCATTCCGCCTATCGAATTTACATTCGCCGGGTATTTGTAACTCTCGCTTTTAAGAACGGTACCGTCGTTAAGGGTGACTCTGTAAGGCAGTATGAATGGATCCAGATTATATTCCGGTACTCCGGAATCATCTATATACATTTCATGCTCATAAACGGTATCGTTGTCTACTTCGAAGCTTCTTATGGGATCACTTATAACCGTTATACCGAACTCACATTCAGCACCCGCAACGCTCGCCTTTACCCTGTAGGTATTGCCGACGGTCCAAATATCGTCGCTGTTTATATCCAGCTTCAACTCATAGTGCACATTATCGATGGTCGCAGAGCCGTCATACGTGGGTATAACCCTGCCGTCCTTCATGGTTATTGTAAAGGCAGGACGAATGTAACCTGGGCTATAAATATAATGCCCGTTTTGCTCGTACCCGTGGGTATTCTCTATAACCGAAATATCCGGAACCTCAATTTTTGCTACAGGCGATTCCTTGACTATAACCATGAATTCGCTCGTAACGCCGAGTATGCTGCCCGTTATAGTGTGAGTGCTGCCGGCTTTCCAATTTGCCGCTTCCTCTTCATAATTGCGGTCAACGGACAGAGAGTACCATTTTCCGTCAACTTCAATACTATTGTACTGCCCGGTATACTCGCGACCGTCTTTAAGCTTTAAACTGTACACCGGAGAAATATCATAGAAACTAGTTCCTTCAATCATTTCGACGTCCTGTATGGTCAAACTTTCGGCCGGGGATTCGGTTATGGTTACCTTAAAGGTTGTAATGGCTCCTAATAAACTGGCCTTTATTGTATAGGTGTTGCCGACCGTCCAGTAGCCCGATTCGTCGTCCTGTCTGGCTTCCAGATTAAGCGAGTAATATACTCCGTCTACATGTACTCCGCCGGTACCCTTGAATTCGTCGCCGTTTCTGAATTTAACCGTGAACGTCGGATTAAGACGGTTGTAAATGAATTTCCCGTTCTGGTTTACAGACCCGTTTGTTCCTTCGATTATGGACAAATCCTCTACAACAAGGCTTTCGATCGGGCCGGGTTTGACCGTCACGTTAAAGGTCGCCTCAACACCCGTTCCGGAAAGCTCGGCCCTTACCTCATAGGTGTTTCCGACCGTCCAGTAGCCGTCGTCCTCCATATATCTAACCGACAGGTTGTACCATTCGCCGTCTATCGTAATTCCGTAATCTCCTGCCTTTGCCGTGAATTCTCTTCCGTCCCTCATTTTGACCTTAAAGCCGGGAGTAAAGTGAGTATAACGATATGACCCGTCCTCACCGGCATAGCCGCCGGTGTTTTCGGTAACCGAAATATCATCTATTTCAAGGCTTTCAATCGGGCCCCGAACGACCGCAGCTGTGAATGTAGTAGTCGCACCGAGTTGTTTTGCAAATCCACCCATAGGTGCTCCCGAATACAGCTCGGCCTTAACCTCGTAGGTGTTGCCAACCGACCAGTAACCCTTTTCTTCATTCTGAACGGCTTCGAACGAAAGCGACAGCACATCTCCGTCGGGCAATTCGAGCTCACTCTCATCGCCGCTTAAATAATACTCGCTGCCGTCCTTCATTTTTACCCTGAAATCGGGATTAAAGGCACTGTAAATAAAATGGTCGTTTTCATAATATCCGCCGGTGTTTTCGATTACCTCGGTATTGCTTACCGTAAAGCTTTCAACCGGGCTTTCGACTATCGTTACGTTAAACTCCGCCGAAATACCGAAATCATACAGCTCACCTTTGACCCTGTAGGTGTTTCCGACCGTCCAGGTGCCATCCATAGCACTGTCGGCATTGTAATACCAAAGTCCGGCCCATGTGCCGTCGATATCAACCCCCGTTACTCCCTCGGGCACATTGTATACGTCGCCGTTTTTCATTTTTATGGTGTAGCTCGGATCAAAATTGCAATAAACAAAACTGCCGTCAATATTTCTGTAACCGCAGGTATTCTCAATAACTTCAACATCGCTTATTTCAAGACTTTTAACCGGCGTTTCGGTAACGGTAACATTGTAGGTATCGGTTATACCTAAGAAAACCGTCTGGCCGTCGCTCTTTACCATGTACAGCTCGGCTATGCTGCTGTAAGTGTGTCCGGCCGTCCAGTAACCGTTTTGAGCGTTCTGGTTCGAGGTGTCAATCGAAATGTTATATACGTTACCGTCTATAAAAACGTTACCGTCCTGTGTCATGGGATATTGACTGCCGTCAGCCTTAAAAACGGCAAAAGCCGGTATTTTGGAATAGATATAATGATCGTCCCCATCCCGAAATCCGCCCGTATTTTCGATAACCGTTATATCGCTTACCTCAATACGTTCAATATCCGCACCGCTTGCAGTCTCGGCAAAAGCACTAACGTCGAATGCAGCGACCGATAAAGCCATGCAAACACTAAGCACAAATACAAGCATTTTATTTAAATACTTCATTTTTCAAACCGTCCCCCTTGAAAGTTTTAAAAAAACAAAATACGGGCGGCACCCGGAATTTTTCAGACACCGCCCGTTAAAACCGATCTACACTGTGCTTATTTTAACAGATAAATCCTTCCGTGTAAAGCACCAAGGTCACATTTTAAATACTTATTTTTTATCCTTTTCGCGAATGGAAACGCGGCGTATTTTGCCGTTTACCGTTTTAGGCAGCTCGTCGACAAAATCGATAACCCTCGGATATTTATAAGGAGCTGTTTCCTTTTTAACGTAGTTCTGGAGCTCCTTTTTAAGCTCCTCGCTCGGAGTATATCCGTCGGCAAGCACAACGGTCGCTTTGACGAGCTGACCTCGAACCGGATCGGGCACACCGGTCACCGCGCATTCGAGCACCGCCTCGTGCTCAACAAGCACGCTTTCGATCTCAAACGGACCTATGCGGTATCCCGACGACTTTATAATATCATCGGTTCGCCCGACATACCAGAAATACCCATCCTCATCACGCCAGGCGGTATCGCCCGTGTGATAAAGTCCGTCGTGCATAGCAGCAATTGTCTTCTCCTCATCGCGATAGTAGCATTTAAGCAGTCCGGCCGGATGAGGCTCGCACCTAACAACGATTTCGCCCGTAACACCGGTGGGCACCGGCTTTCCGTCCTCATCGACTATCGTTACATCATATATCGGTGAGGGCTTACCCATCGAACCGGGCTTGGGGGTCATTCCTCTGGAATTGAATATCGTAAGGGTAGTTTCGGTCTGTCCGAAGCCCTCCATAAGACTAAGCCCCGTTGCCTTTTTCCAGCCGTAAAATACATCCGGATTCAGTGCTTCGCCGGCAATAGTTGCGTAGGTAAGCTTTGAAAGATCGTATTTTTCCGGCCCCTCAAGCAGGAACATTCTGAACATGGTCGGAGGACAGCAAAGGGTTGTAACCCCAAACTGTGATATTTTGCTCAAAATATCGGCGGCACTGAATTTATCAAAGTCATAAACAAAAACCGCCGACTCCATCATCCACTGTCCGTAATATTTCCCCCAAACGGCCTTACCCCAGCCTGTGTCGGCTATGGAAAAATGCAGTCCGTCTTCAACAACATTGTGCCAATGTTTTGCGGTGACAAGGTGTGCCACCGCATAGGTGTAGTCATGCAGCACCATCTTGGGATAACCCGACGTTCCGGAGGAAAAATACATTATCATCGGCTCATCAATTTTGGTCGGCACACGCTCAAACCCCTCGGGAGCCGCTTCGAGGTCGCTGTTGTAATCGAACCAGCCCTCGCGCGCATCTCCGACGGCAATTTTTATTTTAAGGGTCGGACAATCCGGTGCCGCCGCGTCCACCGCGTCTGCGACATCTCCGGTCGTCGTACACACCACCGCCTTTATTCCGGCCGCGTTTACCCTGTAATCAATATCATGCTTTTGCAGCATAAAGGTTGCCGGAACAAGCACGGCACCGAGCTTATGCAAGGCCGTTGCAACAAACCAGAACTGATAATGTCGCTTTAATATTACGAGCACCATATCGCCCTTTTTAATGCCTAAACTTTTAAAATAATTCGCCGTTTTGTCAGAGTAACGCTTTATATCGCTGAAGGTAAACTTCTTTACAGTTCCGCCCGGTTCGGTCCAGACAAGGGCCAATCTGTCAGGATCGTTCTCCGCTATATCGTCAACAATATCATAAGCAAAATTGAAATCATCCGGAATTTTAAGCTTCGCCGAAGTCAGAACCCCGTTTGAATTATAGGTTTCCTCGATATACTTCTCATTAATATTTCTCATTTATTTCATCACCGCTTGATCTATCTTTCGTTTTCGCGAAGAACTATCGCCAGGAAAGTACAGCCTTCCTTGCTTGTGGCTATCATTCCGTGACCGCGACCGCTGTCGTAATACACCGAATCTCCGGGTCCTAATTCCTCAATATGATCCTCATGTGCAAAACGCATTGTTCCGCTGATTATATAATCGAACTCCTGTCCTGTGTGATACGACAGGACAATCGGTGCATTTTGCTCCTCCTCGCGATAGGGCGCCGTCACAATAAAGGGCTCCGCCAGTTTTTTCTTGAAGTTGGCCGCAAGGTGGTTGTACTGAAAGCTTTCACGCCGTCTTATCGGCAATCCCTCGCCGGCACGAACAACCGTGTATCCGGAAAGATGAGGGGATTCTCCGGTAAGCAGCTCGGTCATATCAACACCGAATTTTTTTGCACATTTATACAAAAAGGTGAAGGAAAAATCACGGTTACCCTTTTCGCTCTGCTCGTATTCTTCGACACTGACACCTGCCGCATCGGCCATTTCTTTCGTTGTTAAATCTGATATTTCTCTTAAGTCATGTATTCGTTCGGCTATTTCATTGATGTTCGGTTCCATAAAATCCTCCAGCTTATAGTTTTTTAATATGCAGCCCTATCGCTTTCGCCGGGCGAAAAACCTTTTTGTCCGATTGCCGCACGAGCCCCGTGCATATTGCCGTACGGCCTTCGCTTACAATTATCGGCTGCAAAAAAGCGGTGCGAATCGCCAAAACAACTTTAAAGCAACCCGCACCGCTTATATTCAGATTATTCAGAAATCTCTATTTACGCCTTAACCGCGAACCTTCTTGGTTACAACATATGCTGCAGCAGCCGCAAGGCAAAGAACCATAGCAAGAACTACGACTGATGAATCGGCAGTCTTGGGAACATCCTTGGTAACAGCATTATTGTCGTTGCCGGTATTGGTGTTGTTGTTATTGTCTTCACCCTTATTTTCGCCGTTGTTGTCCGGAGTGGGAAGTTCGCCGCCGAGGGATACAACAGCCTTGCCGTCAGCAGTGACGGTAAGCTTACCAACCGTTGCTTCGGGAGCATCGGTATAGCCGAGGAAAACATACTCTCCGGGGAGAAGTCCGTCAACCTTCATAATCTTATCCTCGCCGAGGGTTGCAGTAGCAAAAGCAAGTGTTCCGTCATCGGTGGTGATGTAGATTTCGGCACCGGCAGGAACGGTTGTGTCGGCAAAGGAAACCTCAAGACCGTTAACAAACGGGGTGAGAGCAACAAGGTCAGCAAACTCGCCGCTGTACTTTTCAGCGGTCATATCGTTTATCTTGCGGGACATAAGCGACCATTTGTCGGCAACCGAAACTGCACTGTCGGCTATCTCTTTGTCAAGTATGGTGATGTTGGAAACAAGCTTGTTAACAAGCGGATACCAGTTAACCTGATCTCCGGCGGCAGCGGTTACAAACTCAGCGCTCAGAACACTGCTGTAATCGGCGGCGGCTATAAGAAGCTCGCTTCCGAAAACGGTAGCAAAGGCATACTTGTCAGCGTCCTCGTCATTTTCAGCGCCCTTGAAGCTATCGAAAGCATTGCCGGTCACCTTAGTGATGGAACTCTCAAGGGATCCGGTGAGCCATTCAATGGCAAAATAATACTTAGCGCACTCGTTGGCGGAAAGCATATTGGCAAGAAGGGTAGCGGTGCTGTCTATTGTAACATCGTTTTTAATTATGTCGTTGGCAGCAGCATACTCAAGATAAGCAGAGCGAAGATTATCAATAAAACCGCTTGAGATTATCGCCGTTACATCTTCACTCTTGTTGGCAACGGCATATTCCTCAGCCTTCTCGACAGCGATGTTTACAACCTTAAGAGCCTCGAGCATGGCGTACTGGGTGTTTCCGTCAACACATCCGTAAGCAAAATCCTCAAGGGTGCTCTTGACATCCTTGAAAAGGAGGTTTGCTGTTTTAACAGCGACAGAAATCTTTGCAAGGGTAGCAGCGGTGGTCTCGCCCTTTACAGCCTTACGAGCGCGCTCGCACAAACCGGCGGCCTCAAGTATGCTGTTGAGGTTCTTTTCGCTTATCTCGCTGGCCTTTATTCCGTCCTCATAGAAGCCGTTGAAGGAGGAGACATAGTTTTCGAAGTCTTTTATGGCTCTCTCGTAATCCTCGTTGCTCAAAGAAGGAACGAGGTATTTGGAGTTGTTAAGTACGTCGATCATAGCCACGGTGTAAAGGGTAGCCGAATCCTTGCCGACACCGGCAAAATCGGAGCCCTCGGGGAAGATCCCGTTGAACGAGAAGCCGACAGTTTTATTGTCTTTAAAAGCGGCAACTATAGCATCACCGGGGAGAACCGTAGCGGCACTGGAAAAATAGGTGTAAGCGTCGCTGTTGTACGCCGCTGTTGCCACGTCGTCAGCTGAAGGGGCAAAAGCCATGCCAACGAGCATACATACGGCTAACAATGCAGCAAAAAGTTTTTTGCAATGTTTTTTCATTTGAAATAACCTCCGTATTTAGTTAGTTGGAATAATAGAGATACATTCTGTTATCATTCGCGTATATAATATCATTAACTTTGAACCGTGTCAAGAGATATTCTTTTAAAAAAATATGGTTATTTATAAAAAACTCGACAAATACACGTCTTTTATGGTATTATTTCATCAATAAAGATTTTTTCTATATGCGGCTGTGCATATAAAGCTTTTTTGCAATTTTATCCTGAACGGGAGATATGATATGAAGACAGCAATAGTTACCGGCGGCTCGCGCGGAATCGGCCGGGCCACGGCCGAGCTTCTGACTTTAAACGGATACAAGGTTTATTTCACCTATTCGTCCGAAAACACCGACACGGATGCTTTGATTACAGGATTCGATTCCATGATTCCTGTAAAATGCGATGTTTCCGACGAGCAGGCAATGTCCCTGCTTTTTTCAAGAATAGCAGACGAAAGCGGACGGCTTGACATAGCGGTCTGCAATGCCGGAGTGTCCCTTTTCGGGCAATTTACCGACCTTACGTCAAAGGAATGGGACGAAATATTCGCAATTAACACGCGCGGAGTATTTTTGACCGCAAAATACTCGGCGTCGGCCATGCTGAAAAAGCATTACGGTTCAATAATTACCGTCTCCTCAATCTGGGGACAGACCGGAGCATCGTGCGAAGCGGCATATTCCGCCTCAAAAGCGGCGGTTATCGGCTTTACAAAGGCAATCGCAAAGGAGCTAGCTCCAAGCGGAATTACGGCCAACTGTATATGCCCCGGGATCATAGATACCGCTATGAATTCCGCACTTGACGACAATACGATAAGCGCGCTTTGCGAGGAAATCCCCCTCGGCCGCATAGGAACGCCGCATGAGGTCGCAAAGGCAGTATTCGACATAGCAACCAATCCTTATATAACCGGGCAGGTGCTCTCCGTAAACGGCGGAATGTATATATAAAATGATGTAATAAAAAACGACAAAACGGCGTGTTGCGATTCTTTAAAACCGTGACACACCGTTTTTTGTTATACCTCTATATCTCCGGTCTCATCGGCGAGCCGGGAGAGCAGTTCGTCAAGTTCCTCATCGCTTAACTCCTCCTCGCCCGAGGACATTATATCGGGAACCGTTTCGTTCAGTATCTCAAGACCCTGAGGAATCATATGCGCCGGAACAAGAATGTCGGTTGTTTCGCCCTCCTCCCCTTCACGGGAAAAGGCCGGTATCATATTCGCCTCAAGAATCGCTATAATATGCTCGGCGTCCTCTTTTTCGCTTACCGACACCAAAACCTCAGGCTCTGTTTTTTCTATGATTTTTTCCGGAGTAAGCGATTCTGAAGCTTCAGCTGCCGCATCATCCTCGGTCTTGAGCATATCAAGCTCGGCTGCATCCTCCTCGTTCATAATCGGATGAAAATCCACAAGCTTTTTCCCGCATACCTTGCACACATCGGTATCGTCATCATAAAAAACATCGCATTTTTCGCAATACATAAAACACCCCTCCGCATTTTCCGATAATCGGCAATACGGTTTTCGGAATCTTGCCGTACACCGTTCATCGCCGCTTAAAAATCTCAGACCTTTATAGTAGAACCCATAAAAGAACGTTTTCGGCCGGTGCAAAGCATCTCCGTTAGGCTTTGAGCCTTTCAGCCGCCTAAAACCGCGCCCTTTTCTATTTTAAAGCCCCTTAGCATATCGGCCGCCTGCATACGCTTCGAGCCGTCGCGCTGGACCTCTTTAAGCTCGATGGCCGTATCCGAGCCGCATTTTACCACGAGACGTCCGTTTGTGTCAACAACCTCACCCTCCGCCGCACCGGCCGACGGACACTCCACAACCGACGACGAATAAACCTTGATCCTTGTTTCGCCGCAATATGTCACCGCCACCGGCCACGGACAAAGCCCTCTTATAAGATCATGTATCTGTTCGGCCGGCTTTTTCCAGTCTATTACGGACATTTCCTTTGAAAGCATGGGAGCCGCACTCGCGACCGAGCCGTCCTGCTTTACCGGCGCGATCTCCCCGCTTATATAGCCCGGAAGGGTTTCTACAAGCAACTCAGCTCCGACCGCGCTGAGTTTATCGAACAACTCGCCTGCGTTCGTATCCCGGCCTATCTCAATGCATCTTTGCGAAAGTATGTCGCCGGTATCCATCCCCTCATCCATCTTCATAACGGTAACACCGGTGGTTTTAAAGCCGTTTATTATAGACCACTGAATAGGAGCCGCACCTCTAAGCTCAGGCAAAATAGAAGCATGAACGTTAATACACCCGTATTTTGGCAGGTTCAGTATCTCGCCCGGCAAAATCTTGCCGTACGCAACGACAATAATTATATCGGGAGAAAGCTCTTTTAATTTTTGCAGTGCCTCGCCGTCGCGGATTCTTGCCGGCTGAAACACCGGAATGCCCATCTCGAGCGCCCTTTCCTTCACGGGCGGAGAGCAAAGCTTATGTCCGCGTCCCTTCGGCTTATCCGGCTGACAAAAAACTCCGACCGTATCGTATCCGGCCTTTATAACGGCATCGAGACAGCCTACGGCAAAGTCGGGAGTCCCCATAAAAACGACCCTCACTGCTCCTGCTCCTCCTTCGGTTTTAAATCAATATCTTTAAAAAAGCATGAACGCGCTCCGGTATGGCACGCAACCCCCGTCTGATCCACCAAAACAAGCAATGCGTCGCTGTCGCAGTCGGCTGAGATCGATATAACCCTTTGCAAATTGCCCGAATGGGCACCTTTATTCCAGAGCTCCTGCCTTGAACGGCTGAAAAACCAGGTATATCCGCTCTCAAGGGTCATCTTAAAGGACTCGGCGTTCATATAAGCGAGCATAAGCACCTCTTTGGTGTCGTATTGCTGAATAATAGCCGGAATAAGTCCGTTCAGGTCAAATTTAAGTTTTGCCTCGGTATAATCCATATTATCTTTTATTTCCTATTCTGCTGCAATTTTCACAGCCTTATTCAAATCAATATCTCCGGTATAAATGGCCTTTCCGCATATTGCCCCGTAAAGACCGGCGTCGCGAAGCTTTATTATATCATCTGTCGACGACACACCTCCCGACGCGACTATATTGCACCCCACACACCGGTTAAGCTCAAAAAGCCGCTCAAATGACGGACCGGACAGCATTCCGTCCTTTGAAATATCGGTATATATAATGTATTTGACCCCGATATCCTCCATGCGTTTTGCAAGCTCGGTGTAGGTGACAGCCGAATTCCTTGTCCACCCGTCGGCCGCCGCATTCTCTCCTTTGGCGTCGATGCCGACAGCGATTCTCTCGCCGCCGAAGGTGTTTATACTCTCTTTTACAAGTTCCGTATTATCAATAGCTGCCGAACCGAGAATTACCCTCGAGATACCGTTTTCAAGGTAATATCCGACCGTCTCAATACAGCGTATACCACCGCCCACCTCAACCGAAAGACCGCTCGTTTTTGCGATTTCTATGAGCAGCGTGGCATTTTCGGGCCGCGCCGATTTCGCACCGTCAAGATCCACCGTATGTATCCATTTTGCTCCGGCCGCTTTAAAACGGGCAGCCGTTTCAAAGGGGGATTCGGCCACCTTTGAAGCCGACGAATACTCGCCCTTTTTTAGCCTTACACACTGTCCGGACAGTATATCTATCGCGGGAAAAATTATCATTTTTACAGCACTCCCTTTGTAGAAGGGAGTTCATTCCCCGTAACCGCCGCCGCTTTACAAAGGGCACGTCCGGCCGCCTTGAAAAGTGCCTCGGTCTGATGATGCGCATTCACGCCGTACACCGATTTTAAATGCAGCGTCACCTCGGCCGACATTGCAAATCCGCGAAAAAACTCCTCGCTTAAAGCGGTGTCGTAATCGCCGCAATGCTCCTGCATAAAGGTAGCGTCAAAATGCAAAAAGGGCCGGCCGCTTATGTCGCAGGCGCAAAATGCAAGCGACTCATCCATCGGAATATATGTATCGGCAAACCGCTCGATTCCGACCTTATCGCCGAGAGCCTTTAAAAAGGCCTTGCCGAGAACTATGCCGGTATCCTCGACGGTATGATGTCCGTCGACATATAAATCACCCTTCACCCTTATCTTAAGCCCGAATTTCCCGTGCTTTGCAAAGGAGCACAGCATATGGTCAAAAAAGCCTATCCCGGTATTCACTTCACACTCGCCGCCGTCAAGATTTATGCTTACGGTTATATCGGTTTCGGCGGTTTTCCTTGTAATTTCGGCCGTCCTCATTTTTTCGTTCTCCCTTTTCAAACGATTATTTACACAGTCTCATCATCGCTTCGAAAAGCGCGCGGTTCTGGGCTTTTTTGCAGGCGGTTATCCTTAAATACCCGTCAAAGCAGCGGGTAAGTATCGACTCGGATCTCAGCCCCTCGTACACCTGCTTTGCATTTTCCATACGAACGGTCACAAAATTCGTGCGCGTTTCAAAAACCTTTATATTCTTTGAAAGCGAAAGATCGTTCATAAGCAGGTAAAGCTCGTTGCGGCTGACCGTTATTTTGCGTCTTGCGCGCTCGAGCAGCTCATTGTGACTGATAACCGCCGTCGCAATAGCCTGCGAAACTCCCCCTACGTTGTACGGAGATTTAATGCTCCTTAAAATACCCGTTATTTTTTCGTTCGCCACCGCAAAGCCTACCCTAAGCGCCGCCAATCCCATCATTTTAGAGCAGGTACGAAGCAGTATGGCGTTGTCATACCGGGCAATCTCGCCTATAAGGCTCTGATCCCAAAAGTCCATATACGCCTCATCGACGACCACCAGAACATTTTCGAGTCCGGTAATTATTTTACGGACCGTCCCGCGGTCAAGTCCGATAGAGGTAGGATTGCAGGGATTCGAAAATATCAGCATTCTGCAGCCCTGTTTTTTGCAGGAGCTTATCATATCGTCGACATCAAAGGTAAAATCGTCGTTTTTCTCATACCTTACGACCTCGCATCCGTAAAGCTTTAAATAAAACTCATACATCAAAAAATCCGGCGTTATAACCATGGCCTTTTCGCCGCTTTGCATAAATCCGCCGCATATAAGGGATATAAGCTCATCCGAACCGTTGCCGGCGGTAATGTATTTTCCCTCACTGCCGTAAGCGCCTGCAAAGGCCGAGCAAAGCTCGCTGCACAGCGGATCGGGATAGCGCGACAGATCGACCGACGCCGCCGCCTCCTTTACAACCGCCGAAAACTCCTCGTTCGGACTGACAAAGGACTCGTTTGCATCCATTTTAATTTTAAAGCCGTCGCTCTTTTCGGCCGTGTACGGCTTAAATTCCTTTAGTTTATCACAAAATTCATACGACATATCAAAAATCGCTCACTTTCCGCTGTTGTATCTGACCGTTATGGAATTGGCGTGCGCGTCAAGACCTTCGGAGCGCGCAAGTGTAACAATATCCTCGGCCGCCGCATTCAAATTGGCGCGGCTGTATTTTATAAAGCTGAATTTTTTAATAAAACTGTCCACCGAAAGGGGGGAGAAAAACCTCGCCGTGCCGGAGGTCGGCAGCACATGGTTTGGTCCGGCGTAATAATCACCGAGCGGCTCGGGCGAATACGATCCCAAAAATACCGAGCCGGCATTACGCACGCTTTCAAGCAGAAATTCCGGCGAATCGGTCATTATTTCAAGATGCTCCGGTGCTATCTCGTTGGCAAGCTCGGCGGCCTTTTGAAGGCTTTCGCATATTATTATGGCGCCGTTATCCGCAAGAGATTTTTTGATTATCTCACGCCTCGATAGACCCTCTATCTGGCGCGCTATCTCCCGGTCGGTCATAACCGCCGTTTCCTCGCTTGTCGTAAGCATTATGGATGAAGCCAAAACATCGTGCTCGGCCTGCGACATCATATCAGCCGCAAGATAGGACGCATCGGCCGACGAATCCGAGATTATAAGTATTTCGCTCGGTCCGGCTATCATGTCTATATCAACCGTGCCGAAAAGCAGACGCTTCGCCGTCGCGACATAAATATTGCCCGGGCCGACAATTTTATCCACCCTCGGAATACTCTCGGTTCCGAATGCAAGCGCCGCTATTCCCTGTGCTCCGCCGGCATAAATTACCCTGTCGACCCCGACGATATGAGCCGCAGCAAGTATTGCGTCGTTTTGCTGTCCCTTTTTAGGCGGCGGAGTTATCATTATTATCTCGCCGACTCCGGCTATTCTTGCCGGAACGGTATTCATCAAAACGGTCGACGGATAGGCCGCCGTACCGCCCGGCACATAAATCCCGACCTTGTCAAGTCCCTTTATTCTTTGTCCGAGCAGGTTACCGTTGCGGTCGAAATAATCAAATCCCTCCCGCTTTTGCCTCGAATGAAAATCCTCAATATTCGAAGCGGCATTTTGCAAGGCGGTTATAAAGGCCGCATCGCACCTGTCGGCCGCCGCCTTTAAATCCTCTTTTGAAAGCTCTCTCTTACCCGAATAAGCACCGTCGAATTTTTCGGTATATTCGCGCACCGCCTCGTCGCCGCGCTCCTTTACATCGGCAATAATCTGCTTTACGGTCTTTTCGACCTGAGCGTCGTTCTCGCCGGCGCGGCGTTTAAGTTCCTCAATAAATTTTCTTTCCGACACTCCGTCGGATTTCAGTATCTTTACCATTACAGGCTCCTTATATAAGCTGTTTTGCCCTTTCCATATCCGAAAGAAGCTCCTCGATTTCATTTTTGCGAAGCTTTAAGCTTGCAATATTGACAATTACCCTTGCGGAAACCGGCATTATCTCCTCAACAACGCAAAGCCCGTTTTCTTTAAGGGTCGCTCCGGTTTCCACTATATCGACTATCGCGTCCGCAAGACCGAGCAAGGGAGCAAGCTCCACCGAGCCCTCGATTTTTATTATCCCGACATCCATACCGAGCCGCTCGAAATACGCCCTTGCAATAGCCGGATATTTAGTCGCCACGGTTTTGGTGTTGTAGCCCGAAAAAAAGTCAGACCCTTGCCTTGCGGCAAGCGCAAACCGGCATTTGCCGAAGCCGAGATCCATAATCTCGTAAAAGCTCCTGTGGCTGTTCTCGGCTATGGTGTCCTTTCCGACTATTCCTATGTCACACACCCCGTGCTCAACATAGGTTATAACGTCGGCCGCCTTGGCAAGCACCGCCTCGTAGTCGTCGCCTACCGGCAGTATCAGCCTTCGCCCTTTATTTTTGAGCTCAGAGCAGTCAAGTCCGACCGCCTCAAAAAGCTCACATGCCTTCTTTTCAAGTCTCCCCTTTGTAAGGGCTATTCTTATCTTCCTCATTTTTTCTTTTCCTCCGACAAAATAACCGGAATAAGGGCCGATGTTTCAATCGCAAAGCCGGTTGCAGGGCGGCTCTCCCCGAAATGTCCGAGCAATCCGTCATATCTTCCGCCCGAAAGAATCCTCAGTCCCGATCCCTCGATATATCCGCCGAAAACAAGACCGGTATAGTAGTCGTTGCGCTGAACAAGGCCGAGATCAATGCTTAAAAACCCGGCTGCGTCGCGCCCGGAAAGAATATCGTATACTTCCCTTAAATAAGCAAGAGCCTCATTCGCCTCGGCATTGCCCTTTATCAGCGCCTTTGCCTTTTTAAATACCTCTTCTCCGCCGAAAAGTCTGGGCAGCGCCCTCAGCGCCGCTTGCTCCTCCCCGGGAAGGTTGTCGATTAAATCAGAGAGCAGCGAGTAGTTTTTCGCCTCAACGCAAAGCCGTATGTTTTCCCTAAGCTCGGGATCGTCGGTAACCCCTGCCACAAGGGCTTTAAAAAATCCGGCGTGGCCAAGCTCTATTCTGAAGCCCTCAAGCCCAAGCCCCCTTAAGGCCTCTACGGCGGTGGTAATAACCTCTATATCAGCATCGATACCGGCCGAGCCTATAAGCTCGATTCCGGCCTGTCTTACCTCGTTTAGCCGTCCGCTCATGGCCGGGGATACACGAAAAACGCTCTGATTGTAGTAAAGGCGCAAAACCCCGTCGTTCTCCTTAAGACGGGAGCCCACCATGCGCGCTATCGGCAGGGTCGAATCGGGTCTTAAAACCAGTATTTCGCCTTCTCTGTCCACAAGCTTGTAAAGCTGTTCGCACGGTATACCGCTTAAGCGCCGCTCAAAAACATCGTAATACTCTATTCCGGGGGTCATCACCTGCTGATAACCGTTTTTTTCAAACACTCCGGTTACGGCACGCTCGACGGTATTTGCGGCGGCACATTCTTCAAACAGCAGATCCCGTGTACCTGCCGGCGTTGTCCTCATTTTTATACTACTCATATTTGTATGTACCTCCGCACCGTATAATTACGTTTTTTTAAAAAAGCCAGACACGGAACATAAGCCGGACGTGCATGGCCTGACGTATGTCGGTTGCCTATAATACATAGACTTATAATAAGCTTTTTGGTTTTTATCGGCTCACCGCCGAACAAACAAGAAACCTTTGCCGCCGACCTTTAAAACCAATCTTTGAGCCGGCCTCCGAATCCCGCCTTTGAAACCGACCTTTGTGAGAAATCTTTGAGCCCAAGCTTCACGGCCGTCCACTTCGGAGAGACCTTCACGCCGGGCTTTCGCGACCGATTTCGCGCTAATACTCCCAACCGACCTTTTGGTCTTACCTTACCGACCGGAAAAATCCCGTTTTCGGCCGCCGGGCAAGCCTTTGTTGCACCGGACATTAAAACCTTAAAAGCCTAAAGCACACAATACTAACCCTCCGCGCCGCAATTTCGGCCTGATCGGCCGGAACAGCCCTACCGACCGAATCACCAAACATTCGAATCCGCCGAATTATACAGATCGGTTCAGTCGACACAATCGGCCTGATCATCCGAATTCGCCGGAACGGACATCTTAGGTATTAAACGTTAAGTTAGCCCTTACCCCCAAATAAAGCCGCCGGCTTCCGGCTTAACACCCGTATTCACACCGGTATCGGTATCCGTATTTGCTTTATTGTATTACTACTTTACCATACTACTGCATGAAAGTCAATGCCGATTTTTTATACGTAGTACGTCCCGTGCATATATTTTGGGCCGTTGCCGCGGCCGTTTTAATGCGATGGGCTGAAAACACATAAAAACTAATGGATAAACGAAGGATAAAGCAAGATGGCTCAGGCGAGGATTTTCAACCGAAGTATTTTAGCTTAAACTCCGATTGCCGTAATGATACATTGCCGTAATGATACAAAGTATACATCGGCACATCCGTGAGCAGGTTTCGGTACCTTATACCTTTATTTATCCTTGAATTTATTGCTCCTTACCGGGTGGCGAAGCTTCCTTAAAGCCTTGGCCTCTATCTGACGTATGCGCTCGCGCGTAACGTTGAACTGACTGCCGACCTCCTCAAGTGTATGGCAGCGTCCGTCCCTTAATCCGAAACGCAAACGCACTACCTCTTCCTCTCTCGGGGCCAGGGTTTTCAGCACCGCGTCGATATCCTCCTTGGTTATGGCCTTCAGCGCCGCATCATCGGGAGCCGGAGCCTCGTCGTCGCTTATAAAATCGACCAATCTACTGTCCTCCTCGGGGCCTATCGGAGTCTCCATCGAGACCGGCTCCTGAGCCACACGCATTATTTCTCTTACCCTTTCGACCGACAGCCCCATTCTCTCGGCAATCTGCTCCTCCGACGGATCATATCCGTTTTCGTGCAAAAGCTGAGAATGAGTCTTTTTAAGACGGTTTATGGTTTCGACCATGTGAACCGGTATACGGATGGTTCTTGCCTGGTCGGCAATGGCTCTTGTAATGGCCTGACGAATCCACCATGTGGCATAGGTTGAAAATTTAAATCCCTTTGTATAATCAAACTTTTCGACGGCCTTTATAAGACCGACGTTGCCCTCCTGAATGAGATCCAAAAAGTGCATTCCGCGCCCGACATAGCGCTTGGCAATGCTGACAACCAGCCTTAAATTCGCCTCGGTAAGTCTCTCCTTGGCCGCGCGGTCGCCGTTATTTATTTTTATCGCAAGCTTAATCTCCTCATCGGCCGACAACAGCGGAACCCGGCCTATCTGCTTAAGATAAAGCTTTACGGGGTCGTCCATTACCGCAGAATCCGAAGCTATGTCGTCGATGTCGTCAACCGGAATCTCCTCTGCTTCAAGCTCCTCTTCGGTCGGCTCTATGATGTCAAGATCAAGCAAGGGAATCTCCTCCGACGGGTCGCCGCTTAACTCATCTATCGGCACGGCAAAGCCGTCCTCATCATCATCGTCATCATAATCGCCGTATGTTTCTCCCTCGTCAGCCAACTCCTCATCGTGAAGATCATCCTTTGCAGCGACGGCATCCGCGCCGGCCTCATCGGAATCACCCTTATCGTCCTTCTCGGCGTTTTTGGCCGTTATTTTTTTCTTCTTTACCGTGTCCTTTATCGGGTTTTCTCCGGCGGTTGCATTTGCGTTTTCTTCGGTCTTTACACCTGTCTCCTGCAAATCCTTTTTATCGGTATTTTCCTTTTCCTTTGCAACAGCCTCGGAATTCATTGTCTTTTCACTCATCTAATTTTAACTCCCTTTTATTTTTGTCTTTGCTATTCTTTTTATGATCTCGCCTATGTCGCCGTCATCCGAAAGATCCGCCTCGATTTCTTTCTTTTCGTTCTCTTCGATAAGCACACACAGGCACATTTCAAACTCGTTAAAGCTGCTCGAGCGCGCGTCCTCTCTGGCAAGTATAGCGGCCAGTCGACCCGTCTCCTCGCCCGAAAGCTCGCCCGATAAATGGGTTATGTCGCATCCGAATCCCTTTTGTATTCTGTCGGATATAAGACCGAACAGCCGCCGGTTAAAATCGGTTATAAAAAGCTCCGGCTTCAGCCTTTCATCCCGTAACAGGTAATTGGGATTTTTTATAAGCAGAGCGATTATGGCCTCCTCGGCATTGGCTGCCCGCATATTCGCCCCACGCTGAGGATTTATTTCATCGCGATACGGCACCGTAATTGCAGCCCTGGCCTCTTTTTTTGCATTTGTTTGCCGTTGCTTTTTAAAAAGACGGTCGACCTGTGCCGTTATTACCCTTTTGTCCACCGAATACTTTTCACTCAATCGCCCGGCATAAACATCCCGTTCTATTGGAGACGGAATACTCGCCAATATCTCGGCTGCCCGTCCCAAAAACCTTACCTTGCCGTCGTCGCTGTTTGTATCTATTCCGTCGGCCGCGCGCAAAAGGCGGTACTGAACGTCCCCCTTTGCTCCCTCAAGCAGGGCTTTAAATCTATGCGGTCCCTCTTTTCCGTAGGTCTTCATAAACTCGTCCGGATCCTTCCCGTCGGGAATCCGCACCACTCTGACCGAAACCCCTGCCCGGCTTAAAATACCCATGGCCTTTTCGGTAGCTTTCTGCCCCGCCGAATCGGCGTCCATGGTTATTATAACCTCCGGGGTATAACGGGAAATAAGCTGTGCCTGCTCGCTCGTAAACGATGTCCCAAGCGGCGCCACCGCGTTACAAAAGCCGGCCTGATGCAGTGCAATAACGTCCATTTGCCCTTCGCAAAGAATAAGATTCTCCTTGCAATGCTCCTTTGCGAAATTCAGCGCAAAAAGATTGTGGCTTTTTTTATACACCGGGGTGTCCGACGTATTGACATATTTGCTTGTGTCGTCACTGTCGGGCATTTTCCGTCCGCTGAAGGCTATTACGTTGCCCCGAAGGTCAATAACCGGAAACATGGCCCTGTTTCTGAAGCGGTCGTACACCCTTCCGTTTTTTCCGCGGTACACAACGTTGGCCGTTATCATATCGTTTTCATGAAAGCCCTTATTCCTCAAATGATCGGCAAGCGCCGTCCAGCTGTCGGGCGCATATCCGAGGCCGAAATGCCTTATTGTCGCATCGGCCAGCCGCCGGTCCTTAAAATAGCTGTACCCTTTTTTTCCGGCCGTACTCATCATATAAGAATTGAAAAATCTCGCCGTCTCGCGATTTATCGATAAAACGGTGTTTTTCAGTTTTAAAAAACCGTCGTCTATTCCGTCGGGAGGTACCTCAAGGCCCGATCGTTCCGCCAACAGCTTTACCGCCTCGGCATAATCGAGGTTTTCTATAAGCATGGTAAATCTTATAACGTCTCCGCCGACTCCGCATCCGAAACAGTAAAAGGAATCGCTGTCGGTATAAAGAGTAAACGAGGGCGTTTTTTCGCCGTGAAAGGGACAAAGCCCTTTTGGGTTTTTACCTGTTCCCTTTATACTTATATAACGCGATACTACCGTACGAATATCATTGCGGCGTTTAAGCTCGTTTAAAAACTCTTCGCTGAAGGCCAAAATCATCCCCCCTTTTTTTATTTTATTATCAGCCTCCAAAAAGCCGATACTCTTATACCTCTTCGCCCCGATACCATACCAACATAACCGGCAAACCCAAAACGTTATTCTCCCGCATATACGAAACCGTCACCGGCAAAATAAAAAGGGTGTTTCCAGGCTTGTGCGGCTTATGTCGGCTATACCCCGGCTTTATTTCCATGCAAACGGAACAAAAAGCTCGCTGAATTTTTCCACGGCGTACCGGTCGGTCATTCCGGCAATGTAATCGCACGCAGCGCGCTCGACCCCCTCGTTCATCATAACGCCGTGATAATCCTCCGGGATCTCATCATTATGCATAACATAATATGTATAAAGCGAGGTAACAAGATTTTCCGCCTTGCCCTCCTGACTTTTGGCAATAGGATTTTTATATACCCTTTCAAACATAAATTCGTGGAGCATATCAAAATATCTCTCGGTATGGGTATCGAGGTGTATGTCATCATAGCTGTTTTCAATTATCGAAAGAACAAGGGTGTTTATCCTGGCGCTCCGTTTGTGACCGAGCGCCGAGGTGATCTCATCGGGAATATCCTCCTCGCGCAAAACGCCGGCCCTTATTGCGTCGTCTATATCGTGGTTTATATAGGCCACCCTGTCGGCCAGACGGACGATCCTCCCCTCAAGGGTATCTGCCTGCTCCCCCTTGGTGTGACATCTTATTCCGTCAAGCACTTCGTATGTGAGATTAAGCCCTTTTCCGTTTTTCTCAAGCTTTTCGGCCACCCTAACGCTCTGCTCATAATGAGCAAATCCACCCGGAAAGCACCTGTCGAGCGCCCTTTCCCCGGCGTGGCCGAAGGGAGTGTGACCCAGATCGTGTCCGAGAGCTATCGCCTCGGTTAAATCCTCATTAAGTCTTAAAGCGCGCGCAACGGTCCTTGCAATTTGTGCCACCTCAAGCGTGTGGGTAAGTCTTGTCCTGTAATGATCGCCCTCCGGAGACAGAAAAACCTGCGTTTTGTGTTTAAGGCGTCTGAATGAATTGCAGTGTATTATTCTGTCGCGGTCGCGCTGAAAGCAGGTTCTTACCGAATCCTCCGCCTCAGACCTTAAACGTCCGCGGCTGCATTCACTCAAAACGGCATTTTCGCAAAGGGTTATTCGCTCAATCTGTTGAGTCCTTAAACGGATATTCTCCACCGAAAACCTCTCCTTTTCAAAAAACAAAAAGATGCACAGCAGAACAACAAAACGAAACTATTCACATATATTATTCGCGCAAATATCCAAATTCCCTCATTTTCCGATACAATTTATCTATAATGACTGCCTTGGCGCCGTTAAATCCGCCGCCTTTTTGTAAATTCGCCCATATTTTTGACAGTAAATGCGATATAGCCTTCAAAAACCGTATTTCCTCTGCATACCGATGCTTAAATCGTCAGCGGACAAGTCCCGGTTTTATTTGGTGCTGATAAGCCCGGATCCATCAAAAAGAAAAAACGAAAACTCCGAAAAACGGCGCTGACAGGCGAGGGAGTCCGGTCCTCATCGAGCTTCACCATAGTTAAGAGAAATTCCACAAACATGACGACCGCCCCAAATAAAAACAGCCGAAAAGATATTTTAAAAAAACTCTTGTAATTACCCACGCGTTGATATATAATGTGTGGGTCAGCTTGTGAGTTTGTGTGGAAAACATGCGATCGGACACAGCCTGATATTCAATTCAACTCAATAAACACACCGTGCCGGAATGATGGAATTGGCAGACGTGCTGGACTCAAAATCCAGTGGTAGCGATACCGTGCGGGTTCGACCCCCGCTTCCGGCACCAAACGCCCCGAAGACATAAGTCTTCGGGGCGTTTCTTAATGTAAAAAACGAACCGTCTACTGATAAACAAACGTTAAAACAGCCATCAAAAAAACAAAAGGCGAGGACTTTACTACTTGCCCGTTACTTCTTATCATCGTCCGCTTTATCGTTTCTTGCTAATTTGATTAGTTGCCTATACTTGTCTGAAAGCGGTTGTTTGGAAAAAATCATTTTTCTATCTGGGCATGCAATTAACTTTATTAAAGAATCAACATTTTCATCATTTAAAATAAGCAATTTATTCTTACCGCGCTTTTCTTTTAGATCGCCACCAAAAAGAAAAATCACAAGTTGGTCATTAATCGGAAATACTATTTCTTCAAAGTTTTCAATCGTCTTGTCCGAAGAAAAAGGGTAAACGGGATTATCAGATGTAATAATCCGACCTTTAGAATCGACACCAAGTGCTATTGACATTTCTAACATAGGTTTAATGAATGAAAGCAAACAATTCTGCTCGCCTGATTCCATTTCTTTTAAAAACGGCAAACATTGCGATATGGCAATATTATCCGACAAGTTCCCACTAAGATATTTGCCAAAGCATTCTCTTGAAAAAGATTTTGCCTCATTTAGCACGTTCGGTGTTCTTAACATCTGAATACCTATATATAATATCCAAAAGGCCTTTTCTTCTGCCGAAAAGAAACATTTTGTTTTTTGGTTTCCTTCATTAAAAGCTTTTTTTAGTAATATATTTCTATATCCCGAGAATTTGCCCTCAATAACAGAAAGACATTTTTCAATATAGTTAACCGCAATTAGTTCATCAGAATCATTTTTTAGTTCATAAAGATACTTCTCTCGACAAATTGATTCTATCGGAACGCATTTTTCTTTTATAATACCGTTATTATCACTCCAGTAGGCATTTATCATGTTTCCACAATTTGAAAAGCCTTTTAGATAAACCTGCGGAACATAGTGTTGTTTTCTTGTTGGTTTCTTCTTCACATCAATCTCCTCTTTTCAAACATATATAATTCTTCTATAACCAAAATCCTCCACTGTCAAGACTCCTTTTCGCGCCTTATTTTGATAATCGCCTTTAATTTTCTTTTTCTCCACTCTTTTTCTGAGCGTTATTTCCCGAGGTTCCGCGCGGATAAAGACTGTCGCCGATGCCTTTTCCGGCGGAATACGGATTTTTGTTTTCGGTTTTCGGTGGCGGCTTGTTGCCGCATTTATTAGCCCATCCTAAAATTATAATTGTTATAATTATGTAAAGAATCCAGACCCCGAAGGCAAGCAGCGCCCACCGGAGCGACCAGCCGAACACAAAATGCAAAACCACCGGCGCGATCGAAACGATCGCTCCTTGAGGATTAAAACCATATTAAACAGCAGACAGAGAAAAATCCCGAGCCTCGGCCGCTTTTTCGCATTAAAAGCGCCTCCGCTTTTAAGAATTCAAATTAACAGACCCGTTTTTATTATTACGGACAGTATATCACATATTGCCGACCTTGTCATATTTTTAATTTTCGAATAATAATTTATATCAAAAAAGGATCAACGCAATATCGGAACAAGCAGATAATCGTATATAGCTTTTTCTCTTGTAACCGGAGAGAAAAAAAGATATAATGTGTCTGTGATCCGGAACAACAAAAAACCGATTATTTAATTATTTAATCATTAATTTACTTTAACTGCTTTTTAATAAAAAGAGGTGTTTAAACCTAACAATGGCAGGATTTTTCGATTATCTTTACTGGCGCGGCGATCTTTCTCTTGATTCGGCACCCTTTAACGAGGTTGACGCCGCCATGCTCGCCCGGCTTTCGTACCTCCCGTTCGAGCGGGTAATTCCGAGCGACGGCGGCGAATTCAAAGAGCTGCCGATAACCGAGGCATACGAAAAAACAGCAGCCATCCCCGGCATTGAAAATGTGCTGTTACAAAGCGAGGATCTTCATTTTCTTAAAGAATTCTCGGCAAGCGGCCGTTTCGGAGACTCGGTTTTAATCGACGGCGAAACCTTGGCCGACAAAGAGGTCGAGACTCAATTTTCGGCTATAACCCTCAGAACGGGCAAGGATGATCTTGTCGTCTCCTTCAGGGGAACCGACAGCACCATTGTCGGTTGGAAAGAGGACCTCAATATGGGATTTTTATGCCCCGTTCCGGCTCAAGAATCGGCCGCGAAATATTTAAAACGCACTGCCGCGCGCTTTGACGGCAAAATAACCGTAACCGGACACTCCAAGGGTGGCAATCTCGCTGTTTTTTCGAGTGCTTTTTGCGGAAACGACGCACAAAATCGCATTAAAAATATTTTCAACTGCGACGGTCCCGGCTTCGACGAACGTGTTTTAAAAACCGACGGATATCAGTCGGTTGCCCAACGCATTACCACCCTTGTTCCCCAGTCGTCGGTGGTCGGCATGCTGCTTAATCACGAGGAGAAATACACCATCGTCCACAGCAACAAAACCGGCCTTACACAGCATGATATCTACTCATGGGAGGTGGGGCGCGACAGCTTTTTACACCTTGATACCGTAACCTCCTCCAGTCGGTTTGTGGATAAAACGCTTAAAAACTGGATGGGAGAAATGACCCCTGCTCAGCGCGAGAGCTTTATCGACGCGATATTTACGGTTATTGACGGTGCTGACGTTTCCACCCTTCACGAGCTCGGTGACAACTGGTTTCAAAGCACAAAGGGAATGCTAAAATCGATAAAGGGACTTGACGAGCCGACAAGAAAGGCCGTCACCCACACCCTTATGCTGCTTGCCAAAAGCACCGGAAGCGGACTTTTCCGTATGCTCCGCCAAACCGGTTAAATCCGATGATACATACTGCAACAAGCATATAAGGTGGAGTCAAGTCAGGGTAATACTTCTGCCCGGAAGGCATTTTGATATAGGGCCGGCAAAGATTTCTTCAATATAAATCGGCCGTCCGGACGCAAAAACAGGACGGTTTTTCCGCTTTTTTCGGCAATTTTTTATGCTTAGAGGGGTAAAACCTTTTAAAAAACCGGCAAAATGCAAGAAAATTCACACTTATATGCCTGCACTATTGACAAATCCGGTTTTTGATCTTATAATACAATCAAAGTCAATAAGCACCTGATAGAGGATGCGAAAGCGATTATTACCCTTGGCCATTATGCTCGGCAAAGGCGGCCGTGGGGAAAGGCTCTTTCGCCGAAGTTTATTTTTCGGTTGCCGCCGAAAGATGAGCTGGGATCTTGCCGAACAGGCACGGTACTGTCACATTTTTATGTGGAGAGCTATCAACGGCCGATAAAAAGTTATATGCTTTATTTAGCCTGCGATACCGATCGGGTCGCAGGCTTTAATAATTTTATGGAGATGTGAGAAAAATGAACATCGTAAAAAAGACACTGTGCATAGTACTTGCCCTTGCGTTTGTATGTTTGTCCTTTGCCGGATGCGGCGGTAATTCGGACACCAAAGCAAGCGACCTTGAAAAGGTAAAATCAGCCGGCAAAATAACCGTCGGAATGGAATGCGCCTACGCGCCCTACAACTGGTCGCAGACAAGCGAAAACGAATACACCGTAAAGGTACAGGACGGTCTCTATGCCGACGGATACGATATCCAGATAGCCAAAAAGGTTGCCGATTCCCTCGGCGTTTCACTTGAGATAAAGCCCATTGAGTGGAACGGACTGCTCTCCGCCCTCAACAGCGGACAGATCGATCTTATAATCGCCGGCATGAGCCCCACCGAGGAACGCAAGCTCAGCATCGACTTTACCGATACCTACTATGACAGCAACCTTGTAATGGTGGTAAAAAAGGACTCGGCCTATGCCTCCGCCACCAAAATATCCGATTTTTCGGGTGCTAAAATAACCGGTCAGCTCAACACCTTCCACTACAAGGTCATCGACCAGATAGAAGGAGTAAATAAGCAGACCGCTCTTGAGGATTTCGCAGCCCTTATTCAGGCTCTTTCCTCCGGTACGGTTGACGGCTATGTCTGCGAAAAGCCCGGTGCCGTTTCGGCTGTCGCTTCCCACCCCGAATTCACCTATGTAGAGTTTTCAAAGGAAAACGGCTTCACCTGCGACCCGGCCGAATCATCGATAAGCATAGGCGTCCGCAAGAACAGCGATCTTACCGAAAAGATAAACACCATTCTTTCGGGAATTTCAAAGGACGAGCGCGAAAAGCTCATGGACGGCGCAATAGAGCGTCAGCCTGCCGGCGAATAATTTAAATCCGACCAAGATTTAACAGAGGATTGCTATGAGTTTTTTTGATTGGATAGGTAAAATTCTCTCCGAATACTTTCTGCAGTTTTTAAAGGGCACAGGCTACACCCTTGTTATGGCCATAGCCGGCACCCTTATCGGATTTATAATCGGCCTTGCCATAGCCGTGGTCCGTACCATCCCGACCGAAAAGGGTACCAATCCCGTAAAGCGGGTCCTGCTGAAAATAGTAAACGTTATTCTTAACGTCTATATCGAGGTCATGCGCGGTACGCCGATGCTTGTTCAGGCGCTCATTATCCACTACAGCCTGTTTGCAAAAATGAACATGGAGCCGCTGCTCTCTGCCATTATAATCATATTTATAAACACCGGAGCTTATATGGCGGAAATAGTCCGCGGCGGAATAATCTCGGTAGATAAAGGACAGTTTGAGGGAGCTCAAGCCCTCGGCATGACCCATTTTCAGGCCATGGTCCGCATAATTCTTCCCCAGGCGATACGCAACACCATGCCCTCTATCGGTAACGAATTCATCGTTAACATCAAGGACAGCTCGGTGCTCAGCGTTATCTCCATAACCGAGCTCATGTTCATGTCGAAAATGGCCGGCGGCGCCTATGCTCAATTTGTACCGGCATACGTTATATGCGCCGTAATATACTTTGTGCTTACCTTTACGGTCAGCCGACTGCTCCGCCTTGCCGAACGCAAGATGGACGGGAACGACAGCTATACTGTATTCGGCTCGCAAAGCGATTTTGAATCGGAAATCCACGTTAAAAAGGGAGTTTAAAGCATGTCTGAAAAAATAATCGAGCTTAAACACCTGCAAAAGCAGTTCGGCGAAAACGTCGTTCTTCGCGATATTAATCTAAGCGTTGAAAAGGGCGAGGTGCTTAGTATAATCGGCGCCTCCGGTTCGGGAAAAAGCACTATGCTCCGCTGCATAAACCGCCTTGAAACGCCCACCTCGGGAGAGACTCTCTATCACGGGCAGGACATAACCTCCCAAAGCGTAAACCTTTCCCGTTACCGTGCAAAGGTCGGAATGGTTTTTCAAAGCTTTAATCTCTTCAACAATATGACGGTGCTTTCCAATTGCATAACCGGACAAACGGCCGTTTTAAAGCGCTCTCACAGCGAGGCAGAGAGAATCGCCATGGAATATCTTAAAAAGGTCGGTATGGAACCCTACATAAATGCGAAGCCAGCCCAGCTCTCGGGCGGACAAAAGCAGCGCGTGGCCATTGCCCGTGCGCTTGCGATGGAGCCCGAGGTACTGCTTTTTGATGAGCCGACAAGCGCCCTCGATCCCCAGATGGTCGGCGAGGTTCTCTCGGTAATGCGCGATCTTGCGAACGACGGACTTACCATGATAGTGGTGACCCACGAAATGGCCTTTGCCCGCGACGTTTCCTCCAAGGTTGTGTTTATGGCCGACGGAGTCATTGCCGAGGAGGGCACCCCGAAAGAGATTTTCGAAAATCCTAAAAACCCGAAAACACGCGAGTTTTTGACACGATTCCTTTCACAGTAATAAACCCATACAGCAATATTCAATACAAAGCTCAAAAAGCTTAAAAAATCACCGTGCAGATAATCAATGCACGGTGTTTTTTCTGTTTATTCGATTGAGTTTTTTTCGGCTTTAGTCAGCGGTTCATACGTTATACGCTTGGTCATTTATTACATGTACTCAATAACGCCGGGAATGTCGGTTCTGCCTTATCGGTTGTTGGATTATCTCCTGCCCTTCCCGTCTGCCGAAATCGGCAGTCGCAAACATCCGCATTTTTAAAAATCCACCCGTGGTGCTTGGCCGTAATCTATTCGACAACAACTCTCCCTACAAAAAACATTTTGTGTTTTTTTTGGAGGAATTACAAAAATCCCGGTCTGTCTGGTGCTTTGTAAGCAAAGCCGGACATCTCGCTTTTTTCTTTAAGCTCTTTTACCGCATGCACCGTTCCCGCTGCAACTGTGCACTCATACGCATATGAACGCTCGCAGGCCGTCTGAGCATTTTTAAGCTCTGCCGAACACTCGCAAGACAAGCAAACGCGAGGATTTTTCCTCAGCTGCCTGTTTTCCTGCCGTCATTCGCACTGTAAAAATAAAATATTATTTATTTTTCGCCCTCTTTTTTATTATTCGAAATTTACATTTACTATATAGGGCTCGGAATCATTTGTCGTGGACACATGAATAGCCCGGTAGTTTTTATTGTAGCATCAATCTCACTTTTGTCGATTTTTTCAAGATCTTTTTTCTTATAAATTCACATATCCCTTACACACCGGAGTGCCGGTCCTCATTTTCGGGAAGATATCGTTTTACGAAGGCGCTTATCGGCCTTTTGACTGCCGAGTAGACCGCAAAGGATATTACAGAATTCGCAACCGACTTTATAAGGTTGAAGGGGATCAGCACCGGTATTACAAGCTTTACTACGGCCTCAACCGGCGTCGAAAAAAGAATCGGAGTAAATATAATGTTCAGCGGTATCATCGCTGCCGTCATAACAAGACTTCCCAAAGCAAGACCGATTATAAGCGACGAAAGATTTTTTTTGCGGCGATAGATCAGTGATGAGATAAGCACCAGAAATCCACTTGCGGCAAAGTGCATAACAAAACCTATAATACCGTTTCCTCCGAGCAAAAATGCCTGAACAAGCGAAACCACGAAGAGCACTGCCATACCCGAAATCGGCCCTACCGCAAAGGCGGTAATTAAAACGGGAATATCGGCCGCGTCGTACTCAAGATAAGGGGCCGCCGGAATTATAGGAAAATGAACAAGTATTACAAGCACGACCGACAGTGCGGCCATCATACCGCATACGGTCATCCGATACAGATTAATCTTATTTTTTTGTTGCATAATGTATTACCGACCTTATAAAAAATTCTCAAATTTTGCGCGAGATGCATTCGTCTCGAATACACCCTCGTTATTTTAAAAACTCCAAAATTAAAATATGACAACGGTGCGAATTCAGTGATCGTACAATCAATTTTTTCATCCGCCTCTTATCGGTATCAATGATAAAAAATCCAATACTTGAGCGTTTTGCCTTGTGCTGTAACTGATTTGAAAAGATCCGTCCGGCCAAAAATATGCTTTTTGCCATTTTCACCTCTACAGGTGCAGCACCTTATAAAATCGGTAACAAAAAAGATCCCCATGCAAAACACGGGGACCTTTCTTAATCCGGCATAAAAGCCAAGTATAAAGATTTCTCTCCTCCGGACTGTACCGTCGGCTTCGGAATCTCACCGAATCTGCAAGGTCGTAAAACAAGCCTGCTCGCGGGCTGTGCGGCCGGAAACATCGGCCGTATACCGCCGGTGGGGAATTGCACCCCGCCCCGAAATCATTATATTAAATTGTGTGGCAATTATTCGTTGATAGCGGTAACAACGCCCGAACCGACAGTACGGCCGCCCTCGCGAATAGCGAAACGAAGACCGACTTCGATAGCGATCGGGGTGATGAGCTCAACGTTCATCTCAACGTTATCGCCGGGCATGCACATCTCAACGCCGTCGTCAAGGGTGATAACACCGGTAACGTCGGTTGTACGGAAATAGAACTGCGGACGATAGTTGTTGAAGAACGGAGTATGACGGCCGCCTTCATCCTTGGACAGGACGTAAACCTGGCCGCGGAACTTGGTGTGGGGATGGATGGAGTCGGGCTTGGCAAGAACCTGGCCGCGCTCGATCTCATTGCGCTGTACACCACGGAGAAGGGCACCGATGTTGTCGCCGGCCTCGGCATAGTCGAGGGTCTTGCGGAACATTTCGATACCGGTAACAACGACCTTGCGTTTTTCATCGGTAAGACCGACTATTTCGACTTCCTCGCCGACCTTAAGCTGTCCGCGCTCAACACGACCGGTGGCAACAGTGCCGCGTCCGGTGATGGTCATAACGTCCTCAACAGGCATAAGGAAGGGCTGATCGGACTTGCGGTCGGGGGTGGGGATGTAGTTATCAACAGCATCCATGAGCTCGAGAATGCACTTGCACTCCTCAGCATGAGCGGGATCGCCGCCGTTGTACTCAAGAGCCTTAAGAGCAGAACCGCGGATGATGGGAATATCATCACCGGGGAAGTCATAGTAGCTAAGAGTCTCGCGGATCTCCATCTCTACAAGATCGAGAAGCTCAGGATCGTCAACCATATCGCATTTGTTCATGAAAACAACGATATAGGGAACACCAACCTGACGGGCAAGAAGCAAATGCTCCTTGGTCTGAGCCATAGGACCGTCGGTAGCAGCGATAACAAGGATAGCGCCGTCCATCTGAGCAGCACCGGTGATCATGTTCTTGATGTAGTCAGCATGGCCCGGGCAGTCAACGTGAGCATAGTGACGCTTAGCGGTCTGATACTCAACGTGAGCGGTGTTTATTGTAATTCCGCGCTCTCTCTCTTCGGGAGCCTTATCGATGTTCTCGAAATCTACCTTCTCCGCAAGGCCCATAGCCGCAAGGGTCTTGGTTATAGCGGCAGTAAGGGTGGTCTTACCATGGTCAACGTGGCCGATAGTACCAATGTTAATATGGGGCTTACTTCTGTCAAACTTTTCTTTTGCCATTTTATTTTTCCTCCTTTAATGTAAGGCTTTTTTTGGTTTGCAATCAATTCCATTGCACAATAACATTCTACCAACTGTCAATGAAAAAAGCAAGTGTTTTTTTCAAGGGAGACAATTCCCTTTATTACTGATCTTTTTTGCCCTGAGCCTGGATGATTTTTTCCTGTACGCTCTTGGGTATCTCATTGTAATGGCTGGGCTCCATGCTGTACTGGCCGCGGCCCTGCGTCTTAGAACGCATGGAAGTGGCATATCCGAACATTTCGGAAAGCGGAACATAAGCGTCAACCTGCTGAGAACCGGCGCGCATCTCCATGCCGAGGACCTGTCCGCGGCGGGAGTTAAGGTCGGATATAACGTCTCCGGTGTATTCATCCGGAACAATTACGCTGACCTTCATTATCGGCTCAATCAAAACGGGATCAGCCTTGCGGCTGGCATCTTTAAAGGCCATAGAGCCGGCAAGCTTGAATGCGAGCTCGGACGAGTCAACCTCGTGATAAGAACCGTCATAAAGGGTTACCTTTACGTCAACAACCGGATATCCTGCAAGTACGCCGGATTCCATGGCACCCTTGATACCGGTATCAACCGCGGGGATATACTCCTTGGGAATGACACCGCCGGTGATGGCGTTGATAAATTCGTATCCTTTGCCTGACTCATTGGGCTCGACCTTGATCTTGACATGACCGTACTGGCCGTGGCCGCCCGACTGGCGTGCGTACTTGAAGTCGGAATCGGCAGCCTTGCGGATGGTCTCTTTGTAAGCAACCTGGGGCTTACCTACGTTGGCCTCAACGTGGAATTCACGCATGAGTCGGTCGACTATTATCTCAAGATGCAGCTCGCCCATTCCGGCGATGATGGTCTGTCCGGTTTCCTCATCGGTATAGAACTTGAAGGTCGGATCCTCCTCGGCCAACTTCTGAAGAGCTATTATCATCTTCTCCTGGCCTGCCTTGGTCTTGGGCTCTATTGCAACCCTTATAACCGGCTCGGGGAACTCCATCGATTCAAGAATTACAGGATGATTCTGCTCGCAAAGTGTGTCACCGGTGGTGGTATTCTTAAGACCGACAACAGCGGCGATGTCGCCGGCGTAGCAGGTCTCAATATCCTGACGGTGGTTTGCGTGCATCTGAAGCAGTCTGCCCATTCTCTCGGCGCAATGCTTTACAGGGTTGAATACCTGAGATCCGGCATTGACCTTACCGGAATACACTCTGAAGAAGCAGAGCTTTCCGACGAACGGGTCGGTTGCAATTTTAAAGGCAAGAGCCGAGAAGGGCTCCTCATCCGATGAATGACGTACGGTCTCCTCGTCGGTCTTGGGGTCAATTCCCTTTATCGGAGGGATATCGATAGGCGACGGCATATAATCGACTATAGCATCAAGCAGCTTCTGTACACCCTTGTTCTTGTAGGAAGTACCGCAGCATACCGGAACCATATGGTTTGCGATGGTGGCCTTGCGTATGCAGTGCTTGATCTCGTCTATGGTCAGCTCTTCGCCGCCGAGATATTTTTCCAGGAGCTCATCGTCCTGCTCGGCAACCGACTCGAGCAGTTTTACATGATACTCGTCGCAAATGTCCTTCATGTCCTCGGGAATATCCTCAACGTGGATATCGGTTCCGAGATCGTCATAATAAACGTAAGCCTTCATCTCAACAAGGTCAACAAGTCCCTTGTAAGAGTCCTCGCAGCCTATCGGAAGCTGAATGGGAACGGCATTACATTTAAGACGCTCATGCATCATGGACAAAACCCGATAAAAATCGGCACCCATTATGTCCATCTTATTAACATAGACCATTCTGGGAACATGATATTTATCGGCCTGACGCCATACGGTTTCGGACTGGGGCTCAACGCCGCCCTTTGCACAAAGAACGGTAACCGAGCCGTCAAGAACTCTGAGTGAACGCTCAACCTCAACCGTGAAGTCAACGTGTCCCGGAGTATCTATGATGTTAAGACGGTATTTGTTCTTTGAATAAGAAGGCTTCCAGAAACAGGTGGTAGCAGCCGAGGTAATGGTTATACCTCTTT
>ERZ857998.372-NODE-372-length-65964-cov-5.270555_pt1 | contig 65964 bp, 48 predicted proteins | sample MGYA00519954_ERZ857998 | MGnify/ENA primary metagenome ERZ857998 (study PRJEB31778, sample SAMEA3449424) | human gut metagenome | biome: human gut; feature: human-associated habitat; material: faeces | place: United Kingdom | collected 2010/2012 ...
GCTCGATCTGGGCGGAAAGTTCGGTGGAGGCGGAGGAGACCACACTGCCCACCTGTTCCAGCTTGTCGGCGGCCACCAGCATGGCCTCGGTCTTGCTTTGTGCTTCCGTGCTCGCCGCTTCGGCCTGCTGCATGGCCTCCTGGGCTTTGCGGGACTGTTCTTTGGCGTTTTCCGACTCGCGTTGGGCGTTTTCAATGTTGGTTTTCAGGGCGTTGACCATTTCCACAATGGAACCATAGACGCCCATCTTTTTGCCGCCGTCGTCCACGTTGTAGTCGCCGTCCACCACGCGGTGGGCGATGGCGTTCAGCTCGCCGGGGTCCTTGCCGAGTTGGCGCACGGTGTTGCGCACGATCAGCCAGGTCAGCGCAAGGGCGATAAATATGGCGGCCAGGGTCAGGATGATGCCGATGGCCCGGGAGCTCTCGTACTTCTCGTCGCCGTCCTTGCTGGTCTGCCGTGCATTGGCCAGGGTGACGTCCGACAGTTCCTTGAGAATCGCGCTGAAGGCATCAAATTTTTGGCGTGACTCGTCATTGAGCAGGACCACGGCCTGTTCGGTATGGTTTTGACGCGAAAGGTCAAGCAGGCGTGCGGAGACTTCACGATAGGCTCCACGCGCGGCTTTCAGGCGGTTGAAAATTGCGCGGGCGTTTGGCACATAGATGGCCTTGTCGAGTTCTTCCATTTCATCGTTGACCGTTTCCCGCCATTTTTCGAGGGTTTTTTCCTCCGCGGCCATTACGGCATTGTCCGTGCTGTAAATATGACGGATTTCCACAATGCGTTGCTGGGGCACGTCGCCGTTGAGTTTGCCTATCAGGTCGAGAATGGGCATCTTTTGGTCAGCCAGTTCCGTGACGTTTTCATTGATCTCGTCCATCTGCACCAGAAGGTAGCAGGCCAGGATGCCCGCCAGTATCGTCAGCACCCCCATGCCCAAAGAAATTTTACTGGACAGCTTCATCTCCTCACTCCTTTTGCGTTTGTAAATTGCCGATGCGGTTCCTCATGCTTTTTTTCAGATCGACGCGTTTCCGGCTCCGCGGGCAACGGCGGTGGAAACCGAAAGCTGTAAAAACGACGCGAAGCCAATGCCGGAGATTTTCCGGCATTGGCTTCGCGGATATGAAAAAAGAACCAGAAGACTAGTTAATCTCTCTCTCTCTCTCTCTCTCTCTCTCTCTCTCTCTCTCTCTTGAGAGTAGAGACGTGTGAGATGAACATGATTTCCTCCGGGTAAAGAGCAACTCGAAACGTGAGTCCGCATCAGGCTTCAGGGCGTACTTTCAGCGCCACGCAGAGCATGTACTGCTTATCGGTAGACTATTTTACTTCTTAAGTCCAAGCATGAAATTTCTTGAGGGGGGAAGTCTATTTTCCGCTTGCCCATCAATTCACTTTGTTGCAAAATTATTTCCCCCCCCCTTTATAGGCCGGAAACTGTCGCCAGAACGGTTTCCACGGTTTTTCGGACCGTGTTCGGCCAGCCGGAGCTCCGGCGACAGACGTTCGCGCCTCCTTTGCGGAGCGGCCGCGAAGCCGTGTGAATCCACGCCCCCCCTTACCCGGGAGCTTATGCCAGCGTTACGGCGGGCCGCGTATTGCGGACCGGCCCGCGGCTGTAGCGCTTTTTCGAGGTAGGAAAACTATGTGTAGAATCGGTTCCGTCAAAAGCAGGACGCCGGTGCATCCTTCCGTGGCGCTCAATCTGATGCTGCCCCAGCAGGAAGGGCACGACAATTCGGGTTTTGCCATGGTCATGCAGGATCTGGGCGGCGTTTTCAGCCATTATAAGGACAAGCCTCTGCTGTCGCTGGCCTGCACCCCGCAGGGCGTGCAGCTGGTCAACGATTACATGGAGGAAAAGGGTTTCGTGCAGGTGGCCCAGTGGGTGCCCGAGGTGGACAGGCGGCCGGGCCTGAGAATCGAGGCCATGCCGCGCTATGTCTTCCGCAACTACGATTATCCCGAAATTTACCGTTACCGCGGCCGGGAGGCGCGTGAAGACCTGCTGCTGGACACCCGTCTGGCCCTGCGCAGCCTGCTGGACGAGGGCGACAACGGTTTCGTCTATTCTTTCTGGCCCGACGTGCTGACCCTCAAGGAGATCGGCGACCCGGCGGACATCGCCGCCTATTTCCGGCTCTGGAACGACGACGGCCGTCTCACGGCCCGCAACATCGTGACCCAGTGCCGCCAGAACACCAATTACGACATTGTGCGCTACGCGGCCCATCCCTTCTTTTTGCAGGGCTACACCCTCTGCGCCAACGGCGAAAATACCTTTTTCACCAAGAATACGGAGTTTCAGAAGTCCCTGCACCGGGGCTACATCGGCTTTGAGTCCGACTCGCAGAATTTTCTCTACACCCTGCATTACGTACTGCATGAGCTGCACTGGCCCATCACCTACTATAAACACGTGATTACGCCCCTGCCCTTTGTGGAGGCGGAAAAGCGCGCGGACCGCGAGGTGCTCGGCCTGATCCGCGAATCCCTGGCCCATCTGGAGATCAACGGCCCCAACGCCGTTATCGGCCTGCTGCCCGACGGACGGATGATCGCCTGCTGCGATTCCAAGAAGCTGCGGCCCGTGGTGGTGGGCGGCGACGACAACATGGTGGCCGTGGCCTCGGAAGTCTGCGGGCTGAACGCCGTTCTGCCCGACCGCGATCCGGCTCTGGACATTTACCCTCATGAACGGGAAATGGTGGTCATCGACAACGATCTGGCGGTGCGGCGATGGAATCAGTAAAAACCCAGGACGTCAGCGTCAACGATCTGCGCTGGACCATCGAATACCACGCGGAACGCTGCACCATGTGCGGCTCCTGCGTGGCGGCGTGCACCTTCAATGCCATTGAGGCCGGGGTTTCGCACCGCAGCGTGACGGTTTCGCGCAAGGCCTTTCCCGAGCCCGCGGCCGAGCATTTCGCCCTGCCCGTGATCAGGCAGAAGACCCGCATCGAACAGGCCTGCGTGGGCTGCGGCATGTGCGAAAAAGTCTGTCCCAACAGGGCCATCCGGCCGGTGCGCAATCCGGACAACCGCTTTCCCGTGCTGGCGCGCGCCCACGGCCCGGTCAAGCGCGGCGGGCGCAGCAATCTCGCCACGCCGCGCACCCTGGACGCCGTCGTGGTGGGACGCATCAGCCAGATGACCGACCCGGCCCTGGATTCGGAGCGGCACACCTTCGACATCCGCTCGCCTCTGGGCCGCGTCATGCTGGCCAGGGAACTGCCCCTGCGCGTGGACGGCGAAAGCCTGGTGCTCGACGGGCGCACTCCGCCGGTGCGCTGGATCTATCCGGCCATTTTCAGCGACATGAGCATCGGCGCGCTGTCCACCAGGGCCTGGGAGGCTCTGGCCCTGGCCACGGCCTATCTCAACGAGAAGTGCGGCATGCCCGTGCGCATGAGCTCGGGCGAGGGCGGCATGCCCATCAAGCTGCTGGAGTCGGAACGGCTCAAGTACATGATTTTGCAGATCGCCTCCGGCCATTTCGGCTGGAACCGCATCATCAAGGCCATGCCCCGCATGAAGACCGACCCGGCGGGCGTGCTGATCAAGATCGGCCAGGGGGCCAAGCCCGGCGACGGCGGGCTTCTGCCCGCCGCCAAGGTGGCCCCGCACATCCAGGCCATCCGGGGCGTGCCCAAGGCCACCCTGCATTCCCCGCCCAACCACCAGGGCCTGTATTCCATTGAGGAGTCGGTGCAGAAAATGCACCTCTCGCTCAACGCGGCCTTCGGCTTCCGCGTGCCCGTGGCCATCAAGTGCGCGGCCTCGGCTACCTCGGTGTCCGTCTACAACAATCTGCTGCGCGATCCCTACAAGATCTGCGGCGGCTTCTTCCTTGACGGCATCCAGGGCGGCACCGGCGCGGCTAACGAGGTTTCCCTGGAGCACACGGGCCATCCTGTCGTCTCCAAGCTGCGCGACTGCTATCAGGCCGCCGTGACCCAGGGCCTGCAGGGGCAGATTCCCCTCTGGGCGGGCGGCGGCATCGGCATGACCGGCAATGCGGCGGCCGACGCCTTCAAAATGATCTGCCTGGGGGCCAACGGCGTGATTCTGGGCAAGATCCTGATCCAGTTGCTGGGTTGCGTGGGCAACGAGCACGGACGTTGCAACGCCTGTAACACGGGCAAATGCCCCACAGGCATCTGCACCCAGGACCCGCGTCTGGTCAAACGCCTGGACGTGGACCGGGGGGCCCAGAACATCGTGGACTACATGCTGGCTTTTGACGCGGAACTGCGCAAACTGCTGGCCCCGGTGGGCAACAGCTCCCTGCCGGTGGGACGTTCCGACGCCCTGGTCTCCATGGACCGGGCGGTGGCCGACAAGCTGGGCATCCAGTATGCCTGCTAACCATACGATGAGGAATGGAATATGCTGCGTGTAAGCACGGTGCACGATCACGAACGCATGTCCACCCAGGATCTGCTGCTGTCTCTTGAGGCGGCGGTGGAGCGGGGCGAGACTGATTTTCATATTCAGGCCTCGGGCCAGCACGACATCGGCGGCCCGCTCTGGAACCGGGAGGGCAGAAAGCTGCGCTTCACGGTCAGCAATCCCGGCCAGCGGGTGGGCTCCATGTGTCTGCCGGACACGGAAATACTGGTGGAAGGGCCGGCCCCGGCCGACGTGGGCTGGCTCAATGCCGGGGGGCGCATTGTGGTGCGCGGCGACGCCGGAGACACGGCCGGGCACTGCGCCGCGGCCGGGCGCATTTATATCGGGGGCCGGGCGGGCACGCGCTCCGGCTCGCTCATGAAGCACGATCCGCTTTACGAGCCGCCGGAACTCTGGGTGCTCAAGAGCGTGGGCAGCTTTTCCTTTGAGTTTATGGGCGGCGGCAGGGCCGTGGTCTGCGGGTACGAAAGTCAGACCCTGCCCTCGGTGCTGGGCGAGCGGCCCTGCGTGGGCATGGTGGGCGGCGTGGTCTATTTTCGCGGGCCGCTGGGCTCTCTGCCGCCGGACGTGCGGGTGCGTCCTCTGGATGACGGCGACGTGGCCTGGCTCGATGCCGGGCTGGATGATTTTCTTGCGGCCATCGACCGGCCCAGGCTGCGGCGGGAGCTCTCGGTCTGGAAACACTGGAAAAAAATCGAACCTCTGCCGTTTGAGGAGCGGGAGCACGAGGAAATCCCCAGCCTTGCTCAGTTCCGGGCCACGGAATGGGTCAAGGACGGTATTTTCAGCGACGTCTGTCCCGATGATTTCGCGGTCAACGGTCTGGTGGCGCGCGGGGAGTGCCGCCTGCGTGTGCCCGTGTGGGAAAACGCCCGCTTTGCCGCGCCCTGCGAATTTCATTGTCCGGCCTCCATCCCCAGCCAGCGCCGCTTCAACCTGCTGCGTGAAGGCAGGGTGGAGGAGGCCTGCCGCCTGGTGCTGGACTATACGCCGTTTCCGGGCTCGGTCTGCGGCGGCGTCTGCCCCAATCCCTGCATGGAGGGCTGCACGCGTAACGAACTGGACAGCCCTGTGCGGATCGGCAAACTGGGCTCCTGTTCAGAGGATATCAGGCTGGAGAAGCCGGCAACGCGCAGCGGCAAACATCCGGGCGTCATCGGCGGGGGCGTGGGCGGCCTCACGGCGGCCTGGCAGCTGGCCCGTATGGGTCATGAGGTTACGGTCTATGAGGCGGATGCCCGTATGGGCGGCAAGCTGGAGCAGGTCATCCCGCGCGAGCGCCTGAATCATGATTTGCTGCTCAAGGAACTCAAGCGTATTGAGGACATGGGCGTCCATTTTGTGACCAATTGCCCGGTGGACGCCGAGCGCTTCGCAGAACTGCGTAAAAAGCACGATGCCCTGATTGTGGCCACGGGCGGCCATGTGCCGCGCGTTCTCCCCTGGCCGGGGCATGAAAAAATCGTGGGCGGCATCGACTTCCTCAAGGCCGTGAACCGGGGCGAGAAACCCGAGGTGCCGGAAAGCGTGGTGGTCATCGGCTGCGGCAACGCGGGCATGGATGCGGCGGCCGGAGCCTTTGCCATGGGCGCGCGTCAGGTGACCTGCATCGACGTGCAGCGGCCCGCGGCCTTCGCCCATGAGATCGCCCATATTGAAAGTCTTGGCGGCAGGCTGGCCTGGCCGGTGCAGACCAGGGAGATCACGGACAAGGGCCTGATCACCCGGGACGGCACGCTGATCCCCGGCGAGATGGTCATCATCACCATCGGCGAATCGCCGGACCTTTCCTATCTGCCCGAAGGGCCGGAGAAGTTCCGCGACTGGCTGGTTCCCAAGGCCGATCTGAGCATCATGGACGGCGTGTTCGCCGTGGGCGACGTGATCAGGCCCGGCCTTCTGGCCCACGCCATCGGCACGGGCCGCCAAGCCGCCCTGGCCGCCGACGCCTGGTTGCGCGGCGAGAGGTACGCGGCCGAGCTCAGGGAGCAAGTGCCCGCCCAGCGGCTGCATACGGCCTATTTTGCCAAATATCACAGCCGAGAACTGCCCCGGCCCCTGGAGGATCACGCGCGTTGCGTCAGTTGCGGCACCTGCCGGGACTGCAAAATGTGCCTCAAGTCCTGCCCGGAAAAGGCCATTGACCGCAATGCGCTGAGCGGCGGCTTTGAGTATGTCTCCGATCCGGCGCGCTGCATCGGTTGCGGGATCTGCGCGGGCGTCTGCCCCTGCGGCATCTGGAGCATGCGGCCCAATTGCGATCTTTCCTGAGTCGCTGCGGCAGCCGCCTTTTCACAACAGGCCCGGAGCCGAAGCTCCGGGCCTGTTCCGTGCCGCGCGCCTCTGGTTTCCCGCCTTGACGGGTTTTGGCGCGGACCGTACATTCCGGCTAGTTCATATTTCAAGGAGATCCCATGACGCTTGATCCCACCAAAAATCCTGACTGGAAAATCGCGCAGGATGCCGAATCTCGCATGAAGACAGTGGAAACCCTGGCCGCTGAAATGGGCCTGGAATCCTCGGAATTGCTGCCCTACGGGCACTATATGGGTAAAATCGAACAGCAGGCCGTGCTGGAGCGGTTGGCCGGGCAGCCCGACGGCAAATACGTGGACGTCACGGCCATCACGCCCACGCCGCTGGGCGAGGGCAAGTCCACCACCACCATTGGCCTGGTCCAGGGTCTGGCCCGGCGCGGACTGCGCTCCTCGGCGGCCATCCGCCAGCCCTCGGGCGGCCCCACCATGGGCATGAAAGGCTCGGCCGCCGGGGGCGGCCTGTCCCAGTGCATCCCGCTGACGCCGTATTCGCTTAATTTCACCGGAGACATTCATGCCGTGGGCGCGGCCCACAATCTGGCCATGACCGCTCTGACCGCGCGCATGCAGCACGAGCGCAATTACGACGACGCCACCCTGGCGCGTCTTTCGGGCATGCGCCGTCTGAATGTGGACCCCACGCGGGTGGACACGGGCTGGGTTATGGATTTCTGCGCCCAGGCCCTGCGTAACGTGATCATCGGCATTGAGGGCGACGGCCGCCGCAATGACGGTTTCATGATGCGCTCGCATTTCGACATCACCGTGGCCTCGGAAGTCATGTCCATTCTCTCCGTGGCCCGCGACCTGGGCGACCTGCGCGAGCGTATGGGGCGGATGGTGCTGGCTCTTGACCGCGACGGCAATCCCGTGACCACGGCGGATCTGGAAGTGGCCGGGGCCATGACCGCCTGGCTGGTGGAAGCGGTCAAACCCAATCTGATCCAGACCATTGAAGGCCAGCCCGTGCTGGTGCATACCGGGCCTTTCGGCAATATCGCCCTGGGCCAGAGTTCGGTCATCGCGGACCGGGTGGGCCTCAAACTCAGCGACGTGCATGTAACGGAATCCGGTTTTGCGGCGGAAATGGGCTACGAGAAATTCTGGAACCTGAAATGCCGCTACAGCGGCCTGACGCCCGATGCGGCGGTTATTGTAGCCACGGTGCGGGCGCTCAAGAGCCACGGCGGCGCGCCCCAGCCCCGGCCCGGCCGCCCCCTGCCCGAAGCCTACACCCGCGAGGACGTGGGCCTGGTGGAAGCGGGCTGCGTCAACCTGCTGCACCATATCGGCATTGTACGCCGCTCCGGCGTGCCCTCCGTGGTCTGCATCAACAAATTCCATACCGACAGCCCGGCGGAAATCGCCGCCATCCGCCGCATCTGCGAAGCGGCGGGAGCCCGGGTGGCCGTGTCCGAACACTGGGAAAAGGGCGGCGAGGGCGCGCTGGAACTGGCCGACGCGGTCATGGACGCCTGCAATTCCGGCAAGCGGCATTTCACGCCGCTCTATGACTGGAATCTGCCCCTCACCGAGCGGATTACCTGCATCGCCCGCGAAATTTACGGAGCCGACGGCGTGGATTTCGAGCCTCTGGCGGCCCAGCGTCTGAAGGCCTTGCAGGAACGGCCCGACGTGAATGAACTGGGCGTGTGCATGGTCAAGACCCAGTACTCTCTGTCCGATGATGCGTCCCGCAAGGGCGTGCCCGCCTCCTGGCGGCTGCATGTGCGCGATGTGCTGCTGTTCGGCGGCGCGGGTCTGGTCTGCCCTGTCTCCGGCGACATCAGCCTGATGCCCGGCACGGGTTCGCACCCCTCGTTCCGCAACATTGACGTGGATGTGAACACGGGCAGGGTGACCGGTCTTTTTTAGGGGTATTATCCAGCCACGCAAAACCCCGGCAGAGCGTTACGCTCTGCCGGGGTTTTGTCGTTCATAGCATTTTCGGGCTTAGCCGCGCTTCATGTCCTGAATCAGGTCGGTGAGCTTCTGGGCCTGGACGGCCAGATCCGTGACGGCCTTGGAGGCTCCGCCCATGGCTTCGGCGATCTGCCGCCCCATGTCGTTGACCCGGAGGATGGTCTGGTTGATCTCTTCGCTGGCGGCGGACTGCTCCTCGCTGGCCGTGGCAATGGCATTGACCTGGTCGGCTGTGACCTCCACCGTGGCGACGATTTCCTCCAGGGCCGAACCGGACTGGTTGGCGTAGTCCGTGGCCTCTTCAATCCGGCGCACGGCGTTGTCCACGGAGGCCATGCTCTTGGATGTGCTTTCCTGAATGGCTCGGATGGCGTTGCTCACGTCGTTCGTGGAGGCCATGGTTTTTTCAGCCAGCTTGCGTACTTCATCGGCCACTACGGCGAAACCGCGCCCGGCGTCCCCGGCTCTGGCCGCTTCAATGGCCGCGTTCAGGGCCAGCAGATTGGTCTGATCGGCAATATCTGAAATGACGTTCATGATCTGGGTGATGGCCTGGGCATGCTCGTTGAGCTGCCCCATGTCGTCCTTGAGCTCAAGAGAGAGCTGGCGTACCTGCTCAATGCCGTGCACGGCCTTTTCCACAATGGCGGAACCGGCCTGGGCCTTTTCCTTGGTGTCGGCGGAAGCGGCCGAAGCGGAGGTCGCGTTCCGGGCCACTTCCTGCACGGTGGCGTTCATTTCGTTCATGGCCGTGGCCGCCTCGGAAACGCGCCCCGCGGCTTCATGCGCGCCCTGGTCGGACTGTTCAATCTGGGCCGAAAGCTCCGTGGAGGCCGAGGAAAGAATCTCCACAATGCCTTCAAGTTGACCGGCGGCGGCCAGCATGCCGTCTTTTTTGGCGCTTTCGGCCTGCTGCCGGGCTTCCTCCGCCTCGCGCTGGGCGACAGTGGCCTCTTCCACGGCGACGGTGGCCTCTTCGCTTTTCCGGGCGGCCTCGTCAATGCGTTCGCGCAGATTGCCGATCATCTGGCCCAGAGAGGCATCCAGAGCGCGGATTTCGCGCGGGCAACGCGGATCCAGATTGATTTTCGTGTCAAGCCGTCCTTTGGCCACTTCATCCGCCGCGCCGGTCAGCTGGCGCAGGGGCGAGCAGATCACCCGAGTCACGTACCAGGCCACAAGGAGCATCAGAGCTACGATGCCCAGGCAGATCCAGGCCTGATACATGGCATAGCGATCATTGCTTTCGGTCACCAGGGCGGCGATACGCTGCTGCTCGGCCTGCACGCTGTCAATGTACACGCCGGTGCCGATCAGAACATCGGTGCCGGGGATCAGGCAGACATAGCTCAGTTTGGGCTGGATGCCCGCGCCGGGTTTTTCAAAGGTATATTCCACAAAGCCGCCGCCGGCCTTGGCCGCTTTAATGAATTCCTGGACAAAAAGCGACCCGTTGGCGTCCTTGAGGTTGCTGCAATCCTTGCCGTTCAACGATTTGTTGATGGGCACGTTGATGCGCATGCCGCCGGTGGTGTAGGTGAAGTAGTAACCTTCGTTATTGGGGAAAAAGCGCTGATAGTCGGTGAGTTGCTCGATGATGGCGTATTGTTCTTTCTTGTCCGAGACGTTTTTGAGTCGATTGGCCAGATTCTGCGCTTCCACTTCCACCGCGCTCTTCACGCCGTATTCATATTTCTGGCGCAGGGCGTCGGTGATCTGCGGCATGGTGACATCATTGAATACCCGCTGCGATATTAGAAAATTGGCGGTGAACAATGTCCCTATGCTCAGCAGAAAGATGCCGCACAGTACGATGATCCACATTCTGACATTCATGGATGTTCTCCTCCCTAGCATCCGTATCGCGCATCTGTTCATGCCAACCGGCGGCAACCAACCAAGGAACGCTGGACAGGCGTTCCGTCCTAAGAGCAGGTTAACTTTGAAAATTGGCATTTTCAAAGTCGGCGCTGCCTTCAGCCTATTCTTGCTTTCGTCATCCGTAGTGATGCTGGCCTTATCTGCAAGAGGCCGCAGGCCATGCAAAGGGCGGCCTGCGGCGGATATGCAAATGCCCGTATGCGGGCGGACATATGTATTTGTCGGTATAATTAAAATTATCTTAAGCCCTTCGGACAAATTTTTCCAGTGCCGCTTTTCTGTGGGCAAGCGCGGGTCATAAAAAAACAGCTCCCGCCGTGAGGAGGGAGCTGTTGTCTGATTCAAAGCAATGCGGGCAAAGCCCGCAGCGGGGAACGGCTTAGTACATGCCGTCCATGCCGCCCATGCCGCCCATGCCGCCGGGCATGGCCGGGGCGTCCTTCTTGGGCTCGGGCTTTTCAGCGATGGCGCATTCGGTGGTCAGCAGCAGGGAAGCCACGGAAGCGGCGTTCTGCAGGGCCGTGCGGGTCACCTTCTTCGGGTCGATGACGCCGGCCTTGATCAGGTCTTCATATTCGCCGGTGGCCGCGTTGAAGCCGAAGCCGTCTTTGCCGGCGCGGACCTTTTCCACCACGATGGAACCTTCGAAGCCCGCGTTGTGGGCGATCTGGCGCAGGGGTTCCTCAATGGCGCGGCGGATGATGTTCACACCGGCCAGTTCGTCGTCGTCAGCGGGTTTGATGTCGTTGAGGACCTTGGACACGCGGATCAGCGCGGTGCCGCCGCCAGGCACGATGCCTTCTTCCACGGCGGCGCGGGTGGCGTTGAGGGCGTCTTCCACGCGGTCTTTCTTTTCTTTCATTTCCACTTCAGTGGCGGCGCCCACATGCACCACGGCCACGCCGCCCACCAGCTTGGCCAGGCGTTCCTGCAGCTTTTCGCGGTCGTAGTCGGAGGTGCTGTCTTCGATCTGGGCACGAATCTGCTTCACGCGGGCCTTGATGTCCTCGCTCTTGCCGGCGCCGTCCACGATGGTGGTGTTGTCTTTGTCAACAACCACGCGCTTGGCGGTGCCCAAGTCGGCCAGGGTCATGTTTTCCAGCTTGGTGCCGGTGTCGTCGGAAGCCACCTGGCCGCCGGTGAGGACGGCGATGTCCTGAAGCATGGCCTTGCGGCGGTCGCCGAAGCCGGGGGCTTTCACGGCCACAACCTGAAGGGCGCCGCGCAACTTGTTGACCACCAGGGTGGCCAGGGCTTCGCCTTCCACGTCTTCGGCGATGAGCATCAGCGGACGGTTGACTTTCGCCACCTGCTCAAGCACGGGCAGCATGTCTTTCATGCTGGAGATCTTCTTTTCCGTGCAGAGGATGTAGGGATTGTCCATCTCGCAGATCATCTTTTCGGCGTTGGTCACGAAATAGGGAGAGAGGTAGCCGCGGTCGAAACGCATGCCTTCCACCACATCCATGGTGGTTTCCAGGCCCTTGGCTTCCTCAACGGTGATGACGCCTTCCTTGCCCACCTTGGACATGGCTTCGGCAATGATGTTGCCGATGGTGGCGTCGGAGTTGGCGGAAATGGTGCCGATCTGGGCAATTTCCTTCTGGTCGCGGGTGGGCTTGGCCAGATTGGCGAGCTCGGTGATCAGGGCTTCCACGCCCTTGTCGATGCCGCGCTTGATAGCCATGGGATTACGACCGGCGGCCACCAGCTTGATGCCTTCATGGTATACGGACTGGGCCAGAATGGTGGCGGTGGTGGTGCCGTCGCCGGCGGCGTCGGAAGTCTTGGAAGCCACTTCCTTCACGAGCTGGGCGCCCATGTTTTCAAACTTGTCGTCCAGTTCGATTTCTTTAGCCACGGTCACGCCGTCTTTGGTGATGACGGGCGCGCCGAAGGACTTTTCAAGAGCGACATTGCGGCCTTTGGGGCCGAGAGTGACTTTAACGGCATTGGCAAGCTTGTCCACGCCGCGGGCGAGTTTTTCACGAGCTTTAACGTCAAAAAAGATTTCTTTAGCGCACATTTTCAGAGTTCCTCCTGGATGGTGATTCGGCAGAGATCGGGATTAGTCGATGATGGCGAGAATGTCTTCTTCGCGCATCACAAGGTGGTCGACGCCGTCCAGCTTGATTTCCGTACCGGCATACTTGTTGAAGAGCACTTCATCGCCCTTCTTCACAGCCATGGCGACGCGGGAACCGTTTTCCGCGATCTTGCCGGGGCCCACGGCCACAACCTGGCCCTTGGAGGGCTTTTCCTTGGCCGTGTCGGGGATGTACAGACCGCCGGCGGTCTTCTCTTCAGATTCAAGGCGCTTGACCAGCACACGGTCGTTGAGGGGTTTCAGCTTCATGACGTCAAATCCTCCCGGAAAAGTTTTTTTATTGCCCTTACGGGCACGGGCGGCGGCCGAACCAGCGGACGCGCCGGAAATATTGCGCGTAATGGGCCGCAACGGGCGTTGTGCCGTTGCACCGCCCCGCACGGGCATACAGATAAGACAGTCTGGCGGCTTGAAAAGGGGCTGGAGCGATTTTTTTTTAATTTTTTTCCTGTAAAATTTAAAAATTATTTTATTTTAACAGGTTAACGCCTGTCTCCGTTTTCGCTTCAGCGAGCCTCAATGGACGCTCCGTAACGGTCGGCGCATTGCGCTCCCGGCGCGCCGGTCAAAAAATCCGCTGTTTTCTTCCCGGCCGTTGCCGATGAGGGAAATTGCATCCGTTCCGTCCCTGGGATACCATCCGCAGTTCAGGTACGTTGCCTATGAAAAAAGCCGCCCTGTTCCATGCGAATTTTCCCGCACATTCTCTCCAGCGCAAAACGCATCAGGAGACAGAAAAATGCAAGTAAGGCGTCTTCTTGAAATTATACTTCTGCTGCTGCATGGCAGATGCGACACGCTCAGAGAACTTTCAGAACACTGTTCCGTTTCCGTTGATGCCATCAAAAATGACATAGGCATACTGAAAAATTCCGGTATTCCCATACGCTGCTGTTCCGCAAGCGGCACCCTAAGCCTGCCTGAGGGGTTTACCCTCGAGACGATGTTCAAGCCCCGGCGGGAGCGGAGCGCCGAAATGTCGTGTGTTCCACCTCTGCCTGATGGCGGGGGGTATCCCGGTTTTACGTATCCTCCGCAACACCGTCACATGGCGCCGGAGCGCAAGCGCAACGAACTGGCCCCCGGCGTATACGCCTTTGTGGGCTACAGTTCCTCCAACTTCGGCGTCATCGCCTCTGAGCACGGCTATATTCTCATTGACGCCGGTGACGATTTGAACGGCGCGGCCGAGGCGTTGCGGGAAATCAAAAATCTGATTCCCGGCGGGGTTCAGGCCGTCATTCTTACACACAGCCATCCGGATCACCGGGGCGGAGCCGAGGTTTTCCTTAAAGGGCGGCGGGATATCCCCGTTTGGGGCCACGCGGACTTCGGGGCCGAGCAAAGAGCGGGTAGGGGGCTTGAGCAGGTCAGCGCCGAACGCGCGGCCAGGCAGTTCGGCGCGGGCATCCCTGACGCCGACTATCCGGTCAACGTTATGCTCCCGAGGTTTGCCGGAGGAAAGTCCGGGCCGCTGCTGTCGCCCAATATTTTTGTGACGGAAGACCGCATGCCCGTGCGCATTGACGGGGTCAACCTCGAACTCCACAGGATTCCCGGCGAAAGCACGGACCATCTCGTTATCTGGCTGCCTGAACGGCAGGTGCTTTTTTCCGGTGATCACGTCTACCGCAGCTTCCCCAATATCTATCCGGTACGCGGCGGCGTTTACCGGGATGTGGAGCAGTGGGCCAAAGCTGTGCGCCGCCTAATGGACTTCAGGCCCAGGGCAATGATGTTCGGCCACAATGCCGTCCCGGCCCCGGATGAAATCCTTCCCATGCTGTCCGGATATGCGGAGGCCATTGAATATGTGTACGCCGAGACCCTTAAGGGCATGAATCAGGGCAAGACTCCCGACGAACTGGCCGCAAGCCTGCGCCTGCCCGGACATTTGCGGGATCAGGCCTATCTGGGGGAGTTTTACGGCGCTGTTCCCTGGGCTGTCCGTTCCATTTACGCCCACAAACTGGGCTGGTTTGACGGCAATCCCACTACATTGGTTCCGTTGACGCCGTTGGAAGAAGCTGAGCGCATGGCGGCGCTGGCCGGTGGGAGTGGGCAGCTTCTCCGGGCCGCGCAAAATGCCCTGGCGGGCCGGGATTACCGCTGGGCGGCCAGGCTCGCTGATTACCTGTTGCAACTTGGTGAAACTGAAAACGGAAAAGCCGTCAAAGCCGCGGCACTGGAAGGATTGAGCCGCGACATCCTGCCGGTGGCGGGCAAGAATTACCTTTTGCGCTCAGCCCTGGACCTACGCAAGTAACTCCGGTTTCTCCATAATAAAAAATGCCTCCTGTTCAAGAGGCATTTTCGGGAATTCCGGAAACGGCGGTTGCTAATACTCGCAGAGCTGATCCGCCGGAATGATGGTAAAGCCGTTGTCCCTGAGCACGTCCACGGCGTGATCCACCTTGTCGAAGCGGAAGATCATCACCGCGCTTTCCTGGTCGCGCTGCACAAAGGCGTACATGTACTCCACATTGATGCCGTTACGCGAAACAAGCTGCAACACGGCGTCAAGACCTCCCGGCGTATCGGCCACTTCCACGGCCACCACGCTGGTGCGGCCCAAAGTGAAGCCTTTTTCCTTGAGCACGGTTTTGGCCTTTTCATGATCGCAGACGATCATGCGCAAAATGCCGAAGTCAGAGGTGTCCGCCAAGGAAAGGGCGCGGATGTTGATGCCCGCCTCGGCCAGAGTGTGGGTGACTTCAGCCAGACGACCGGCCCGATTTTCCAGAAAAACGGATAATTGTTCAGCTTTCATGGCGGAATCCTTTATCAGTCGTAAGGGGCTCAGGCTTTGTGGGAGTCATCACCGGAAGAGGACTGGTCTTTTTTGTCCTTGGGGGTGATGTCGATTTCATCGGGTTCAGACGAAGCGCGGCGGAAGTTGCGGATGGCCCGGCCGAGCCCGCCACCTATTTCCGGCAGTTTGTTGGCTCCGAAAATGAGCAGCACAACTACCAGAATAAGTAATAATTCCTGCATGCCAATGCCGAACATGCGGCAAGCCTCCGTTGGATGTTGGGCTGTAAAGCCAGTCTACTGTTATAGCATAAGCCGCCGCAGGCATGAGGTCAAGGCGGGCTCGCGGCGGGGCTTGTCTCTCGCCCCCAGCGAGGAGGTTCAGCGCCGCCGTCCCAGAGCGCGCTGCACCTGTTTGGGAGAGGAGGGGTGACGGAAACCGGCTTCAATCAACCGCCGGGCCGAGCTGTCGCGCCTGTCCTTGCTGTTGCCGCCCAGCACCACGGCCAGCAGGCGGGTCTTGCCGCGCTGGGCCGTGATCACGATGTTGTAGCCCGAGGCCACGGTCCAGCCGGTTTTCAGGCCGTTGACGCCGGCCACGCTGCCCAGCAGGGCGTTGGTATTGCGCATGGTGCGGCCCCTGTGCAGGAAGAAACGTGTGCCGTGAAAACGCATGGCGTCGGGGTGCGCCTTGAGGTAGGCGCGGCTCAGCGTCATCATGTCGCGGGCCGTGGTTTTCTGCCCTGCGGCGGGCAGGCCGGTGGGATTCTTGAATAACGTGCGGCGCATGCCCAGGGCGCGGGCCTTGCGGTTCATCTGGCGCACGAAAGTCCGGCTGTTGCCGTGGACGTGCTGGGCCACGGTCATGGCCGCGTCATTGCCCGAGGCCACGGCCATGCCGGTAAGCAGGCGCACCAGGGGCACGCGTTCACCGGCGCGCAGATGCATGGACGAGCCGCCCGTGGCGGCGGCCTGGCGGCTGACCTTCACTTTCCGGTTGAGGGAAATACGGCCTGCCTTGACCGCGTCCAGGGTCAGAAACATGCTCATGAGCTTGGTCAGCGAGGCGGGCGGAATGGCCGTGTCGGCGCTTTGCTCATACAGCACGCGGCCCGTGTTCAGATTGACCAGGATGGCCGAGCGCACGGGCAGCGCGGCCCGGGCCGGGATGCAAAGGGACAGGCAGAGGCCCAGACAAAGCAGCAGGCAAAACAGCGCCCTGCGCGGACGGCCGGAAAGGGCGTCGCACGGCCCTCGCCGGAGCCGCTTCGTTTGCTGCTGAAGCGCTGTGCTGCGGGAATTACTCATGGGTCCTGTAAAAATAGTTGGCTTCTTCCACCGCCTGCATGGCAAAAGCCAGCAGGACGGGCCCGGCAATGAGTCCCACCGGCCCGAAACTTGCCAGGCCGCAGAGGATGGCGAGGATCAGGACAAAGAAAGGGGCCTTGATGCCCTGGCGCAGAAACAGGGGCCGCAGCACGTTGTCCACGCCCGCCACGGCCAGCATGCCCCAGAGAGCCAGGCCCACGGCGGCCATGGTTTTGCCGGTGAACCAGAGGGAAAGGCAGAGCGGCAGCCAGACCAGGGCCGTGCCCACCACGGGGATGGGGGCCACCAGGGTAGCCAGCATGCCCCAGAAAGCGGGCTGGTTGAAACCGGCCACGGCAAAGCCGATGCCGCAGAGAAAGCCCTGGGCCAGGGCTACCAGCACGATGCCCAGCATAATGCCCCGCAGGGCGCGGTGAATGGCGCTGATGAAGCGCCGCAGCAGAGCCTGCGGCAGATGGAATATCCGGCAGGTGACCTTGCGGATGCGCCGGGAATAGACCGTGAACAGCACCGTGAGCGTCAGAAAGAGAAAGGTGGTCCAGAACGCGGTCATGGTGCCGCCCAAAAAGCCGAAACTCCGGCTGACCAGCATGGTCACGGCGTCGCCGAAAAGCGTGTCCAGATTGTGCAGGAAGTCGTTGACCGCCTTTTCGATGCTTGGATATTCGGTCAGGCTCAGCCGCCAGTGCTGGATATGCTCCACCCACTGGGGCGGCAGTTGAAAATTGTTGGCCTGGAGTTCGCGCAGCCGCGCCAGCCCGGCGACGGCCTGCGGCGACACCAGCAGGGCCAGGATGGCGATGGGCACGAACAGGCCGGAGAAAATGGCCGCGATATAGCCGCAGAGCGGCATGTGGTGTGAAAACCTGATAAGAAAACGCCGTCCGCGCGAGTCAGGCTCATGGCGCTCCAGGCGGACGCGCCAAGCGCTGGCCCTCTGCCGGAGGCGCCGGTAAAAGGGCAAGGTCAGGCAGGAGAAACAGCCGGCCATGAAGATGGTGATGGGGTTGGGCCAGAGCAGCAGATACCAAGCCAGCGCAGCCAGAAGGTAAAGCAGACGCGGCAAAAATACGGTCATATATCAAGCCTTTGTGGCGCCCAAGCGCCTTTCGCGGCACCGGGCGGTCTTGTGCGACGTTAGAGCATTTTCACAATGAAATTACTCTGTACTGTTAGAATGCTCAGCCTTGTGAAACAAGGCCCGCGAGATTCCCGCAGGCGGGCTTTGCCCGTCGTTAAGCGGAAATCTCAAGCGTAATCCGTTTTGGAGAACGTGCAAACCTAGCAGACCTTGCCGGGCTCTGCCAAGCCCCAAGAGCGAGGGGACGCGGCGCCCTCCTTGCCGGGCCGCGCGTTGCATTGCGTCCGCCCCTGCCGTACCATGCCCGCATGAGCGACGTTTTGCCCACACAGCCGTCCGGTTCGGCCGCCCTGACGGTAATCCTGATCTGCCGGGGAGAGGAGCCGCCCGTTGCCTGTCTGGAGGGTCTGGTTCAGGCCGGGGCCGGAGAAACGGCGGTGCTCTGCTGTTGCCCGGCGGGCTTGGAAAGTCCGGTGCGGGCAATGGGAAAAAGCTTGTTGCACCGGGGAGCCCTGACCGGCTTTGATTGCCTGTCGCCGACGCCGGGAGAAGACTGGCGCATGGCCGTCAACGCGGCTGCTGGCGCGGCAGGCAGTCCTTTTTTGTTTTTTCTTTCCTCGGATGTGCTCCTGGAGCCCGGCTCTCTGGCACCCCTGCTGGATAGACTGGCGGCGGATTCCGGCTTGGCCGGGCTCAATCCCCTGCTGCTTGCGCCGGAGGGCGGCCCGGAGAATAACGGCCCGCGCCGGGTTCGCCATCTGGGCAGCGTGGCCGACAGCCAGGGGCGGTTGCACTATTTATATGAAGGCCTGCCGGCCGCCCATCCTCTGGCCGCGCGGCGGCGCGTTTTTCAACTGGCCCATGACGCTGCTCTGCTTGTGCGGCGAGAGGATTTTCTGGCTGTGGGCGGGTTCAGGCCGGGCCTGGAAGGTCTGGCCGGTCCGGATCTCTGCCTGCGCCTGCGGGACGCGCGCGGCGGCTTTTCCACGGAACCCGCGTCCAGGGCCGTACTGCGCGACGCTTTCGACGCCTGGAAAACCTGTGGTTTGTGGAACAGCCTACTGCAACGCGGTCGCCTGGAGCCGGACCTGCTGCAACCGGACTACCATTGCCAGGTTCAGGCTGACGGCCTGGAATACGGCCTTACGCCCTGGCTGGCGGAAGGTCCCCGCGACCTGCCCCTGGAGGCGGCGGAAGGTTCCTCTGATGCGGCCTGGCTGCGTTGGCGGCATGCGCCGGAACCCGCCGCGCTCCTGCATCTGCTGCGCTTTCTGCCGCCGGAGAAACGCGCCCTGGCTGTGATCCTCTGCCGTGAACTGCCGTCCAGCCTGCCACGCGCTTTTGCCTGGTATACAGCCCTGGCGGCCCGGCTGGAGGCCTTCGGCGAGCGTGAAAATCTGTCACGGTTCAGGGATGAGGCCCGCGCCTGGCGGACCCGGGCCCGGCGTTTTCATCACGGCCTGCTCAGACCGGGCCTGCGGGCCCTGGCCGGGGCGGGGCTTTACGCCTGTTCTCTGGATAACGCGCCTTCCGTGTATGACGCCTGGCTGGAACTGCGCGAGAATGCGTCCCCGGCTGAAGGCCCAGGCGTACAAGACTTGCGCGTGGAACGCGCCTGGCCGGAAATCGCCGTGCTCATGCCGGTCTGGAATCCCGAACCCGCGTTTCTGCGCGCGGCCCTGGATTCCGTACTGGCCCAGAGCTACGGTCACTGGCAGCTCTGCCTGGCCGACGACGCCTCCACCAGACCGGAAGTGCCGGAACTGCTGCGTTCCTATGCCGCGCGGGACAAACGCATCAGGCTGGTCCTCCGGGAACGGAACGGGCATATCTCGCGGGCGAGCAACAGCGCCCTGGCTTTGGCGGACGCGCCGTGGGCGGCCTTTCTGGATCACGACGATCTGCTGGCTCCGGACGCCCTGCTGGAAGTGGCCCGCCACACGGCGGAACGTCCCGGCCTGCGCTTGCTGTACAGCGATGAGGACAAGATCGACGTCCACGGCGTGCGGCGCACGCCGGTGTTCAAGGCGGCATTTGATTTCGACCTGCATTGCACCGACCATCTCTCGACCTATGCCGTCGAGATATTGCGCGAAGTCGGCGGTCTGCGCCCCGGCTTTGAAGGCTCGCAGGATTTTGATCTGAGCCTGCGCGTGACCGAAAAGCTCAGGCCGGAGGAAATCGCCCACATCCCGCGCATTCTTTACCACTGGCGGATTCATGCGGGCAGCACCACTGCCGGAGTGGGGGCCAAGCCCTACGTGCTGGAAGCCACACGCCGGGCTCTGGCCGAAAGCGCGCAACGACGGGGCCTTGCCGCCACTGTTATGCCCGCGGGCAAAAACAATTTTTTCAAGCTGGCCCTGGCCGTGCCGCCGGAACTGCATTGCAGCGTGATTCTGCTGGCCGACGCGCCGGGGCCTCTGACGCCGGGCCTGGCGAAATCCCTGCACGGGCTGGCCCGGCGGTTGCGCCTGGAAATGCTCTGGCAGCCGCTGCATCCGTCGGCGCAGCCCGCGAAACAAACCGGTGTCGGGCTGCGTCAGGAGATGCGCGTCCTGCCGTTCGCCGGGCCGCACTGGGCCACAGCCTGCCGGGCGTCCGCCCAGGCCGCCACGGGAGAGGTATTGCTTTTTCTGCACGCCGGTCTGACGCCGGTGGGGGATTGCCGCCCCGAACAGCTGGCGGCGCTGGCGCTACGGCCCGACCTGGCCCTGGTGGGCGGCTGTGTCTGGAAAGGCGGGCGGCTTCGGCACGCGGGTCTCTATCCCGATGTGACGGGCCTGCCGTTTCCCTTGCAGCGTGGAGCCGCGCCCGAGCTGCTGCCCTCGCTCTGCTGGGGACAGTTGCTGTTGACGCGGCGGGCATTGGCGTCTTCCTGGTGCTGCATGGCCGTCCGGCGAAAGGATTTTCTGGAGAGCGGCGGCTTTGACCCCGCGTCAGGAGCTCTGGCCGGGGCGGACTACGGCCTGCGCCGGGAAGGGCAGGGCCTGTTTACCCTGATCTCGCCCTGGGGCCAGTGGGTGTTGGAGAATGGGGCAGGGGGAGTTGGAGAGGAAACACTGACGCCCCAGGCCCGGGAATGCTTTCTCCGCCGCTGGGGCGACATTGTGCGCGGCCACGGGCTGAGGAATCCGCAGTTGCGCGCCGCGCCCGACTACGGCTGGACCTTGGAAAGTTGACGCTGCCCTCAATCTGCGGCGGGAACGCGGTCCATCATTACTCTCTTTATCCCTAGCGCTGCTGTCCTTATCTGTACGGCTCCTGCGTCGCCTACAGTTAAAGCAACGCTCGCTTTGCCCGCGAACGGCTAAAGGCTCCTTGCTTTCGGGCGCGGGCGTCTGCTTACGCAGCCGCCAGGGCAATTTCACTTTGAAATTGCCCTGGATATGGACGGGGCATAAGTCCCGGCGGGCTTTTAGAGCGTTTTGCGCCTGAAATTATCGCTTAACGGCGAAGTAAATTCGCCTTGCGATAATTTCGCGGTGCGGCTTTCCACGGAAAACCCGCACAGAGTGTTGAGATATTTTTAATATCAAAACGCTCTAGAAAATAAAAATGAGCGCTATCCGCGCGAGGATGCACGGTTTGTATCTATCTTCCCCTATCCCCAAGATGCGAACTCTGTCAAACGCGACAGAGATTGCCGTTTGCAGTGGAGCGCCGTTCGCTTTCATGCACGCCGCCGAATTTCTTCCGTGCTCTGCAATTTGGCGGCCCGTAAGGATTTTCGGCAGTTATGGAAATTTTTTTGCCTGATTTGAAAAAAATACTTGCCAGCCGGTGTCGCTTAGGCTAAATACATCTTCGCGCCGAAGTGGTGGAATTGGTAGACACGCTAGGTTCAGGGTCTAGTTCTCGCAAGGGAGTGGGAGTTCGAGTCTCCCCTTCGGCACCATCAGGAAATCCAAACAAGTCCCGCAAGGTTCATAACGCCTTGCGGGACTTGTGTTTTTTCGGCATGGCGAGTCTCGTAAGGTGTCGGGAAATCCAAGGACAACGCACGTAAATGACGGTATTCCAAACGGTACACTCTGCCAGGGCAGCTTTCCCGTTTTTAAAATACCGTCACCCGTAAAACCCTTGACACCAAAGGATTTCACCCATGCCCCTGACCGACACCATGCTACGGAATTTGAAGGCTGACGGTACTCCCTCAAAACTGGCCGACTCCGAAGGATTATACCTGTATCTCTCACCAACAGGCGGCAAGCTCTGGCGGATGGACTACCGTTTTGCCGGAAAACGAAAGACTCTGAGTTTCGGCGCATACCCGGCTGTTTCTTTGAAAGACGCCCGCAGTAAGCGGGATAACACCAAAGAACTTCTGGCCAAGGATATTGACCCTGGAGCGCACAAAAAGGCGGTCAAGGCGGAAGCCGAGGCCGTGGCCAAGGAACAGGCCCTGACCTTCGCGGTGGTCGCGCAGGAATGGTTTGAAACCAAAAAAGACGTATACGCGGCCTCCAATATCAAGAAAAAGCAATGGCTCATTGATTTGCTCAACGAGCATATCGGCAACAAACCCATTACCACGCTTGTTCCTGCTGACGTTCTGGGAGCGATCCGGCCCATCGAAGCTGCCGGACATTCCGTCACCGCGCATAAAATGGCCGAAACCGCCGGACAGGTCTGCCGCTTTGCCCGCACCTGCGGCTACATAGTCTTCAATCCGGCGGACGGCCTCAAAGAAGTTCTGAAGCCCATCCAGACAAAGCACTATGCCACCCTGACCGACCCCGCCGCCGTGGGACACCTTTTACGCTGCATCGATGAATACCAGGGCGGCGTCATCGTGGGCTACGCGCTCAAGATATTGCCGTATCTGGCTTTGCGAAGCGCGGAATTGCGCGGCGGCAGATGGTCGGAAATCGACCTGGATAAGGCGGTCTGGATTGTTCCGGCCTCCCGCCGGGAAAAAGCCAAGGACGGCGGCGGCATGAAAATGCGTATCGCCCATGAAGTTCCTTTGCCCACGCAGGTGGTCGGATTTTTCCGTGAGCTGCACATGCTGACCGGAAATGGCAAATTGTGCTTCCCAGGGCGACACTCCTCTTCACAGTGCATTTCCGACATGGCCTTGCTGAACGCCATCCGCAGAATGGGATTCAGCAAGGAAGAAATGACCATTCACGGCTTCCGCGCCATGCTGTCCACCATTCTGAATGAAAAGAAGCTAGAATGGGGTTTTGACGCCGATATTATCGAGGCCCAGCTTGCCCATAAAGAACAGAACGCCGTCCGGGGTGCTTATAACCATGCTTCCTACTTGGAACAGCGTCGGGCAATGCTCCAAAAGTGGGCTGACTTTTTGGATGAACTTAGACAAAGCAGCTAAAGGCAGATTCTCTATGGACGATAACTTTTTTGAAATTCATGACGAGCACTTTCAAGCCTACGAAACATATCTGAAGGAGCCGTATCGCCCGCCAGGCAAAAAGGGAAATACTAAAGCACTCCACCTGCATGTGATAACTATTAACGGTGAAAAATATTCATTCTTTGCATTGGGTGCTCAAAAGTTTGCCTACAAGGGTGAAACAATCAGTTTTTTATATAAAAAAATTGAAAAGGATGAAAGAATTTACTTCAATATTGAAAAGCACAGCATCATAACCAAAGATGCCAAGGGCAACGAGTACCAACGAGGAAACAGGGACAGCAAGCCAAAACTTCGAACTGCATCTACACGCATGCCCGGCAGCAGAAGAGAACAACGGTAGCGCCCGCCACAATCCACCGGGGCGGCACGGATTTTTGCAGCGTGACACTTCTTGGGGGTGTCCCTCACCACAAATTTAAAAAGGCCGAAATTTCTGAAAATCAGAATTTCGGTCTTTTTTGTTTGTTTTTTCCGAGAATTGCCTCGTTTTGAAAACTTACCACCAAGTCTCGGCAGGATTCGTTAGATAACGGCGGCAACTTTTATGCACTTGGTGCAGAAAAATTTGTCCAGTTCAGACGTGATTACCTACTCAAGCTCAGCGGACCTTGAGCTTGAGATCGTTCCATTCCATCAAATTTGATTTTTACCTTTTCTCTTTCTCCGCTGCCGCTTGTAGCTAATCGCAAAAGAGGTATATCATATTTATCCGGAATTGAATTTTTAATCGCGTCTCTCTTTAGCTGTTCTGGATTATTTTCATGGTACTCAAAATCATCAACTTCTATAATAAGAGCGCATTTCTTGTCCTGATTATTATATATAATAAAATCAACTATATCGTAGTGAGAATACTTTGACTCTTGAAAAATACATTTCAGAGCCGTAGCGATGATATTTTCTGACATAAATCTAGAGCGATGCAGTAGTTTTGACTTCAACGTATCAAGTTTGCCTGAGTGATTTTTATACAGCAAGTCAAAATAAGAAACAATTTGTCTATTGACTATATGCTCATATAATGTATTATATTAAATATATATCAACATCTCATGTACATGATGTCCATTTTTTTGGAATAATTTATTGTCAGTTCCAATACGAATTGCTCACGTGCCCGTGAAATGGCCACGTTGACCAGGCACGCTTCATCTACAAAGCCGCCCCCTTTTTCCGCGCTCCACGAACTATCCAAAACAGTACTCATGATTATTACATCATGCTCACGACCTTGAAATTTATGAGCGGTTGCTGACCCCCAAATGTATTTCAACCAGCACTTCTCCCTGATCAAGGGCAGTCTGGCCTTGCGGACACCGTGTCGCGCCGTGTGCGGAGGGCAGTAGTCCTGGCCCTCGCTTCACCGCAGTTTTAGGTCCGCAGCGTTTCGGGCATTTTTCTCGCCGCCTCCTTTCTCTCTTCTCTGTTTCCGCATTTCGTGTTGAGTTGCCGCTGTCTTTCTCGCCCATTCTTGACAGTGGGGGCATATCGGGTATGTTTGTAACCATTATCCTTGGGCGGGTATCGTAATCCGTCGTAAAAGTGCAACTAACCCGAAATCACAGTGGTTTTCATATGCAGAGAAGAAAATTTTTACAGCTTGCCGGACTGGCCGGTATGGCCGGTCTGGGGCTTGCTGCGCCGGTCCATGGCGGCGTGCCTGCCCTGGAGCAGGGGCGCCGCCCCCGTTACGGCATGCTTATTGACCTGAAAAAATGTGTGGGCTGCCAGGCCTGCACCGTATCCTGTTGCATGGAGAATGCCGTGCCGCCGGGTGCGTTCCGGACCAGCGTGGGAGAGTATGCGCTCAAGCCGCAAGGGGAAGAGCGCATGTATATCGCGCCCTTGCCGCGCCTATGCAATCACTGCAAAGAACCGGCCTGTCTGCCGGTGTGTCCGGTCAAAGCCACGTACCAACACGACAACGGCATTGTGGTCATTGACGCTTCCGCCTGTATCGGCTGCGGTTTCTGCGTGCAGGCTTGCCCCTATGACGCGCGTTTTCTGAACCGCCAGACCCGCACGGCTGACAAATGCACGTTCTGCGCCCATCGCCTGGAAGCCGGGCTGCTGCCTGTCTGTGTGGAAAGCTGCGTGGGCGGCGCGCGCCTGTTCGGAGATCTCAACGCGCCCGACAGTCTGATCCGGCGCACGCTGGACGCCCATAAGGATGCGCTGAAGGTGCTCTATCCGGAAAAGGGCACGGAGCCCTTCGTGTTTTATCTGCATCTTGACGACGTTTTTGTTGCCGCGGACAGCGTGGCGACCCCCATGTCGTCGCGCTTGCCGCAGCAGGAGGAAAGCCATGCCTAGTTTCATGGAGCTTTCCAATATCGCGCCGCCGGAAGTCTGGGGCGTCTGGGAGCCGCTGGCATTTTTCTTTCTGACTGCCGGGGCGGCGGCTGCCATCCTGGCCTGTGCGGTCCTCTGGCGGCGCGCATCCGCCGGGGCGGGGCGCTTGTTCGGCGTGGTTGCGCTGGCCTCGGGCCTTGCCGGTCAGGCCTGCCTCCTGATGGGCCTGGAACAACCCTTGCGCGCCTATGAGCTGTATCTCCGTCCGCATTTCATTTCCTGGACGGCCTGGGGCGGCTTTCTGATTCCGCTGTGCCTGCTGTGCACCGTGCTCCTGGTCTGGCCGCGACGGAAAGGACGCGTGCATCCTCTCTGGTTTCTGCCCGCCATCGGGGCGGCCTGCGCCGTTTTCATCTATGCGGACAGCGAGATCATGGATTGCGTGGGCCGTGTGCTCTGGGCGCGGCCTCTGCTGCCCATGGGTTTCATTCTCGCGGGCTTGAGCGCGGCCTTTGGTTTCGCCTGTCTTATGGCGCCGCGCACGGATGGCGCCTTTTCCCTGCTGCCGTGGGCCAGCGCGGCAGCCGCCTTTGTCTGCGCGCTGGCGGCTCTGGCCTTTCGCGCGCCCGAGGGTTTTGCCCAATTCGCCACATACTGGTGGCACGCGCCTGAAACCATCTGCCTGATCGCCGCCGTCATCGCCGCAATCCGCCCCCGCCGCTGGTTCCGTCTGACCGGAGCCATGACCTGTGTGAGCGCCTTCATGGTCTTCTGGAAAATCATCCATATGGGACAAGCCTTCGGCAGAAATGCGTCCACGTTTTCCGATGCGGCGGCTTTTCTGGATATTGTTTCTCCCGGTTCCCTGCTGATTCTGGCAGGCGGCGCCGGTCTCTGGCTGGCGCTGGCCTTGCTGCTTTCCATGCTTTTTCCCTGGAATGCGGCGAAAGAACCCGCTTGAGCCGACTTGGGCATTTTAACTTTGAAATGCTCTAACGCCGCACATGGTGCGGCGCGCCACAACGCGGCGAGGATTCAGCCGAAAAACATTGTTTTCGGCGGGATGAAACTTTGAAACTGCGCAGCCTTTCAAAGGTAATCTGTCCTGAGGGCTGAATCGCCAACGCGCCAAACGCATCTTCGGCGCAACAAGGTTGTAGAAATATGGATGACAAGAAACGGAATTTTTTGAAAAAAGGCGCGCTTGCCGCCGTGGGGCTGGGAGTTTTCGCCGCCGCCTCGCTGGATACGGCGCGGCGCATGGTGCGGGGCCTGCGCGAGGGCACAGCAGGCGTGCCTGTTGCCAACGCGGAAAACAAGAATTCCCTGGTTCCCGAATATTGGATGAATCCGGAAGGCCATGCCGTGCCGGTCAAGGGGCAGCGCGTGGCTTTCAACCAGTGCTGGGGCTGCACCACCTTCTGCGGCGTGCGCCTGCATATCGACGAGGCCACGGACCGTGTGGTGCGGGCTGCGGGCAATCCTTACAACCCCTTGTCCACCAGTCATCAGCTGCCCATGAGCACGCCCGTGAGCGAGGCTCTGGCCGCGCTCTCCGCGCGCGGCGACAGCGGCTACGCGCAGCGGGCCACGGTCTGCGGGCGCGGGGCGGCCATGCTGGAGGCCAACAGCAACCCTTTCCGGATCACCCGCTGCCTGAAGCGCGCGGGCAAGCGCGGCGAGGGCAAGTGGAAGAGCATTTCCTTTGAGCAGCTGGTGGCGGAAGTGGTAGACGGCGGCGACCTCTTCGACGAAGGGCATGTGGACGGCCTGCGGGCCATCCGCGAAGCCAAGGGACCGGCCAATCCGGAAATGCCCGAATTCGGCCCGCAGTCCAACCGCCTTTTGCTGACCTACACCACGGAGGACGGCCGGGAGCAGATTTTTCTGCGCCGCTTCGGCCAGGCCTCCTACGGCACCAAGAATTTCGGCAAGCACGGCGCGTATTGCGGCCTGTCCTTCCGGCTGGGCGCGGGACTTTTTCTGAATGACCTTCAGGCCATGCCCCACACCAAACCCGATTTCGAGCACTGTGAATTCGTGCTGTTCTGGGGCACGGCACCTTCCCAGGCGGGCAATCCTTTCAACCGCTCGGCGCGGATGCTGGCGGACGCCCGCTCCGGGGGAAAAATGCGCTATGCGGTCATTGACCCCGTCCTGCGCCTGCCCGTGACCAGCGCCGCGCGGGATCGGGCGCAATGGGTTCCGATCCGGCCGGGCATGGATTCAGCCCTGGCCCTGGGCATGATCCGTTATATCCTCGACAACAACCGCCATGACGCGGCCTTTTTGTGCCACCCCACACTGGCGGCCGCGCGCAAAGCCGGAGAGGCCGGATTTTCCAATGCCACGCATCTGGTGCGGCTTTCCGGCAAGCAGGCCGGGGCGCTGCTGCGGGCGGCCGATCTGGGCGCGGTGGGAGTCTTTGCCGGGGCCGACAAGAACGACGCCGTGGTCATGAGCCCGGACGGCCGCATGCTGCCCGCCGGGGCCTGTGAGCAGGCGGCCTTGTTTTACCGGGGTTCGCTGCCTCTGGACGGTGAACAGGTGGAAGTGGCCAGCGCGTTGCAACTGCTCAAGGAAGAGGCGGACAGCCGCAGCCTGGAAGAATATTCCCGCCTGTGCGGCGTGCCGGTGCAGACCATCACCGATCTGGCGACACGGCTGACAGCTCACGGCAAACGCGCGGCCGTGGATGTGCACGGCGGCATGATGAGCACTTCCGGCGTCAACGCCGCCTTTGCCGTGCTGACGCTGAATACCCTGATCGGCAATATCAACGTCAAAGGCGGCCTTTCCGTGGGCGGCGGGGGCTACCACAAGGCAGCCCTCAAAGGGCCGCGCTATGATTTGCTGGCCTTTGAAGGGCAGAGCGCGCCCAAGGGCTTTCCGGCTATCCGTTGCCGGGCACCGTACCAGAAGTCCACGGAGTTCAAAAAGAAGGTCGCGGCCGGTGAAAATCCGTATCCTTCGGAATATCCCTGGTTCCCCCTCACGCCGCCCAACATGCCCGCCGAACATCTGCTGGCGCATGCCAACGGCAATCCCTTCAAATACAAATGCTGGATCAACTGGAAGGGCAATGCGCTCTACGGCCACGGCGGGCTCAAACAGGCGATGGGCAAATGTCTGGAAGACTCCCGCGATCTGCCGCTGATTATCGGCATCGATACCTTTCATAATGAAACCAACGCCTATGCGGATTATCTGGTGCCCGATCCCTGCATGTACGAGCTCTGGGGCGGTTTTTCCGGAGCCTGGGCCGGTACGCTGACCCCGGTCTCCACGGCCCGCTGGCCCGCCGTGACGCCACGCCAGGCCCGGAGCGCCTCCGGCGAGCCGGTCTGTATGGAGCTGTTCATCATTGAGGCGGCCAAGCGCATGGGCCTGCCCGGTTTCGGGGACAAGGCCATCCGGGGCGCGGACGGCACGCTGCATCCGTTGCACACGCCGCAGGATTTTTATCTGCGGCATGCGGCGAATATCGCCTGGTTCAAAAACGACGTGCTGCCGTCCCCTGGGGCGGAGGATATCGCGCTTTCCGGGGTGCGGCCCATCCTGGGCGACATCCGGCGCATTCTGCCGCCCGAAGAGCAGGGGCCCGTCACCTTTCTCTACACCCGCGGCGGCAGGTTCGCGCCCTATGACGCGGCCTATCGGGGCGAGGAACTGGGCGTCAAATGGGAAAATGCCCTGGCCGTCTACAACGAGGACGCGGGTACGGCCGTCAATTCCCGGACAGGCAGGCCGTATCGGGGCACGCCCTGCTGCCTGCCGCCCCTGCTGTATGACGGCCGGAAGCTGCGCGAGGTCTGGACCTCGGCGGAATATCCCCTGGAACTGATTTCCTTTAAATCCAGCCTGATCAATTCCTACGGTGTTGTGTCGCCCCGGCTTATGAGCATCAAGGGCGTCAACCTGGTGGTTTTGCATCCTGCCGATGCGCAAAAGGCGGGCGTCCGGCACGGCGACAGGGTGCGCTTGGTCACGCCGGGCGGCAGCGCGGCGGCCTATGCCAGTGTGGGGGAAATGGTCATGCCCGGCGTGGTGGCGGTGGAGCACGGTTTCGGGCATACGGGCTTGGGCGCCTCTGATGTGGAGATCGACGGCGTGCGCACCCCGGCCCGGAAAAGCGTGGCGGCGGGCATCAACCTCAATGACCTGGTGCCCCCCGATCCCACCCGCAAGGGCCTGTCCGCTCTGGCGGAACATATGGGCGGCCCGGCGGCCCGACAGGGGATACCGGTGCGTATCGAGACGGTTTGAGGGGGGTGCTGATCAGCTTCAGCGGCTTGCCCGGCGTGGGTAAAAGCAGCGTGGCGCGACTTCTTGCCCAGCGGATCAAAGCCGTCTGGCTGCGCATTGATTCACTGGAGCAGGCTTTGGTCCGCTCCGGCGTTGTTGACCGGGATGGCCTGGGGCCAGCGGGCTATTATGTGGGCTATGCCCTGGCGTTGGATAATCTGCGGCTGGGCCTTACCGTACTGGCGGATTGCGTCAACCCGCTTGCCCTGACTCGCAATGCCTGGCGGGACGTAGCGTTTGAAGCGGGCGCGGAGCTGCTGGAAGTGGAATTTGTCTGCTCTGATGCGCGGGCGCATCAGGCACGGGTGGAAGCGCGGTTGTGCGAAGTTCCCGGTCTGCTTCTCCCCAACTGGCGGGCGGTACGGGAACGGGAATATGAGGTCTGGGAGCGCGCGCCCCTGGTGTTGGATACCGCCGTACTGTCGCCGTGCGAGGCTGTGGAGGCCGTTTGCCGCGCCGTGCGGGCTGTAGCGGCGTCTTCGCGGGCGCGTTGAGACGGAGACGCGCGCCCCTCCCGGAGTTCTTTCAGGCTTTGTTTTCTTCCAGCGGCATGGCTTCCCAGGCTTCGAAGTCATAGAGGCTTGTGCCGGGATTTTTGGCGCAGGCCGAAGTGTGATCGTAGGTTTCCACCACCGGCCATTGGGTAACCCGGCCCAGGGCTTCCTGAAAGGAAGCGGCCTCAATGATCTGATGGCGGCTGATCGTAAGGTTTTCGTTGGGCCCCGCGATATAATGCACACGGTACTGCGGCATGACTGCTTCCTTTACGGCGGCGGGACGTGCCCGGACGCCGGGTGGTTGAACGAGCATTTCAAGTGTGACATGCTCTGGTTGCGCCGGGCGGCAAGCCGCATCGGCCTTTGAGAGAGAAGGTGAAGAGCGGGAGCGCGCTGTGGGCGCGCTCCCGCTCTTTTGTCAGTTCTGATGCAAGGCCTGGTCTAGCTGTGAGCGCTCGGGAAGAGATAGCTCACGAACCAGAGCACCACGAGCAGGGTGACGCCCAGCCCCCAGCTCCAGTGGATGAGCTTCAGTTCCGTCTCATCCAGGGGTTCATATTCCATTTTCTGGACTTCTTCGTGGAACTTCACGTCCTTCTTGTCTTCAGACATATCCGACTCCTTGTGAGGATGAAACCTCTTGGGTGAAACGCGTTAACCGGCCATCACAGGCGGCGTCATGCCGTGGAAGAACGCCCACGAGATGAACAGACCGATCCAGATAATAAAGCCGAACAGGCAGATGATGTACACGACGGCCAGTTTGCCGATGCCTTCCTCCATCAGCTTGCGGAAGTTGGAAACCATGCCGATGGTGAAGAAGGTCAGAGTGAAGAAGATGGTGCGCAGAGGTCCGAGCGTGCTGATGACGCTCTTGCCCATGTCGGCCAGCTCCTTGGACTGCAGGCAGATCAGCAGCATAATCACGAAGGTGCCCACATAGCCCAGCACGAAGCGCGGGAAGCGGGCCCACACGTCGCCGAAGGTCATGGTGCGTTCGCCTCTGGTCTTGTCGAACTTGGCTGCCCAGACCCAGGCCAGCACAAAGGCCCACACGCCGATGAAGATGTCGATGAAGATTTTAACCGTGGTCGTGACCATGGTGATCCAGCCGGATTCCCAGATGATGCCGGCTTCCATGGCCTTGGCGCGGATCAGGGCGTCGGTGATGGCGCCGCTGGCGATGGCGCCGCCGTCGGACTTGACCGCCAGGCCCATCCAGCCGCCGGCCACCATGGGCTCGTTGTGCAGGAAGAAGGCGGCCACGAAGGGCAGCACCAGCATTTCAATGCAGGTGAAGACCACGATCAGCGAGGAAACCATGATCGGCACCACGGGCCGGGCGCGGATGGCGCTGCCCGTGGCGATGGCGGCGGACACGCCGCAGATGGAGATGCCGGAAGCCATGGGCACGGCCCATTCACGGCTGAATTTGAAGTATTTGCGGGCGATGTAGTACACAGTGGCCCAGTAGATCAGATAGGCTTCCACAATGGCGCAGAGACCGCGGAAGATGATGTGGCCGGCATAACCGGAAGCGCCGGCGGCCTTCACGCCCAGTTCAGCGCCGAGCACCACGATGGCGATTTTGACGAACAGTTCGGGACGGCAGGCGTCACGCAGCATGTCGGCCAGAGCGGGGGCGACGTTGCTGATCAGGATGCCCGCGATCAGGGCAACGATGAAGCCCGCTTCCGTGGTCAGGCCGATGGACCAGGAAATGCCGAATTTGGCCTGCTGGTTGGGCGTGGCCGCGATGTGGGCGTTGGCGCCCAGCATGAAGAAAAATTCAGCGATAAAAAAGACGATGGTAAAGGCCACCACAAAGCGGCCCACATTGCCGCCCAGGCTTTTGATGCCCACGGCGAGCACAGCGGTCATGGCCGCCCAGGTCAGCAACAGCGAGCCGATGCCGGAGATGCCGGCATAGCCCTTGTTGGTCACCGAGAAGGCATCGCTCATGCTCGTCCACATGTTGGTCTTGAGCACCCAGCCCAACACGTCGACGCCCCACAGGTTCAGGGCGGCCAGGATGAAGACGAAGCAGCCGATAAAGAGGGCTACGCTGTCTTCGGTTAATTTGTTGTTGTTTGCCATAAACCATCCCTCCTAGAAGTGCAGATACGGGATTTGCCTCCACCATAGGCGGAAGTCCCTTATGCTGATGTCCGGCGGGACGTCGACAACTCGGCGCGCGTCGGGCAGAAAAGCCGTTATCTGGCTGTGCCCCCATATGCGGTCTGAGGCAGTGAATTTTCCGTTGCCGCAGGCAGACGCCTGCGGGCGACACGGACAGTGCGTGCCTATCAGAGCCCTCTTTCGCTGTCAATACTATAGCTATAAATTCAAGCTGATAAAAGCGGTATTTCGCTATCCGTGGACTTTTTTATTCGTCAGTACTGTGAATTCCGCGTGTGCTCCCTGTAATTTCTTCCGAAAGAGCATTTGTGCATATTTTCCCAAATATATTGCAGGACGTATATCCCCATTCAATGGATGGTTACGTTCATTTTGCAGGCCCGTCCGCTTTTTTTAAGTAATTCAGCTTGCGGGAGAGGGCGACTTTGCCGCTCTGTTCGCAGCGGCGTGAATTCGGGTATTTTTCCGTAAAAACAGGGCGTCGTTCCGTGTTGCGCGCAAACGGAGGGACGCCTTGGGCCGAATGCTGCGGGAAAACGGTTCAGAGTTCGGCCAGCACCGGGGCCGAAAGATGGCGGGGCTCCGGGCGGCGGACGGCTTCAATGCCCCAGTGGCGAAGCAGTCCCAGGGCCTGGTTCACAGCCTCGGGCAGGATGCGTTCCACTTCCGGCGAGCAGTGCGCGCCCAGGGTCATGGCCGCCGGCTGCACGCCCAGCAGGGCACAGCGTCGCGGCTGGGTGCCGCGCAGGGCCGCCAGACCCAGCACTTCGGAAAAGCTGTTCTGATGCGGGCCGACTTTCTGCGCTGTGACATAGGCGGGTACTTCCTCCCGCAGGGTCAGCTCGCCCGGTTCAAGGCCGAAATCCACGGCATCCAGCACCAACAGGCTGTCCGCCTCCTCCACGAAGGTGAGCAGGGTCTGGCCCTGCGTGCCGCCGTCCACCACGCTGACGCCCGGCGGGAAATCCCAGTGGGCGTACAGATGCTGCGCCAGGCGCACGCCGAAGCCCTCGTCGCCGTAAAGGAGATTGCCGAGCCCCAGGATGATTGTTTTTTCCATATTCTTTCCTTATCGCAATTCCGGCCGGTTCCGGCAAGGAATGCGCGGGAACCGGCCGGGCGTTTGAACGCTGTGAGGTTACGCGGATCAGCTCCGGCGGCGCTCACGGAAGCCGCTGATCATAGTGGAAACCAGGGTGGTCTTGCCCATGATTTCCTCACGAATCACCATATAGATGTGCACGGTGACGAAGGTCACCAGCAGCAACATGCCCAGCCGGTGCAGGCTGCGCAGCTCCTGATCATTGCCGCCCACCCAGTACATCAGGTCCAGCATGAAGAGGAAGGGCCTGAAGATGGGTGACTGGGGGGCGCTCTGGGCATACAGGCCCAGACCGCTGAGCATGATGATCAGCATGAAGACCATGCCCACGGCCATGCCCGCCTGGGCCAGGGGATTGTGTCCCACATAGACCCGGGGCTCCTTGTCCAGGAAGAGATACCAGCGGATGTCGCTCCACAGGCCGCCCCACCAGGATTTACGCCAGAACGGCAGGATGACCAGTTCCCGCGAGTACCTGTTGCCGATCAGAGCGTAGAGGTAGCGCAGCACCGTACTGATTATCAGGATGAAGCCGGCGATGAAGTGGGCCATGCGGGTATAGCCCATGTAAAAGGTATCGTAAGGCTGTCCGGTGACGGAAAGCCAGGGTTTGCCGATAATGTAGCCCGTGACGATCAGCACGCTGACGCACGCGACCATGGTCCAGTGCCAGATCCTGATGGGCAACTGGTAGACATAGGCTGACTTGCCCACAGGCTCCAGCACGTTATCACTGTTGTTCATGACATTTCTCCACAAGGCGGGGGTTCCGTATGCCGGATTCACCCCGCGCCCGTACGTTGTTGCCGCGCCAGCGCGGCAACAACGGTTCAGAAGCTCCGGTCCACGCGCACGGTCAGCAGGTCCTTGCCGTCGGGCCCGATGATATGGGTGGCGCAGGCCAGACAGGGGTCGAAGCTGTGCAGGGTGCGCAGAATTTCCAGCGGCTGATCGGGAATATCCATGTGGGTTCCCATCAGCGCGGCCTCGTATGCGCCCAGCTGGCCCTTGGGGCCGCGCGGGGCGGCATTCCAGGTCGTGGGCACAATGCACTGGTAGCGTTCGATCTTCCTGTTCTTGATCACGATCCAGTGGCCCAGAGCGCCGCGTGGGGCTTCGGTAAAGCCCACGCCGCGCACCTCGCCTTCCGGCCAGGTATCGGGGCTCCAGTTTTTGGTATTGGCCGTGGAGGTGTTGCCGTTTTTCAGGTTGGTCACCAGCCGGTCATAGAAGTAGCGCAGTTTTTCGGCGGACCAGGCCAGCTCCAGGGAGCGGGCGGCGATGCGGCCCAGCGTGGACTGGAGCACCGAGACCGGCGCGCCCAGACGGCCGCAGAAGTCGTCCACCATGCCTTTGATGGCGTCGTCTTTTTTTGCGTAGCCCACCAGGGTGCGGGCCAGGGGCCCCACTTCCATCTGGTTGCCGCGCCAGAGCGGGGTTTTCAGCCAGGAATAGCGGGCCTGTTCGTCCACCTGCTTGAGGTCCGTGGGCGTGCCCTTGATGTTCGGGCCGGGCTGATAGTTGGGGTCGGTGACGCCGTCAAAGGGATGCAGGCCCACCTTGCCCAGGGGGTAGTCGTACCAGGAGTGATTGACGCTCTCCTGAATTTCGTCAGGGTCCGTGAGGTTGACGGGCAGGACTTCCTCAAAGTTGCCGTTGATGATCGCGCCGCGCGGCATCAGCAGGCTCTTGTCCGAGAAATCGTTGGCGATGTCCGGAATGCCGCCGTAGGCCAGCACCGAAAGTTTGGACAGACCGCTGCCGATGCCGAGCCAGTCCTTGTAGAAAGTGGCCAGGGCCAGGGTATCGGGGATCACCACCTGCTGGGCGAAGACCCGGCAGCGCTCGATGACCTGAAGAATGTATTCCAGGCGCTCCTGGTTGATGACGTCGGCCGCGCCGTAGGCGTTGATGTTGAGGGAACAGGGCACGCCGCCCACCAGCCAGTTGGGGTGGGGATTTTTGCCGCCGAAAATGGTGTGGATGTGAATGACGTCTTTCTGGAAGTCCAGGGCTTCCAGATAGTGGGCCACCACCATCAGATTGGCTTCGGGCGACAGCTTGTAGGCCGGATGACCCCAGTAGCCGTTGGTGAAGATGCCGAGATTGCCGGATTCGATGACTTTGAGCAGCCGGTCCTTGACCGATTTGAAATAGCCCGGCGAGGAATTGGGCCAGGGCGAGAGCTTCTGGGCCAGGGCCGAGGTCTCGTATGGATCGCCCTTGGAGGCCGAGACCACATCCACCCAGTCCAGGCCCGCCAGATGGTACATGTGCACCAGATGGTCATGGTACATCAGGCAGAGCTGCATCATATTGCGGATGATATTGGCGTTGTCCGGGACGTCGATGCCCAGGGCGTTTTCCACGGCATGCACCGAGGCCAGGGCGTGGGTGCCGGTGCAGACGCCGCAGATGCGCTCCACAAAAGCCCAGGCGTCGCGGGGGTCTCGGCCCTTGAGGATGATCTCGATGCCGCGGAAGATGGTGCCGCAGGACACGGCGTTGGTGATGACGTTCTGTTCGTCCAGATTCACCTCGCAGCGCAGATGGCCCTCAATGCGGGTGACCGGGTCCACCACGACGCGGCGGCCCGCGTCAATGACTGTGTATCCTTGCGTGGTATATTCGTAGGCCATGGATATCGTTCCTTAGCTGTTGGAGTCGTTGGTATTGGTGGTTGAAGCGCTGGTGTCGGCCTTTTTTTCGGGGCAGCGGGCATGCCGGATCATGCTGGCAACGCCGTGCACGGCCACACCGGCGGCCACACCGGCCACGGCGGCCACACCCACAGTCTCGGCCGTGGCGTTGGTGCCGAAGTGCGGGATGGTGGTGATGCGGTCGTAGAAGGAGCCCTGATCCCAGAAGTTCTGTTCCGAACAGCCGATGCAGCCGTGCCCGGACTGGATGGGGAAGGACACGCCGTTGTTCCAGCGTGTGGCCGGGCAGGGCGGAGTAGCGGATGCCGAGGTCGTCCGGCCCGTCCACCGTCGCACCGGCGACATAGAGCAAGCCGTTCTGCCAGAATGGCATCGTTTCGTCGCTCAGGTCGCACATGCGGTCGTTCACGGCGGTGAAGTACAACGTCGGCGCGGCGGAGGCGCGCGGCGGCAGCAGCGTGCAGAGCATCAGCACGCTGAGCAGCAGGCTCAGCAGCCGTTTTCTTCGCGTCATCTACCGCACCTCCCATGACTCAATAATCTTCTATATTATAGTATAACAAATCCGCGCGGCCTTTGCAATCCCTTATCCCGCCCACTGTACGACCTGTGCGCCGGTAAAGTAGTGCTCTAAGATCTCCTCGCAGGTATGGCCCTCCTTTGCCATCGCGTTCGCGCCGTACTGGCTCATGCCGACGCCGTGACCGGAGCCGCTTGAGGTAAATGTGATCTTGCCTGCGGAAATCTTGATGGTAAAGTTGGTGGATGGGAGCTCCAGGGCTTCACGGACGGTGCGACCTTCGATGAGGCCGTTTCCGATCTGCATTTTTTCTACGTGACCGCCGGTGCTGCGGCTGATAATTTTGATATTGGAGCTTTTGATGTCGCCGAAGGCGATCTTAGGGCAGTAGGCCCTTATTTTTTTTGCAAAGTTTTCGACGGTGAATGTATGCTGCTCATTCTGGTGGGTGGCCTCGTCTTCATAGGGGCTGTCGACGCTGACCAGGTAAGGAACGGATGCCGCAAAGACATCCTGGCAGTTTTCGGTTTTCCCTCCGCTGGATGAGTGAAAGAGAGCCTGCTGTACCAGTTCGCCCTGGTAATAAAGCAGCTGACCGCGGGTGGTGTCGGCTGCTTTGCAGATTTTTTTCCAGCCGTCTTTTCCTTCCATCCAGGAGGTGCCCTTGATGGATTTTAAATCAGAAGGATTCTGGTAGACCTGGCAGTGGGTGGAGTCGCAGACAGGAGCCTTGGGGTGTGATTTGGGATTGCCTCCGGTTTGGGATTTCTGGATTTTTCCCAGGGAATAAGTCCTGGCGGCCACTGACTGAGCTTTGAGAGCTTCCAGGGGAAAGGACGAAGGCATTTCGCTGGAGACGACGCCCTTGACGTAGTCCTCGAAGTCCACGGTTTCGGTTTTGTGGGATGCTGTGCGCCAGACGGTGACTTTTTTCGGGATCTCGGCCAGTGCAAAGGGTGCAGTCTGACTGCTTTTCCCGAAATGACCGGGATCTGCAGAAGGCGTGATCTTTGTGATAAGCCAGGGTACGGGAACCAGCAGGATGGTAAGGATGACGAAAATCAAAAGCACTGTCTTTACGAAAGGCTGACGGAGGAGACTTTGCAGGAAAAGCAGGATCTCCCGTAGCAGGGTGTTTGTTTTTCGCAGGGTCCTGCGAGTATTTTTTCGATAGGTTCTTCTATGGCGTTTTCTTCGGTACATGGATAGCCTCCTGAATGTGTTTTGTACAAGTTTATGATGAGAATTTCGTGTTTATGCCCGGGATTTGCGAGCGAGAGCGATCGGGATATGGTATAATGGATGCATCTGTGGGTGCGACGGAGATCAGCCGCATCCGGTTGCGGAAGGAGACGGAAGATTTATGGAAAAGACATTGTTTATCAACGCCTGTGTGCGTCCGGAATCCCGGACGAGGATGCTGGCGCAGCATGCCCTGGATCGCATGGGCGGAGAGATAACAGAAGTGGATCTGGGAAAAGAGAATATCGAGCCTTTGAGGCTGGAGCGGCTGGAGCTGCGGAACGCTTTGCAGGAAAAAAGAGATTTTTCCCATGAGATGTTTCGTTATGCAAAGGCTTTTGCCGAGGCGGATGAGATCCTTATCGCGGCACCGTTCTGGGATCTGGCGTTCCCGGCGATTTTGCGGAATTACATAGAGAATATCTGCGTGCAGGGACTGACGTTCTACTATACGGAAGAAGGCTTTCCGACCAGTCTTTGCAGGGCAAAGAAGCTTGTCTACATCATGACGGCCGGCGGTCCGACAGAAGGCATGGATTTCGGGTTTCCGTATGTGGATACCCTTTGCAGAGTGTTCTTCGGCATCAAGGAAACTGCCTGTTTCAAGGCGGAGATGCTGGACGTGATCGGCGTAGATGCGGAGGGGGCTTTGCGAAAGGCGGCAGAAGAAATCGACCACAGTGATTTTTTCTAAAGAAAAAACAAGGAGTTTTAACAGCATGAGAGAATTAGACGTACAATGTATTGCGGATAAGATCGCCCAGCTTTGTGTAGAGGCGAATCATTATCTGGGAGAAGATATCAAGGCCTGCATCCGGCAGAAGGCGGAGGAAGAGACATGGCCTGTTGCAAAGGATGTGCTGGCCAGCATCGAGGAGAACATCGCTATCGCAGAAGAAGGCGTATTCCCGCTCTGTCAGGATACGGGTATGGCGTGCGTATTCCTGGAGATCGGGCAGGATGTGCATCTGACCGGCGGGCTGTTGGAAGACGCGGTAAATGAAGGTGTGAGGAGAGGCTACGGAGAAGGCTATCTACGGAAATCCATCGTGGAAGATCCACTTCGCAGAGTTAATACCAGGGACAACACTCCGGCGTATCTCCATACGGAAATCGTAGCGGGAGACAAGGTGAAGATCACGGTGGCACCGAAGGGTTTTGGATCGGAAAACATGAGTCGTATCAAGATGCTCCCGCCGTCGGCAGGGGAAGACGGGGTCAAGGATTTCGTCGTAGATACCTGTCTGCAGGCAGGAGCTAATCCATGTCCGCCTATCGTGATCGGCGTAGGGATCGGAGGAACCTTCGACAAAGCGGCGCTGCTGGCCAAAAAGGCTTTGCTTTCTCCGGCACAGGAACCGAATAGCGATCCGTATTACGCTCAGATGGAAGCGGAACTTCTGGAACGGATCAACCAGCTGGGGATCGGCCCTCAGGGTTTTGGTGGAAAGACCACGGCGCTGGCAGTGAGCATCCGAACGGCACCGACCCATATTGCGGGGCTGCCGGTAGCGGTCAACGTCAACTGTCACGTCAGCAGACATAAGGAGGCGGTGCTTTAATGGAACACAGATTACAGGAACCTTTTACAAAAGAACAGGTGAAACATTTTAAAGCCGGGGACAGAGTCCTGGTGACGGGAACGATCTATACAGCGCGGGACGCCGCGCACAAACGGATCGTGGAGCTTTTGCAGAAGGGCGAAGAGCCTCCGTTTGACATAGAGAATTCCATCGTTTACTACGTAGGTCCAACGCCGGCGAAACCGGGACATCCCATCGGTTCTGCAGGGCCGACCACCAGCTACCGGATGGATGCATATGCGCCGAGACTGCTGGATCTGGGACAGCTTGCCATGATCGGCAAGGGACAGAGATCCGACGAGGTGAAGGAGGCCGTTGTGCGCAACGGAGCAGTGTATCTGGCTGCGATCGGAGGGGCGGCGGCACTCATGGCCAGACAGATCAAATCGGCAGAAGTTATCGCTTTTGACGACCTGGGAGCAGAGGCTGTCCGCAGGCTGTACGTAGAAGATCTGCCGCTGACGGTGGTGCTGGACTGCGAAGGTGGCGATCTGTACAGGCAGGGACGTGAAGAGTATTTGAAATCTGTACTGAAATAGTGTATAATTTTTTTATTAACGTTTTCGGATAAATACATGAAAGGAAATCAAAAAAATGGGCATCGGAACAAAATGTGTGCAGGATGGATATCGGCCGGGCAATGGAGAGCCGCGGCAGATCCCGATCATCCAGAGCACGACTTTTAAATACGATACAAGTCAGGATATGGGAAAGCTCTTTGACCTGGAGGCGGAGGGCTATTTCTATACGAGACTGCAGAATCCAACGAATGACTATGTTGCTGCAAAGATCGCTTCGCTGGAAGGCGGTACGGCGGCTATGCTGACTTCATCCGGTCAGGCTGCCAACTTCTATGCGGTATTCAATATCGCATCCTGTGGCGATCACGTGGTGGCATCCTCGACTATCTACGGCGGGACCTATAATCTGTTTGCCGTAACTATGAAGAAGATGGGGGTGGAATTCACATTCGTTTCTCCACATGCAACGGAAGAGGAACTGGATGCGGCATTCCAGCCGAATACCAAGGCTGTATTTGGGGAAACCATCGCCAATCCGGCACTGTCGGTCCTGGATATCGAGAAATTTGCAGATGCGGCTCACAGACATGGCGTACCGCTTATTGTGGACAATACCTTTGCCACGCCGGTACATTGCCGTCCTATTGAGTTTGGTGCAGATATCGTAACTCATTCCACAACGAAATACATGGATGGTCATGGAGCAGGAGTAGGTGGATGCATCGTGGATTCCGGCAAATTTGACTGGACTAAATATCCGGATAAGTTCCCGGGGCTGTGTGAGCCTGATGACAGTTATCACGGCATCACATATGCGGAAAAATTCGGACTGGCAGGCGCGTATATCACGAAGGCTACAGCGCAGCTGATGCGTGACTTCGGATCCATTCAGTCACCGCAGAACGCGTTCCTTTTGAACCTGGGACTTGAGAGTCTGCATGTACGGATCAAGCGCCATGCGGAAAATGGTCTTGCTGTTGCAAAATTCCTGCAGGGTCACGATAAGGTGGCGTGGGTCAAGTACTGCGGACTGGAAGGCGACGATGATTACGAACTGGCACAGAAATATCTGCCTGATGGATCCTGCGGCGTCGTAAGCTTTGGTGTAAAAGGCGGCAGAGCGGCAGCGGAAGACTTCATGCAGAAATTAAAGGTGGCTGCCATCGAGACTCATGTGGCGGATGCGAGAACCTGCTGTCTTCATCCGGCAAGTGCGACTCACAGACAGATGAATGATGAAGAACTGGCTGCGGCCGGTGTGAGCCCTGATCTGGTAAGATACTCCTGCGGACTGGAGGACGCGGAAGATCTCATCGCAGATCTGAAACAGGCTTTAGAATAAGAACGAGTGAAGGAGAGCATAACGAATGCCATTAATAATACCGAATCAATTACCGGCAGCGGAAACGCTGCAGAGCGAAAATATATTTACCATGGAGAGAGGGCGGGCCAGTACACAGGAGATCCGTCCGCTTAAAATCGTCATCGTCAATCTGATGCCGACGAAGATCGCAACAGAGACACAGCTTGCAAGGGTGCTTTCCAATACACCGCTGCAGGTGGAAATGACGCTGGTGACCATGGGATCTCATGAATCGACTCATATCTCCCAGGAGCATATGAATTCATTCTACAAGACGATCGATGAGATCAAAGATCAGTATTTTGACGGCATGATGCTCACCGGTGCTCCCGTGGAAAAACTCCCGTACGAACAGGTGGATTACTGGAAGGAACTGAGCGAGATATTTGAATTTGCCAAGACCAATGTGTACAGCAGCATGTTTATCTGCTGGGGCGCACAGGCAGCACTGTATTATCATTACGGTATTGACAAACATATCATGGATCATAAGGTGTTTGGCGTGTTTGAACACAAGGTGCTCCGGCCTCATAACCCGCTGGTTCGCGGATTCGATGAATATTTTTATGCTCCGCATTCCAGACACACAGAAGTGCTCAGAGAAGATATTCAAAATGAGCCGGCGCTGCGGATCCTGGCTGATTCGCAGGAAGTGGGGCCACATATCATTTCCACGGAAAACGGACGACAGATTTTTGTAATGGGTCACCAGGAGTACGATAAAGGTACGCTGGCAGGTGAATACAGGCGGGACGTTGATAAAGGACTTGAGATCGATGTTCCGAAGAACTATTTTGAGAATGACGATCCGGAAGGAGAGATCCTGTTCCGGTGGCGCGCTCATGCCAGTCTGCTGTTTTCCAACTGGTTAAACTACTATGTATACCAGGGTACTCCATATGACCTCAACGAATTGGAGAAGAACCAATAAGGAGGAACTGATTTTGGTAGATAAAAACCTGCTGAGACATTTGGCCAAGAAATATCCTGATGTAAAATCTGCAACAGAGGAAATCGTAAACCGCAACGCGATCCTGTCTCTGCCGAAGGGAACGGAATATTTTTTCAGTGACCTGCACGGAGAGCACGAGGCGTTTATCCATATGCTCAAGAGTGCTTCCGGTGTGATCCGCTCTCATATCGAAGAGATCTTCGGACCGGATCTGACCCGGGAGGAGCGAGAAGAACTGGCTGCACTGGTGTATAATGCAGATGCGGAAATCAAGCGACAGAAGAAAAATCCGGAGCTGGATTTTGATAAGTGGTGTAAGGAATCCATCATGAGTCTGGTACTGATCTGCAAGGCGGTATCCACCAAGTACACCAGATCCAAGGTAAGAAGAAGACTTCCTAAGGAATATGCCTATATCATCGACGAGCTGCTCCATGCAGACGACGAGGAAAACAAGAGCAATTACTACGGCAAGATCATCAGCACCATCGTAGAGTGCGGGATCGCAGAGGAATTCATCGAGGAAATGACGAAGGTCATCAGCTCACTGGCAGTAGATCGTCTGCACATTATCGGGGATATTTGGGACAGAGGATCTCATCCTGATCTAATCATGGACTTTCTCATGAATTATCACGATGTGGATTTCCAGTGGGGAAATCACGATATCGTATGGATGGGCGCAGCTACAGGCAACTGGGCCTGCATCACCAACGTGCTGCGAATGAATATCAGTTATAATAATTTCGATATGCTGGAAATCGGATACGGCATCAATCTTCGTCCGCTGGCGACCATGGCAGAAAACATCTACGGCGACGATCCGTGTGAGTTTTTCAAGCCGAAGCGGCTGGATGAAAACAAGTTCGACCCGGTGGATGATTCGCTGGCATCGAAGATGAACAAGGCCATTGCCATCTGTCAGTTCAAGGTGGAAGGGCAGCGTATCATGGCGCATCCGGAATACCATATGGAAAACCGGCTGCTGCTGGATAAGATCGATTTCGAAAAGGGGACCGTGCAGCTGCGCGACGGGGAATTCCCTCTGCGCGACACCAATTTCCCGACCATCGATCCGGAGCATCCTTACGAGCTGACGAAGGAAGAACGGGAGGTCCTCAATGCGTTAGAGGCTTCTTTCCTGCAAAGTGAAAAGCTTCAGAAGCACATTCGCTTCCTCTACAGTCACGGCGCGCTGTACACGGTCATCAACGGCAACCTGATGTATCATGGCTGTATTCCAATCGATGAAGACGGCAATTTTGAGGATTGCACAGTCAATGGTGTGACTACATCCGGCAAGGCTTATATGGATTATCTGGATGAACAGGTCCGCAAAGCCTATTTTGCTCCTGATCAGTCACAGGAGACGGGAAGATCGGGAGATCTTATGTGGTATCTGTGGCTCAGCAGCAAGTCACCGCTGTTTGGTAAAGATCAGATGACGACTTTCGAACGGTGTTTCGTGGCAGACAAGAAAACACATAAGGAACACACCGTTCCGTATTATAAATTGATCAACCGAAAGGATATCTGCGAGAAGATCCTGGCGGAATTCGGCCTGGATCCGAAGACTTCTCATATCCTGAACGGTCATGTACCGGTAAAGATCAAGGATGGAGAAAGCCCGGTAAAGGGAGAAGGCAAGCTGTTCATCATCGACGGCGGTATCTCTAAAGCGTATCAGAAGCAGACCGGTATCGCAGGATATACCTTTATCTTCAACTCTCGTTTCATGGCACTGGCGGAACACAAGCCGTACAGTCCGCTGCAGGAGGATGGAAGCCAGGTGTTCCACACTCCGGTGCTTCGTACTGTAAAGACGCTGGAAAAGCGTATGCTGGTGCGGGATACAGATCAGGGTGAAGAACTTCAGCAGGAAGTAGAAGAACTGAAAGAACTGGTCAAGGCTTATCGTAATGGTGATCTGAAGGAACAGTAGGTCGGGTAGATCGCCGGGCCGATGTGAGAGCCTGAGATTGTGATTGGTTTGGGTGTGAGAGCCTGAAATTGTGATTGGCTTGGGTGTGAGAGCCTGAAATTGTGATTGGCTTGGGTGTGAGAGCCTGAAATGAAATCGACCTGGATGCAAAATCCTGACGGAATAAAAACTGAAAAAAGAAAAACTGCATTGCAGCAGTCGGTCTGAAAAGACGGAAGCTGGATGCAGTTTTTTGTTGTATGGAATTGCCGGAAGCAAGGCCAACTTGCCTGGAATTACCGGAAGCAAGACCAACTTGCCTGGAATTGCCGGAGAAAAGGCAAGCGATTTCGTCAATCTAAAAATTTCTCGACACGATACCAGGGCAGACCCACGATGTTATCCCGGTCGCCTTCGATGTGATCCACGTATTTCCCGAATGTTTCCTGGATGGCATAGCCGCCGGCTTTGTCATATGGTTCCCTCGTATTGACGTAAGCCTGGAGCTCTTCATCGCTGTAGTCTGTGAAGTACACCGTGCTTGTGTCATAAAAACAGGTTTTGCTGCCTGTTTGAAGATCGATCACGCAAACACCTGTTATAACGTGATGTGGGTTTTTGCGAAGCATACTGAGAGTCTGGAAAGCTTCCTCTCTGCTCTTTGGTTTGCCGATGATCTTGTCATCAAAAACGACAATGGTATCAGCTGCGAGAATATGGGATGGTTCGCCTTTTTCTCTGCAAAGAAGAGGATGCTCCGGATTTGCCTGAGCAATGACTTTTCGCTGGTTTCCTGCGTGGAGCGCCTTTTTTAGTGCCAGATACATGACTGCGATCTGTGGTTCCATAGGAAACGGCAGCGTCTCGGATACGTCGGATGGCTGGATGATGGGATCCAGACCATGCTGTTTTATCATCTCGATCCGTCGCGGGGACGAAGAGGCTAAAATAATTGTTTTCATGGCATGATTATACCACAAATGGTCATACTAAGGCATAGAAGAATGGGATTTTGAGAAGAAATCTTCAGAGAGAAAATTTTGCGGGAGCACAGGAAATGAAACAGGATAAAAGAAACCATGCGGGAGCACCGGACGATCCTAAAATGAAAAAGGAAATAGCGAAGGCTTATGAGAATTACAGCAGCCAGTTCACGCCAAAGCCTCGCTATTTCATGAATGCAGCGAGAGCGTTTATGAGCGGCGGGAGCATCTGTGCAGCTTCTCTATGGCTGGAGGAATGTTTTATTGGATGGGGATTTTCGGATAAGACTGCTGCGGTCTGTGTGGTGATGATCCTGATCATGGCGGCGCAGCTTTTGACAGGGCTGGGACTTTTTGATTCTATTGCAAAGTTTGCCGGTGCGGGCGTCGTGGTGCCTATCACGGGTTTTGCCAATTCCATGGTGGCACCGGCCATCGAGTATAAAAAAGAGGGAATCGTCCTGGGCGTGGGAGCCAAACTGTTTTCTCTTGCCGGGCCGGTGCTGGTATGCGGCATTACTTCATCTATGGTGATCGGGATCGTGTACTGGATCATGGGGTTGTTTTAGAAAGAATACCTGAGGCGTGAGGCGAAAATAGGAAGTGCAGGATGCCGAAGAAAAAAGGAGACGGAGATATGAGGGCGAGAAAGCAAACGCTGAAATTCCGCAACAGGCCGTATATCATAAGTGCTTATGCCATAGGCGGAAAGAAAGAAGGGGAAGGTCCCCTTCACGACTGGTTTGATGAGTGTCTTTCTGACGATACGTATGGGGAAAACACCTGGGAAAAATCGGAGAGCAGGATGTTGAAGACTGCGATGACGGAATGCATGCGAAGAGGCGGCAAAACGACAGAAGAGATCGGTGCAGTGCTGAGTGGGGACCTGCTCAATCAGCTGATGTCATCGTCATTCATGGCGAGAGACCTGCAAATACCTTTTCTGGGCATGTACGGTGCATGTTCCACGATGACGGAATCTTTGATGCTGGGTGCTGTGCTTACGGATGGTGGTTACAGTGATAATGTCATGATCGGGGCATCAAGTCATTATTGTACAGCAGAGCGGCAGTTCCGCCTGCCGCTCGAACATGGAAACCAGAGGCCGCCGTCGGCACAGTGGACAGCGACGGCGGCCGGAGCGATGCTTCTAAGTCGTGGAATTGAGGGGAACAGCCGGGATGGCTCTGGAATTGAGAGGAACAGCCGGGATGGCTCTGGAGGAAAGGAAAGAGGCAGAACGAAAAACACTGGAACGGAACTGCGGATCGACGGTGCCGGAAATGTCTATGCGCAGCGTCAGATCCGCATCGAGTGTGGAACCATTGGGAAGGTGATCGATGCAGGTGTGAAAGATTCCAATCAGATGGGAAGCGCCATGGCTCCCGCGGCAGTGGATACGATCCTGACTCATCTGGAGGAAACAGGGAGAACACTGGATCACTATGACCTGGTATGTACAGGAGATCTGGGATTTATCGGCAAAAGTATCGTTCGGGATCTGCTTGAGGATGCAGGCGTGAGTCGAAAAATGATCGCGGATGTATATGACGACTGTGGTGCGATGATCTATGCACCGGAACAGGATATCCACAGCGGAGGCAGTGGCTGTGGCTGTTCTGCATCTGTCTTCGCCGGATATGTGTACCGGAATATGAAGGAAGGCAAAATAAGGCGGGCGTTGATCGTTTCCACAGGAGCTATGCTTTCGACGATCAGTCCATTCCAGGGGGAATCCATCCCGGGGATCGCGCATGCGATTTCGCTGGAGTCGGTTTCCGGAATAATGGATAGACAGAAAGGATGCAGGAAATGATGACATATTTATACGCTTTTTTGATCGGTGGCGGGATCTGTGTGATCGGTCAGATTCTGATGGAAAAAACGCAGCTTACCAGTGCGCATACAGCACCGAGAGTACTTGTGATACTGGTGACAGCAGGGGCGTTGATGCAGGCGTTTCACCTGTATGAACCTCTGGTGAACCTGGCGCAGACAGGTGCACGGGTGCCATTGCCCGGATTTGGATATTCTCTGGCAAAAGGTGCGATGGAAGGTGCGAAGGAAAATCTTCTGGAGGCCGTTACAGGCGGGATCAAGGCCGCTGCAGGCGGAATCACTGTAGCGATCGGATGGGGGTATTTGATCGCACTTGTTTTCAATCCCAAGTCGGTTCGATGAGGGGATTTGTACGCAGGGCTGCCCGGGAGATGCAGGGGCAGGGATGTCAGTCTGCCGGCGGTTACAACAAAGGCCCCGGGGTCGAAAGACCGCGGGGCCAGGGTTTGTGTATCTAGTTGTTATGCTATTCACCGCCGCCAGCATGGTCTGACGATGAAGATGTTGTAGGAGGCTTGGTCGCTGGTGCCTTTGTCGTAGCCTGTGTGATCTGTTCCGTCGTATTCTCCACTACGGAGCTTGCAGTCGTTTCGTCTGCTGAGTCACCGGTCTTGGTGAGAGATGTCTTGGAGTAAGTACCATCTACATAATATTCGCCATTTACGTTCTTAACGTTGCTAGGCTTTTCGCGGAAGGATGCTGTCGGCAGATCTGCACAAATTCGACTCATCATGTTGCCCCAGAAAGATGCCGAAGCACTACCACCGTCGTTGAGCTTGATATTGATATCGTTACCCATCCAGACTCCTGCAGTGTACTGCGGTGTGAATCCTACGAACCACAGGTCGTACTTGTCAGTTGTCGTACCAGTCTTACCGCCGGATGGCTGGTTGCTGATCCGTGCGTTCTTACCAAGACCTTCTGTAACAACACTGTGAAGGATGTCTGTCATGATCCATGCAACACCTTCATCGTATACGCGTTCTTCTTCAGCAGTCTTCTCGAAGAGTACTTCGTCGCTCGAATTGAGGACCTTCGTGTATGCGATCGGCGTCTTATAAACACCGCCGTTCGGGAAGATGGCGTATGCTGCTGTCATTTCCATCGGAGAGATACCGTTGGTCATACCGCCCAGCGCCAGAGCTGCTGCATTCAGGTCGTTTACATCGCCTTCTTCATCGACTGTTGTGACACCTTCTTTTTTCAGCATGGATGCGGAGTATTCTGCACCGATCTGCTGGAAGGTTTTAACGGAGCAGGTGTTTACCGACTGCTGTACTGCATGTCTTAATGTCATCTGACCTTTATAACCGGAGTACCAGTTCTTCGGCCAGGCTTTCCCGTTGTTCTTCACTGGTGCATCGTTGATGACGCTTCCAGCTGTGATATAGTCTCCCCAGTCACTTCCGTCACTGTTGTTAAGCTTCATCTTCTTATTATCCTGTGCATATTCATAACTCATCTGCAAAGCAGGACCGTAGCTTGCGATCGGCTTGATGGAGGATCCAGGCTGACGTGCGCTGGTCGCTCTGTTGTAAAGCTGTTTGCCCTTGGCACCACGGCCACCCATCATGGCTTTGATCTCACCTGTGGAGTTTTCCAGCACCACGGTAGCAGCCTGTGGCTGACGGACCTTCTGCTTGATGCTGTAGTTGTTGCTGGAAACTACCAGATTATCGCCGTTTGCAACAAAGAACTCAGGATAGTCCTTGAAGAACTTTGCAGAAATCACGGCATTGCCGCTGCTGTCTCTTGTCGTATATCCCTGCGGGATGGAAAGTGCACCACTTTCGATGAAGTAGAATACATTTCCTTCCTGCGTGTACATTCCCTTGAACTGGATGCTGACATCCGCCTGTCCGTTGACTTCGGTGTCGTAGATGTCCAGACGTTTCTTTGCATAAATCGTAAGGCTGCCGTCGGCGTTTTTCTTGTACTCGTCGCTTGACAGAGTGAATTCTCCCTTATCGTTTATGTAATAGGAGTACGGCCGCAGCATCAGTGTGCCGTTTTTGGTCAGGATGTTGTTGTTCTTATCTTTTCGGACGGAACGAATGCCGGAGTAGTTGCTGTCTTTGGCAAATTCGTCTTCTACGATATTCTGGATATCGGAGTCCATCGTGGTGTAGATCTTCAGTCCATTGGTGTAGATCATATCTCGCGCATCAGCACGGCTGATCCCGTATTCCGACACGATGTCATCGGTCAGCTGATCGATGGCGTAATCGGTAAAGTAGGAAGATTCATCTGCGCTGTCAGAAACGCCGACTTTGATATGGTTCTGCAGGTCGTCATTCAGTGCGTCGTCTCTGGCACTGTCGGAAATATAACCTTCTTCTGCCATGTTTTTCAGTACGGCGTCACGTCTGTCCTTGGAGATCTCTCCATTGTACAGATACGTAACGGAATCCGTGCTGGAAATCACCGGCAGTCCCGATGGATTGGATCCGTCGTAAATCGCCTGTACCAGCGCATACGAAGTTGGGGACTTCGGAAGCGCTGCCAGGGATGCGCATTCCAGCGTGTCAAGATCTTTGGCATCCTTGGAGAAATATGCCTGGGATGCAGCTTCGATCCCGTAGGAATTGAATCCCAGGGAAATCGTATTCAGGTAAGCTTCCATGATCTGCTTCTTGGAAAGGTTCTTCTCCAGGATGATGGTGTAATAAGCTTCTGTGATTTTTCTGCTCATGGAGCGCTGACTCTTGATGTCGGACAGATATACGTTTCTGGCTAACTGCTGGGTAACCGTACTGGTACCGCTGATCTGTCCGCCGCCAAAGATACTGTCTTTTACTGCGCCCACCAGTCTGATATAGTTGAAGCCGCTGTGTTTCCAGAACTTCTTGTCTTCGATGGAAACGATGGCATTGACCATGTCTTCAGGAATCTCATCATATTCCAGAATGGTTCGGTTTCCTTCGGAGAAATAGAGGTTTTCAATTTCGTTTCCTTCTGAATCGTACATCGTAGAGCGCTGCGACAGCATGCTGTAGATGTCGTCTGTGTTTACGTTGGAAGTAGATGTGGTAACCAGGATAACACCGACGTAAACGCCAACTCCCATAATGAGTGTCAGTATTGCGGTAAGCGCCAGTTTAACGATCTTTTTCCAGGTGCTCTGAGGTGGCATCGGTTTTCTTGGACCGCCGCCTCCATGCTTCCCGAAACCTGCTTTTCTTTCGATCGCTTCCAATTTATGCTGTGCATTCCTTACGTGCGGGTTGTTAGTGATCTTGTCGCGTCCATTGTGCGATGCACCTTGACGTGGATTAGCGCTGCGCCGTGCATTGCCGCTTCTCATGTTGGTTGCAGACGCACGGGATGACTGTGCATTGTAGCTGTTCTGATTTGCAGCAGGTCTTGCAGCTCCCGGATTTCTGGATGCTGTGCCGTTTCCCTGATTTCTATGTACAGTAGTCCTCTGTCCCTGCGGACGCTGACTTTGTGGTCTTTGACCTTGAACTCTCTGTCCCTGCGGCCGCTGCGGCTGCGATCTGCGAGGGGCTGGTGATGAAGAATTTCTGTTGCCGGCTGGATTCGAAGGCCGTCTTTGCTGAGGCGCGGAAGGCTGGTCGAACTTGGCGAAAAATTCATCTATGTCATCTTTGTTATTATTGAAGTTATTATTTTTGTAGTTGTCTGCCAAAATACTTTCCTCCTGTGAACATAATCATCGTAATTATACCATAGACCGGGAAAAATTAAAAGAAAAACGGGGCGCTTTACAAAAACAACACAATGGAAAATAGTGGGTATTGCTGTAAGATCTCATGAATGGTGTGTGGAACGTTTTGCACGACTGGCAATAATACCGCAAAGCGCTGTAAAAAGCACGCCTGCGGATAGTTTTATAGAAGAATATGAGTCAGGAAAGGGTGTAAATAACGCAGACAAGAAAATCAAATGGATGCAGGATAGTTTTCCAATGCAGTATTATCGCAGATTTGATTCTGGATAGGATTTCCGATAGAAGCACTTGGAATATTATCTCTTTTGGGACGGATTAACGCAAACAGGGTATTTTAACCGATGATAAAAGGACAACCCGGCATAACCCAGCATAAAATGGAAGATATAGCAAGGAAAATATTGACAAACAGCGAATGGAGATGTAAAATAATAACAAAACAGTAAAAACAAGCCTCGCGCAGTGGGGATTGTAGCAGAAAAGGGGGAAATGTTATGGGAGTATCGTATTACTTTATGTCGGATCTAGAGCGGCAGCTGATGCAGCTATATGAAAAGGAAAAGACTCGGAGGACATTTTATCGACGGGAATTGAAACAGCTTCCGGAGGGAAAGCTGGTGATCCGCCAGCAGGAGAGCGGACGGTTTTATTTCTATGAAAAGCGCAATGGTGTAGAGCGAGGAATCACCCGACAGCGAGAACACGTAGGATGGCTGGCGCGTAAAATGTTTCTGCAAAAGTGTCTGGATTCCGTGGAGCAGGAGTGCAAGGTGCTGGCTAATGCACTGAAACAGTTGAAACGACAAAATCTGCGAATCCAGAAAAATAGCTATAAAACCTTTAAGCGACTTCCTTTAGCGTTTCCTGAAAAAAGATATCGCTATTCTCGCCGTGCGATCGCCTGGATGGAAGCACCGTATGAGAAAAATCCTTTTCATCCAGAACAACTGATTTATCAAACGAAGAGTGGGATTTTGGTACGGTCTAAATCAGAGCGGATGATCGCTGATTTTCTGTCAGAGCATGGGATACCATTTCGTTATGAGGCAAAACTTTTGATCGACGGAAAGGCCTATTACCCGGACTTTGTGATTTTATGTGAGGATGATACGCTAATATTATGGGAGCATTTTGGGCTGATGAGCCAGGATGAATATTTTAAGCGCGCCTGTGAGAAGATCAAGACATATCGAAAAAAAGGGTATATGCAGCATACAAATTTGATTTGCACGTGGGAAGAGGATCTGCTGCAGGTAAAACAGCTAGAGGAAATTCTGGAGAGGTTTGGGATCAGGAGCTTTTCAGATCCCGTGCCTGATGGGAGAGCGGCAGCATGATCCGCAGACCGTTGTTTCTGGGAACGCTGGGGTTTTGTGGAGCAATTTTGATCTCGTATTTTCTTGGAAAAGCTGCGGCTCTGGGCGTGCTGGGACTTCTGGTTTTTGCATGGTGGCAGTGGAGGCAGGCTGGCGATCCTGCTGGATCAAATGGCGTTCATGGGATCCGGATGCAAAGGCAGAAGCTGCGAAAGCATGGTACAGCGATCCTGATGGTGTTTTATGTTGTGAGTCTGGTCAATGTCCAGTTATATGAACTGCAAAGGGATCCATTTGCGGAGCTGGAAGAAACCGGGGGAGTTATGACCACTACCGCCACTGGTACGGTCTTGAACAGCAGCATCCGAACTTCCGGCAGCGGGGATGAATATCTGCAGATGACCGTCTGGGTACAACGGATCGGCGAACAGGAAGTTCCCCGCCGCTGGTATGAGAGACCGGTCAGTCTGCTGGTCAAACAGTATCCGGATAGAGGGATAGACTTTTCTAATCTGATTCCCGCTTCACCGGGCACGCAGCTTCGCATCACAGGCAAAGTGGAGCTGCCGCCAGGCCGGCGTAATCCCAACTGCTTTGATTATCAGTTATATTTGAAAACCATCGGGATAGAGCGGGTCATGACTGCGCAGACTATCCATATAAAAGAAGAAAGTCATTCTTTGCAAGGTTGGCTGTTTCAGCAAAAGGAGCAATATCTGCACCAGCTGAAGGGTACCGCTGGAGAGTCCGCAGCAGGGCTGATGCGCGGTATATTGTTCGGCGAAAAAACGGAGATAGAAGAGGATACACTGGAAGAGTTTCAGCGCAACGGTACAGCTCATATCCTGGCAGTCAGCGGACTGCATATCGGGATCCTGTACGGCGTTTTGGGAAAACTCTGGCGAGGAAAAAAAGGATGGCTGTACTTTTGGATGGTGACGATGGTGCTGATCGGATACAGCTTCCTGGCGTCCTTTTCGCCTTCTGTCGTGCGTGCATCGGTCATGATCGTTCTGCATCTGTATGCAAAGGTGCGGCATCTGAGGTACGATCTTGGCTCGGCTTCCTTTGTAGTACTTCTTATGATCCTGCTGAAAAATCCCATGCAGCTGTTTCATACAGGTCTGCAGATGTCGTTTCTTGCAGTTCTGACACTTTCTGCTGCGGCGCCTTTTTTTCGAAAGTTCTATCAAGGTATATTTTTGTCCAGCGGTGTGGTGCAGCTGGGACTTTTGCCGTACACAGCCTATGTGTTCAACTATGTGTCTTTAGCTGCGGTGTTCATCAATGTACCGATCATTTTCCTGGCGGGGTTTCTGGTTCCGCTTGGGATCGGAGGATTTGCCCTGAGCCTGATTTTGCTGGAACCGACTGCGGTATCAGGCGTGGATCTTGTTCTCAATGTTGCTTTCAAGCCCGTTATAGAAATCATGGGACAGGCTATAGACGGATTGTGTGGATTGCTGACAAGCTGCAACAGTATGACCTGTATCAAAGGTGTCACATCATTTGAAGTGACAAGTCCGCCGCGCGCGTTACTGGCGGGATATTACCTGTTGTTGCTCCTGTTTTTGTCGGAAGAAGGGCGTCTTCTGATCCTGCGGAAACGGAAGAAAGCCGTAGCTGCACTGATTTGTTTATGCCTGGCAGCAGCGGCGATATTCGGGCAGGTGACCGCCACCGGATTTGAAAATGCTTCTATTGTATTCGTGGATGTGGGACAGGGAGACTGCATGCACATCAAGGCGAAGGACGGTAAAAATTATCTGGTGGACGGCGGCGGTAAAATCGATTATGATCTGGGGAAGAAAACGCTGAAACCTTATCTTTTGAAAAACGGTGTGCGACGGCTGGATGGGGCATTTGTCACTCATTTACACACGGATCATTACAAGGGCGTTGCGGAGCTGTGCCGGGAAGGGATGGTGAAGAAGCTGTTTCTTTATGAGGGCAACCGGGATAAGACCGAGCAGATCTGTCAGGAAACCGGGATGTCTGCGGAGGATCTGGTGTTTCTTCGTGCCGGACAGACCGTGTCGCTGGACGATGCGGGCTTTGCAAAGAGTGTGATGAACGATGCGGGCTTTGCAAAAAATATGTCAGAGCGAGTGGAGGTCTTATGGCCGGAAGCAGGAAGAGATGCCGGGACGGTTTTGCAGAAGAGGAGGCAGGGATTCGGTACGGATAACGGGTCGAGTGCCGGAGAAAAGAAGGGGCTGGATTCAGAAGAAGAGGATGAAAACGAGATCAGTCTGATCCTGAAGATCCATGCGGGCGGGCTGAGTCTGCTGGCGACAGGGGATATCGATGCTGCGTGTGAAGACCGGCTGGCGGCAAAGTATCGAAACGGTCTTAAAACGGATCTGCTAAAAGTGGCGCATCATGGAAGCCGGTACAGCTGGTCGGAGGATTTTGCACGTTATGCAAAGCCGCAGGCAGCAGTATTTCAGGTGGGGAAAAACAATTACGGACATCCCAACGGTAAGATCATAGAAAATTATCAGCGAATGAAAGCCGGGATCTGGCGCAACGATCTGCAGGGCGCGGTTGGTTTTTCCTGCCGGAAAGGGGATACGGCAGCCGGTAAAAAGCGGTTAGAGGTTGTCACAATGCTCCCTTAACGGTATAATAAACGGCAGGAGACGAAGATCATGGCAATGGATTATAGAGAAAAAGAACATGCTTTTATTACAATCGAAAAGGATCTGAAGGGCGGGAAAGTCCCGCGTGTCGTGCTTCTTTGCGGCAGCGAGGAGTATTTGATAGAGTGGTATGCGCAGACGCTGGTTCGCAGGTATGTGTCGGACGCCTGTCGTGCCCTGGATCTGGTGCGTCTGGAGGGGGACAGCCTTACCCTGGAACGGATCAGGGAAGGGCTGGAAACCGTCAGTCTGATGTCGGAGCGAAAGGTCGTTTTCTTACCCGATTTTCTTCCGGCGGCAGGAAAGGCTGTGCGGGGATTCCCGGAATCAGACTGCAAGGCGCTGGCGGAGTATCTTCCTCAGGTGATGGAGGGCAGTATGCTGCTTATGTGCGTGCCGGATCAGGAAGAACAGAAACCGAAGAAAAATGTGATACGGCAAGCGGTGGAAAAGTGCGGAAAAGTTTATGATTTTCAGCCTTTGAAGGACAAGCAGCTTCACGGTTTTATCGAAAAGAGACTGAGAGCCAGCGGCAAGAACTACCGGCCGTCGGTGGTCTCGGCGATCATTTCAAACAGCGGCTACGGCAACAAGGCGATCAATTACAGCCTTTACAATCTGGATAATGATTTAAAGAAAGTCATTGCATACAGCGGTGAGGAGATCACGGTCTCTGACGTGGGCGCCGTGCTTTCCGTCAATCCGGAAAACAATGTGTTCGCTATGCTGGACGCTATTGGCAGGAATCGTAAGGACGAGGCGCTGCGACTTCTTTATAATCTTTTGGAATCGGGGACTACGGTATTCAGTCTGCTGCGGATGATCACCGGACAGCTGGAACTGATCCTTTCTATCAAGGAGATGAAGGAGAATGGTATGAATCTGACGCAGGTCCAGAAGAAGCTGGGAGTGCACCAGTTCAGGGTGAAGAAAGCGGCTGCTGTGGGTGGTAACTGTTCGGTGAGTTATCTGAAAAATATTTTGTCGGAGGCTTATCAGGTGGATGAGCACATCAAGACGGGACTTTTTGACGGGCAGCTGGCGCTGGAATACTTCATAGCAAAGCTGTAAAGAATATCCATAAATGTACCGCAAACTTGTTGCAAAATGGGAAAGCCCGGATGGATGGGTTTTGCAGAAAAGGCGGGAATCAGCACGGGCATAGAGTTTTAGAGAGTGGAGGCACCTTGGGTGCCTTTCTTTTTTTTCGCAAGATCGTAATGTGAAGTGCGGGGGGCTTTGCATGAAAAGGGAAATGCATGCTGAGAAAACCTACTGGAAAAACCATTGAAATTTAAACGATGTAACTAGTTTTGAAAAAAACAAAAAAACCGATTTGTGTAGTTGCTTTTTTTCAGAACATTTGTTACAATTATTCTGTTCGCATGATATAAATGTAAAATTATTTTTAGGAGGAACTAACATGAGTGAAAAAGGTTGTAACTGCAATTGCGCGCAGAACAGAGCAGCCGAGTTCAAAGATCTCGCGCCTGTACTGGAGCAATATGCAAAAGTGCCGGGGAGTCTGATCACGATCCTGCAGAAGGCTCAGGATATCTATGGCTACCTTTCTTTAGATGCTATCAACTACATCTCGGAAGAAACCGGCATTAAACCTGCTAAGATCTATGGTGTTGCCACTTTCTATGCACAGTTCAGACTGAAGCCTGTCGGCAAGTATCTGATCATGCTCTGCCAGGGTACTGCATGCCACGTTAACGGCTCTGAAATGATCGAAGAAGCCATTTGTGAGTACCTGGACATCAAAGACGGAGAAACAACGGAAGACGGTATTTTTACCTTGAACAACGTTGCCTGCCTGGGATGTTGCTCGCTGGCTCCTGTTATGATGATCAAGAGCGTTGAGGGCGATGAGACTTACGGCAATCTGACGAAGGATTCCGTAAAGCAGATCCTCGGTGAAATCAGAGAAAGAGCTTAGGAGGTGAAGGTGTGAGAGTAGTAATCGGACAGGGCAGCTGCGGTATTGCCACAGGTGCCAAGAAAACGGCTGCGGAATTTGAAAAACAGATCGCAGAAAAGAATATCAGCAATGTAACGCTCGGAGTGACCGGATGCGTAGGTACTTGTTATCTGGAACCGATCGTGGACGTATATGATGATGACGGCAAAATGACGAGATACGTCAAGGTACAGCCGGATAAGGTCGAAAAGATCGTAGAGGAGCATCTGATGCAGCATCAGGTGGCAGAAGATCAGGCCATTACAGAAGAGGACAAGGAATTTGTCGGCAAACAGCAGAGAGTCGTTTTGAGAAACTGCGGTGTGATCAATCCGGAAAATATCGAGGATTATATCGCTGTAGACGGATACAAGGCTATCGAGAAGGTGCTGACTTCCATGAAGCCGGAAGAAGTGATCGAAGAGATCAAGGTCTCCGGACTGAGAGGAAGAGGCGGTGCCGGATTCCCGACGTGGTTCAAGTGGAATGCTGCCAAGCAGAGTCCGGGCAATGAAAAGTACCTGGTATGTAATGCTGACGAAGGTGACCCGGGTGCATTCATGGACAGATCCGTTCTGGAAGGCGATCCGCATTCCCTCATTGAAGGTATGATCATCGGCGGATACGCTATGGGAGCGACTCAGGGTGTGATCTACTGCCGTGCGGAGTATCCTCTTGCGATCAAGAGACTGGAGATCGCTATGGCTCAGGCCAGAGAAAAGGGCTTCCTGGGCAAGAACATCTTCGACAGCGGATTCGATTTCGATCTGCGGATCAAAGCTGGTGCCGGTGCATTCGTATGCGGTGAAGAAACAGCTCTGATCGCATCTTTGGAAGGTGAAAGAGGTATGCCGCGTCTTAAGCCTCCTTTCCCTGCTGCAAAGGGTTACTGGCAGAAACCTACGGATATCAACAACGTAGAAACACTTGCGAATGTTCCTTGGATCATATATAACGGTGGGGCTGCTTTCGGTTCCATGGGTACAGAAAAGAGTAAGGGCACAAAGGTATTTGCACTGGCCGGCAAGATCAAAAAGGGCGGCCTGGTGGAAGTTCCGATGGGTCTGACGCTGCGCGATGTTATTTTCGGTATCGGCGGCGGCATCAAAAATGACAGAGAATTCAAGGCTGTTCAGATGGGCGGACCTTCCGGCGGATGTATCCCGGCTGAGCTTATCGACACGCCTGTAACGTACGAAGATATCAACAAGACAGGTGCTATCGTAGGATCTGGCGGTATGATCGTAATGGATGAAGATACTTGCATGGTAGATATGGCAAGATACTTCTTGAACTTTACGAGAGACGAATCCTGCGGTAAGTGCAACTACTGTCGTATCGGGACCAAGAGAATGCTGGAGATCCTGGAAAGAATCACAGAAGGCGAGGGAAAAGATGGCGACATCGAACTCCTGGAAGAACTGGCCGGCAAGATCAAGGACGGCTCCATGTGCGGTCTCGGACAGACAGCTCCAAACCCTGTTCTTACGACGCTGAAATACTTCCGCAATGAATATGAAGATCATATTTACAACAAGAAGTGTACGGCTGCATCCTGCAAAGCACTCATCTCTTTCAGCATCAACGATGCCTGCAAGGGATGTACGTTATGCGCAAGACACTGCCCGGTTGGTGCGATTTCCGGCAAAGTCAAGGAAAAACACGTTATCGACCAGGATCTGTGTATCAAGTGCGGCAAGTGCTTAGACACATGCAAGTTCGGCGCGATCGAAAAGAAATAGGGAGGAGGAACAATAATGGAAAAATTTAAACTGAATATCAACGGCAAAGAAGTCAAAGGACTTCCGGGCCAGACTATTTTAGAAGTTGCCAGAGAAAATGACATCTTCATTCCGACTCTCTGCTACGATGAAAGAACGAAGATCTACGGATCCTGCGGCATCTGCATGTGCGAGATGGAAGGCAATCCGAAACTGTGCAAGGCATGTGCGACGGTAATCGCTCCGGGCATGGTGATCCGTACAAATACTGAGAGAGTTATCGAATCCAGAAAGACGAACCTGGAACTGCTGCTTTCCAATCACACGGGAGACTGCAGACCTCCATGCGTACTGGCATGTCCGGCACAGACTGACTGTCAGGGATACGTTGGTCTGATCGCAAACGGGGAATATGAAGCAGCTCTGGAACTGGTAAAGGACAAGATCCCTCTTCCGGCAGCACTGGGAAGAGTTTGTCCGCATCCATGCGAAGAAAAGTGCAGAAGAGGACTGATCGACGAACCGATCTCCATTCAGTGGCTGAAGAGATTCGTTGCTGACAACGATCTGATGGGTGAGGAAGCTTTCATTCCGGAATGTGAACCGGCAACCGGCAAGAGAGTTGCAGTTATCGGTGGTGGTCCTATGGGACTTTCTGCTGCATATTTCCTGCGTCAGAAGGGTCACGATGTGACTATATTCGAATCCATGCCGAAGGCTGGAGGAATGCTCCGTTACGGTATCCCGGAATACAGACTGCCGAAGGAAGTTCTGGATGAAGAGATCCTGACCATCGAAAAGATGGGCGTGGAGATCATCACAGACACTAAGATCGGTGTAGATATCCCGTTTGAAACAGTTCGTGAAGACTTCGATGCTGTTTTGCTGGGAATCGGCGCATGGATCTCCACAGGCGTTGGATGCAAGGGCGAAGATGCTGACGGTGTGATCGGCGGTATCGACTTCCTGCGCAAGGTAGTAAGAAACGAAGAAATCGAACTTGGCGAAAAGGTTGCGATCGTCGGTGGTGGTAACACAGCCATGGACGCTTGCAGAACAGCTGTAAGACTGGGAGCCAAGGAAGTTTACAACATTTACAGAAGAACCAAGGATGAAATGCCGGCTGACATGGTGGAAATCGAAGAGGCGGAAGAAGAAGGCGTGATCTTCAAGAACCTGACCAACCCGATCGAAGTCATCAAGGATGAAAACGGCCATGCCAAGGAAGTCGTTCTGCAGGTTATGGAACTGGGTGAACCGGATGCTTCCGGAAGAAGAAGACCGATCCCGGTAGAAGGCAAGACGGAAACCATCGCTATCGATACGATGATCCTGGCAATCGGACAGGCTGTTGATGCTTCTATCTTCGATTGTGACAAGACGAGAAAGAACGCGATCGCATACGATAAAGAAACGTTCATGACCAGCATGCCTGGCGTATTCGCCGGCGGAGACTGCGGTAACGACAAGATCTCTATTGCGGTAGAAGCGATTGCTGATGCAAAGAAAGTATCGGAATCTATCGATGCATACCTGGACGGTGAGATCATCCGCTACGAAAAACCTTACTTTGTAGAAAGAGACGACATCAACGAAAAGACTTTCGAAGACAGAGAAAGAGAATGCAGACCTGAGATGCCGCAGCTTTCCGCAGAAGAAAGAAAGAACAACTTCAGCGAAGTTATTCCTGACGGCTACACGGCAGAGCAGGCAGAAGCTGAGGCTTCCAGATGTCTGGAATGCGGATGCCACGATTACTTCGAATGTAAGCTGATCGACCTGGCTCATCAGTACGATGTGAAGCCGGAACGCTTTGCAGGAGATAAGAACACTATCGAATTCGAAGATGATCATCCGTTCATTGTAAGAGATCCGAACAAGTGTATCCTGTGCGGACTGTGTGTAAGAGTCTGCGATGAGATCATGGGCGTAGGTGCGCTTGGTCTGGTGCACAGAGGCTTCGACACAGTGGTTAAACCGAACATGGAAAAACCGCTGATCGAATCCGGATGCGTATCCTGCGGACAGTGTGTCAGCGTATGTCCGACGGGCGCTTTGCAGGAACGTACTACGATGATCAAGGAAACTCCGGTAGATACAGTGGAAACTGACACGACATGTTCTTACTGTTCCGTAGGCTGCAGTCTGAAGCTGGAATCTTACGGCGACATGCTGATCAAGGCGAACCCGGACAAGCAGGGAACTGTTAATGCAGGTCTGGCCTGCGGAAAAGGTAAATGGGGATTTGACTGCTCCATGCTGGAAAACAAGCTGGAAGAACCTCTGATCAAGTCCGGCAGCGACTTCCGCGAAGCTGACTATCACGAAGCTCTGGTACTGATTGCTAAGAGATGTCAGTCCATCGGCGCGAAATACGGAAAGGATGCGATCGGCGTTGCTGTTTCCGACAGATATACCAACGAAGAAGCATTTGCTATCAAGAAGATGGCTGAAACTATGGGTGCGAAGATCTTCTCCATGAACAACAGAGCAAGCGGTATCGCTGATGTTCTGGGATTCGATGCTTCCCCGAACACTATCGATGAACTGCTTTCCACGAATATGATCCTGGCTGTTGGATTCAATACAACGGACAATCCGGTGATCGAGCTGAAGATGAAGCAGGCTGCGGAAGCAGGCGCTAAAGTCGTTTTAGTAAATCCGGAAGATTACGTGCAGCACATTGATTTCCTGAACAAGGCTGTCTACACGAAAAACGATCTGAGCTTCCTGAAAGAGGTCGCAAAGGCAGTTGTTGACAGCGGCAGGGGTGCAGGCGTTGACGGCTATGAAGAGTTCGCAGCAAGCGTTAAGGATGTTACGGTAAGTGATGATGCAAAGGCTGTCGCTGACATGTATCTGGAAGCGAAGAAGGCTATGATCGTATTCAACCAGAATCTGATCACAACAGAAGCAGCTTCTCTGCTGGCTGATATCGCTCTGGTAAGTGGACACATCGGTACCCCGAGAGACGGTATCCTGCAGGTCAAGGCGAAGAACAACTCTCAGGGTCTTGTTGATCTGGGAATCACAGCCGGTGCAGAAGAACTGGAAGGGGTAAAAGCCCTGGTAGTCTTCGGTGAAGAGGCTGATATCGATACAGATGCCCTGGAATTCCTGGCAGTAAGCGACACGCACATGACAGCTCTGGCTGCTAAGGCGGACGTTGTGATCCCGGGAACCGGATTCGCATCAACAGATGGTACCTACACCAACACGGAGAGAAGACTCCAGCTGGTACAGGCTGCTATCGAAGAAGATGTGGAATTGGCAAACTGGGAAATCGCTGCCGAGATCGCGCACGTATTCGAAGTGGATTACGAGTGGGAAAACACAGAAGATATCTCTGTTGCCATGAACGATGAAGTTCCGGCTTACAAGTATGCAGTCGTAGATGAAGTTCTGGGCGGTGTGCTGAAACCGGCAGATGATGCAAGACTGGCTGTGATCGGCGATGCCAAGTTCGCAGATCCGATCAAGTGTACTGACAGTCTGATGAACGTCATCGTAGAAAGACTTCCTAAGCCTGCAAATCCGACAGCGTAAGCGGAGATCGGACTGATCACGGTGCAGATCGTCAGCAAGGCGACGGAATGTAGTTTTCTGTAAACTAATGCTTTGACGGTGCAAGCTGTGACAGAATAAAACACGAAATAAAAGAACAGTCTTTCGGCAGAGTAAAAATGCTCTGCTGATGGGCTGTTTTTTTGTGGGAAGGGTGGCGGAGAGCCAGCTGATAGGTGCCGGCAAGCAGCGGAGTTTGGAGGCGCTTTCATCTTAATTGTCTATAATTCATGGGATAAAGATGAAATCCCCGTCGGACATTAAAAATAACGTAAATGCTATTGAGAGTTATGCTTGGGGATAGTTTTCGCCGGGGAAGCAGGATCTGGAACAGTAAAAATATCGCGATTTTCATTTAGATGGATTCACAGGTTATTCGCAACGGTTTTTTACGAGATATATGCGAGATATATAAGGATCATGGCTGTAAAAACAGCGATCATTATACGGTTACTATCCTGAGCGAGGTGTAACACCTGCAATCAGGGTATTTTTTCTGTTAGGAGTTTGTTTGGATCAACATATAATATCCTGACAAGCTTTTCAGGTTAGAAATAGGATATTCTATCTCAACGTCCATTGAGTCTGCGGCATTTCCTCACTGAAGTCTCATGAAGAATACTTCTGCATCTTCTCAGCGAGAATCCCTGCGCAATCTCTTCCTTTCTCGCAAGTTCCGTGATAAAATAGCTATATCTGCAATCTGCAGATTCACAGCAGAAATGGGGTAATGGAATACAATATGAGCAAATTGATCGAACAGTTACGAGAGAAAAGAAACTTGACCGATGAGCAGCTGAAGGAATTGATCGAAACGGATGGTTACGACAAGGAGCTGTTTGCTTCGGCAGTGGATATAAGAGAAAAAGCTTACGGCAGAGATGTGTACATCCGGGGGCTGATCGAGATCAGCAGCTACTGTAAAAACGACTGCTATTACTGCGGGATCCGCAGGAGCAACGAGAAGGCGCAGCGGTACCGGCTTTCTGAAGAGGAGATCCTGGAATGCTGCGTGACCGGTTACGACTTGGGCTTTCGGACTTTTGTGCTGCAGGGCGGTGAGGATCCGTATTTTACGGACGAGCGGATCTGTGACATTGTAGGAAAAATAAAGAAACGATTTCCGGACTGCGCTGTGACGCTTTCACTGGGAGAAAAATCCCGGGAAAGTTATCAAAAGTATTTTGATGCAGGCGCTGACCGATACCTGCTCCGCCACGAGACGGCGGGAGCGGAACACTATAGGAAGCTGCATCCGGCGGAGCTTTTGCAGGAAAAACGGATGCAATGTCTGCGGGATCTGAAGGAAATCGGATATCAGGTCGGGTCGGGATTTATGGTAGGATCGCCATATCAGAAGACGGAAGATCTTATCAGCGATCTGCGCTTTTTACAGGAGCTGCAGCCGGACATGATCGGGATCGGTCCTTTTATTACCCATCAGGATACGCCGTTTCGGGAGTTTAGCAGCGGAGAACTGACTCTTTGTCTGCGGATGGTGGCGATTTTAAGACATCTGTTTCCGGAGGTGCTTTTGCCTGCGACGACAGCGCTGGGTACGATCCATCCAAGCGGGCGTGAACTGGGCCTTTTAGCCGGAGCCAACGTGGTGATGCCGAATCTGTCGCCGGTTGGCGTGCGGGAAAAGTACAGCCTTTATGATAATAAGATCTGCACAGGTGAGGAAGCGGCGGAATGTCGCGGATGCTTGGAAAACCGTGTGGCATCGGCAGGCTTTCAGATCGTGGTGGATCGAGGCGACCGGAAGAATTTTAAATAGAGGCGAAGGCAGCCGGTATATACGAGGTACAGCCCTCGCAGGATCCGGGTCATGAGAATGCCCGCACAGATATGAAAACTCAGGAGGAAAATGTGAAGGACGATATCGAAATATTTAATGTGTTTGGGGATGGTTTCGACCGATTCGCGTTCCCGGGAAAACAGTACCGTGTGACGGCGGGACGCGGCGGCGAAGCGATCCTCATCATAGGAAGCGAGAAGACTGCGATCATTGATTGCGGCATGGCTTACTGCGGCGGTGATGTAGTAAAAAATATCAAGGACAAGCTGGCGGAGGAAGGACGGAACACGCTGGATTTTGCGTTTCTGACTCATTCTCATTACGATCATATGGGAGCGCTTCCATATATTCGGAGGGCTTTCCCGGAGGTGATCGTATACGGCAGCACACACTGCCAGGAGATTTTGCAGCGACCTAATGCAAAGGTGCTGATGAAGAAGCTGGGGACTGCGGCACGGGATCTTTACAGGCCGGATAGTAAGGAAGAAATCCCGGTAGATGATCTGGCGGTGGATATAGCACTGAAAGACGGTGATATGGTCAGCCTGGGAAATGAAACGATCCAGGCGATCGAGGCGAAGGGACACACCGATTGTTCCATGGCTTATGCGCTGGAGCCGGACGGGATACTGTTCACCAGCGAAAGTACGGGCATAGTAGAAGCCGGGCTTGCTATCAATACACCTATTTTAAAAAGCTTTGCAGATGCCATGACGTCTCTGGAAAAGTGCAGGGGATACGGTGCGAAATACATCTGCCTGCCTCATTTCGGACTGATCCCGCAGGATTTCAATGAGGAGTACTGGATGCAGTTTCAGCAGGGCTGCGAAGACAGGATACAGATGGTGCGAGAAATGAAGAAAGAAGGCCTTGATGCGGATCAGATGCTGGAGCGGTATCGCGACAGATACTGGGATCCCATCATGGAGCAGGAGCAGCCTATCGAAGCGTTTTTAATAAATGCGAAGAACATTATCAAAGCTGCGCTGCGTGCTTTGGATGAAAAATAAAAGGAGGAGCTGCCATGAAGGTTTTGATCGTTGTGGACATGCAGAATGACTTTATCGACGGCGTTTTAGGGACGCGGGAGGCGGTGGCGATCGTTCCGCATGTAAAGGAAAAAATCGAGGCGTATCGTGCAGAAAAAAAGACGGTGATCTTTACGAGAGATACCCACGGAGAGGATTATCTGCTGACACAGGAAGGACGAAAACTTCCGGTGGAGCACTGCATTCGTGGAAGCCATGGATGGAAAATATCATCGAAACTGGATACGGCGGACAGTGAGATCATCGACAAACCGACATTTGGATCCTATGATCTGATCGAGCGCCTGGAAGAGCTGGATCAGGAGGATGCTCTGGAATCTGTGGAGCTGGTAGGGCTTTGCACGGACATCTGTGTGATCTCAAACGCGATGCTGGTGAAGAACCGGTTCCCGGAGCTTCAGGTCATGGTGGACGCTGAGTGCTGCGCGGGCGTGATGCCGGAAACACACACAACGGCTCTGAAGGCTATGGATCTGTGTCAGGTAGAGATTTTGCATGGTCATGCAGGAGAATCGGAAGAATAAATATAATAGCATAGAAAAACGTGAGGTGATGAAATGAGTTTTGATGCAGAAAAAATAAGAGATGAGATCGTACAGTGGATCCGTGACTGGTTCGAGGAGAACGGTAAGGGCTGCAAAGCGGTAGTCGGACTTTCCGGCGGTAAGGACAGTTCGGTGGTCGCAGCGCTGTGCGTAGAGGCTCTGGGCAAAGAAAATGTATTCGGTGTGATGATGCCAAACGGGGAGCAGTTCGATATCGATGTGTCCCACAAGCTTGCGGAGCATCTTGGGATCGAAAGCATCGTGGTCAATATAAAGGATGCATATGAAGGCATAGTAGGAGAACTTGCAAAGCATTTTGACAGTTTCGAAGGACAGGCGAGAGTCAATCTGCCGCCGCGTCTTCGTATGGCTGCTTTGTACGCTGTATCTCAGACAGTCAACGGCAGGGTGGCAAACACCTGCAACCTGTCGGAGGACTGGGTGGGCTACGCCACGCGCTACGGCGACTCCGTGGGCGATTTCAGCCCCCTGTCCCGGCTGACGGTGCAGGAGGTGAAGGCCGTGGGCCGCGCGCTCGGACTGCCGGACCTGTTCGTG
>ERZ857998.375-NODE-375-length-65823-cov-8.789031_pt1 | contig 65823 bp, 85 predicted proteins | sample MGYA00519954_ERZ857998 | MGnify/ENA primary metagenome ERZ857998 (study PRJEB31778, sample SAMEA3449424) | human gut metagenome | biome: human gut; feature: human-associated habitat; material: faeces | place: United Kingdom | collected 2010/2012 ...
ATAGCGGTAATATGATCGTTCTCAATAGAAGAAAGTTTCTTCAAATCAGCATTGAAAAAGCCGCTGGTTACCACCCGAATCCCATGTCCGGCCAGCATATCCAGGCCTTCTTTATCATACTGAAAGGGCATCATCATCATAAAAATCCCATCCAGCCGCCGGGAAACAGCCTCCCGCAGATACTCCTGGTAGCGCTGTACGCTGGTGCAGACCATCACGGAATACCCTTTCAGATTGGCGCTGGACTCAAACCCCCGGACAATGTCCCCGTAAAAGGGGTTGGAGATATTCTCAAGAAAAATGGCCAGCTGCATGGATTCTTTTGTGGTCATGCTGCGGGCAATCAGATCTGGCTTGTAATGCAGCGCTTTCACAGCGCACATCACCCGCTCGGTGGTTTCAGGGGAAATATTTTTAGATTTATTGAGAACGTAGGATACTGTGGCCGTTGACACGCCCGCAAGCTTTGCTACGTCCGCTCTTGTGGCCTTCACACAATCCCCTCCGTTTTCAATCTTCTTCACTTTCACATAAGGGCCAAACAAGAGAAACTTTAATGGTAATAATGACGAACATTTCCCCCGTTTGTGCCTTCATTATAGGATGATTTGAAATCAATGTCAAGAGATTTTTATCAACTTTGTTTACCCGAGTAAACAAAAAAATGTTTTTTTGTATTTTATTACAGAAAACCCCACGGGATTATAGGCAAAATACACATTAAAATATTCAATATTTTAAAATTAGATAAAAATATTTATAATATCAAAAAGAAAAAATGGAAAATCAAGTTGTACATGTACTAGTAAATGATAATAATTGTGTTAATATATGCTTAATAGAATATCTTTCTAAAAAGATAAAATGTTTAAATATAGTAACTCACAATATAAAGAAATTTCAGAAAGTAGAAAGTTTTTTATATGAAAAAGAAGATATAATGATTGTAATTTCAAATAATAAAAGAAAAAGTATAAATAAAGCCAAAATAATTGTTAATTTAGATTTTGATAATGATGAATTTTCGAAATATCAATTAAATCGAGATGCAATAATAATAAATATAAGTAACAATAATCTAGATATAGAGAAAAGCTTTAATGGAATTTTTATTAATTCTTTAAAAATGTGTAAGCTAAAAAATAATTATATTAAAAACTCTAATTTATTTAAATTAGAAGAATTATATGAAAGTTTTATAATAGGAGAACAAGACTTTTATAAAGCAATAAAAAAAATAAAAGAGGATAATGTCGAAATACAGGAATTAATAGGAAAAAGAGGGAAAATACAGCAATTAGAATATACAAAAAGCGCTTGACAAAAATGATAAAGTGGATTAATATATTTAATAATTTGAAAAATTAAGTTTTATTAAAAAATAATATTAAAATAAACTTAAAATTAAAAATTGAAAAAATAAATAGCAAAAAATAATTAGATTTATAATAATAAAGCATATATAAGGAGGAAACATAAAATGGATGATAAAGAAGTAATATTAACACAAGAAGGGTATGAAAATTTAGAAAAAGAATTAGAATATTTAAAAACAGAGAAAAGAGCAGAAGTTGCAGAAAGAATAAAAGTAGCTTTAGGCTTTGGAGATTTATCTGAAAATTCCGAATATGATGAAGCAAAAAGTGCACAAGCAGAAAATGAAAGTAAAATTATTGAATTAGAAAATAAATTAAGACATGCAAAAATCATTGATGAATCAGAAATAGATACAAAGACAGTTCAAGTAGGAAATACAGTAAAGTTATTAGATATAGAATTTGATGAACAAGTTTCATATACTATAGTTGGTTCTACAGAAGTAGATTTAGCACAAAATAGAATATCAAATGAATCACCAATTGGAACAGCTTTATTAGGAGCTAAGAAAAATCAAGTAGTGGAAGTACAAGCACCAGCAGGTGTTATAAAATACAAAGTACTTGCAATAACAAAATAAAGTTTTGGTAGTACACAATAGAGATATAATATAAAATAAAAACTCCCTTTTATATAAACAAATTTATAAAATGGGAGTTTGCTTTTTATATAATTATATAAATTAATTTATTTTTAAAGAGCTTTCTAAAGCAAGTAAAATCATATCATTTAAAGATTTTTCTCTTTCTTCAGAAGAAATTTCTTGCTTTTTGTAATGAGAATCTACAACAGTCAATAAACAAGCAGCTTTTTTATTTAAATATTTTGCTGTATAAAATAAAGCAAAGGCTTCCATTTCAGCTCCAATAATATTTAAATCTTTTGGAAATCTAGCAATTAAGTCATCAATGCTTTCAACATAATAATCAAAGCATTCACTACAAAGAGTATTTCCTTTTACATATGGAATATTTATTTCTTTAGCTGTTTCTTCAATAATATTGTTTGTATTAAAATCTGCACTAGCAATATGTTCATTTTTTCCATTTAGAGCTTTTGCAAAATTACCTTCAGTATATGTTCTATCAATTAATATTGTATCAAATATATTTAAATCTTCTGTATAAGCTCCACAAGAACCGATTCTAATAATAGTATCAACATTATAAAACTTATACAGTTCATAACAATAAATTCCAATGCTTGGCATTCCCATTCCAGAAGCGAAAACTGTTATTTCTTTTCCTTTATATGTTCCTGTATATGCAAGCATATTTCTAACAGAATTTACTAATTTTGAATTTTCTAAAAAATTTTCTGCAATATATTTTGCTCTTAGTGGATCACCAGGCATTAATACTACTTTAGCAATTTCATCATTTTTTGAACTAATATGTGGTGTCATAAAGTACCTCCTTAAAATTTTTACTAAAGATAAAATATATATATTTTTTAGTATTGTCAATATTTTATAAAAAAATAATAAAAAATATTGAAAAATTACATAAATAGTGATAAAATATATCTAGATTTAAAAAAAACCGCATTTTTGGTAAGGATTTTTTAAATCTTTTTTTATTTTATAAAGAACTATTAAATTTTATAATTATTAGTTATTGAAAATTAAAAACTTTAAGATAAAATAATTTTTGATTTAAATCTTTGTATTGTGGTAAAAAGTAAGGAGGATTTTTATATGAATACAAAATACATATTTGTAACTGGAGGAGTAGTATCAGGACTTGGAAAAGGAATAACTGCAGCATCATTAGGAAGATTACTAAAAAATAGAGGTTATAAAGTTACTATCCAAAAATTTGATCCATACATAAATATAGATCCAGGAACAATGAATCCTTGTGAGCATGGAGAAGTATTTGTAACAGATGATGGCGCAGAAACTGATTTAGACTTAGGACATTATGAAAGATTTATTGATGAAAATTTAACAAAAAATTCAAGTATAACAACAGGTAGAATATATTCTGAAGTAATTGCAAAAGAAAGAAGAGGAGATTATCTTGGAAAAACAGTTCAAGTAATTCCACATATAACTAATGCAATAAAAGAAAAAGTATATAAATTTAATGAAACAGATGTGGATATTGTTATTACTGAAATAGGAGGTACTGTAGGGGATATAGAAAGTTTACCTTTCTTAGAAGCTATTAGACAAGTTGGAATAGAGCAAAATGAAGAAGATGTAATATATATTCATGTTACATTACTTCCATATATAGAAGGATCTAATGAATTAAAATCAAAGCCAACACAACACTCTGTAAAAGAACTTCAAAGTCTTGGAATAAAACCAGATATATTAGTTTGTCGTTCACAAATTCCAATTCCAGAAAATATGAAAGAAAAAATGGCTCTATTTTGTAATGTAAAAAGAAACCACATTATAGAAAATAAAACAGTAGAAGTTTTATATGAAGTACCACTAATGTTAGAAAGAGAAGGATTGGCAGAAATAGTATGTGATAAATTAAGATTAGAAAAGAAAAAGGAGCAAAATGCAAAGTGGGAAGAAATGATTGATAACATTAAAAGTATAAAAGATATAGAAGTTAAAGTTGCTATAGTTGGAAAATATATACAACTTGAGGATTCATATTTGTCTGTTATAGAAAGTTTAAAACATGGTGGATTTGCTAATAATGTTAATGTTAAGATTGATCTTTTAGATTCGGAAAAAATAAATTCAGAAAATGTAAAAAAAGTTTTAGGAAAATAAAATCTCCCTTTAAATTAATTTAATTTGATTATTTGTGGATTTAAAAGTTTTTTATTTTATTTTCCGGATTCTGCTTTTATTTGTTTAATTGATTCAATGTTTAATTGTGTTATTTTTGCTATTTGTTTTATGGTGTAATTTTCTTTTAGCATGTTTTTTGCAGTATTTATTTTTTCTTCTTCTTTTCCTTCTTGTTTTCCGTTTTCGTAGTCTTCTTGTCTCCATTCATCTATTATTTTCATGGTATCCCTCAGTATGTTTGTTAATTTTTTGTGTTGTCTTTCATTTTTGATGAATTTTTCTACTATTAATAATTCTATTCCAAATACAAAATCACTGCTGCATTTCATTGATTTTCTTACTTCATCTAGTGTTTTCACGGTTTTTTCTATTTGTTTGTCTAATGGTTTTTTTGAGCTCATAAATGGAGCTAGAGCTAAATTTAGCATTTCATGTCTGGTTATTTTTTGATTGTTTTTTATTTTATTTTCTATATTATTTATAATTTTATCACCATCAAAGTCTTTTAATGAAACACTACTAAAAAAATCATAGTGTTCAAGAATACTTCTCAAATGGGGGTCTTGGACAATATAAATGTTTAGTGGATACAAATTATATCTGTGATAAATATGGTTTTCGAACAATTCGTACAAGAACGAAACTTATCAAAAGAAACAAGGCGGAGATATAAAACAATATTAAAAAAATATGCCTTGTTCAATGATATGAGTTTGGAAGAATTGTTAGATGAAGCAGACAAAGAAGAAATCAATGGGGTAAGATGGAAAAATAGAAAACTCAAAACAAGACTGATTGAATTTAGAAAATATTTGTATAATTCATTAAGGTCATCAACTGCAAAAATGTATTTTATAAGTGTAGTATCATTTTACAGGCATTTTGAGATAGAAATCCATAAATTACCTTCAACAAGTAATGTGAATGTTCATTCACCTGAACCAGTAGAGTTTTCAGATATTCCCACAAAAGAATTACTTCAAAAAGTGATAAACGAATCAAAAAACAATACATTCAGAACAGTAATATATTTCATGTCAAGTACAGGATTAGCAATGATTGATACATTAAATTTAACTGTTAAAGATTTCCTTACTGCATGCAATGTTGAGAGTATTGATGAATTAGATAACTTATCAGAATATGTTTCCACATTCAAATTAAAACGGAGGAAAACTGGAAAATATTTCTATACATTTGCAACACCTGAAACAACAAAACAAATAATAAATTATATCCATTCAAAACCAAATGTGAACGTGGGTGATAAATTATTTGATATAAGTGCAGATTACTTATACCAACTGTTTCGAAAAACAAATGATAGATTAGGTAAAGGTAGAAAAAATAATCAGAGTTTGTTCAGAAGCCATATGTTAAGGAAGTATCATGCAACAACATTACTCAATTCTGGTTTGACTCTTGAACAAATAGATGCTTTACAAGGTAGGAGTAAGGAAATTACTCACCAATCATATTTTCTTGATGATCCCAAAGTTTTGAAAGAAATTTATATGGAGCATATGGATAAATTAACCATATTTGGAGATAGTGAAGAAATACAGGAATTAAAGGAGAAAAATCGAGAATACGAGGAGAAATTTGTGGAACAAGAAGAATTAATTAAGGAAATTGTTGAAGCACAGGAAAAATTAGAGAAACTATTGGAACTCTGATTCAAATAATTATTGTTGAGTTATGTTAGGCAACCACTCCGTAACATGACTATAATTATATGAACTTCGAGTTCCAAGATTTCATTGAGACAAACAAAATAAATGGAAGATATTTTTTAAAAAAAAAGTATCTTTTACATAATATTTTGTGTAAAATCACTCACCCGCATCAGATTTAAGATTGGGTTGAGCATATTTTATTTTGTTGTTTTCATGTATTTATAGTTTTTTCTAATTTTTGTGTGTTTCACAACACACAACCAAAAGATTTATATACTATAAAGAACATAGTAATATACAAGAACAGAAAAGTAAAGGGAAAAACAACCACAAAAAAATTTCCCAAAACAGAAAACTGTTCCTAAAAAAAGGAGGCAAACAAATGGAAGAAATAACCTATAAAGGAGAACATGGAATCTTCATGACTCATGAAGAACGAAATGACTTGTTCTCATTAATAAAAAAACAATCCGACTTAGCAAAACAAGCAATGCAAAAATCTGAAGAAACAATCAGAGAGTGTAAAAATGAGTTGGCTAAATGAGATCGACAATTGCATCAAAACATCAGATGCAAAAATCGAATTTCAAAAAAATGTTGTAGAAAAACAAGAATCCAACATTCAAAGAAAAAAAACCTGCCAACCAAGAATAAAACAAGCAAAAGCAGTAAAACAATTAATCAGAAATATTGATTACAAAAGAAAAACAGCACTTGTCGAATCTAAGGCAGGGAAGGTTTACCCAGTAATATTAAGTGACCAAGCATTAGCCAAAAATGTCACAGAAACAGATCTGGCAATTGTTAAAAAAGTCAATGGTTACTGGATAATGATAGATGTTGAAAAACCAATGAAAATGGATTCATCAACAGCAGAATTATTTGATGAGGGATATGAATGGTGTCTATATTAATTAAACTAAGTAACTGGATTGATATCCGTAGGAAACGAAAACTGAAAACAAAACAACCAATAAAAATAAGAATAAATAATTGGGTTATGAGGAACTTTGGATTCCTATTATTATTAATGGTCTTCCTAATGCTCATATTATTCATGATTTTCAGTTTCCAAATAGTTGGAGCATCATTAGAATCAGGCAACTATTATAACCATTTAGGTGATGTAATATGATGAGAAGAATGGTTAAAAGACACTTCCCATTAGCTACACCTATTGAAATTAAAAAAATAATTTCATTAAGTGAAGCAACAAATCCTAAAAGATTAGATGAATGGTTAAATGATTATATCTACATTACAATAGAAGAATGCTATGATAGATATGATGACTTATTAACAACCACATATGATGATTGGGTGGATAATTTCCAACCATATCAAGTAATAGAGCAATTGGCAGAAGAACAAAAATTACCACTTATTTATTTAAGTGAAAATGCATTTTTATTAAATGTAAAAACGTGAAAAAGAGGAGTTAAAAAAATGGGAAAAAATTCATTAATGGACCATATAATAATGTCTGAACTGATGAAAACAGAAATGGCTATGGCGTCATTTTCAAAAGAACACATAATCGAAACATTAGAACATATTATTGAAACAATCAAAAAAATTGATGAAGAAGATAGTCTTGCACTTGCAAGTGCAGGTCAATCAATGAGCAGTACTGGGAATATGATAGCAATAGCTGGTGTTAAAAAATACAGGAACAAAATAATCAGAGAAAGGAGTTAAAATAATGAATACTAATAATATTGAAAATAATATAGATGAATTCATATCTACGAATAATTTATTAAATTTAATGATGGCAGAACAGAACTTTAATAAAAAAGACATAATTGAAACATTAGAAACTATGGCACAAACCATAAATGACATAGATGATAATGATTATGCTACATTAGGTATTGCAGGAACAGCAATGATTGATATTGGTCAATTATTAGCAACAGTAGCAATAAAAAAATTAGTGGGGACAAACAATGAGTGAAAGAGCATTATTAAATACACTAAATTCAGCAATAGTTGAAGCACGTACAGAATACATTAATGCAAAAAAAGAATATTTAACTGCAAAAAATAATCTTGCAGAAGCAGAGGCACAAATAAGTTTAACAGATAAAGAAACATGGAAAGACATAGGCATCACAAACCAAGCAGGAAGAGATGCATACATTAGACAACAAACAAAACAACTACATGATAAACTTAATCAGGCAAGACTTGCATTAGATTACTGTGAAGTGCAAGCACAGTATCAGGAAAATAAACTAAAAATATATCTTGCAACAACAGAGGAATAAAATGACAAAATATGTTGGAACAGCATTCAGTATGCAAATGATTCAGGGTGGAGTAGGTTTACTTGAATATTGCCAAATATCTGAAGAAACATTCAGAAAACTCGTTCAAGGAGCAGTATCCTTTGTAGGACACAAGGACATGGCAGAACACCTTGGAGTACCAGTGAATCGTGGAAACCTTATACTTGAAGATGGAGATGTACTATATCTTGCCCAGAAATGTAATGGGAGAAATGGTTCAAATGCTCCACCTGAAGATGTGGAAATCAAATATTATCAAATATTTAATGTAGGTGATAAATTATGAGTAGGAAACAAAAAGTAACTGAACCTATGATAATACAAAATGAACATGGTAATGTTTTAGCAGAGTATTCTCCAGAATTATTATCCACAATAAAGAATACTGTGGCTAAAGGAGCAACTAATGAAGAATTATATATGTTTCTTCAAATAGCATCAATGTATGACCTCAATCCTTTCTTGAAAGAGATATGGTTTACAAAAATGAAAGATGAGGTTGCAATCATGACCAGTCGTGATGGTTATGCTAAAATTGCTAAAAGAGATCCTGAATTCAAGAAATGTCAATCCATGGCTGTGTTTGAAAATGATGTTTTCAAAACCAAACTTGAAATGGGTGAAGTGGTTGGTATAACTCATGAATTTGGTCAGAATGACCGAGGCAAACTTGTAGGTGCATATGCAATATTAATAACCTACAGTGGTGGAAAATTATATTCCTATGTTGATTATAGAGAATATGATAAGAGAAATTACATCTGGAAGAACTATCCTACGGCAATGTTGAGGAAAGTAGCTGAAAATGATGTATATAAAAGATTTGCAAATATCAATGGTATCTCAACCATAGAAGATATGCCTTCTGGATACGCTGATTATGCAATTGAAAATGAAATTATTGAGACAAACAAAATAAATGGAGATGGATTAGAATGAATTATTCTGAAGATTTTGAAATAAGTGATGTGACTAATGAAAGAGATGCAGGTAGTGTATTTGATGAATTCGGTATTGAACCAGAGTTTGTTGAAGAACAGACTGGAGGTATTGAAATACCATTCGATTTCAATGTAACTGAATTGAAAGATGCATATGATGGGGAATATCTTCAAGGTAAACCATATTTGTCTGATGTTATTGAATATGATTATGAAGACAAAGACACAGGTGAGAAAAAGAAAAACACTTACTGTGAATTAGTTCTGATTGATTCTGATGAAAAAGAAGCATATAAAATTAGAATTAATCTAAAATCAGATAAGAATGTACAGGAAAATGTACATAAATCATCTAAACTCTATGCATTAGTTGTAGGATTAATTAACTTAAAAAATAAAGGTGTATTTAAAAATTATAATCATCTTAAAAAAGTTAATTTAGACAATATTAGAAATATTGTGGGTGGGATTGATGATTTAACTGTTAAAGTTAAAGAAGTTCAATCAAACAATTTCTCATATAATACATTTGTAATCGTTGATGATGAATAATGAATTTGAAAGAGGGTGTACCTCTTGATAATGGAACATATGTTAAGGTGAGTCCTGAAGGCTCACAATTTCATTATGTTTTCTTTGAAGGGGGTAAGATGATTTATGAAACAAGGAATCCTGCTCCTTTAAGATTATCTCCACAGTCCTTAACTGGTAGGAAGATAAGATCATGTTTTCCAGAAGATGTGCAGAAAAGTACAGATAAATCTTATCAGCGATTTGATGAGGTTAAACAAGTTCTGCATGAATACATTAAACTTCTTGAATTGGAGGAGCATAAACAATCAGTTCAACAGAAACTGGAGGAAGAAGCAAAAGAGAAATTAGAATGGGAAGATGCATTAAAGAAATATGAAAGTATTGATGACCCATTAATTTGGCTTAGGAGTATGATTGATTGGGTGAGTGCGGGTGAATCAAATAATATTATGATTGCATTTCTTACATATTGTAGTCAGATTATACTTGAACACCCAATATCTCTAATTATGTTAGGGGAAGGTAGTTCAGGTAAAAATCATATTATTGAAATTGCTAAAATGTTATGTCCAGAGGAATATTTTATCAACATGAACCACCCTACACTTGCTTCCATATTCCGTAAGGCTGATGAAGACCCATATTATTTCCACCGTAAAATTGTAAGCATGGGTGATTTGGGTGGTGATAATGATCATGAAGAGGTTGCTGATGCAAAAAATATTTTCAAAGAACTTCAAACTGATGGAGAATTGAGTCGTCCTGTTTCAAGAAAAGTTGATGGTGATTGGGTTGTTGTAGACTTGTATTTGAAAGGTAAGCCATGTCTTAACTATTCAACAGTACCTAATCATAACTTTGATAGTCAAGAGAAAAGTCGTGCAATGTTATTGACTCCAAGAACAGATAATCAGAAATCTTTCTTTAAAATGATGACTATGATTGAATTTAAGGGAGGATATAATTATAATAGGTATCATGAAATCTTCAATTATTTATCTGAATTTATGCCTTTGGTTGTCAGGGGTTTAGTGGATAAATTTAAGAATACTAATGTCATTAATCCATATGTCACTTGTATTCAGGATTTTGTTAAAGGTTCAGATTATTTTAAAAGAGATTTTCCAAAATACAATGCGATAATGCAAGTCATTGCTATATTAAATTATTCTAATAAAAAAATACACACTATTGATGGGAAACAATCAATATTTGTGAATATGGAGGATTTATTAATTTTCCTTGAATTGTTTAATTTGTATAATGATGCTATGCAGTCTAATTTGTCTTTGAGAGCCACCCAAATATATCAGGATTTACTTGATAATTTTGATGTGTATGCACTAAATAGTCCAGATAAGGATAATTATAATGAATTTGGTATTACTATTAATGATTATATGCTTCAATCTGAACAGAATCTTTCTAAAAGGAGTCTCCAAACATACTTTAAAGAATTACGAGATAAGAATATTATTAGAGTTGTTGGGGCTTTTTGGAAATCACCAATCTACCAATTGAATAAAAATCATAAAAAGAAAGTTTATGATTTGATGGACTGTCTTGATGAGCATATGCAGAACATACTTGCTGATGTATATGGTTATGGTGTATTAGATGATATTTTAATTGAAAGTAATGTTGAAGATATTGATATATTTTCACAACACTCCCTTATTAATCCGCCACCATGGCAGGATAATAAATGTGTTGGTGATGTTAATAGTAAATGAATATTTTGATGTATATGATAGACTATAAAAACCTCAAAAAAAACATGAAGCAGAAAAGGATTGACAATCTAAAAACCAACTACTCGATCCAAAGAACCTGCTTCTACAATGAAGGCAATGGGCATGAACTATGCCCACACAAAACTAATTGTTTACTAAACGAGGAAGTATCAACAATCCTCAACGAAATAGATACTCTCAAAAAAGAATCATATAATTTAAACGAGTTATCTAAAAGAAAAAATTATTATAAAATAAAAAAATTAGAAGAAAAATTGAGACAAACAAAAACAATAGCTGGAGGATATTAAATATGAAATTCAATCTTGTAGAAGGAGAATCTCATAATTCAAAATACCATAGATTTGTAGAATATTATAATTCTAACAAATCATGGAGAGAAATAACAAAAGAATTCACAAAACAAATGTCACAGAAATTATACACTGAAGCAATCGAGAAAAAAGATATTGAGGCAAGATTGTGATTGTAACAAATATTAAAACATTTAAAAGTGTGTTTCGCGGATTATCAAAGATTTGTGATGAAGTCAAATTCAGATTAGATTCTGATGAATTATACTGTTCATTCCTCAATCGTAGCCATACAATTTTCTGTAGAGCATTTATTAAATGTGTTAATATATGTGATGATGAAAAAAACACAACATTCGTCATAGACTTGTATGAGTTTGAAAAGGTGTTAAAGAACATCAAAAATTCAGGTGAATTATCAATTAAATTATCTGATTCATATATTGATATACTATATAAAAACAATAATTCAAAAAAGAATTATCGTTTAGGATTACTAAATAGTGAGGGGGCAGAATCCAGAGAACCTCCAATACTAAATTACGATATGTTAAATATACCATTAGAATTCATTAAGGAATCCTTGAATGATATTAAACTTGTTTCAACAGAATCATGTGTATTTACAATAGATGAAAAATGGTTCTTAATATCAATAAAAGAACCAACAATGATGTTAATGGATTACAACAACAGTATAGAATTAGATAATCTGCATGAAAACCAAAAAGCAACATATACTATAAATTTACTTGAATTATTCCTTGAATTTAAAGATATATCATCTGAACTAATGATTGGATTCAAAACAGATTATCCATTAAAATTGGTTATTTCAAATAATGATGCATTAATTGAAGGGGTAGTAGCACCAAGGCTTGAAGAAGATGAAGATGAGTGATAAACATGAAAGTATTATTAATCACAGGTGAAAGCGGAGTGGGTAAAACCACATTCGCAAAACACCTAAAAGAGAATTATAATTATAATATAGTTCACAGTTACACAACAAGACCAAAAAGAGACGAACAAGATAATGACCACATATTCATATCAAAAGATAAGGCTTATGAAATGATGAATAATGAGGAAATTGTAGCACATACACAAATAAATAAAGAACATTACTTCACAACAGTCTTTGATTTTAAATTAGATCGTCCTAATGCATATATTGTTGATGCAAAAGGGGTTAAAGATGTTAAAAAAAATTGTCCAGAATGGGACATTACAGTATTAAAAGTAATAACTAATGAAAATCATGTTTCAAAAGATAGGTTAAAAAGAGACATAGCAATTCCTGAAGATCATGAATGTGATTTGATATTAGAAAGAAAAGTTGTCCACAAATATTATCTCACAAAAAAGAATGTCCGAGTCCCTAAACCAAATTGGGTTGATGTATTATGAATAGTGAACATATAAAAGATGCATATTTAAAATTAGTTGAACATGTATTGATAAATGGTGACATTATCGATGATGAAAGAGGCAGTACAACAATTGAATGCACAAACCTTCAAATGCATATTAAAAACCCTAATGGAGGAATATTATACAATCCATTAGCAAAAGAAAATATACCAAAAGGTTGTGTGTGGAATGAAGAAAGAATCAGAAAATATAGTGAACAATTAATGAATCCAAAAAACAAGGGATTCATATACACATATGGTGAAAGACTACGAAATAATCAGGGTATAGATCAAATAACTAAATTAATTTCAAGATTAAATAATTGTAAGAATACTCGTAGAGCCACAGCAGTTACATGGAAACCAGAAATTGATTTTGAAGAAGAAGATGTCCCATGCCTAATATTGTTAGATTTCAAAATTCGTGGTGGGAAATTACATGTAACAGGTGTTTGGAGGAGTCATGACATCTTTGGTGCATATTTCGCAAATGTTCATGGAATATGGAATCTTATGAGATATGTAGCTATGGAAACACAAACAAAAGTGGGAAGTTTAACAACACACAGTATATCTGCACACATATACGAGCATGATTTAGAAGCTGCTAAAAAATTAATAGAATTAAATAAAAAAGGAATAAGGTGGTTTTAAATTTATGCATATTACTGATTACATTACTATTTGTCTTTTATTAGTTTTTATAATTATTCTTTTTTGTGCAGGATATTATACTCTGAGTTTAAAAATACATGTGGCAAATACATTGGGATTACATGGAATGGATTACTGGTGGTTCGTATTACATTAAAAAAAGGAGGTATTTAATATGAATGATTATGAATCAGTTAAAAAATCATTAATAAAAAGATACAATATTAGAGAAGCAGAATTTTCAGATTCAGACAATATTAATGGGTACATATACCATATAGGATTAAAAAAAATAGTATTCCCTCACACATTAATAAAACTATGTGGGAATGATAAATGGGTTGAATTTGTGAATTTAATAACAAAATATGATACAATGGAAAATTCGGAGAATTATGTATTATATATTCAGGATTTGTTATTTGTATTTGATGATTTAGATGCATTAAATGAAAAATCGGGGTTGTAGAATGAACAGATTTAATGAAGAGATTTGGTCTATTCAAAACACAATATCATATTATACAGATATTTTACATAAACATGAGGATTCATTGACTGAAGAGCAAAGACAATCAATAGTTGAAAAGATTAAGGATTTGCAGACTGAAGTGAATAATAGATTAAACATATCAAATGATTTATGATGCTCAATGGAATGTGTAAATATGAATAAATGCACTTGTGGGTTGTTAGATCCTAAACAGATAAGATATAAGAGGTTTTTGTTGGAGATAATAAATGAAAAAAGCAATAGATGAATATGGTGATGAATACTACTGGAAAAATATTATTTTGAAATTAAGATGTGAATCACACAATAAGGAAAATCTTGAAAGAATTGAAAAAAATATTATGGAAATTTTAAATGATAAGGCTTTTGATGGTTATTGTTGGTTTGAGAAAATAGAATGATTAGTGAAAGAAAGTCGGAAAGTATTATCCCAGTAGGATTTAGAATAAGAACATATAAAATGAGAGGTTAAGTGGTATGATAAATGATGACATAGGCATCAATAAATTCTTAAATGATTTATATGAGGCGATAGATGAAAATTACGCCGAAGCATTAGAAAACAATGACGAATTAGCTATTGTTCGTGCAAAAACAGAATTAGACTTAATAACGAAATTACTTGATGGGTTGGATAAAATATGATTGGATAACTGGAGTGAAAGAATGAAAACTAAAAATTTTTATTTAGACGAGATAAAAGATTTCATAAAATATGATGATAGTCCAACGGAATTTGATTTCGTGAAAGTTATGACAATCATTAATGAATTTTTAGAAACACAAAAAACCAAATGTGTTTTTAAAAACATTAATGTTTACAACAAAAATATTATATTAGACTTTAAAACATACAATCAAAGAAAAATCATCGAAAACATCCTTAATGAATATGGTTTCGTTACAAAAACAGAGGCAAATGGATTATATAGTAAAAACACTGGATTCTGGATAGTAGGAGTGAAAGAATGAAGGTTAAAGAGTTAACTGAAATACTTCAAAAACACAATCCTAACCGAGAAATAATATTCTTAAGCGGTAACAAGATATATACAGTTAAATCCGACGACCCCAACGGAATGATTACAGTATTTACACAAAAATACTTAGAGAATATAGCTGTCATGCATCTTAAAAGAGAATTATAACAGAAAAATGGGAAGTTGAATAAAATGAAGGTAGGAAGACTAATTGAACTATTAAAAAAAGTATCTCCTGATGCGGAAGTAATGTATAAATTCACAACAGATGGCTATACATACCAATCAAATATAACCATATTAGAACTTGAAGGTCTTGAAACTTATAACAGACATAATGTTTTAAAAAAACGTGGTGATGAGAAATACTGCATACTGTCAATAAAAAAGAATCCTTATCAATATAATCCTAAAAGAGTGAGGAATTAAATGATTATTCGTGAGATTCCTGAATGTTGTCTGAAGTGTTATTTTTGTACGAAACATGAACTTGTTTATTATTGTATTCACGAATTAGGTGATGATTAAAATGAGATTTAAAACACTATCTGAATACGATTATGTGTTAATCAACATAAATAATGATTGTAATCAGTGTATGGAGTGTGTGGAGGTCTGTCAAAGTGGAGTATTGACAGAAGGATTCATAAACATGGTTAAAATCACATTAAAAGATAAGCACCATTACTTCAGAAAAGATGTTCAGGAATGTACTTATTGTGAATCCTGTATGGGCATCTGCGAACAAAAAGCCATATGGATTATTAATCCTGAATGGGAGGAATTACAATGATAATAAAATGTAAGAAAATAATAAAAGGTTTTAAACCAGTTAAAGGAAATGAGGAAGAAATTATAAATCATCTATTAAACCATTATGAGGAATGTTATGTGGAAAAAAATAATGAAACAGTTTCTTTTCATATCCCTTATAAAACATTTTTTATTAATGATGAAACTACTTTTTTTAAGTGTGGAAAAGATGGGGAGATACATACTGCAAAGGACAAATATAATTTTAAGAATTATGTTGCAGTACCATTTGATGCAAGTGATAAAGATATGTTGAGAATATTCCAAGCTCCAAATTTTGTGAGTTTTAAAAGAAAGCATACAGTAGCACCATCACTTAAAAAGTGGGGTTTAACGACTACAACTAAATTATTTACAGTAAGATACGGAGATATTCTTATCTTTGATGGAGATAGGAAAATTGTGGCTTGTTTGATGAATGGGAGAGATAAAAAATATGAAACTCTTTTAGCATGTAATGATTATATAGTAGAACAAGATGATTAGATAACACATTAAAAGAGAAGATAAAATGAAAAGTGTACATTTAAACATACATGATGACCTGCATCAATACCTCTTAAAAGTTAAGGAGGAAGCAGGTAAAACAGATTACAATATCACTATATCTGATATTATTCGTGCAAGTATAGTATACTTCCTCACAGACCTGAATCTTTATACAAGTTCGGATAAAGATGCATTACTATTAATACAAGCACAAAACAGTTTATACAATGAACATATGTATAATGAGTTAAATTGTTTACCATTCAAATAAAAATGAGGACATAAATATATTAAAAGAGAAGATAAAATGATATTCGGCGATTTAAATTTAGGAATTGATGAATTCTTTGTAGGGATGACAGGGAATATTGACTCCGCGAAGGTTTTTATGATACAATATAATAAGGAGAAAAATAATACTCGAGAAATACTTGATTTTATTAATAAAGAGTATGTCGAAGAGTATTCTTATGATGTGTTACTACCACATTATGAAAGGACATATAATAAGGGACATGTTTCAGGTTTGAATATACTTTTCACTGAGGAGTTTACTAATAATCCTGATGTAAAATTATGTTTTAATGAGACTGAACCTTTTACATTAAAACATAATGATTATTTGATGTTTGTGATTTCTGAGGATAATAAGTTATATGTTAGTACTGTTATGGAAATTGAAGCAGAATTTATGTTTAATAATTGGATTGTGGGAGAATTATGCTCATTCTTGAAAGACTAAAAGAGAGGAGTGAGTCATAATATTAGTAAGTTTCTTAAGGAGTAAGTGTTTTTTATGGTAATAATTTGTAAAAAAAAATCAAAAGAATATAAACCGATCAGAGGGAATGAGTTGGAAATTATCGCAAAATTAATGGAAAATAAATATTATGATGAATCAGAAGTCACTTTTAAAAATGATGATGTATATTTCACAATAACAAACGAATATGGTGAAGAAGAAAATTTTAAAAACTTTAAAGATGCCTATTTTAGGATTGAAGAAAATGGGGAAGTAATTTTTAAGTATAATAATCCAGACCCATTAGAATATATTGCAGTAATATTCGACATATGTAAAATTGATTCAGTATATACTCATTGGTTGCTTTTAGCCTCAAATATCAAATCAATACGAAGACTTCAAACAATCCCTATAACATGGGAATTACAACTACATAATTCATACTTTGCAAACAACCAAGTCCTTACAATGTCCTCTGGTGACATATTAATATTTAATAGGAAATCAAGAAAAATCCATACAGTATTAGAAAGAATAGATAAAGATGTAGAAGAAACTTTGCGAAAAAACGATTATATAATTATTGAAAAGGAGTAGAAAATTATGTCAATTGTAGGAAATAAATACTGGGAAGAAAATGGTGACACAATAATAGAACCATTCGAACCTGATCATATACAACCTAATGGAATAGATTTAAGATTAGCAAATAAATTAATAGATTACAATAACCTTGGAAAGATAGATTCCAAAAACAAGATACCTCATGGGAAAACATTAACTTGTCAAAAGAATAGTGGTTTTGTACTTAAACCACATAGTTTCTATCTTGGAACTACATATGAAGAAATATCTATACCTCCAAGTTATGTTGGGAAAGTTGAAGGTCGTTCAAGTGTTGGTAGATTGGGAGTTACTGTTCATGTAACTGCTGGATTTATTGATACTGGTTTTAAAGGTCATGTGACTTTGGAACTTGCAAATTTATCAAATAATGAAGTTGTAGTTTATCCTATGCAAAGGGTTTGTCAATTAGTATTTGAAGACTGTATTTGTACAGATAAACTATATAATGGGAAGTATCAAGACCAAATCATGCCTCAACCGAGTTTAATAAATTTTGATAAGGATTAATTACTTTAATATCCTTTTTTCTTTTTTTCTTTTACTAATCTCCTGAAAAAAATTATTTTAGGAGTTGAATGTAAATATGTCTAAAATTAAGAATGTAGTGATTGATTATCGTGAAGGAAGTCGTGTTTCCTCTGCTAAAAGCTTTTTCGAGGATTATAATGTAATCACTACAACTTTGCAACATGGTGATTTCTTATTTCAAAATGATACTGATAATATGAATGTATTATTTGAGTATAAGACTGGTAATGATTTTTTAACAAGTATTAATAATAAACATATATTTAATCAGACAGTTAGAGCTTGTCAGAATTATAAATATCAGTTTATTATTGTGCAGGTTCATGACATGAAATCATTGATTGATAGATTTTTTTATCAATCTGGTGTTGATATGAGTATAGAGCAGGTTAATGGTGCAGTTGCTTCATTAAATACTATTTCTACAGTATTATTTGCTGATACATTATATGATTCTTTTGATTTAATGTATCGTCAAGCAACAAAGGTTTTTGAGGATAAGCCATTGACTTATAAGTTTCAGAAGAAGAGTATGAATCCAGCATTAAATTTTTTGCATGGAGTTCATGGTATTGATAAGCAGGTGGAAGTGATTGTTGATAAATTTAACTTGTATTCATTATATGATTTATTTAATTTAACAGAAAATGACTTAAAAACAGTACCTAATATAGGTGAAGCTAAAGCAAAAAACATATATAAAGCAATACATGGAGAATAATTAAATGAAGCATAAAGAAAATCGCATACAATACTTAATAGATAAATATGGTGAAACCAAAATTGCACCATACGAATGCTTATCAAAAGACTCACGAGCAAAAATAAACCAACAATACTACAAAAACAACATACAAAAAAATAGGGTGCAACAAATACTAAATGAAACAAATACTACAAAACAGATAGAAACAGAAGTGCATGAATTAATACAAAAAACAGAATTAAAACAATTATGTCCAAAATGTAAAGAAGAACAAATCATATCTACAATAATACTATTCATAATAAGAACATACAACAACAACTTCATAGAAGAAAGAACAAGAATCTGGAAAAAATACAAACTAAACTGGAAAATATACAGTAGAATAATCGCAAACCTATTAAAAAATATGCGAAAGAACCAACCAATCAAAAAACAAGTTTAAAAAAAATAAAAGGGTAGTTAATAAGGTAGAGAATTGGAAACCACCCTACCTTACAATACATATATTTCTACAACAACATATTTAAAGGGTTGAGTTAATAGCCTCTTCAGATAACCATTCCCTTGAACTATTACCTATAGCCTCAACATTATCCACTAATACACAATCCTTCAAACCACTACCTAAACTACGGATCTCCAAAACATCACATTTAATTTCAAGTAAATTCACAGTATTCTTCCAAGCCAAATCATTAGAATAATCTGCAGAACTCATAATATTTAACTTATTAGCATCACTACGATTCATAATTATAAATTCGGATTCAGTCATAAATACTACTTTGGAATCACCGAGTTCTTTCAACCAATTTAATGTGCCTTGGTCATAATCCATATAGGAAGAATCACTATCTTTCAAAAATGATGTCATAGATTGGGGTTGGCTATTATATATTTCATATGTTTCTCCAACTGATATTGGTTCATTATTATTGTCTGCGAAAAGTAGGAAATAACTACATACACAGCCAATAATTGCTACAAGAACAATCAATAAAATTATTATTTTATCTTTTTTATCCATTGTTTTTACACCTCTGGATAATAGATTGGTATAAAGTAGATTATATTTTTTATCATTGCACAAAGTTTCCACAAACTATTTCTTGTGAATCAACCAAATCAAATTTGTTCCTTAAAGAGTTAATCACTAATTGCAAATCCATAACTTCTTCTATCAAACCATATTCTTCATACAATTTATTACATTCTTGTTGTAAATTATCTAATGTTTCTTTTAAACCTTCTTTCATTTCTGTCATAATTCTCACCCTTTTGTTAAGATTGCAACACTCGGTTGGCTAATTCCTCTCATATAAGATAATTGATTTGACTTACTACGAGTTTCTATATACCCACAATATGCAGGTTTATTACACCTGTTACCTAAACTGTTTAAAACAGTCACATTATTACCATTCACTGATTTAAGAACTTCATAATGCCCCCATTTATTACGGTATAATATGTGACAAAATACAGCCCCATTTGATGCATACTGGTTTAATTTATTCCATCTTGCTGAATCAGAACTTCCTAAATCATTGAAGTTTTTCCAAGTAATTTTAATGTTCTGTCCATATTTGCGATTAAACCAAGCTACAGCTGTATTAATACCTTGATGACCTGTACCTGAAGTTGTTGTTCCAGCTACACTTGCTATTGTAGATTCTGATATATGAATGCCAGTTAAACGATAGAATGCTTGTTGTAGACTATTACAAGCACAATAATATGGTGTGCATTGTCCCATACCTGCACATCCTTTATTTGTTAAATAATTATGTAATTTATTATTGTTTGTAGTATTTTGTACTGATGTATTGCCAGTTAAATATACTATTGCGGGACTCACACCATTTTTAACTTCATATGCTGATACTCTGCGACACATATCTACATAAGTATCTTTCATATACTTCTTACCATTTTTATCAATCACATAATTTGGTAAAAAGCTTAAATCTTTGTTATCATGTATGGCACATTCTACAAATTCAGTTATAAGACTGTCAGATTGGTAATTAGTACCTCTTTCTTTAATCACTCGAATTATTGTACCGTAATCTGCACTACGGTTCATATATCCATATATATTTCTTGTATTGAATTTTTTATTATTATTAACAAGCCAGTAAGCAATTCTATTACAAATATTACTATAATTTGTATAGTTTGTAGATTCTCTATCCATTTTTATCACTTCCTTTTAATAGGCATTTGTTGTTGCGGTAGTAGCAACATTTTTCTACTTCTTCGTTTTTATCATGTTTACATTCATGGTCGCATTTTAAATTATTCATGGTTTTTTCTCTCTTTTTTTATTTTTTTTCGTAGGTTTATTATTCAAATATACTAAACCTTGAAGATTGTTTAGTTTATGATACTATGACCAGTGAATCCGACAGATGGGTTAGAACAAGTGACATTATTGTAAATATTGATTCAGAGGGTACTAAATTTAGTACAAACAGTAATTCCGAACAACAATATAGATTACCAAGCAAATACTTCACTCCACCATACACTATCGAATTTGACTGGGTAGATGGAGGAGGAAACCAAAAAATGGGTTTAGAACTATACCCTGATGCCAAATATTCTGGAGATACTTGTTGGTTTGGGAGTCATTGGGATAGTGGAGCAAACAAATTCCTAATCAGTACATATCCTTCAAGCACAAGCTCAAGTAAAACTGAAGCAAACATAACTCGAGATATTAACCCTAATGACCACTTGAAGTTCATTGTAGAATCCAATAATGTCAAATTGTACCAAAATAGTGAATTAATATTAAGCAAACATCAAGGTAAAACTTGTGATACTCAATATTTCTGTTTTTACACAAACAATAATAGGATTCAGAAAGTTAAAAACCTTAAAATCAAATATTATTCTGAATAAGGTTTAATCTTCAAGTTCTTGATTTTAATAGTTGAGGGATTCCAAATTGTTGTATGGAAATTCCAAACCGTACACTGACTTATCCAAGAATATGACAAATCACAAACTAATTTATCATTCATATATCCTTTTAAATGTCCATCACTTTTAATAATTTTACATGGGCAGTAAGTAGTTTGAGTATGCTCAGAATAATGTGTTTCTGTTTCGTTAGTGCCGTCCCAGTAGATGTATTTTTGAGTTTTGAAGTTAGTGTCTGTTCCACTATCGAAATGGTATGTACGAGTAGTGTCTTTTGCTCCAACACCACATCTTGTTGATGCTTGCCATTCTGCATCATATGTGATTATGAAATCCCCAGTAAGGTCTAATTGAAGTATACTATCTCCTCTATTACTGTTACTGGTGCTTGTAAAGACACCATCAACTACTGTATTAGTTGCAGAATGTCCAGTTGGATTAATCCAAGTATCAGAATCTTTAAAACCATATTTAATATAATCCTCAACTTGCAGTATGTTTGAATAATAAACATTCGTTCCAGATAAGTATTTGACTTTCACATTTACATCACCCGCACCATTACAATTATAATTAAATACTGCATTACCAGTATTATCAGTAGTAACACTATCTGCAACCTCTGCATCATTCAATAATACAGTTAAAGCAGTATTCTTAAGATTAGATGATAGTGTGATTGGTAAATCATCACCAACCTCACCAATCAAAGCAGATGCGTTAATACTGATTTCTGGAGTAACTTGTTCTTCAATCCAAGTAATAGTCAATGATGATGCAGTTGCAGTAGTATAAGTAGAAGTTCCTTTATACGATGGAGTAACAGTTAAAACAGTTGGAGTTTGTTTAGTGAATGTTTTAACAGCAGTACCATTGGAAACATCTACTAACACTCCATCTCCAAAGTCTACTTGACCTTCATTAACATTAACACCATCAGATTTAACAGTAGCAGTTAAAGTAACTGTTTCACCAACAGTAACACTTGTTTTATCTACTGTACAAGTTAAAATAGTATCCTTCTTCCTTATTGTAATTTGAATATCCACATTTTTCGGTGTATTATATTTATCCCAGTCCAAATCAGGATATAAACTCCAACCACTTGTTCCCACAGTATCCTCAACACTTGTGAAACTCCAAACACCAGTAGCTCCAGTTATTGCTTTAACTTGACCTGCACCATCAATAATTTTAACATTACCTAACGGAGAACCAGTACTTGTTTCCAAAGTACCAGATATAGTAACAGTTTCACCAACATAAACATTCGTACTACTTGCACTACCAACAAAAGATACAGGTATCTTAGATACTTGTACAGACACAGATCGGCTACATTCATTATATGCTGGTGAACCACCATATATAAAATCAAGGGTTAAATTTAATGATGCTTTGACAGTATCTGAAAATTCACCTTTATCATTTGTAATGTATCGTTTTTCATTGAACAATACTTCAGCCCCTTTAACTAATTCTCCATCACTACTTTTTAAAACACCATTGAAGGAAATAATATCATCAATATAATATGAGTCTTTGTCCAGAGTAATGGTTAAATTTGTGTCTAATTTAGTGATGTCTGGAAGTTTTGGTTTATCAACCATTACAGGATTATTAATTTCTAACAAATATCCATCATATAAAAAACTAATAAAATTATAAACCTTAAATGATTCTGGTAAGATACAAAAAGCCAATACAATATTAGTAACCTTATTGACAATAAAAACCCCAGCCATATCCTGTGCCACATTACCGATTTCAACAATTGGGGGTGGCAGATGATACTTGGACAGTTAATCCACCATTATCATAACTTTGCATATATAATTCAATTGGTGGATAATTAACACTTTCACGAACCTCTAACCCATCATCATCAGTATAGACCTTCTTTAAAGGAGTGACTTCATTATAATTCAAGGTGTAATCATTATTGATGTTCTTTTTCCAATCACCACTACATCGACTTACGGGGATAAAACACCATTTATTAAAATTATTTCCTTTAACCATTTGTTCAAAACTAAAACACCCTCTTTTATTAATTATCTTCCAAAAATTTCCAATAAGTTTAAATTCTAAATAATCATCAATCATATTAAAAACACTCCTTAATATTGTATTTTCATTTCAACATAATCTATCCTGAATTCACTTACATTATATGATGCTGTAGACTTAAGATGACTTTCTTGTGGAATAATGAGTAATGCAAGGTTGTCTGATTCGATTGCAGATGCTTGTTCAGCAGTGAATGGGTGTGTAATAGTGAATGGTAAGTATGTGTTCTTGTTTTCTACTCCAAAATTTCCTTGAGTGGTTTTTTCAGCATAAACTATATTATTAATCACATCTTTTAATTGTAATTTTGGGAAATACATGTGTCCTCCAGTTATACCTCCAAACTCTCCGCAGAATACTGTTGCTGTTACTGTACAAGCCTTGTTTGGTTTTGGGAATTTAAACACATTAAAATAGATTTGAGCTGGAGTAGTTCTCAAATATGCAGAAACACTACTGTTATGTGTGCAGGTAATTGCAGTTGATGCACTACTATTATTTTCTCTTTTCTGCACTCTTGCAACATTCAATGAATCACTATTATATCCTTTAATTTTATTATTAGTTCCAGCAGCACTTAATGATAAAGGCACACGAGTATGGGTAGTTATTGGTGCTGTTTTACCTGTTATCTTCACAGTATTTGAATATGTTGCTCTATTACTAATGAACTCGTTAGTGGATTCTGCGAATTTACATATGAATGTCCCATTTTCTTTAACAGTTAATTTAACCTCACCATTCTCATCAGTTTTATAGGTTGTGTTATTGATTAATAAATCAAGATTAGGTAGAATTTGTCCATTCTCATTTAGTGCTTTTACTGTTAAGATATCTCCTTGTAGTACATACTCAGTATTTTGATACGTGCCTCCAGAGAATTGTATACTCCCATTAGTTTTCACCACATTAACAGTATATGATTTTTCGCATGGAGCATAAGTCATATCACCATTAAAAACTCCTAAAATATTATATTCTCGTTGAGGTAATCTTAACTGTATTTTAGCAATTCCTGAATTATCGGTTGTTTTGTAATAATTTTTCCCATTAATGGTAAATGCAACACTTCTACCACTCAATAAATTATTTGATGAGTCTTTTAATGTCACACTTAAATAATCTCCATATTTAATTGTGGATTCTGCCTCTGATAAAACGGTTAATGTTCTTGGATTAATTGTATAAATAAAAGTACCATAAGTATTCGAGTATGGTCCTGATGTATTGTTTCCTTTACCAATAACTCCTGCAGGTGTTATTTTTAATCTACCATTACCTGTTCCATCGCCTAAGTTTAAATCATTAGTGTAGATGGGTACTGGAGGTCTTAATCTTTCGGGGATTTCATGTTTACCATCATTTGGGAATAATCTGAAATAATATTCACCATCATTACCATAATCCGAGCTGTTACCACTGAATTTATAAAATTGGACAATTACAATGTTTCCTAATTCATAGATGACTATATAATTCTGTGTTTTATCTGATTCATCACGATAAATATATGTTGCGGGGATTATTGAGGATAAAAAGTTTATTGGTGATTTACCATCTAATGTTTTAGCATCTACTCCTGAGTTATTAACCGATTCGACAATTTCTTCAGTTGATGGTGTTTTACCATCTTCTCCTTTGATTAATGACCAAGTGTATCTTGACGGGTCTTGACTTGTTTCCTGCACATAATCATAATATGTACCCATATATTTTCGATTAGTGCTGTTTTCTGTACTGAAATCTGTTTCACCTTTATCATCATTCGCATATGCAAAATGCACATAACCATCATTTGGTGCTTGAGGAAGACTTGCCCATAATGCAGGGGCAGAATAATTACTCCACACACCATTTATTTTTAATTGTTTACAAACCCATTCATACCCAAAATTATTACGAACTCCTTGAGGATTTTCAAACCATTGACCATCATCATCAGCATCATCATCACTATCGTCCGATCTAACAATTATTGTTTTTGGTGGGGTTTCAGGTTGTGAATTGGAATTTGTTCTACAGAAGATATAATGTACATCATCACCATCTAATGCAGACAAACATAATATATTAACTGCCTGAGTTGAATTATCAGTATACTTAATTAGATTCCTACTCCACAAATATGGTTTCTCATCAGTTGTTGATGGTTTTACTGTACTCCACCCATCTGTTGGTGAATTAACATATTCATTAGATATGGTATATTCTTCATATATGTTCAAAATGCCCTTACTTTCAACTTTAAAATAGAAATATTTATTTACATCAGTAGAATCTAATAGATTATTATCATAATAATATCCAATAAAACTCCCACCTTCTTCATTTAAACCAGTTCCCATATCATCATATGCATATTTGATGTGCATATAGTACATTACATCATTTAATGTGTATGATAATCCATCAACAGGTTTTATTTTCCAAGAATATTTACTAATATCTGTAGAATCCACTACATTACCATCTACATAATATCCAATATATTTTTGAGGTTGTAAGCTTGTTTGACTAATATCTAAAGGATTATTTAATGTACAGTATCTTATATGCATATATAATGGTGAACCATCTTTAGTACCACATAATAATCCTTGACTTGTTTCAACACCACTGTCACCAGTAATACATACTGGTTCAGAGTATTTAACACCATGATTACTTGTTATTTTAGTTCTACTCCAAATATATCTTCCAATAAGATGGGTTGGTGCATCTGTACTCCACCCTTCATCTGATTGGAGAGGTGGAGTTGTTCGTGATTTTGTTTGAATAAACTCAATATCCATATCTAAAATATTTTCCCCACCACCATTATTTGTACAGAATGGTTCAGTTTTAAGTTTAGCCACACCAGTATCAATAACATTCATAATCCACAAATATTTGTCTTTTATATCTGGAGGTAATGTAGTGCTCCACCCACTATCATCTTTAGAAGGTACATCAATATTATTATCTGTTAAAAGATAATATGATTCATAATTCATAGAATTGTAATTAGATTCTAAATTGTCTACATCAATCCTTAATCTCCTAATATCATGATCCATGATTTTAATCCTCCCATTTATATGTTTCTTTTTTATCATATACGGCAGTTTTTCCAAATACTGCTTGTTTAGATTGTGTTATCGCTCTTTGTTTTTCATATTCTTCTCTTAATTCAATTACTGGTTCTGGTTTATTCAACCCTATTTTTGTTTGTAATTTTGGAGAATTTCGAACATTATATTCGTGAGTGATACTTTTAACTTGTTTATAATCATTATATGCAGAATTTTCAAATATACAATCTACATAATCACCAACCCTTAAATCTTTTGGACAACCTTTAACAGTTACAGTTAAACTATCACTACGGTCATTTTTAAATTTAGGGTTGCTCCTTGCTTCATAATATGCTTCAAGACCACTAATATCATCACTAATACTCACGACATTGGTGATTTCACCATATTGTGTAACTTTCATTGGATTACGACTTTCAAGATAATTATATATACTATCCTCAGCATTCCTTTCTTTCCTCTTATAAACCACCATTGACCTACTAATGAAATCAGATACTGGAGTATACTCCCAGTTACTAATTGATATAATGTTTCCATCATCACCTTCTTTTATTGTAAATCTTGGTTCAGGAGCTTTCTGTTTATGTGAAACATATAATCTATCATTTCTCCTCATTTGTTGTGGGTATAATCTTAATTCTAAATCTCCAGAAGACAATATTGTTTCCATTAAACTATTCAATGATTTACCAGTTGCTTCAAGATTAATTGGATTTAAAATATTCCCATTACGAAAACCAATCCTCCTTAAAATCATTCTACAACTACTATTATCTTCGGTGGAGTCGTTACTCTCCCATAATTTTTCAGAACCAACAACATATTCAAAAGTAATATTTCTCAAATACACTTTAGGATAATATGTTTCATTAAGTTTGTTGATTATACTTACACTACCAGTAGTAAATACATTATTTAAAATAACTGGTGTGAATCCTCTAAAAGTCTTTAAAGAATCAGATTCGGCAGATGTAAAATCAATATAAATTGGGATTCTCTCAGCATTTTTGTTCTGAGATGTACTGAACTCTATTTTAACCCATGCTTGGAACGGTTTATCTTTATCAAATCCATTAGTTATTGATTTACCACCATTTCCAGCTTTATCTATAGTATTACCTTTATGTTCTCGAACAATCCTTCCACCCCATACTCCAGAAGTATCATTTAACATATTCCCATATCTTTCACCCCATTTATATTGCCTATATGGGAAATTTTGCCATTGTCCATTACTATCTAAATATTGCACAGTACGATGAGCTCTTGATGAATTAGTAGCATATTCCATGATACGGCAGGAAATATTTTTTTCAAATAATCGAGTATAAATCAAATCACTAAATGCCCAACAATCCCCATATCCTTTAGATTGCAAACACCCTAAACTACTGCATGTATCTCCACGAAGTAAATATTTGTACTGAAATGCCTCATTGGTTATTGTTGCAAAAATATCGCCAACATTTACTGTGGTGTTTTCAGTATCGTCTGATGATGTTGAAGTATTTCCAGCATTACTTGCTTCATTTGCACTTGCACTTACGAGTTTTACTCGCCTACATTTAGCTCCAGCCGCTTTATCTCCTCCACAGTATCCGCAGTAATCAGCATCACAACCACCTTTTTTCATGCTACAGGTTATTTCTCCTTCATAAACTCCTTTGGGGTTGTCTGTTAATGTTCCGCTTTTACCACAATTGGGGCAGTAATTTCTCCATGTTTTAGTGTATCTTTTATATTGTGTCCCATAGCAACAAGCACATGATGGCATATGATTAACCGTAATTGTTTCGCCAGTAGTTACACTACTATTATTCTCAGATGCGACATCATATTTAGTCATAGGTTCGCCCATACCATATTCAATGAAAAATATGGGAAAATCATTTAATAATTGTGGAGATGAATTATACCAGTCGGAATCATAAACAACAAATGATTGTTTAGTATTAATTGAAGAATTGTTTCTAATATAGACTCCAGTTCCTTTTAATGAAACGGTCATTTCTGTTGCTTTACATTTATTGAAATTATTTTTATTGGTCAAATCCACAGATATTTCATTAAATTTATCTGCTTCAAAAACATCTGGTAATGTATTAAGTAATGGTTGTTCCATTGCACGAAGAACATAATCTAATGCATAATTATAGTCAGGATAATGGACAACATCTCCATCTTTATATGCAGTATTATAATCTGAAGCATTTCCACCAACATTTATTTCTTGTGTACAATATCTTACATCACCATCAATTAATCTTCCCGCACATTTGATTGTTAATTCTGTTTCATCACTATTCTTTGAAACATTACTGATATATCCTCCAAAGATTTGTTCCATTTCACCATCAGAATTAATTACACTATAATTAATTTCATCACGATAATCAAAAACAAAATTTGTTAATGTTGTTTCATCTTCCCACTCATTATCATATAATATAGTGAATGAGAACTCATCAGCACCAACCTTTTCAGAATCAGAATGATTTGCTGAAAGTAGAGTTAATTTGGCATCTGCACTTAAATCAGAATCTGCTTTATATGTAGTGATTTTTTTAACAAATGCACTTAAAACTTTTAGGTGGCTATCTATCTGTAATTTAAATTTATGTGTTCCTTGTTTAAGTGAATATTTATAAGTTTTACGGGTTAGCCATTTTGGATTACTCCTTATAGACCAATTCATTAAATTATCATCAATTGTCCACACAATATTATGATAATCTTCATCTGTACTTGTAAATAGAAATCCAATATCATAGTCCCCAGTTTCTGGTGCAGTAAATAGATATTCTACAAAGAAATCATTACTATTGTTACTTTCAATTGTTTCCCATGAATCCCATTTACCATATTTAGCATTAGACATGATAACTGGTGTGCCACTTGACCTTGAAATAAAATCTTGTTCGTAGTTTACTTCATTGTGTCTAATTTCCAATAAAAACTTTTCAGTATAAACATGATCCACAAACCTTTGTGAATCAGTCCATGGTTTTGTATTATGTTTAGCTATACCATGCATTTTAAAAATCACCTAATAATTTTTATTGTTTCCTCTTTAGAATATGCATATTCGATAGCTACACTATCTGGGTCATCATATTCTCTACTTGATTTTAAGAATGGATAGAAAACTGTTCTATCATTCTTATCAATTTTATTTAAATGTATTTCTTTTCTATTTGGTCTTATAATTGATAATCCACAAGTACTATAATCATCATGGATTTCTACATTAATATGTTTGTCAAATAGGACTATGCTGTCCTTTGGTGCTGTTGGTTCTACCATTATTTACTCCTCCACGATTTCTGTTGGGATAACATAACTTACACCTAATTCAAATTTGTTTAAAACAAGACTTGCTGGGTTTTGAGAAGTATTCTTATCATGTTCAAACAATACTCCAAACACAAAATTATTATTTATCACACCAGATAACATATTTAATCCAGTCCATTCCACACCAACAATATTATATCCTTCTTTAGATTGTAATGGTATACTATATCCTTTTTTACCATTATTTATTCCACAATTTATTAATGTTGCACTTGCAGAGCCAATTGTAGGATATAATTTATCTGATTGTGGATTGAATTGTTTTTCCTGCCACCTTGCACTTATCTTAACAATTTTGTAATCGTCTTTACTAAATGAGAAATTAAATGATGACATATTTAATGTATCTGGAGTATTGTAATTGCCTGAAATACCATCAATAGGGGTTACTCCAGATATGCTTTTGTCCCCGCAACTGATTGGGAATTTTGGTGTATCTGATAAACTCCATGGTTTGAATGGTTTTGTATTATTTTCATGTGTATTCCTGATTTTTATTGGGGATTTCCATACTGTGATTGGGTCAAGAACTTCCAAGACATATTCTTTAGTACAGCCAATGTAATTTTTATCTCCTTCAAAGGTTATTTTAACATTATATTGTCCTGCGAGTAATCTTATATTCATATAACATAATCCTTGGTCATTAGTGACTCTATCATAGGTTACTCCATTAACTTTATATGATAATTTTTTACCAACTAATGGGATATTTTCAGAATCAACTAATTTGAATATGTCTTGAGTGTATCTGTACACATAATTTTTCTTTTTAACATCAATAATTTTTGTTGTATCATTATTTACTGTTAAATTAATTATTGGTGATTGGGATTTTGAGAAAAATGCTGTACCATTATATTCTAATTGGAGTTCATGTTCTCCAAGTGTTTTTGCCTGATAATATAATGTTTTTGGATTTTTACCTATTGTTTTGGATAAAACTGGTGTGCCATTATCATATAATGTTACAGGTAAATCATTATGTGATGCTGAAGCTACCAAGTCTACAGTTCTATCAACATGACAAGTGTATTTTGATGTTTCTGTAGGGTATGTATCAAATAATAATGAAACATTTGTATTTACTGATGGAACAGTAATTTTTTGTAAATAATTATATGCTTGATATACATCATCACCACCATATTTTACACTTATGTCATAATCTCCAGATTTTGGAAACTTGATAATTCTTGATTCGCCAGAACCCATCTCAAACGAACCAACATTTGGTATGTTTAACATAAGTTTGCCAGTAAAGTCATAATTCTTATTTACTTTTAATTCACAAGATCCATCATCAGATTCAACAATAAGTACATCATCAGACAAAGTAATATTTTCACCAATACTCAACAAATCCTCGCCAAAACCACTTAAATCAGGGTCAATTACACATAAAGTATACTCCTTACTTTCAGAACTTGAATATGTTAAATTCCCCATAGATTTAGCTTTAATATTATATAATCCTTGTTTTTTGAAATTTAATGGATAACGAGTAGAATCTGATTCTGTAACTAACTCTCCAATATATTTATTATTAGCATATATTTCCACCCTCATATCATTAATTATCGTTGGAAGTGACTCATTACTTATCTGATAAACCTTAACTAACATATAATCAGTAGAACTATTGATTGGTACAATAAGGTTAGGTATAGTTAATTCTGTAATGGATTCAGTTACAATAGAATTAAAATAACAATTATTACTTTTAGATTCGCTGAAATGGAGTTCTGGGATAAATCTTGCAGAAGCAACATAATTCTGATTTCCCTCAACAACAAAATTATAAATCCATTCATATTCATCATCAGAAGATAATGATGGTGTTGGGTCTACATATACGGATTCATCATTAACAATAAATTCAACACGACCAATAGGTTTTCCATCAACAAAACCTTGACTAATACCATTAATGTCCTTAACATTAGCTACAAGCATTACTTCATAACCACTATTAAATTGTGATTCAACAATTCCTCCACTGGTGCGAGTTTCTAATTCAATAGTAGTAATTACATCATAAAGGTAAACTGCCCTTTTTCCACGATTGCCATCATATACGATTATATTATCTGGTGTAAGTAATCCTTCACATTCAACAGTATTATATTTATCATTAATCATCAAATCCACATTTTCATGTTGGCATTCAATAAATGGGTGTCCTCTCCACATAGTCCATAATGTTTGACCAAATTTGACAGAAATTTTATCATCATTATAGGATTCAATTTCAAAATCATTAAAATCATCTAAACGAACCATATTAGTGTAAACATAATTATTTGTTGATTCATCATAAACATAAAATGAAACAGTACCAAACAACCTATCAAAACCAACTTTTATCAAGTTATTTGAAAGGTATAATGTTGAATTGTAATTTTCAACAAACATTACACTTGAACCACCGCTTGTTTGAAGGTCTACACCACCCTTATATTGTTGGAAACCATCAACAAGATAATATATGTTAGAAGTGTCCTCATCAATAGTATAATAATATAATATCCCTTCCTCTGATTTACGATAGAATAATAAATTTTTACTCGGTAATGGGAATGGAGAAACAACTAAATTATTATAAAAATTACTATATGGATTCGCTAAAATATTTTCATATGATTCAACATCTAAATGAGCGGTGAAATTAGGTTCAATAAGTCCAACATCATTATTATCAAAACAAACATCAATAATGTATTCACCAGAAGCCAATTCGATATCTTTTTCAACAATTTCTAAACCATTAGCACCTGATTCAGTAATAGTTACATAATCCCTGTCAAAATGGAAATTAGTTGAGGATTTAAATACTCCATCAAATGGTTCTTCCCAGTCAAGTTTAATTCTCTTATTAAAGACATTGAGTATACGACCATTCTTATAAACAACACAATTTGCATTACATTGATTAACAACTTTTCCTCTTTCATCAAAACAAGTAAAATCATATAATGTATATTCTAAAACATTCTTTCCAGAATTATTATCAATAATAGTGTAAACTATGCTATTTTGTTTATAATCATTAGATTCATCAGTAGGATCTGATGGCAAAATACAATCCCAGTAATATGTAACATCACAAATATCTTTCAAAGCCCATTTATTCCTAATATGTAATGCTTCACCAGTACTACAGTTAATCTCATTAATTCTATTATTAACCAAATCATGACTAATTTGACCAGAACCAAATAATTCAAAATAATTAATTAATGAATCTCCCTTATTTATAGTGTTAATTAAATCATATGGGAGATTAGTTTCACATAACCTTGCACCAAGGATTATTGATGCCTTACCAAAATATTTTCTTGTTAAATATTCTACATCAATTTCACCTTTGTAAACCCATGAATTAACTCTCTCAATATTACTTATTGCTTGGATATCAACCCACCCACGATGATTCAAAACATCATCATCACTACATGAAGGACATAATTCAATAGAAACAGGTCTATCCATCTTTGTGAAACCTTCTAATGTTTTCCAATGATTTGGTGGTAAATATATGCTTAAAGACAATTCATCTTCCCATATTCCAGTTTTGGAAACATATTTACGATTTTGATAAGTTCCTTTTTTAACTGGGTTTTTAAATGAGAATTTTGGATTGTGGTGACTATATGGAACTTTTAATGGACCAATATGTTTAACTCTTTTTTCAAAGAAAACTTTAAGGGCGGACATTGAACTATTCCATTTACCAAAACCTTCTTTTGTTTTGCATTTAAAAAAGAATCCTCCACCATCACATTCTACTGCAATATTTGGGGTATTCACAGTTAATATTTTATGTGCAAATTCCAAATCCACTCCCTTTTCAGGTCCAACTCTAAAGTTAAATACATATTTTTCTGAATTAGTGTAATGATCAGAACTGTTATTGTTTGAAAAGAATGTATGGAATTGATAATCTCCCTCATTCCATGAGATATGCATAAATTCTCCTAATAATACAAAATTTAATTTACCAGTGAATTCATTAGGATTATTAATTTTAATATCTAATTGTAGAGTTTTTTTATCAGCAGATAAGTGTTGATTAACTAATTTCATGCCCAATAATCCACCAACATTCTCTTGGAACTGATACTCTGGGAATTTCATGTATTTGTCTGTTTCAGGGTCATAACATTTAAGGAGAACAGGATAAACCCAATCATTACTTTCCAATTCATAAGTGTCCAAATCATATATCCAATATTCAATATGGAATGTTTCTGCAGGAGCAATTTCACCACTCCAATTTCTACTGAATACTGGACACCTTATTTGTGCATTGTTTCTATATTCATTATAATAAGCATCTACTACTTTAACATAATATACTGCAACTTGTGAATCATGGGTTGCTTTAATTAATCCAACTTCCTCATTATCAAAGGGTTCGCCAACCACCATTAACTTATAATGGAAATAATCTGTAGACTTGTCGATTTTTGGAGTAACATACCAATGATATGTATTTTGGTTAATTTTCTCTACTCTTCCAGCACTAACCTCATAATCGTCCAATTTATAATTATCTGGGAAATATAATACAACAAGTTGTTCTGTGGGACTTAAACCATTAGTAGTACGGATATAACAATAACTGCTAAAAACTTCACCCATATGCACCTCATGTGGTTCATCAGGTGTACTCCATGTTTCTACTCTTCCCTTTTTGTTAGGTTCAGTCATACTAACATTATATGTTGCAACATCATAATCTATTTCAATATAAACATAATCTAAATATATTGCACCAACATTGGGGCTTACATTTGGAGTATATGCTAATGTAACACCAAAATCATTCTTATTAACTTCTGCAACAGTAAGTTTTGTTGATAAATCCATGAAATAACGGCTTCTCTTCACAAAATTTTTATAAACATCAGAATCACTTGTTTCAAAAGATAAATTAGTTCCAACCAATTTAATGTCTAATCCACGAAAAATAGGATATGTATTATCATTAGATTCATCAGTATAAGATACTTTCCTATCTTCATAACCTACTTCAATACTATTAATAACTGCATCACGAGGCAAATCAAAGTTAAAATTAGTGAAAGTTATGGGTGCAGGTATTAATTTCACACCCTTACTTGAAGAAATATTGTTACATTGTCCTACCTGTCCTTCAGGATATAATAAATTATTTAAAAGATTCCAATCCTTACAACGAGGATTAGATAAGTCCTGAACAACCTTATTTGCATATTTTCTAATAATCATAATATTCTCCTATTGTGTAGGGATAGAATATGTTGGAAGAATTTCAACAACAAATCCTTCACTTGGTAAAGTTAAATAGTTCATAATTTTAGCAGGTTTTGGAAGAATACAATAACTTATAACAGCTCCAGTGTATTCATTACACAAAAAAACACCTTTTAGGTTTTGAACTTCTGAACCAATACTTAAAGTAGGTGTTTTAGAACCAATACTAACAACCAATCCACCATAACCTACTTCTTCAGCAACCAACTCTACCACAGGACAATCTAAGTCTTTAACAGTAATATCGCCTGAATCTGAATAACTAATATTTTTAATAGGAACAGCCTTTGACTTATCCAATGTATAATCTGCTTTAATATTTGACTTCCAATCATCACTACAATTAGACACAGGTACAAATTCAAAACGATTCTTAGAATTATTCAATACCATATCTGAGATGCTGAATGTTCCTTCTTTATTCATTATTTTATGAAAATTATCAATTAATTTAAATTCTAAAACAACAGTTGTGGATTTATTACTCATATAAAATCACCCTAAAATAAAAAACAATAAAAATAAAAGAAAAAAAGAAAAAAATTACCTGCCAGTGTTCTTATTCACACCAGTCAGGTCAATAATTTTATCAACGACAATGTCACCAATATCCTGACCAATAGATTCATCAGAAACATTTGCTCCTCTCATATCAATATTCAAAGTTAAATGTAATGACTTATCTACTTTGGATTCTTCTTCAGGAGGTTTCAAACTGCTTCTTGTTCCAATACCTGAAACCTTTGGAGAAGTAAAACCATACCCTTGCTGAATAGCAGTAGCATCAATATCACCAATACCATCAACATGAGCCCAAACATGAGGAACACCATTCCAAGAACCATGCCTCATACTACTACTGAAACCAAATGCACGAGCCAAAGCCATAATAATCAAAGCACCATCATAACAGTTAAACATACCACTATTATATGCTGCCACTGGATCACCACCAGTTTTAGAATTCATGTATCCTTGATAACTTGTACGGCTAATAGCATCATAAATATATCCCTTACATATTTCTGGTATACCACGAACTGGGAAATCATCATTTTCAAATTTACCCACACTCAAATAAGGGTCATATATTGCACCAAAGTTTGTTCTCCAATGTAACAATGCTTGCCTAATATCATCTGTCCAATTAAAGTTCCAACCACCAGCATAACATTCTTTACCAGAATTCAAACAATTAATATATTGGGCTAAAAAATCAATATCATCATTCTTCATTCTTGGCTTAAAACTATTGCTAATACCTGTGGTTTTACTATATCCACCAGCACCAAAACTACCTTTTGGGATTCTAATTTTAGGTGAACTTGAATTCATAGTTTTAATCACACCAGATTTAACTGGGTTGCTGATAGGTGTCCTTGTACTTGTAGTTGAGAAATCTCCACCAGCACTACCCATTAACAATGCAGGATTTTGAACTTTCCTCCAGAAACTACCCATATTATGTTCTAACTGGTTTATTTTAGCACCAGTTTGACTACGAATATATTCTGCACTACTAATTAATGCATTCTGCATACCATGCCAACTATTAGTTATAGCATGGATATGTCTGGTTGTCTGATTCTGCATATTATTCATTTGAACACGAGTAGTCGTACCCATTTTAGTATATGCAGATGAAGCAGAAGTATTTATACCATTAAATGTTGTTTGGAGTTTCAAACCCATATTAGAGAATGTACTACCCATAACAGTATCTAAACCCACAAATGCATTCTGTGTAGTGAGTGCAATATTCTGACTCAAACCAGTAGCCATACTTGCATCAGCTTGGAATTGTTGTAATGCAGGTTGATTCAACATTGGGTCAAGACCCATAACTCCAAGAGTACTGTTAGCATTACTGGTTAAACTTGAATATGTGTTGTTTGCAAAATTAGCCATTGTAGGAGCATAACCACTAACAACAGCCTCAGCCAAACCTTTAGCACTATTATATGCTAAAGTAGTGTTACTTAATGCCTGACCAATACCAGTAACTTCTGCAATAGTACTTCTCCACATAATTCCTGGAGAATGTATATCCATACCGTCCTTATAACCATTACTTGCAGATTGTCCTAATTGGTATCCTTTGTTATAGAAGTATTGTTTTTTATCCTCCATAACCTGCAATGCACCACGACACTCCTTATCCGTAGCTTCCTTGATTTTGAATCCTCCAACAAAACCTGTCTTAGCATTATTACCCATGGACTTACCATGGCTACGAGCATTAACTCCACCATAATTAAATCCATTAGCTAATTGAGTACTTATAACAGTAGACAATCCCATCATACCACTACTAATACCCTGTTTTATTGCCTGACCAATACTTTTCCCTTTAGTACTTGCTGTACTAATAGCATTATCAAGTGCAGAACTCATGCCCTTAACAGCATTACTTATAGCAGTAACCATGCTTGTAGCACCAGAAACATCAGCAGTCTTACCAGATGTGGCAGTATTGATATTATTATTAAATTTGATAATATCATTAACCATGTCTTCTAATTGTTTCAACTTACCACCTAAACTGGAGGAATATCCTCCAGCAGATCCACCACCAACAAGGTTGCCTAAAATATTACCTCCAGGAATCATTGAACCAACAACATTAGCAACACCACCAATAAAATCACCAGTATTATTACTAACTGCTGATTGGACTGTCTGAACAGCCCGATTAATGGATTGGATACTTGTAGCTATTGCTTGAATCTGTGTTGCTTTAGAATTATCAACTTGGGGAATTTCCATTTTATTTAATTCTGTTGCGAATTCCTTCATTGATGTAACTACACCATTTTCACCAACAAGTCCTTTAATATATTCACTTATACCCTGACCACCAGTAGTTATTTTAGATATAAAGTCAGTAGTTAATACTGCAAGTAATGGAATCATTGCCATACCGATAATGGTTAATGCTTCACCAACCACTTTTATTGCATTTGCACCTTGTTGTATACTGGTTAAATCTGGGAATAATGTACCAACAATAGCTAACATTCCAAGAGGTGCAACCATACCAATAATTGCTTCAGAAAGTATGACTAACCCAGCACCGACACCAGCAACAGCAATAACAAAAGTTGCTCCACCAGTAGCGAAAGCAGATGCGGCTATTAAAACTCCTGCAATAAATAATGGAATAAATGGTGCAAGACTATTTAATGCATTAGAACATGCTTGTACTGCTTGAATTCCCCTATCTATATTAGTTGAACCTATAGTATCATAAACCCAACCTAATCCAGCAAATGTCAATAATGGTAATGCTAAACCAATAATTGCTTCAGAAACAAGAAGTAAACCAATTGCAATACCTGCTGCCGCATCTTTTAAAAAGGATAATTTACCTGTTTTTAATAATTTACCTGATAAGATAACAACTCCACCAAAAACAAGCACTAATGGAATAATTGAAAGGAGGGTGTCACTAATTAATTTAAGTACCTCTGCACCTTGTTTAACTTGACCTTCAATACCAGAATATACCGTACCTAACCCAGCAATGGCTAATAATGGGACATTTAACAATAATACTGCTTCAGTAACAAGAAGCATTGCAATCAATAACCCATATGCTTCGGTAATCGCATCTTTTGTCAATGTAATTATGTCTGACCTTGCAGATAATTTAAGAGTAATGGCAAAAGCAACAACTAATGGCAAAGTAGATATTAACAAGTCAGATACGAATTTGAGAGTCTCGCCACCCTTACGGATATTTTCTTCATTGGATTTGAACATATCACCAGTTGAAGCTAAAGCAAATAATGGCATTTGTAAAAGAGCAATTGCTTCAGTCATCAAACCCATACCAATAGCAATACCAGTAGCTGCTTTAACTGCAAACCTTCCTTGTGATTTTAAATCCTCAACAATACCTTCTTTAAATCCAACATCTGTTGTTTTGCCTTTAGGTGTTTTAGTTTTGGTTTTGCCCTTACCTTTTCCTTTTCCTTTATCTTTGTTTTTACCTTTATTTTTATCTTTCTTTTTGGGTTTTTTCTTCTTTTTCCCCTTACCTTTACCACTACCAGTAGTAACTACAGTTCCATCATCAGAATCCTCATCAGAACTGTCTTTGTTTTTACCACGACGACCAATTTTACCTAATTTATCCTTAAGTGCATCAAGAACACCACCATTTTTAGCTAAGTCTTTTAATCTGTTATATGCTGATTTAGCATTCTCGCCAATCTTCTTCAAAGCATCAATAGTACATTTAGCCTTACCACCAATACCTGCAAGTTTAGCAATAAGTAATCCTAAACCACCCATCAAAACATAAGAGCCTGCTTGAGATTCAGATAACCATGCAACAAATCTCGCACCATACTGCAACACAATAATTAATGCATTACCTATCCAATGTAATGCATCACCTATTTGATTAAACACTGGATGTAAATTTCCCCAAGCCTTAGCACATTCCTCAGCAAATTTAACAAATTCTGGATTATTACTAATATCAATCCATATTTTAACTAATTCAAGCCATGCCGCAGTAACACCTGCCCACATGTCCCCTTCATTAAACTGTTTCCATTTATATGCCTGTTCCTGAACTACACTTGCATAATCTTCAGCATATTTTTGCCTTGCTTTCAAGGACACATTTTGTTTGGCTAATTCATTAGTGTGTTCCTCTACATGTTTAAGTCCATCACGAGTAGTGTTCTCATATGCCTTCATACCTTTTTGGAGATAATATGTTCCAGCATTAACATCAGATAATAAATCATATGCTTTAACATTAGCTTTGTCTGATTCTATACCGTTTTCTTGATATATTTTAGATAATTCTTGTTGATTTCGGATATCTATTTGTGATTTTCTATTTGCAAGGTCTTGTTTAACTTGTTTAGCACGATTATATGCTTCTTCAGCATTAGCAACATTACCATTGGCTGTTGCTAAATCCCTTTTTGCTTGAGTTAAATATTTAACTGCATCTGCTTCTTCACGAGCAGATGATGCATTCTCCACATGTTGTTCTGCAGAATTAACTATGCCTTCAAAATATTTCACACTATTCTGAGCATTAGTAACATACTGTTGCCCATTCTCAATTACATCATTAAATCCTTCAACTGCTTTTTTAGCTTTTTCACACTGACTCCACACATGACCTATAGCCGCAGCAAGAACTATGAAAAATGCTGTTAATCCAATGGTTTTAAGTGCAGCACCACTTGAAATAATTGTTTTCAATGATTTTGCAAAACTCATATTCTTTGCAGTAGCAACATCAACTTTGCCAGTTAATACTGATAATGTTTGATGCCATTTCAAACCAGCACTTCTAATTTTAACAAGTTCTTTCTCATTATCAAGTAAACCTAACTTTGAACCAATCAATGCAGTTTTAAAACCATGCTCCTTAACAATCGCACCATCTAACCCAAGAACATAAGCAGCAATTGCTCGTTTAGCAGATAATGCAGCAACAGTTTCAGTCTTATATCCAGTGATTTTCTTCACGATGGCCTTGGTTACTGCATTATGTCCTTTCTCTGATTTAAATAATGCAATTTCTTCCGCATTAATACTGAATATAGTTGCTAATATAGAGTTTTTCAAACCCAATTGTGCCAATTGTGCAAGCCCTAATTTTGTACGATACATAGCCAATACTGTACCAACAGTGCCAATAACGGCGGTTAAAGTAGTGAAACTGGTAAATAATTTAGATGCTGGATCCAAGTTATTAAACCAGCCAGAAATACTTGAAACTAATGATATCAAACCATTGAATATTCCAGTAATCGCTGGTGTGACAAATGATTCCAGCCTTGCAACAAATTCAGTAAGACGATTACTTGTAATAATCAGAATATCATTTAAACTTGTTGCTTTTTCTGCGAAAACATCCCAATGTCTTGAAGTACCAATTTTTTCCAATGCAGTAAGCAAACTCATTACATCAGTATTCTTACCATTCCAACCTGCGGCTAATAATTCATTTCTACCAACACCAGTTTCACGACTTAACCTTTGGAATTCTCCTTGCAATACATCTTTAACTGCAAGACTTGCTTCTTCTGCAGTTCTTCCTGCACGAATATATTCAGATTGAACCATTGCAACAATAGGCATGGCTTTTTCCATTTCTTTTGCATTTAATCCGAATTCTACACCTAAACTGGAAACTGTTTCACCTAAAGAATACTTATTCATTTTCTGGAATCTTGAAATAGTATTATCTAATGCTTTGTTGAAACTGTTTACTTGGTTTCCAGTTAATTTCATTTGTTGCAACATAGAATCCATTTCAGATTTGTTTGTAATGGTTTCTTTTGTTGCCTCAACTAAAGACATAACCCATTTTGTTGCAAAATCATGAATCATTCCTTTAGCAACCCAATTAAATAAAGATACTGATGTTTTCAATCCAGAAAACACATTCATTAAACCAGAACCTTTACTACGAACATCTGCAAAGGATAATGCTAAATTTTTATTTAAACCAATTGTTTTTGTACCAACAGCATTAATTTGACTTAAATAAGTGGCATAACCATTACCACCAGCAGTACCAGAGGTAATTTTGGTTTGTGCTTTTTGATTGTTGAGATAATTAGTATAATCATTATATGTTTTAGGTAATGATTTACGATAATTATAATAACTCTGTTTCAATTGATTATTTGCATTAGCTAATTCTCTCGCAGCTGCAGTCTGTTTATTCATTTCTTGAGTAACACGATTTAATTCCAGATTTCTTGAAATGGTATTAATATCATTTAATGCTTGATTATACCCTTTTGATGCAACCCTTGTCGCATCTATGGATTTTGCAATAGTATTAAGTGTATTTCTTGCCTCATTATATGATTTATTAACCATATCCTGTGACAAACTACGATTATAACTGCTTGTTAATGTGTTTAAGTTATTCCTTGCTTTTGAAAATCCTTGTGATGCAGTTATCTGCCTATTTAAGGATTTTGCCATCGCATCTATATTTTTTTTAGCATTAATATATTCTTTAGATAATGATTGGAGGTTTGTTTGAGCCTTTTTTGTGGATTCTGTCTGGGAATCAAGACCTTTTTTAAGATTATTCAAATCTTTTTTAACATTTTTGATCTGATTAGAATTCTGTTTTAATTCTCTTGCCATTTGCCTCCAATCATTAATTGATGTTTTAAATGAACCTTTTTTAAGAGCTTCAGTAAGAGATTTTAATGATTCTTTCGCTTGTCTAACTTGTTCTTTAAATTCTTTAGAATCTAATACGAGTTTTGCAGACACAGAACCCACAGGATAATCAGTCATCTTTTTAATCTCCTTTAAATATTTATTTCCTCTTTAATACTTCCCAGTATCCTTCAGCTGCAGCATTCATAATATGTGGTTCGGCAACAGGAATGTTTTTCTCAAGAAACTTCCCAGAACCACCTCTTCTCCTTTCTCCCATCAATTCATGTTGGAATAATGCATAATCCTTATCTGGATAAAAAAACCCCACTTGATTATATTTCATACGATTACTTGGTGGGTTTTTTTCACCAGTATACCTTACTTTAATACTTGCACGAAAATCAGATTCCTCAACAACCCAATCCTCAGTACCAGATTCAACAAGGTAACCTGATTGTAAAGGAACATCTTCGGTAACATAATCAACAAGAACCTCTGCCATATTGTTAAGAATCCTTTTACGACTATTGTCTAATGATGGCATTAAATTTTCCAACCAAGGAGTAACTTCATCATCAACTAATCGTGTTCTAATCATCAATTAAACCCATCTCCATCATTAAATTTTCAACTTCTGGGTCATTCTGGTCACTTGGGTCTGATTTTTTACCGTCCATTCTTCGTTCTTCTTCATCAATCAAATCCAATTCTGTTAAATAAAGGAAACTTATTGTCCATGTGTCTGTTTCCCAAAATTCTTTTAAGGACATACCTAAACCTTTCATTCTATGAACAAGTAATTTATATATCCCTAACATTATCTGTTCAAGTTGCCAAGAATAATCGCTCATCATTGGAGTGATTATCTTGGGGTTTGTTGAATCATCATCTTCTCTGAAATGATTCTATTCTCTCATTTTGTGCTTCAATATCTAATTGGATTTGTCTACGGATTTTGGCTTCTTTTTCACCAAGCATACACATTTGATAATAATTAGTGAGGTTTCCAGCAACTCTTATATCAATTGGATCATATTCATTTAAGAATTCTTCAGCAGTGATCCCATCAAGCATCGCCTCAACTTTTTTAGCCATGATTTTAGTGGTTTCTTCTTGTATTTTCAAATAATCTTCTTCATGTGCTTCATCATGTTCAACTATTTGTTTTCTTAAAGATTTTAATTCATCAAGACATTCTTCTTGTTTGTCCAAGTATCTGAGAGCTAAATCAAGTTCCTTATCTGATGGCTCATCTTTCATATCAATAATATCTATTTTCCTTTCAAAATTATTGATTTTTTTAACCAATGTTTCCTCATTATCTTCCATGAGTTCCAATTCATCTTGAATTGGTTTCATTTCTTTAAGTTTAGCTTGTAATTGCTCATCATATTTCTTTAAATCTCCCATCGGACATCTTTTAAAATATAATTCTTTACCACATAATGGAATTGGGGTTTCAGTAAATTTTCTTGCCATAATAATCACAAAAAAGTATAAAAATTTATTAAAAAAATAAGAAAAGAAGAATAAAGAAAGTATAAAAAGTTATTTCCATAAAATTTAGGATTTGACTAAAGCCACATTAACTGTGGTTTTGCCAGTAACCTTAACTTGTTCAGTTTTAGTAGTGTAACCAGTTTTACTGATACTTGCACTATAATCACCAGCAGTTAATGATAATATAGTCTCACCTTTATCATCAGTATTTCCAGTGATTGCTCCAACAGTCACAGTAGCACCTTTAATTGAAGTAGTCCCTTCTTTAACAACAAATTTAACATCATATTTGGTGTCGGCAGAATTAGATGGGTCATCTACACCATAATCATATTTAAGGTCATTTAATGTGCAGCCTTCATTATCAGTATGTAAATCAGATAAATCAGTCCATATATCAACAGTCACAAATGATTGTCCTGGTTCTTCAGACACTTTCCATTCAACTGTTAAATCTTTAGCTTCATCACCAGATAATGGGGATTCTGCATTAGTTAAAACAATTTTTTGGAAATGGATTAAAGTACGGTAATTGTAAATGGAATCACCTATTTTGCCTCCAACAGCATCATATGCAATTTGTTTATAGATGGATTCATCAGTAACAGAATGAGATTTACTATTACCACCTTCAAATTCAGGTTCAAGTTTCCTTGTTTTATCAGTCCATGGGACTTTGAAACTACCTTCAGTTTCTCTTGAACCCATGAATTTGGTGTTTTTACCAAACTCATCATCTTGACATGGTTGAGTTTCAGCATTATTATTGATACTAAATGAAGATTCAAGGTAACATCCAAGTTTACTTAACTCTTCTAATTTTTTATCAACATCACCATAATATATTGCTACTTGTTTAGGTTTCACAAAGTTAGTATTTTTAGCATAACTTCTTGAAGGATTAGTCATGTTAAAATTATTGTAATCAGAAAGATATTTTGGGTGAATTGATGGTTTTTCATCATTCTTAAAATTACATTCTAATTCATTCAACATTGCATTGTTAAATACTCTACCATCATCAACAGTTTTAGCAAACCCATTATATATAGTAGTTAATGGTAATTCAATTGGATTATCATTATTTGTTGGGTCTACAATTGATGGGAAGAAGAATTTGTAATGATATACTCCAGTTGCCACTTCTTCTTTAGTGTATTTTCCAAGTAAGTGATACCAGTAATCTTCAAATCCTTCACCATATCTCCATGCGTCCTCCCATTCAGGTTCACTTGATGCATCATTACGATATTCGCCCATATCGATTGAAGCAGTACCAGTATGTCCCTCATCAGTTTCAGTACTTATATCATTACCAGATTCAAAATCAACCCCACGAACACTCACCATATATTTAGCAAATGTTTCTTTGTCAAGGTCATCGGATTTGTTTCCAAATCCCCAAAAATGCCAAGTTGCACTTGGTGCAATATTAGATTTCGCCATTATTTATTCCTCCTCTTCCTTTTAATTTGAACATAATTTCCATTCAATTTAAGTCTTTTAATAAGGCTTTTCTTTTCATCTGGGACTGTAAAGGTCATACCATTAACCAATTCATCATTTTTCTCCATAATTCCATAAATGACAAGGTCAATGTCTTTGAACCCATTTTCCCCAATATATTTAAAATCCATAATAATCAATACCTTAATTCATAATAAACAGATACTAAACTTGCAAAAGTAGTTTTGGCAGCTTTATAACTGTCTTTATCCTTGTTTACATATCTTAAAACAGCCAATTCACTACCTCCCATGAGTTTTAAATCAAACCCTAATTCATCAGTACTGGATTCAATACTATCCATAACTTTCAATAATGCTTCATTATAATCCCATAAGTCTTTAATTGCTTCCCTTTTGTTTAAATTATCATCAGCAAGAATAATTTCAAGTGTCCGTTTAGATACATCACAACCATGGTCATTCTCACGACCCCAAGGACCAGCATGGAAAACAATACATGGAAAAGAAGCAGAATTTGGGGATAACTCAATATCGTCCCAGTAAATAGTGATTTGTTTAAATGATGGGTGCTGTCTAATTTTAGCCGCAATATGTTCAAGGGCATCTTGCACTTTACTCATCTACCTTAACCCCCAAGAAATGTTTGTAGAACCAGTTAATTTAGGATTAATATAATTATCTTCAGGATTATTATAGATACTATCCAAATATGCCTTAATTCCACTATCTACCTTACCAAACAACCTATCAGCATAATTGTTTGATTCTGATTTCGGTTCTTTCATAGGTTTAGATTCATATTCCCATACGGTGAGCCAAGCATATGCTCCAGCACACATCAACACATATTTCTCCAATTGTTTAGGATATTCCTCATAATGATTGAAATAATCTGTACTGTTTAATTTATCAATAACATATCTTTCACCATCAGCATAGGATTTATCCAAATCAGATAATGTATGAGTATAATCATGACTTCTAAAAACAATGCTAAGTATCTTTAAATCAACAACATCTGCCCCAAAATTTAATGAAATTTTTTTGATACCAGTTAAATTACTACTGATATCAGTCATAGTATAATTTTCATCAATCTCAAATTCAAGTAATGTTGTTTTATCTTTAATTAATGGTTGGTCTGGTGCAGATGCTTCAAGGATTGGCAATGTTCCTTCATCATCTATACAAAAACCTATTTTTGGAGTAATATTATCTACATCATCTGATGATTTTATGAGTAATTGAACAACATCAACACCCTTAAATGCATCATGACATAAATCGAAAACAAAATTATCACCAGACCACAACAATAAATCATTCCCATCATCATCTAACACTCCAGATTCCAAGATGACGGGATATTGCCTATCGAGTTTCGCACCTTTTAAATAATGCACAATCTCATAATATGTTTCCATCTCCATAAATCATCACAATTCAACTTTATTAACAGTAGAACCATCAGAAACTACAAAATACTTCTTAGAATTAGTTGTATCAGAAACCACTCCAAAACAAGCACCACTACCAAGAGCAGATAAAATCTCAGCATCAGTAACAGTAGCACCAGAAGCAGCAGTAGAAACAATTTTAGCAGTACCAGAAGACTCTGAAGGACTACCTACAATAATATGTTCACAAATATCTTTCAAATTCAAATATAATCTTTTATCAACAATTTTCCCCTTACGGAATAATTGTCTAAAATCAAATTTCAAATCCATCTTAAAAAACACTCCTCTAAAAAATCTTTAAAAAGAAAAATTATAGGTGAAAATGGATTTACACATCCTCTTGCCATAACATAGCCTTAGGGTGTTTCACTCCAATACCATACTCCATCCACATCTCAACAATGTGATCCTTAGGAGAAGCTTGTTCTTGGAACACATCAACATTAACAATTGAACCCTTAACAGAACTGTATTTCTCATTAATATTATAATAGAAAGACAATGGTTTAATTTTCAAATCCAATCCAACTAATCCTTTAGTGTATTCAGTTACTTTATGCATTGCTGAACCTTCACAATCTTCAGGAGTAAATGATTCATTTAATGCTTTCCAATATTTCTTAGCTCCATACCATGATGGTTTACCAACAAACATGTCAGTTAATTCATAATTATATCCTTCAATATCAAATGCTTCCTGCATATCCACAATATCTTCAGAAATCATATTGCTGGTTTTCCATGAACCATCATTCAATGTAATGGTGTTTGCTTTAGCATAATTCACCATAGTATTCAAGAAATCATAATTAATCATTCTACTCATAGAATATGCTGCTGCGTCCATATAACGGATTAATGGTTCAATAAGTTTATTTTCTCTTGTAGATTTTAAATCAGATATTCTGAAACTGAACCCATACCTTTTAGTATCACCATGAATAGATGAAATTGGACTAACTTTAATTTCATGTAATCTTGATTCTTCACTAATTACTTCAGGCTTTGATAATACACCTGATTTAATATCATCTTCTGCAGAAACCTCATCAACATATTGTTCAAAAGTAGTTGAACCATATAAATTAATTGGTTTAAACATTCCAAGGAATCCCATTGAAGGATTCATTTTCTCTAAAATATACGGTTCGATGAATTCTCTGCGAAGACATTCTTCCATACTTGTTACTTCAGCACTCATTTAATCACCAAAAAAATATTATTTTTCAAAGTTTCCATAGTATCCGAACAATACTTGGACTCTACCACTTTTCAATGCTTCTTTACCAGTTAATGCAATTGCTCTAATAGATTTAGTTGATTTGTCCCATTTACCATCAGAGGTGATTGCTACACCATCACCAGGTTTAATTTCAGCATTTTGTTCAGTTAATTCAACAGTTTCAATGATTGTACCATACAATCTAACTGTTGCCCTCCTCCTAACATATTCACCATCAGCTTTATTCTCTAATGGTCTTGCTGCTGCATTATCCCATTCAGGATTGCTTATCAATTTACCAATGAGTGGTTTTAAACCAGTTGCTTTTTTAACTGTTTTCGCTTCTGAATCAATTAATTCAACATAATCGCCATTAGCTAATTCATTAGCGAAATCCCACACAGGTGATTTTCCAAATACACCATTTGCATCAGGCTTATATGACACATCTCCCTCAACAAGTGCAAATGAAATATCTATATAGAAAGGTGCATAATCCCCTTTCACTTCTCCTTCATTACCAAAATTTACTACCATAATACTCACCACAAAATAAATATTATAAAAATTAAATATACTTAGGCTCTTCACCAGTTATTTCCTCATACATGGTTCTGAATTTATCCCTATCAAAACCTTCTTCATCATCTTCTTTATTTGGAGGATTACCATTACCAGAACCTTGTCTTGAACTAACACCACGAGGTTCTTGTTTAATAACTCTTGTTTCCGCAATAACTTCTAACTGTTTCAAATCAAAAGATTCATATTTACTACGGAGTTCATCACTATCTCCAGCCAACTCATCTAAAAGTTTATCTCTTTTAATAGCAGAATATTCATCATATTTTTTAGCTTTAGGAGTTAATTCCTCAAGTTTAGCACTACTCTTGGAATATTTCTTCTCCAAGTCAGAATATTTCTTCTCCAACTCCTCATTTTTAGCTAATTTTTGTTTCAATGATTCCAATTCATTATCTTTCTGAGCCATTTCTTTCTCAAGTTCAGCATTCCTTCTCATTGTTTGTTGTAACATTTCATCAGACAAATAATCACTTCCAACTTCACTATTATTCAAAATATGAGTTCTCGGGGTTTTAGTTAAACCAACACTCAACAATTCCCCATTAACTGGTTGTAAAAAACCATCTCTCTCAACCAATTCTGCCCTAAATTGAGGGCTAAGACCATAACCAGACATATCAACATTATCTGATACATCACACTTCAAAATACCATCAACAAACATAAAATTAGAAACAGAACCAATAACTTCATTAGTATGTTTTTTAGTCAAATCAACTGATTCAACATCTTTAATTACATCTTTTAAAAAGTCTTCATCATATCTGACTGGTTTATCAGTTAAACCATTTTCCACATATAATGAAGATAGTGGTTTAAATAAATCATACATAACACAAAACCAACCTTAAAAAAATCTCAACAACCATAATTTAGGTTATATCATGGATTAACTTCAGCTAAACGACCATCACCATTACGGATATTATTAATGTTAAGACCATCACTTGGTGAAACATTCAAATTATTCATATCCTCATCATCTAAACCATCTTCAACTTCTTGTATTGGATTGAAATCCAACCAAACAGTGTCTTTACTATAACCACCAATTTCAAGTTGAGTATTGAATACTTCCTTTTTAATCCAACGATTCAATTTATTCTGCAAGAATTCTTGCATAAGAACCCTACCAGACTTATTACTATCTAATTGGACAACGGCAGTACTACGATTACTACTACTACTGGAAAATACTGCTTCAGGAGTAATTAAACCAACATAAACCTGTTTTTCAAGAACATTAATATATTCCTGTACTTTAGGCAATACTGTATCACCTACAAGTTCAACAGAAACACCATATGGGACTGCAACAGCTCCAGCTTCATGATAATTAGTCATGTTGTCAAGGATAGTCTTCATCTCATCAATGGATAAATTTAAATTCCTAACATCCTTGTTACCAACAGTAGCAATCATAGTATTGGTCTGCTTATATACAATTTGTGGAAGCATCTGATTCAACAATTCAATCATATATACATGGTCAAGAACACCACGAACAATACTCTTCGGTTTACCTTGGTCACGGAAGAAACAGGGGACAGTAATTTGTTCAGGGAGGAAATTAACAGTCTTATACTCTTCACTATAATTTGATGTGAAGAAATGTTTTCCAGTCCAGCCATTATTGGTTTGTTGATTATATTTAACCCATTGTTGATAACCAATAATTTCAGTACCTGAATCATCATATAATTCTTTAATACGGTAATTTTCACCATCGAAAGCTAATTGTCTAAGAGTTAATTCATTATCAATAATGACTTTCTCATAGAAATCAACTCCTGAAATGAAATTATTCATACTAACTTCAAAAAGAAGGGATTTAATATCCCATCTTTCCTCATGCTCCTTAATATAGGCAACGGCTTCAGGATCATCACCAACAATCTCATATCCTGAAATACTTTTCATGACAAAATCGTGGAGAATACCACTAACTAATGGTGTAGCCCCACATTTTCGAAGGTTGATGATTGATGGTCTAACAAGGTCAGGTAATTTATCATGCCAATCAACACTATGGCAATCAGTATTATCATCTACACCCTGAACACCAATTTCCTGTTCAGTATTGGGTTCTGTGTTGTTAAGAGTGACCTTCTTTAATGTTCTAAATCTATCAAAAATACTCATAATGCCATAACCTTAAATCTATCATTATTGTCTGGAATGTTCCTTGTTGGGCTCAATTGTCCACGAACACCATAAACTGCATAACCAAGGGCGTCCATCGCATGGTCATTGAATTTAACTGGTTCATCAAGAGTTACTCCGTCCTTATCAACCTTCCATTTGTATCCTTTAATTTCCTTAATTGTATTGACACATTTTGGGTGAATATGGATTTTAGTCTGTTTCACAGTATTTATTTTAGCAGTAACATCTTTGATTCCACCCTCTGCGGCGAAATCATTTTGTCTAAACTCTTCAATATCGTCAGGATTAGCCTTATCACAACAAACCATATCCAAGGATTCGGGGAGTAGATGGTGTTCAAACAACATATCCTTAGTCTTCTGAATGAAATCACGATTAAGCAATTCTCTCTCATAAACTTCATCTAAAACATAGCATTCATTATCATACCAGCCACATAAAAGGAAACAGGAAGGGTTGTTAAATCCAAAATCAACACCACCAGTATAGAAATCGAATGAATTACGAAGAACAACGGTGTCATAATTAGGATAAATTACACCAGAAAGTTTACCCCATTTACCTGCACTATATCTTAACCATAAATCATAATCCACATTACGAAGATTATCATAATTAGCACGGGTTTCAGGTGGGAGATAATAATTCTCACTATAATGGAAATGGGCGGTTTTACGATGCTCTTTCTTGTAAGCTAAATCCTGTTCAGCAGTAACCCATTCACCAAAACCATTATAGTGTGCACCAACATCATCATATAAATGGTACTTTTTATATATCCAATGTTCCTCAGATTCTGGTTGAACAACAAGTAACATTTGAGCATAATTTCCTGGTTTTCTACTTGCTTTACCCCTACCAAGCCTAAGTAATAATTCCTCATAAAATGCGGGGTCTTTAAGTTCCTCAGCCTGCTCAATATAAATCATATCAGCATTAATACTACGAACCTTTGATAGGGAATCCAATGCACCAAAATAGAGTTTTGATTTATTACCGAATTCAATGAATCCTTCGGATTTATTCTCGAAATATGGGATTTTCAAGTCATATAATAATTCACGAATCTCCTTCCAACTGGTTCTTTTCAGAGAAGGTAAAGTAACACGATAAACATAAACACTCGCCATATCATTTTGCAATGCATAGAATATGGCTTTGTAACATGCGAAGATGGTTTTGCCTGAACCAGCAGAACCCTCAATTAATAATTCACGACTCTTATCATCAATCCACTCCATCTGAGTGTTCGTCATCTCCACATTCAGGTTTACCATGTTTCTCACTCATTTTTGTAATATTGATGTTAATTTTGTTGGATTCTTCATCATTAGTTGAAAGTTCAACTTCTTGTCGATTATTGTATTTGAATCGTTTCTCAAGAAGGAATGCTGCTGCCTTCCAATCCCCTTCTACTTTAGCCTTATCAGTCACTACTGTTACTAAATCCATTTCGGCTTCAGCTTCTGCTTTAAGGATTGGTTCGAAGAATCTTTGGATTTGTGTACCAGTATATCCATGTTCTTGCTCCTCCTTCATCCATCTCTTCCAGTTACGATATGTGGAGTCAGCTATACCTGCTAAACCAGCAGCCTTCTCTACTCTTACACAACTCCTAACATATTTAGCAACTTTTTCACCTAATAATTCTGGACTCCTTGCAAGTTTCTTCGGTTTATGTAACTTATACTCTTCACTCATTCACACACCACCTTATAATCCCATAAATTAATCTAATAAAATGGTTGCGGTCTTTATTATGAATAATACTCCAGATAATCCAAAAATAGAGATTAATAAGTAGATTATTGACTTATATGTTCTTGCCACACTTGTGGTCTCTATCAATTGTAACTCTACACGACTCAAGTGTTCTAATAAATCATCTAATTTTTCATTGAAGCTATCTAATCGTGCCTCAATATCATTAATTTCATACCTTTTATGTTTAATTTGTGTTTTAAGTTCAGCAATATCTGCCTCGTGACAACATTGGTGCTTAGGTGTCTGACTCATTCACAGCCTCCAAATTAACAACACGATCCTTAGCCAAGAAACCAATCAAACCACCAACAATAGTAGTTAAAACAGTTTCCATACCCTGAAACAAACTCAAAACACCAATAACACTGATGCAAACAATTAAAATAGTAATATTATCCACCATGAAACAACCACAACCATAAAAAATATTATAAAAAAAATAACTTCCTAATCATATACTGCACTATAATATTCCGAAGAATCAACCAATAAGACACCCTCACACATAAGTACCAACCCACTAAACAGGCAAAAATACTCATCATGATGATTATCATATAAGACAATATCATCAAAAACAAAAGGAAACCTATGATTAGACACACAAAAATTCTTCATACAAAAAAAATCCTATAAAAAAAATCATAATACAATATACATACACTATAATATGTCTTACCACATACGACCACAAACACAAAGAAACATCAGAAAAAAAATAAAAAACCAAAACAAAAAAGAAAAAACACAACAAACACACACCAACATGAAAAAAACAAACACAACAATGTATGTCAAATTTTGTGTTTTTGTTTTTGTTTTTTTGTGTTGTATTGTTTTTTGTTTTTGTTTTTGTTTTGTTGGTGGTTGTTTGTAATTATTAGCAATTTTTTAATTATTTTTTTAGTTATTTTTAGTTATTTTTAGCTATTGTTAGCTATTGTTTATAGTTTTTAGCTGTTGTTAGTAATTTTTTAAGTATTAACAGCAATCATTAAAGTAAAAATAGACATTAAAATAAGAATAATACGAATAATAAGGATAATAAAAGAATAATTAAGAATAAAAAAATAAGAATAATAAGAATAAATAAGAATAAAAAACAAGCAATAAACAACAATAAAAAGAATAAAACTAATAATAATATGGATAATTATTATATATCCTATATTATTATGTATTGTGTTATGTTACGTTATGTTATGGATCTGTTACGTTATTATATAAATTATTGTTATTATTATAACAATTATTAGTACTGTGTTTATTATGCATATTATGTCCTCTTTTATTGTTGTTTTATATTCTTCTGGTTCTTCTGTTGTTGTGTCTGTATATATTGTTTCTGGTTCTGTTACTTGTTTAATATTTAATACTGATTCTAAATAAGAGCAAATATAATAGTATTGGTTAAAATTCATATCATATATTTTATAGATCTGTTTATTATTTTGATATATTGTAACTTCTTTAAAGTATTGGTTATGTTTAAATTTATATGTCTGTTCCTTGTTTAGGTTACTTTCTAATATTCTTTTTATTGTTGTCTGGTTTACTGTTTCTGGGTTTTTAATATTGTAGCCTTTAATTTTCATAATACGTCCTTATTTATAATTATTGATTATTTCTTCTAATTCTTCTATATTCTTTGCATATGATATACAATCAGAGCAATTATAACACAAATAATTATTACAGACATTATAAATAAATTCTTCTACCTCGTTTAATAATGTCTTGTCTTTATATATTTGTTTCCTTAATTTCTTATTTGTTATTATTTCCTTTAATGAATATTCATATTCGTAATAATTTTTTAGATCTGCTTTTATAGAATAATAATAATTTATATATTTATGATTCAGATTTGAATAATATAAACCGTCTTCCTCTATAAAATCGTCTGATATAAACATTCCGTCTGGTGTTGCTACTGCCCATCTGCAGCTTGTAGCTTGAGATAAAATATCTATTCCCGCTTTGTTTGCTTTTATACCATTCCTATATTTTCTTATATATGTGGCGGTGTCGTTTAAACCTTTTTCAAGTGTTAGGTTGCTTATGGTTCCATTCATAAAATATACGGGTTTTTTGCCTGTGTATTCTGTAATATTTGGGTTATTCTTCTTAAATGGGTGTGTCTGTCTTCTGTTTGTTGCTCCTTTGCTGGTTATTCTAAAATGGATTATTTTTTCATAATTTTTATTATTATATTTTCTAAAATCATTTAAAAATTCTTTAAATTTCATAAATCCTTTTTTATAATGTATCTTTCCATTTTCTATTATGGCATATCCTCCTCCGTCTGGGTTTGTTTCCCATGCTTCCTTAAGTTCGTTTTCATTAATTTCAGTTCCTATTTTTGAATAAATAATTACACACATATTTAATAACTCCTTACTGGTCTGTAAATGTCTTGAATATATCTTTCTTCAATCTTGTTTCCTATCATACAAGTATTTTTATATATGATTGTCTTTTTCTCAAGTGATTTAATGTCGTCTAATATTTGAGTATTATATTCAGATCCATTAAATTTATTTAAAAATTTTCTTAACATAGTGTTAGAATATTTTTTATTTTTGCATATTTCAGTAACTTGTTTAATTGATAATTTGTTACTGTAATTTATTAATTCAGCAATAAAATAGATCCTTGAACCTATAAGCTCATGGTCTGTTGATGCACAAAAACCGCGATACTCTATAGTTTCGCTATGTTGTAGGTTTACTAAAACTTCGTGGGTTTCGTCATCATATTCTAATTCTTCTAATGTTTCAATAGCTTCTGACACATAATTAATATTTTGACGGCACCATTTATCCCAATCCTGGCGGTACCTACCTGATATTTTAAATAGGCACCTCTGCCACATGCTGCATAAAACAATAAATTTACAGATGTTTTCTGTGCTATCATGGAACCAATCTATTATATCGTAATGTATATGTAAACCTGCACCATTTCCATTTTCTGCTGATATATTATATAATAATTCTTCAGCTTTTTCTATTGTTTCATCAATATTTAATGCTGGAGTTATAAATTCTACTCCGTCGTTATCTATTATACTACCATCATAAGTAGCTATAATATTTTTATAACTGCTCCTATATTGTTTAATGTTAATGTTTCCGTTTTTTACTTCGTTTAGTAAGCTTCTTAAGCTTACGTAAGTTAATTCTATTTCAGCTCCAACTTTTTTTATTGCTGTTTCATCAACAAATATATTATATGAATGATACCCATATAAAAAATCGTTAAGGTTACAACACCTTAACAATATACTTTCATCAGTTATTCCCATATTATTTATTATTTCTCTATATACCATTTTTAACACCTTTTTTATTTCCAACAATTATTTATATCTAATAACAATAGTCTTTTTATTTGCCACATAAAAGCAGATTCTTTTAACTCTTCTATAATTAGTTTCTCTAACTCTTCGTAAGACATATTTTCAAATTCTGTCTTATTTCTATTATTATATATATTAGTAGTAAATTTATCTGCTGAGTTTGCTAAATCTAATAATATACTTAATCTTGTGTCTTGGTCACATAATTCCTGTAATGTAATGTCTTGTATTGGTTTTAAATTGTCTTCTAATATCCTAAAATACATATTTAACACTTCCTTAAAAATCTGAACAATATAAATAATAAATGCCTTTTTCAGCTTCTTCTATACTGCCGTATAATGTTTCTTCCCATTCTGTAAAACAACATTTATTATAACTTGAATGTCTTTCAAATACTGTTCCGTTTTCATCTTGCATAATTTCAAATTTTGCATAATTTGTATTAATAATAACACTTTGCATAATATACACCTTTTTAATTTTTTTAAGTAGTACTATGTACTACTCGTTATTCTATCTTATGTTCTATCTATTATTTATAGTTTTCGGTTTTAATGTGTGTTATATTCTATGTTATTGTTATTTTTTAGGTGTTGCTGTTGATGATCAACTTATTTATTTTTTAGGTGTTGCTGTTGATGATCCTATTTTTATACTATGATTTTTTTTATTTTCTGTCCTTGTTTTTCATCTTATTTTAACACTTTATTTTAATTATTTTACTACTTTTTACATTAACTATTAATTTAATTGTGTGGTTCTTTAATTATTTTTATGGTGTTAGTGTTTTATTAGTTTATAATATTGTCTTATCTATATTTATTTATTGATTTATTACAATTTCTTTAATTTTAATTTTATTTCATGATTTGTTTTTTATTATGTCTGTTGCTGTTTGTGTTCGTGTTTTCTGTTGTTGCTTCAGCTTCAGCAATTGAATATATTATTATAGTTATTATAGTCTTTATTGTGTTTATGCCTATTATGCCTATTATCCATATTTTACATATTATCCACGTTATACTATTTTAATATATTTTACCCATGATACATATTATCCAGCATCACTTACATTATATGGGTTTAGGTCTTTAATTCGTAGATGGTTCGGAGATTTTTTTTAATTCGTAGATAAAATGGGTTTAATTCGTAGATAGATTTTAATTCGTAGATCATGTCCTTAATTCGTAGATAATTTATAAGTTTAATTCGTAGATGGTAAAAGTAATTTTAATTCGTAGATGGTAAAAGTAATTTTAATTCGTAGATGGTAGATGGTTTTAGTTTACAAATAATAGTTTAATTCGTAGATGGTAGATGGTTTAATAAAAAGATGACTCTCCTTTAAATACTTCATTAATCAAAATTAATTATTAGAGGTTTATTAAAATTAATATTTGAGGATTAAAATAACACGAACATTATATATGGTGGTTTTTTTATGAATTATCCAGTTTTCCCCAGCATATATTATGTTATCCAATATATTCTTCTAATTAATTTTAAACATATATTATAAATCATAAGGATTTAATGATTTAGCTCAACTCTATTATATTAAAACACTTGTTCATATTATATTAGACCTTTCTGTACACTGTTAAAGACGGTAAGACTTATAGAATAATCCAACATAATATTAATAGATTAATTAAACCTCTAAAACAAATATTAGATAGTATAGGATTATCTAATGTGTCTTGTGTATTCAAACATTACATGAATTATTATCCTATTATAGAATGTGTGAATATTTAATTCTTGAATAAGATTATGTGATGGTATAGGTTTATTGTCTAAAGATATTCTTTATAATAATAATTTGATGGTCCCAAATTCCCATATACTATGTATATGGGAGTTATTGTTATTATTATTGGCTTATTTTTTGATTCTGGCATTTGTTCTTTTTAGATAATTAATCTATATTGTCATATGATCGCCTCCTACTGAATATGATAATATTCTTTCTATTTTACTGTTTTTGTGAGTATATTGTTTGATATGTAGATATGTTTTATTTTATATCGGATTTTTTATAGGTATGTGTTGAATACTTATTTTTGTGGTTGATTAGGTTAGTTATTGTTGTATGTAATCATGTTTTAGTTTAGTTTTTAGATGATTATTTTTGTGTGTTTTATGTTTTTGTTTGTGTTATTTTTTCCATTTCCAAATCCATTTTCATTTTCATTTCCATTTCCATTTCTAAACTTGTTTTCATTTCCATCTCCTTTTTCAATTCCATTCTTATTTCATTTTTCATTTCTAATCTCATTTCCAAATTCATTTTCATTTTTATTTTCATTTCTAATTTTGTTTTGTATTTTATTTTTTTTTGAATACTTGGCGGGTGGAAAATACCTTCCACCAATCTTCGCTTTGCACTTCAAATTCACTTCAATATTCGTGACAAAAAGGATTCTCTATCCTTCTTTTTTAAATTAGAGTATTATTTATATATATTTATTGTTGAGAAGAAGGACTCTTGGGGGAATAAGAAGACTTTTGTTTTTATGTTTGTATAGTATAAAACAATACTATAATGAAAGTAAAATATACACTCTCCTTTAAATACCCCTATAATACAAATAAAGATATGAGATTAGAGAGAAAAAAAGAAAGTAATATGTGAGGCATATTTTTATAAATATGTTTCACAAAATTTTCCTAACAAAAAATATCTCATCTAATGATTAACAAACATAAAAAAGTAATAATAACTATACTTGGAGGTGACAAACCATGACTACTACATTACCTTTAGCACCAATCCGTAGAATAATGACTGAAGCAGGGTGTAAAAGAGTATCTGAAGATGCAGTAGCATTAATGGCTAAATATGTTGAATCAGAAATCTACGAAATTAGTGCAGAAGCAAAACATGCAACTGAACATGCTGGTAGAAATACTGTTCGTGTAGAAGATATTGAATTTGTAATTTAATATTTTCTCCATATACACCTATTTTTTAAGTATTTATGATTAGTCTACTATTAATGTTTTTTCTTATAATCATTGTCGTTCATTTTTTCATTATTAGTAGACTACTGATAAATATTTTATTACTAATGTCTATATTGATCTTTCTGTGGATTTGACAATATTTTTTCATCTTATTTTGATATTGTTAATTCCACACTCATTTTCTTTAATGATTCATTTTTTTATAATTACTTTTTTTATAAATTATTAGAAAAACAATAAGTTTTATATAGTAGAATAAATAAATAAAATTTCATGTAAAAAAAATTATTAAATAATATCCTTCGCAACATAGAACCATCAACTATTCTTAAACTCTCATATATACACCGTACTAATTTGTCTTCGTCGTAACAATTCTGAGAACACTCCATACTTTATTGTCTTTATAGGGCATAAATGAAGTGCCTTCAACTTTTCACAATATAGGTTGCACGAAACATTTTCAGATAATTTTTTTTAAAATAAGCCTTCTCCATCGAGATAATCAAAAAGTATTATTAGAACTCTGAAAAGTATTATAAAAATCAAATAGAAACTATTATATAGTAGAAAGAATATAGTAATATTCGAGAAGCACAAATAAGTGTACTCAAAAAAACAACAAGGAGACAAACAAAATGAAAAACAAAAACATAAATACAAAAATAAAAGAATTAGAAAACAATGAAATATACATTGACAAATTCAATAAAGGATTAGTCATCTACAACAACAAACAAGAATATGTCATACCAGATTTGATGAGGAAAGTCACAATAAAACATGGAATAGAAAAAACCACCTTCAATCAGGAAGAACTAACACAATTATTCTTAAAACATAAAGTTTATGAAAAAATAACATCAGTAGATTACAATAGATTATTAACTGAATATGAATTCATAAAACAAAACATTCCAGACACATATGCATCAAAACATACAACACCTTTCAAAGAAGCAAAAGAATATGCATTAAACTATTATATTAACAATGAATATGTTCCAAGAGTATTGGAAAACACATTAACTATATTAGAATGTTATCCGAGCATATATAATTTGCCATTGAAAGGATTCCATTACAAATACAATTATGTTGCACAAATACTTGAAGACTACAATGTAAATCGTTTTGGGAACATCACAAAACCATTATATAATAAAACCTTTGCAGTATTGGAACATAATACAGATACATTAATATTAAATAAATCTGGAAACAAAATAATAAATGGTGTAATATACAAAAATTCAATTAATGCTCCAAACCTACTCATAATATTATGGGGTAGAGTATATGACAATATAATGAATGATCCCAAAGTACAATATGGGTACAAATATAATCAAGAACCAGACACATACCAAGTAGCAGATTTCACTGGTTGTTTAAACCAAATTAATGAATTATATGGTAAAGATAAAGTTGTATGTGATTTTAGAATCAACAGAGGAGTTGGATTATGAGGAGAATGACTAAAAATTTAGTTGTATATGTTGAAGATTATAATGAATTGAATAATATTAAAATCAGTTCCTCGGAAACATATGATAATGTGATTATTAGAGTATTAAATGAGGTGGAGAATCGTGGCAAAGAAAGAAACTAAAACTATTAAAATATCAATTGAAGCATACACGAGATTAAAACATTGGAAGAATATTGATGAATCTAATCCTCAAGCAATACATAGGTTGCTTGAAGAATATAAATCATATGTTCATATAGAGAGTCAGGAATATGTTGTTGATTATAAAGACACATCACTTCATTTTAAAGTTGTGGGTGATGAATTAAAATATTATCATGTTTCCGAGGATAACTGGTGGAGTTCTATTGATGCATGGGTTGATGTAGCAAATGGTTTCCATTATGTGGAAATCATTGATTTTTTCAAGAATTTCTTGTTGAAGGAATCTGCAATGATTTTACTTAAGGATATGGGCGATGAATTAGTTTATGGAGATTATATTATCAGGAAATTATAGTAAATATTATATATTATAGCTGATATAATAAATACTATGATTATTTTTTGAGTGTTTTAGTGATACGATTGGAATTGTAAAAACACAGTCTTTATTTATTTTGTACTGTTTTATTTTTGTTTTCTCAGCAGTGCTGATGACTATTAGTATTAGTGGTTTATTGTTTCTTTTTGCATAATCTACAAGGGCAGTGTATAACCTGTATCGTTTTTCATCTATTGTTTTTACAATTGTTGACTGGAATTCGGTTAATACAATTAAATGGTCTAATTCCAGTATCATGTCTGTTTTGTATATTTTAGGATCTAATTCTATCAATTCTGTAGGATTATATGTTAAATTTTCGGATTTAAAGTCTATTTCTTTTATATTTGCATTTGATTCTTTAAGAAGTTTCAATAATCCAAACCCATCTTCTTTTGTAGCATACTTGAATAATTGATCTTCACTTTGATGAATCATTTTTTCACCTTTTATTTTTATTAGTTATATCCAGTATTATGAACTATCTAGTATTTAAAATAGTTAGTTTTTAAAAATAACAATTTTTAGGTCTTAATATAAAATTTTAAAGGTAAATAAATATTATAATTGTAATATGGAAATAGTGATGTTAAATTATTTTGGGAGATGTATATGATTTATTTTAAATAGATTTAGTTGGAATAGTGAACTTTAGCTAGTTTTATCATAAATTTATTATTCTATAAGTGATAAAAATATTTATAAAGTGATTATTATGATGTTATTCCCACAACTTCCGTTGTACGCAATAGCAATAATTTGTGGTATTTTATCTTTTTTAGTAACAAGATTATCAATGCCCAGAATTATTAGAAAATTAGAAAAGGCAGATATTGTAGGTAAGGACCTGCATAAATCATGGAAGCCGATTGTGGCTGAAATGGGTGGATTTGGTATCCTATTTGGATTTATAATAGGTATTTTTTCAGGAATATGTATGCATGACATTCTTACATTTCCGTTATGTATTGTTTTAATTGTAATTCTTCTTGTAGGGATTATAGGTATTGCTGATGATTTGCTTGTGCTTTCATCAAAAGAAAAGCTGTTCCTATTGTTTTTGGCAGGTATTCCTTTAATATGGGCAGCACCTCCAAATGTTGGAATTGTATATCTTATTTGTATTCCGATAGCTATTTCAATCGGATCCAATTTAACCAATATGCTGGCAGGTTTAAATGGAATTGAATCAGGGCTTGGAATAATTGCACTTACCTCTTTAACAATATCATGTATTATTTTGGGAAAATATGATGTTACAATTATCAGTATGAGTATGCTTGGAGCTTTAATAGCTTTCCTGTACTTTAACAAATATCCTGCAAAGATTTTCCCGGGAGATACCGGAACTTTAATTATAGGGGCAACAATTGTTTCAATAGCTTTTATAGGTCGTGTAAAATTAATTGCTTTGATTGTGCTTTTGCCTAACATTATTGATGCAGCCCTTAAATTTTACAGTGCAGGAGTTATGGAAAGGCAACAGTTCAAACCGACTCAGGTAGATGAAAATGGAAATCTGGTAAGGCCTGAAGTCGGATTCAAATCTTTAATCAGGCTTGTACTGCGAAAACCGATTCCTGAAAAGCAGGCAGTTAAAATAATTTGGGCTATTGGAATTGTTTGCGGATTAATCGGTATAATTGTTGCAATAGTAATGCCTGATGTGCTTCAAAACCAGACATTGGCTAATTTCATGCAGATTAAGGAATTCTTTTATCAGTTAGGATGATTTGAATGAAACCGTATGTTATTTTAAATGCAGCAATGACACTGGACGGAAAAATAGCCACTAAAACTGGCAGTTCCAATATTTCAGGTGAAAAAGATTTGAAAAGAGTTCATGAACTTAGACGTGAAGTTGATGGAATAATGGTTGGGATCAATACGGTTATTGCAGATAATCCCAGATTAACGGTTCATAAAATAGATGCAAATCCTGAAGACAATCCTGTTCGTGTGGTGGTAGACAGCAAATGCAGAACTCCAATAGCTGCACGCATAACAAATAAGGATGCAAAAACCATAATAGCGGGAGCTAATGACTATAAACTTGATTTTATTGTAAGTGACAGATATGCCAATTTTACTAAAAGGGGAATTGACTTCTTTTTCAGCGGGGATAAAAGAGTTGACCTAAAAGATTTAATGAATTATCTTTATGAAAGCGGTATTAAAACACTGATGCTTGAGGGTGGTTCAACTCTAAACTTTTCAATGATTAAAGAGGGTTTAATTGATGAAATAAGAATTTGTGTTGCTCCTTTTGTTGTTGGAGGTAAGGATTCACATACATTATTTGACGGTGAAGGATTTGACACAATGGATGAAGGGGTAAGACTGGATCTTTTTGATTCATTTAAATTAGGTGATGACTTAATACTGCAGTATAAAGTTTTGAATAAGTGATTTTTTTCACTTATGCTATTTTTTTAAAACATAAATGCAAATGGCGGATTTTTGCAAATGCAATATCTGCAGAGAGATTTCTTGTCTTTTATAAATTTTGCTCTTCCTTTACAGTAATAGCTGTTATTTTTCATGTAAACTTCATCCTCTTTAGGGTCATTTCCATAAGGATGCAGAGGTTTTTTAACTATTAGTGCCAGATACAGTGAAATGTATTTTGTAAATTCTTTAGTTTCATTGTCGTTTGGAGCATATTTGTCAAAATAAAAGTTAATGTCTCCTTTTATTTTTTGAACGACTCCATCGTTTATTTTGAAATCATTTTCAAGCTCTTTTTCATAGATTTCATCATAAACTCCGGAATTATATTTGGCCAGTGATTTGGTAAGGGGATCTTTGTATCTATCATCAGTTACCTTGTTTTTCAGATAATCAATTGGATAATCCTTTAGGTTTTCTCTTATTTCATTAAGTAATTTTGATGCTTTCATAAAATCCCTTTAGATTTAAGTAATTCCCGAGGATTATCAACAATAGCAGCCATAGCTTCTTTTTTACTTAATCCTGCCCCAAGAGCTATTTCATAAGATTTTTCAAAGGTAATTAGATTATCCGGTGAATGGGTATCTGTATTTACAAGTAATTTATTACCTACTTCACTGGCTATGTTGGCTACATGACCGTTTCCAAGACAATGGCCACTTCTTGCACTTATTTCCAGATAGATTCCATTTTCTTTTGCAATTTGAGCTTCTTCATAGGTAATCAAACCGGGATGGCCTAGAATGTCTACATATTCACTGTTTACTGCCGCATAATTGGTTCCTTCAATTACAGGTTCATTTAATGTTTCACCATGAACAACAACAATTTGCGCACCTAAATCTTTTGCTTTTTTAGCTACTCCGTCAATAGATTCTGTAGGTACATGAGTTACTTCAGCACCTAAAACAACCTTGATGTTCCAATTGGCATTAATATCGTCAATAGCTTTTTGTATTTGAGGTATCTGCTCAACATTGGAGTAATCAACATGGTCGGTAATAGCTATAACTTCGTGATTTAAATTAGCAGCTCTTCGGGCCAATTCTGAAGGCAATAATTCTCCGTCACTAAATAAACTGTGCATATGTAAATCTATTCTTTTATTCAAAGTTTTTCTCCCCAGTATAATTGTTATATTATTGAGTTATATCAAATATAATAAATAAATATTGCCCAGTATTTTTTTTAAAATGGAATATACTTAATAACGATTTTTTATATAAATTATATTTAGATAATAAGGAGATATTTATGTCTGGAGATTTGATTTTATATTTTTCACGCGCAGGTGAAAATTATTATGAAGGTGATTTGAAAGTAGTTGAGAAAGGAAACACTGAAGTAGTTGCAGATTATATTAAAGAGATAACTAATGGGGATGTTTTTAAGGTAGAACCGGAAATTCCCTATCCTGAAGATTATATGGAATGTACTGAAGTAACTAAAAATGAGAAAAATGGCAGAGTATTAAAGGAAACCCTTGAAGATGTTGGGGATTACGAAGGGGTTTATATAGGATTTCCCATTTGGTGGGGAAAAATGCCGATTGTTTTTGAATCTCAGTTAGATAAATTGGATTTTAAAGGTAAAGTTGTAAAACCTTTTGTTACTCATGAGGGTTCCGGTTTTGGAAAATCTAAAAAACAACTAAAAAAGCTATGTAAAGGTGCAGATATTAGAAATGGTCTTGAAATTAAGGGCAGTGATGTTTTAGGTTCAAAAGACAAAGTCAAATGCTGGATTAATGATAATTTATAATCTTTTTTAAAGTTTTTTTTATTTATTGCTGTTTTATGCAATATTTTTTTTATAATTTGAGGATGTGACACGAAGTCACATTTTTTTCTAATTTTAATTGTTTTATTTTTCTT
>ERZ857998.381-NODE-381-length-65473-cov-44.117796_pt1 | contig 65473 bp, 62 predicted proteins | sample MGYA00519954_ERZ857998 | MGnify/ENA primary metagenome ERZ857998 (study PRJEB31778, sample SAMEA3449424) | human gut metagenome | biome: human gut; feature: human-associated habitat; material: faeces | place: United Kingdom | collected 2010/2012 ...
CCAAAAATATTTTATAACAAAAATTAAAGAGTGTCGACTTTGTCGACACTCTGAAAAAATTTATATAAAATTTTGTTTTTGTATCTTTAGAGTATTCTACTAATTTTGTTACATTTATTTTACTTGTTATTGATGTAGAACACTTACAATCCTCTGAAAAATGCTTAAATACATCCTTTCTATAATAGTTATCCATATCTATAACTTTATATTTACTTTTTCCATATAACCCACCCTTATTAAATTTCTCAACTTATATCTTTATTTTTGTAGAAGCTTTTACTTATAATTCTTTAATAAAATAATGCCTCTTTCCTGTAACAGGATAATAATCTAGTGAAAATACATTTTTATATCCTAACTTAAGATAAAATCCTTCTGCTTGAAAACTAAAGGTATTTAGAAAGGCATACTTACAGCCTCTTGATTTAGATTCCATTTCTGCCTTATTTATCATTTCACTGCCTATATCATTTCCCCTTAAGCTTTCATGAACCCATAAATAATCAATAGTTAACCAATTACCATGAGTCTTACCTATAAGCCCTGCTACTTTTTCACCTTCTTCATTTTCTAAAAATATACCTAATTCCTGAACTTGACTATTTTCTAAATGTTTAAGATTATACTTTAATAATTCATCATATATTTCTTGCTTATCACTTTCAGAAGGCATACTAGTTATCTTATACTGCATGTCTATTCCTCCATATATTGAGAACTAGAGATTTTTTACTTATATTCAGACTTTAATAATGCATATTCATAGGTATCTTTCCATATAGGATTTTCATCTTCATCCATATGAAAATACACACTTTGCAATAAAGTCCCCTCTCTTCTAATGCCAACTCTTTCAAGTAGTCGCCATGAATTAGAATTCTTAGGATCACACTTAGCAATAATGCGTCTTACTTTCATTTCTTCAAATGCATAATTCATTAGAGCCTTTAGACTTTCAGTTGCATATCCATTTCCCCAATAAGTTTTATTAAATACATATCCTACTTCCCAAGTATCAAAGTTACCTTTTGCAAAATACAAATTGCCTATAAGCTTCCCACTTTTTAGACATACTGCTATAAATTTATCATCTCCTGAACGTCTTTTAGCTTCATTATAAGCTTCTTCTCTACCAAATGGTTTATATGGTTCAAATTTTACTACTTCTTCATCGGACAAGTATTCATATAAATCTTCTCCATCTGATTCTCTAAAGTCTCTTATTATCAAGCGTTCCGTTACTAACTCTTTCATAGCTATCACCCTTGCCTCTTAAAAATATTAAGTAAGAAAATATTAATCTTATTCCCACTGACCTGGTAATTTTAATTTCTCCATATAAGGAAACTTTTTATCAAACTCATCTACCTTTTCATTAGATAAATTTTCAAATACTTCAGACTCATAGAATTTTCCCTGTACTACTTTAAGTCCATCTTTAACTAGCTCTATACCCATAAAAGCATCAAAATTCTTAGAATCCTTAGTTGTAATATTAAAATTATCACAAGTTTTAAAACCATGCTTAGGATAATACCCAGGCTCACCAAATATTATTATTGCTTTATATCCTGCTTTCCTTGCTAATTCCATGGTTTCTTCTAGTAATGCTCCACCAATGCCCTTATTTTGATAACTTGGCTCTACACATAATGGTCCAAAAGATAATATATCTGTTTTATTCACACCATCAGTAACATAAGCCTTTGAATACATTATAGTTCCCACAATTTTCCCATCAATTTCTGCAACCCTACTTAATTCTGGAATATAATCTTCATTTTCACGAATTTTATGAACTAAATAATGTTCACTACATCCAGGTGCATGCAAATTCCAAAAAGCCTTCTTAGTCATATATTCAGTCTCAAAATAATCCTTTTCATTTTCTTGTCTTATTATTAAATTCTCCAAATTCTCAACTCCACTTATTAATTATTAATAAAATTATACTTTCATTATCATATGACCTTCTGATTCTTTAAATCCAAATTTTTTATATACTGGTTTACCATGAAATGATGCCTGAAGTTTTATAACTTTACACCTAGTTCTTTTTACTTCATCTACTAATAAATTTAATAATATAGTTGCTATCCCTCTACCCCTATATTCATCTTTAGTATACATATTAGTTATGTAAGCTGTTTTGCCACTTATATTAGAATAAGAAGGAGGAAGAGTATAAAAGCATACCCCTCCTGTGGCTATAATAATATCATCTTCAACTGCAACATATTGAATTAATGAACCTTCTTCCATTGTACTTTGAAAAAATTCCTTTAATTCAAAATCAATATTAGCACTAGGCTCCAATCCTTCATCTATTAATTGCTTTTTTCTCAATTCAATAAGATAACTAATTTCCTCTTTGCTAGCTTTTCTATATTTCATATTATTTCTCCATTACACTTAAGTTACTTTTAATTTTTCATTCTTTAACTTCGATTTTGCGAATCAAAAGAGAATATTCCTTCTTTCATTTTTTCATTAACTCAGCTCATCTGAGTTATTTCATTAATTATGCATTATGCATTAATTCTCGTCTGCTGGGTATATTACTCCTATTTGTTTTCTGGCCTCTTCAATAACTTCTATAACATCTCTTGACACCTTTAAGGAATTAATCTTAGATTCTTTTTCTCCAGATTTAATTAGATTTACAAATTCATCAACTTCATAATACATATCAGCCTTCTTTTGCTCTAATGATAAATCTTCTTCTCTACCATCTCTATATATTATTTTTACATTATTAAAGCCATTAATTCTATCTATTATAATATTCCCTTCTTCTCCTTGAATTTCTGATGGAATATATGAATTACTTATTTTTGAGTAAATTACTGCACCCTCCATGTCATCATAACCAAATACTACACTTCCTTCTCCATCTACCCCTGTATTTAGCATAACTCCATTAGCTTTTATAGTATTAGGTTTTCCAAAAAGATTAACCATAGGAGATATACAGTAAACCCCTATATCCATTAGTGATCCATTAGATAATTCATTTTTAAAGGCATTTAAAACCTCACCAGCTTTATATTTATCGTATCTAGAAGAATACTGACAATAGCTTGCAAAATATTTTCTAACCTTTCCAATCTTATATAGATTTTCTTTAATGACTCTAAAGTTCGGAAGTAAAGTTGTTTTCATAGCTTCCATTAGTACAACATCATTTTCTTTTGCTGCCTTTATCATTGCATCAACTTCTCTAGTATTTGAAGCAAAAGCTTTTTCACATAAAACATGCTTTTTATTATTTAAAAATAATATTGCTTGGCTAGAATGTAATGCATTTGGAGAAGCAATATATACTGCATCTATTAAAGCACTTTTAGCCATTTCTTCTAAACTTGTATATATATTTTTAATTCCATGCTTGTCAGCAAATTCTTTAGCTCTTTCTTCAGTTCTTGAATAGACAGCAGAAATATTAACATCATTAACCTCTCTAGCTCCTTCAATTAATCTATCAGTAATAAAATTACTTCCAATAACACCTATATTTATCATACCAATACCTCTTTCTATATATAAATTTTACTAACTCAATTATACCATATATTAGTTAATTATTACCTAACAATTCCCAAAGAATTATACTTTTGTAATTGAGCATACTAACAATAAACTAAATTTAAGTATTACCCTTAAATTTATATAAATCTAATTAAGGAGATTTTTTATGAATAAGAAATTATTAAAACAATTATCTGGATTCTTTGTTTATATTTTTCTAATAGCTAATTTTATTTACTTTATATCTAACACAAAGAAATATAAATTATCACCTATTGAAATTACTACAAATAATTATAAAGATGATATGACATCAAATGTTGGTACCTTTGTAAGTGATTCAAAGGAAAATATCGAATCTTCTATTATTAACTTTATGCAAAATATTTTTGATATGAGAAATTCTGCTTTTTTAAATGGAAATGTAGAAAAGCTTTATAAATTTTATGATACTAGTGAGAACTTTGGTGAGTACTCATTAAAACATGAATTTAAAAGAATAGCTTTTCTAAGAAATTTATCAAGAGAAAAAAATTTAACCTTCAAAAGTATAGAATCTACTCCTACAATAAAAGATATAAAAATTAAAAATGGATTGTATAATTTAACTTTAAATGAAAAATATATTTTTACTTACTTTAATAATAATAATCCTAATAAAGTTAAGACTTTTAGTGTTGATTTAATTCATACTTTAGAATTAAAAGATTCTGGAAATAGCTTCATTATTTCCAAAGATTATTATGAAGATTATTTTAAAAATGGTTTAGATCAGTATGAATTTAACTTAACAGAAAAGAATATAAAATAGTAGTACTATGACGCAATTCAGAATTCATGTAAAAGGAGCTATGCAATAATTTTTACTGCTATAGCTCCTTTTTTAACTCCTATTATAAAACGTCACTTAATGTATATCTAGAAAATTCATGAAGAAATGCATCTAAGGAATCCTTCATTATTCCTTTTATTCTACAATTAGAACTTATGTATGGACAACAATTTTCTTTGTTAAAACATTGAGCAATGTTTAAGTTATCCTCTGTTATTCTAACTACATCTCCTAAATTTATGTCTTGTGGTTCTAAACCTAATTTTAAACCACCAGTTCTTCCTTTCATAGATATAATTAAATCTGTTTTAGCTAATTTATGTATTATCTTTTTTAAGTGGTGTTCTGATATTTCTAACTTTTTAGCTAACTCCTCTACTGTGCATAATTTATCTCTATTTTCTGCTAAATAGATTAAAGCCCTAAAAGAATAATCAGTAAACTTGGATAAATACATATATACCCCTCTCTTTCGTGTGTCTAATAATCAATTACGAATATTACATGCATAATTTAAAAATCTAATATAATTTATTATTATTATTTATATTTATATCCTTTTCTCATAAATATATGCAAAAATACCCCTTGCTAAATTATACTATAAAACCCCACAAAATATATCTACTTTATATACAATATTTACATATTATTTATATTGTTATCTGAATATACATATTATTTATATCTTATTAATCTTTCCCCTAAAAAAATAAGGAGCTATCTCAGCCCCCTATTTAAAACATAAACTGTAAAATTAATAATTCTACATTTATGAACAACTCCCTTATTAATAGTTACTTAGTTAGATATTCATCTATTGCTTCAGCAGCTTTTTTTCCTGCTCCCATTGCTAGTATTACTGTTGCAGCTCCTGTAACAGCATCTCCTCCAGCATATACGCCCTCTTTTGTTGTTTGTCCATTTTCATCTGCAATTATACACTTCCACTTATTAATTTCAAGTCCCTTTGTTGTTGATGAAATTAATGGATTTGGTGAGGTTCCAAGAGACATTATAACAGTATCTACATCCATAATATATTCTGATCCCTCTTTAACTACAGGTTTTCTTCTTCCTGATTCGTCTGGTTCGCCAAGTTCCATTTCTACACACTTCATACCCTTTACCCAACCATTTTCATCTACTAAAATTTCTGTTGGATTAGTTAGTACATCAAAAATAACTCCTTCTTCTTTTGCATGATGTACTTCCTCTATTCTTGCTGGAAGTTCAGCTTCACTTCTTCTATATACTATATGAGTTTCAGAACCTAATCTTAAAGCAGTTCTTGCTGCATCCATAGCAACATTTCCGCCTCCTACTACTGCAACTTTCTTTCCTATTTTAACAGGAGTATGATATTCTTCTTTAAATGCCTTCATTAAGTTAACTCTTGTTAAGAATTCATTTGCTGATAATACTCCATTTGCATTTTCACCTTTTATTCCCATAAACTTTGGAAGACCAGCACCAGAACCTATAAATACTGCACTAAAATTTTCTACTTCCATAAGTTCATCAATAGTTATAGTTCTACCAACTATTACATTTGTTTCTATTTTAACTCCAAGTTTTTTAATATTATCTATTTCAGCTCTAACAACATCGTCCTTAGGTAATCTAAATTCAGGAATACCATAAACTAAAACTCCACCTGGTTCATGTAAAGCTTCAAATATAGTTACATCATATCCCTTTTTAGCTAATTCTCCTGCACAAGTTAGTCCTGCTGGTCCACTTCCTATAACTGCAACTTTTTTATTTTTAAGCTCATCTCTACAAGCTAAATCTATGTTATTTTTTCTTGACCAATCTGCTATAAACCTTTCTAATTTTCCTATTGAAACTGGCTCTCCTTTAATTCCTAATACACACTTACCTTCACATTGGCTTTCTTGTGGACAAACTCTTCCACAAACTGCTGGTAAAGCACTATATTTTGCAACTTCTTTTGCAGCTTCTTCAAATTCACCTTTTTTCATATATCCTATAAAACTTGGTATGTCTATAGATACGGGACACCCATCAACACATTTAGGATTCTTGCAACCTAAACATCTTTGAGCTTCTCTTATTGCTTCTTCATCTGTATATCCAAGACATACTTCTTCAAAGTTTTTTGCCCTTACTTCTGGTTCTTGTTCTGCTATAGGTACTCTCTTCATTCTATCTTGTACTTGATTACTCATAACTACTCCACCTTACAACCACAACCACCATGATTGTGAGTATCCCCTTCTTCTATTTTTAACTGTTCTCTTCCTTCCTCAGTTTTATACATTGTTTGTCTTCTCATAGATTCATCAAAATCTACTAGATGTCCATCAAATTCTGGTCCATCAACACAAGCAAATTTAACTTTTCCCCCAACAGTAACTCTACAAGCACCACACATTCCAGTTCCATCTACCATTATAGGATTTAAGCTTACTGTAGTTGGTATATTTAATTCTTTAGTCAAAATTGACATAAATTTCATCATTATCATAGGTCCAATAACTACAGCATGGTCATATTTTTTTCCCTTTTCTTCCACTAAATATTTTAAACAATCAGTTACTCTTCCGCTAAATCCATATGTGCCATCATCAGTTGATATATATAAATTTCCAGAGACTTCTTTTAATTCTTCTTCTAATATTAATAGGTCTTTAGTTCTACTTCCAACGATTACATCACAATTAATACCATGTTCTTTCATCCACTTAACCTGTGGGTATACTGGTGCTGCTCCTACACCACCTGCAATAAAAATAATATTTTTCTTTTTTAATTCCTCTATGTCTTCGTGAATAAATTCACTAGGTTGTCCAAGAGGCCCAACAAAGTCAGCTACATATTCCCCTACTTCAAAATTAGCAAGCTCTTTTGTACCTCTTCCTACAGCTTGAAAAACTATAGTTACAGTCCCCTTTTCTGAATTATAGTCAGCAATTGTAAGAGGTATTCTTTCCCCCTTTTCATCATTTTTAATAATAATAAATTGACCTGGCTCAGCTGATTTGGCAACTCTAGGAGCTTCTATATCCATTAGATATATGTTGTCTGTAAGCTCTCTTTTCTTAACTATTTTATACATGATTGTCCCCCCCTATAATATCTCTCTATCATTAATATTTTACCATTTTTTGAATTTTCACACAATTATTTATTATTTTTTATCATTATTAATTATAAAGGTTATCTCCATTAGAACTAATATCCAATCAGAGATAACCTTTAGTCAAATATTTGTCTTACTTATTACTATTAGAAATCAACCCTTGTTCCATAATATGTGCATTCAAATAATTTTTCCATAGTTTCATCATCTATTTTTCTTGGATTAGAACCTGTACAAGCATCTAAAACTGCATTATGAGAAATAAACTCTAAATTAGCCTTAAAGTCATCTTCAGTAACTCCATACTCTTTTACAGTATGAGGTATATTTAATTCTGTATTTAGTTTATTTATCATTTCAATTAATGAATCAGTTAACTCTGCATTTGTTTCCCCTTTCAACTTTAATGCTCTAGCTATATCAGCATACCTATCTTCACATTCAACTCTATTATATTGAATTACATATGGTAAGAATATTGCATTTGCACATCCATGTGGAATATGGAATACAGCACCTGTTTTATGTGCCATAGAGTGAACTATTCCAAGTAAAGCATTAGAGAATGCCATTCCTGCTAAGCATTGTGCTTCATGCATTAAATTTCTTGCTTCTACATCGCCTTTATATGATTTCACTAAGTTTTCTTTTACCATTTCTATAGCTTTCATAGCTAATGGATCTGAAAAATTAGATCTAAGTGATGCTGTATAAGCTTCAATTGCATGTGTTAATGCATCCATACCAGTATGAGCTACAAGTTTAGCTGGCATAGTTTGAGCTAAATCTGGATCCACTATAGCTATATCTGGAGTTATATTAAAGTCTGCTAGTGGATATTTAATCTTAGCTTTATAATCAGTTATAACAGAAAATGCTGTAACTTCTGTAGCTGTACCACTTGTTGATGGAATTGCTACAAACTTAGCTTTTTGTCTTAATTCAGGTAATCCAAATGGAATAACTGCTTGCTCAAATGTAAAATCAGGATATTCATAAAAAATCCACATTGCTTTTGCAGCATCTATTGGTGAACCACCACCCATTGCAACAATCCAATCTGGTTCAAATTTTCTCATTGCTTCTGCACCCTTCATAACAGTTTCTACTGATGGATCTGGTTCTACCCCTTCAAATAATTCAACTTCCATTCCTGCTTCTTTTAAATATGTTTCAACTCTATCTAAGAATCCAAAACGCTTCATTGAGCCTCCACCAACTACAACAAAAGCTTTTTTTCCTTTTAAATTCTTTAATTCTTCTAATGATCCCTTTCCATGATATAAATCTCTTGGTAATGTAAAACGTGCCATAATAACCTCCCACACAAGTAAGTAATTTTTTTATTTCATAATTATTAATAAGCAAATCTCATGCCAAAATTTTTTATTTAACAATATTGTTAAATAATTAACTTTGTTTATTATTTTAAAATTATCTATATATAACACTGTCATAAAATTGAACAATTATCACTAATTGAATTGTTCAACTTTATGACAGTGTCCTATTATTGCACATTAGCTTTTTCTATACTTATATTGTACTTCTTAAGCTTAAGATATAATGTATTTCTACTTACACCTAAGTCTTTTGCAGTTCTGCTAATATTATATTTATTATAATTTATGGCATTTATTATTGCTTCTCTTTCTATAAAATCTAAATTCAGATTTCTATGTTTTTGATATTTTGCTACTATACTATTATTTTTATTTTTTATTTCTTTATCTATATCTTCAAATTCATCTAAGAAATCAGGAGATAACTCACCATTTAAATTAACTATGTTTTCTATGCAGTTTTCTAACTGTCTTATATTTCCCTGCCAATTACAATTTAAAAGTTTTTCTAAAAGCTCTTCTTCTAATTTAGGAATTTCTTTTTCTAGTTTAAGTGACTTAGCTCTTAAAAAATATTCAATTAATAAAGCAATATCTCCACTTCTTTCTCTTAGAGGAGGTAACTTTATAGGAATAACACATAGCCTATAAAATAAATCTTCTCTAAATCTTCCTTCTCTAACTTCCTTTTTTAAATTTTTATTAGTTGCAGCTATCACTCTCATATCTAATGGAATTTCCTTACTTCCACCTAATCTTGTTAATCTACCTTCTTGAAGCACTCTAAGAAGTTTAACTTGCATATCTAAAGGCATTTCACCTATTTCGTCTAAAAATAAGGTTCCTCCGTTAGATAGCTCAATCTTTCCTATTTTGCCACCTTTTTTCCCACCAGTAAAGGTTCCATCCTCATATCCAAATAATTCACTTTCAATAATATTTGATGGTATAGCTCCACAATTTATAGCTACAAACTTATTGTTTTTTCTTATACTATAATTATGAATTGCTTGTGCTAATACTTCTTTACCTGTTCCACTTTCTCCTTGAATTAATATTGTTGATGGACTATTAGCTATAATTTTGCAGTTTGTAATTACATTTTTTATAGCATCACTTTTACCTATAATATCATTAAATGTAAAGAAGGCTCCCGTAAAACTGCTTTCAACTTTATTTTCTTTTATTTTTGCTAAGGTTACAACAACACCAATAACCTTATCATTATGCTTTATTCCCTTAAATATGACTTCAGTTTTATAGCTACTATCATGACTTAATTTTATTTCTCTTCTTAATCTTTCATTATTATTTGAAATTCTATCTATTATACTTTTGAAATTAGGTATTATATAATTTATATCTTCATTTATTAAGTTATTATTTTTCTTATCTAATATTTTTAGTGCCAGTTCATTAATGTTAATTATTTTTCCACTGGTATCTACTATTATTATTCCTTTATCAACATTTTCTATAACTGTTTTCATATAATTATATGTTTGGTTCAATATATTCTTAGTATTAATTCTTAATAATTCATTTTCAATTGCTTTAACTCCAAATATTACAAGGCCTAAAGTGTGTGGATGCTTCATATTACTTTTTCCAGTTAGATTTAATGTTCCAATTATTTCTCCCTTACTATTATGAATAGGTGCTGCAGAACAAGTTAAACTTTGAAATATTGATATATAATGCTCCTTTGCAGTAATTTGAATACATCTATCATCAGATATTGCTACTGACATTGCATTAGTTCCTATATTTTTTTCATCCATATAAGCACCTGGCTTTAAATTTAGCTTTTCTAATTCATACCTTATTTCTTTAGCACCTCTAATATAAAGTATGCATCCATTCTTATCTGTTAAAATAATAATAAAATCTTTATCATCAACAGACTCAGCTACCATATCTATATATGGTTTAGATATTTCAATAAGCTCTTTATTTGCTTCTAAAATTTTTTTAAGCTCATTTCCAGTTAGTATTATTTTTGAATGATTAATATCTTTATTTACTCCGTAAACCTCACTTCTCTTATGAGATTCTTCTATTAATAAATTTTTATTAAGCATATATCTTATACCTCATACCCTTTTTACATAAATTATCATCTATAGTTATAGTTTAATATTATATTCACAAATTTTCTACAAATTTTAAATTAATTTCTTATGTTGTTTTAGTATAAAAAGAGCTGAACACTAGATAATTAGTACTCAGCTCTTTTTATATTTAATTAATATCTATTAGATTCTTTCAATTGTCTTTCAATATCTCTCTTATGTGCTTTTTCTAGCATTGAATCTCTCTTATCATAATTCTTTTTACCTCTGCATAGCCCAAGTGCTACCTTTACCTTACCATTTTTTAAATATAATGATAATGGAACTAATGTATAACCTTGTTGAGCTACTAACCCATTAAATCTTGCAATTTGCTCTTTATGAAGTAAAAGCTTTCTTTCTCTTAATGGGTCAACATTGAATATATTTCCTTGCTCATAAGGACTTATATGCATATTTTTTATAATTATTTCACCGTTATCTACATCTGCATAGGAATCTTTTAAATTACACTTTCCAGCTCTTATAGACTTAACTTCTGTTCCAACTAAAGCTATTCCAGCTTCAATTGTTTCTTCCACAAAATAATCATGCCTAGCTTTTCTATTTTCAGCTAATGAATTACTATTTTTCTTCCTTACCATAATCTCACCACACATTTTATTTTTACTTATTAAGTATATCAAATTCTTAAGCAATATCCAAAGTTATAATTTTTATAAGAATTTAAGACTATTCTATGTCTTCTTCTTCGTCTACTTCTAATAAATCATTTTTTATATTTACTTTGGCTTCATTTATTTTTTCTATTGTCTTTTCACTTGGAACTATTTCTTCTTTATCTTCCTCTTCAATTAAATCGAAATACACTTCTCTATTGTCTATATCAACTCTACTACATCTTACCTTTACTTCATCACCTAGTCTATAAACTTTCTTAGTTCTTTCTCCAATTAAACATAGATGTGCTTCATCATAAATATAGTAATCATCATCTAAAGCAGTAATATGAATTAATCCTTCTATTGTATTTGGAAGCTCTGCAAATAATCCAAAGGATGTAACTGAAGAAATAATTGCAGAAAATTCTTCTCCAATTCTTTCTTGCATATATTCTGCCTTTTTTAAATCATCTACTTCTCTTTCAGCTTCTTGAGCTAATCTTTCCATTTCAGAGGATTGTTTTGATGCGATTTCTACTATATTAGATAATTTAGCTATTCTCTTTTCATCAATTTTTCCATTTAATTGTTCTTTTATAATTCTATGAATTTGTAAATCTGGATATCTTCTTATTGGTGATGTAAAATGGCAGTAATACTTAGCTGCAAGACCAAAGTGTCCTACACATTCAGGAGAATATTTTGCTTGCATCATTGAGCGTAATAATAATGTACTTACTACAGTTTCTTCTTTTTTCCCTTTAACTTTATCTAATATATCTTGAAGAGCTCTTGGATGTGCTTCTTGACCCCATCTAACTACATATCCTAAGTTATATACAAACTCCTTGAACTTCTCTAGTTTTTCTTCATCTGGATCTTCATGAATTCTATATACAAATGGTAAGTTGGTCCAATACATATGTTCTGCAATAGTTTCATTACAAACTAACATAAATTCTTCTATTATTCTATTTGCAATAGCTCTATCATAGGGCTTAATATCTACTGGCTTCCCTAAATCATTTAATATTATTTTTGATTCTTCAAAATTAAAATCAATGGCTCCTCTTCTCATTCTCTTTTCACGTAAAATATTACAAAGCTCTTCCATAGCCCTAAAGTCATCAACTAAATAATCATATCTCTTTATTAATTCTTCATCATTATTTTCAAGAATTTTAGTAACATCAGTATATGTCATTCTCTCACTAGTTTTTATAACTGTTTCTTCAATTTCATGTTGAATAACTTTTCCCTTATTATCTATAATCATAAAGCAACTTAAAGCTAATCTATCTACTTTAGGATTTAAAGAACATATTCCGTTAGACAGTTTCTTAGGAAGCATAGGTATAACTCTATCTATTAAATAAACAGATGTTCCTCTCTTTAATGCTTCTCTATCTAAAGGATTTTTTTCTTTTACATAATGAGATACGTCTGCAATATGAACTCCAAGTCTAAATTTTCCATTATCTAATCTTTCAATGGAAACAGCGTCATCTAAATCCTTAGCATCTTCTCCATCGATAGTTACCATTCTTAGGTTTCTAAGATCTGTTCTTCTTGCATATTCTTTTTCTGGAATTTCTTCTTCTATATTTTCCGCATAATTTATTACCTTAGCTGGAAATTCTTCTGGCAGGCCATATTTCTTAATAATTGTAAGAATATCTAGACCCTTATCTCCTTTTTTACCTAAGACTTCTTTAATAACACCTTCTGGACTTCTCCTCTTATCTGCCCATTTTACAATTTCGCAAATTACTAAATCTCCTTCATTTGCTCCATTTCTATCTTTTTTTGATATAAAAATATCTTGATTTAATCTTGAGTCTTCTGGAACTACAAATCCAAAATTTCTACTATCTTCGTAAACACCAATAATCTTGTTATTTGCTCTACTTAATACTTCTCTTACTTCACCTTCACGCTTTTTACCCTTAATATCTTCTCTTGTTATTTGAACTAGAACTTTATCACCATTCATAGCTCCATTCATAGAAGAGCTTGGAATAAAGACATCTTTTTCTCCTTCATTTTCTGGTATTAAAAATCCATATCCTTTTGAATGAACTTCTAATTTTCCTGAAATTAACCCAAGTCTCTCTGGAACTCCAAACTTATCTTTTTTAGTTCTAACAATAAGACCTTCTTTTTCCATAGTCTTAAGGACTTTTTTAAAGGATTTATACTCGTCGGGATTTATATCAAATACAGATACTAATTCTTGAATATCCATGGGTCTGTATGCTTCTTCTCTCATAAAGCTTAATAAAGTTTCTTTAATTCCCATCTAATCACTTCCTTTATCCTATTTTTATATTTTTGTATTTTATTCAAATTAAATTATTCTCCTTCTATATTTTTCCCCATCTAACTTATAATAAACAAAAAGTTTATCTTAAACAGTAGGTTGCTAGTACTTGTTGTAATTCATAAATATTTAGACTACTATTAAATTGCTTTTCAATAGGCAAAGCATTTCCAGATATCCATATCTTAAGCTCTGCTTCTAAATCAAAATGTCCTGCAGTTTCTATACTAAAATGTGTAATAGATTTATATGGTATTGAATGATATTCAGTCTTCTTTCCTGTTACACCTTGCTTATCAACTAATATAAGTCTTTTATTTGTAAAAATAAATAAATCTCTAACTAATTTATATGCTTTTTCTATTCTTTCGTTTTCTGCTAATATTTTATTATATTCTTTTATTAGGGCATCTAAATTTATTTCTGAGGCATTTCCCATTAATCCATTAAAAATTCCCATATTAACCACTCCTTTATAGTATAAAAGAGCTACATTAAGCAGCTCTTTTTTAATATTATATTAAGTTTAAAGCTAATGTATTCACAGCAAATAGGGCCATAGAAATAATTGTTACTTTTAACAACATAGCTTCCTTAGTTCTTGCTTTATTCTTAGAAAAGAATGTTTCATTTTTACTTCCTTGAATAAGTCCGCTTAATGCATCTGTCTTACTTGGTTGTAATAATACTGATATTATAATTACTAATCCCAAAATTGCTTCCAATACTAACAATAAATTCTTCATTGCTATACCTCCCAACCTTAATAAAAATGGTCGTATTTACATAAGTTTATATTAACATATAAGATAATATAATACAAGTAATTATCTTGAAAATAATTACTTATTCATATTTATTAATTTATTTACATAATAAAAAAGATAGAGATATTATATTCATTGCTACCTCCTAAACTTCAAGTCGCACTAATATAATGTCTCTATCTTTTTTTATCAAGTATATATTATTAAAAATTCATAAAAAGATATTATTTAATAATTATTAAATAATAAGAAGGATTGTAGGCTTTCGCTTACAATCCCTAAAAAATTATTTGCTAATTAAATTACTTCTTAATGTTGAAGAATGCTTTTCTTCCTCTGTATTCAGCTACATCGTCTAATTCTTCTTCAATTCTTATTAATTGGTTGTACTTAGCAACTCTTTCAGATCTTGCAGGAGCACCAGTCTTGATTTGACCAGCATTTACAGCTACAACTAAGTCAGCTATAGTTGTATCTTCTGTTTCACCTGATCTATGAGAAATAACTGCTGTATATCCCGCTCTATTTGCCATTTCTATAGCATTTAAAGTTTCAGTTAAAGTACCGATTTGGTTTAATTTAATTAGGATTGAGTTACCAACTCCTAAATCAATACCTCTTTCTAATCTTTCAGTATTTGTAACGAATAAATCATCACCAACTAATTGAACTTTTTTACCTAATCTTTCAGTTAATAGCTTCCAACCTTCCCAGTCTTCTTCAGCCATACCATCTTCGATTGAGATAATTGGGTATTTGTTAACCCAGTTTTCTAAGAAGTCAACCATTTCAGCTGCAGTTAAAGTCTTTCCTTCATGTTCTAATACATACTTACCATCTTTGTAGTATTCTGATGAAGCAGCATCTATAGCTATGAACATATCTTCTCCAGCTTTGTATCCAGCTGCAGTTATTGCTTCTATAATAACTTCAATAGCTTCTTCGTTTGACTTAAGGTCTGGAGCGAATCCACCTTCATCACCGATAGCTGTTGAATATCCTTTATCATGTAAAGTTTTCTTTAATGTATGGTAAACTTCAGCACACATTTGTAAAGCATCGCTGAAAGTCTTAGCTCCAACTGGCATAACCATGAATTCTTGTAAATCAACTGAGTTATCAGCATGTGATCCACCATTTATTATGTTCATCATAGGTACTGGTAAAACTTTTGCATTTACTCCACCTACATATTGGTATAATGGTAAGTCTAATGATTTAGCTGCTGCATTAGCTACTGCTAAAGAAACACCTAATATAGCATTTGCTCCAAGCTTAGCTTTGTTTGGAGTACCATCTAATTCTATAAGTAACTTATCTATATATGGTTGATCATATACATTACATCCAATTAATTCTTCAGCAATTGTATCATTTACGTTTTGAACTGCCTTTAAAACACTTTTTCCTAAGTATTGGCTCTTATCTCCATCTCTTAGTTCAACTGCTTCATACATACCTGTTGATGCACCTGATGGAACAGCAGCTCTTCCTATAGTACCATCTTCTAAATAAACTTCAACTTCTACAGTTGGAAAACATCTTGAGTCTAGAATTTGTCTAGCTACAACGTCAACTATTTCGCAATAATTTTTCATTACGTATCCTCCTTTATTATAATGTTATTTATTATATTCTCTCTATATTACCTTTATTATTATATCATAAACTGACATAATTATTCATAAAGATACTACATAATAGAAAATATTAAAGCAAATAACATCTTTTGGCAAACAATAATCGTTATCATATTTTCTATATCATTATACCACTTTGACCATAATTTTCAATAATAAATTCCCTTTGTAATCATTTAACAAAATAATTATTTTTGTATTCTTTGTTTTTTTAGTAATACTTTTAGCTTTTGCAATATATCAAATATAAAATAGTCTTTCTTAGAGCATTTTATTCTAATTCTCTATTTTGTAGATATTGATTATATCTTTTCTCCCACTCCATAGCAGACTTTTTATTTATTACTCTTATATCTTCTAAAAAGCTTTCTAAGACTCCTATTTTTTCTAGTCCCTTCATTAAATGCCTTGGATAATTAACTTTTTTACTATAGCATTGCTTAGGATCTATTACCATTATCTTACTATCATTAGTTATATATATATCTCTACATCTAGCATCCATTTTAGTAAATTTAAGATTCTTAAACTCTGATATTAAGCTGTATAAACCTTCTGAAATTTCATAACTAAAGCCTTTTTTCTTAATATAACTATCTAATCTATATCCTTGTATTTTATCTCTTACAATATAAAACTTTCCCATATTGTATATATTAGGAAAATACTTTGATTTACTTACCCTTCTTAAAATTTCTCCTTCTTCTTTACAACATTTTGCTTCTTGAAAAATCTTAATTGCTTTATTGTTAGGAAGTTCATAAACTATCCCATTATGTCCCTCTCCAAGAAAAATAGCTTCTTTAAAAAGTTTTTCAGTTTCAGTATCAAAGTCTGCTGAATAAGAATAAGTCCTAGTCATATTACTCTCCCACAAAAATACTATTATTATATATTATTATTTATTAATAATTTTTATAACAACTTCAATACTTAATATATTTAATTTTATTCTTTAGTCTAAAATTATCTCTCATTTCCAATGAATACTAATCCTAATGTTCCTGGACCACCATGTGTTCCAATAACTGCACCTATAGAGTTTATAATAATTTCTTTAACTTTAAATTCTTCTAATATCATTTTTTCCACTTCTAATGCATCTTCAATACAATCGGCATGACAAATAAAAATATCTTGATTTTCTACATCTTCTCCCTTTAATTTCATTTGCTGAACTAAATTCTTTAAAGCTTTCTTTCTCCCCTTAACTTTTTCTGCAGCAACTACCTTTCCTTCATTATCAATTTTTAAAGTTGGTTTTATCGCAAGCAAACTACCTACTGCTGCAACAGTTCCAGAAACACGTCCACCTCTCTTTAGATGATTTAAATCATCTACTGTTATTGCATGAATAACCTTTCTTTTAATATCTTCTAAATAAGTTACTATTTCTTCTATTTCTATATTATTTTTTATCATTTCAACAGCTTTATATACTAATGCACCTTCCCCTACAGATACACTTAATGAATCAACAACATATATTTTTGCATCTGGCTGTTCTTCTAATACCATATTCCTAGCAGTTATTGCACTACTTACTGTCCCACTTAATGCAGATGATATGCCTATATATAAAATTGCTTCTCCTTTACTAGAATACCTCTTAAATAAATCATAAAATGTTCCTACATTAACTTGAGTAGTTGAGGGCATTGCACCTCCCCTTACAGCTTTATAAAAATCTTTATGACTTAAAGTTTGTCCTAAATCATCAGATATAAATTCTCCATTTAAATTAACCATTAGCGATGCTACTTCAATATCATTTTTTCTAATATAATCTATAGATAAATCACAAGCTGAATCAGTTATTAATTTTATATTCATGTTATACAACTCCTATAAACTACTATTTAAATTTATTGATATTATAGCTTCATTTGATTGTATTGTCAAATGATTTGATATTCAAATTATTTGCAGTCTAAATCATCCTTTCAACAAATAAAAATTAAGTTAGTAACTTTATAGTCATATAATAAATTCTAAATGGATTATAGACTTTTTAATATTTCATCTCATAAAACTTAATCTTTATACTTATTTCAAATCTACCACCAACCTTTATTTTACATAATTGTATATTGACAGCAATTTATTAAAAGATTATACTTCTATTACAATATAGCGATATTTCGCTAATCTTAGGGAGGATATTATGGCTCGTTTAAAAGGGAAAGTAGCAATAGTTACAGGGGGGAATTCTGGAGTAGGAGCTGCTACTGCACTATTACTTGCAAAAGAAGGTGCAAAGGTTGTTATTAGTGCTCGTCGTGAAGCTCAATTAATTGAAGTTGCCAATGAAATTAAGGAAGCTGGTGGCGAAGTTCTTATAGTAGTTACTGATATAGCAAAAACTGATGATGTTAAAAATTTAATTTCAAAGACAGTTGAAGCTTTTGGTAAAGTTGATATTTTAGTTAATAATGCAGGAGTACTAGAAGAAGGATTAAAACCAATAGACTGTGTTCTTGATGATGATATAGATTATATCATAGACACAAATACAAAAGGAGCTATGTATTGCATGCGTGAAGCTGCAAATACGATGATGAAAACTGGAAGTGGATCTATTGTAAATGTAGCATCAGTAGCTGGTGTAGTTGGTAATGGTGGTGCTGCTTATGTTTCATCAAAGGCTGCAATTATTGGTGTAACTAAGCATACAGCTTTACGTTTTGCAGGTACAAATATACGTTGTAACGTTGTATGTCCAGGAACAATTGTAACTCCAATGGTAGCACATATGAAGCCAGAGAACCTTGATAGAAATATGATGGGACAAATGGCTAAACATAGTGATTTATCTGTTAAACCATGTATGCCTGATGATGTGGCAAACATTATTTTATTTTTAGCAAGTGATGAATCTCGTTCAATTACAGGACAAACAATAATTTCAGATTTTGGTAGTACTTTATAATTTATATATTTTTGAATTATAATTTGTTAAATAATAAATATACTAAACAATTTAATGATAATTTTAATATCATTCTATTAAAATTATCATTAAATTTTATAAAATAAAAAATATTTATCTATGGGACTGTTATACAGCCCAATTTTTTTAATTTAAATTGAAAGTAATCATTCTTTATCTTTTGTAGTAAAAGTAACAACATGTTGTCTCATGTTATTGCTAAAGCTTAAATTTTGCTTTTCTATTTCAACATAAGGTACTCTAAAAGGATGACTTAAATGCTTATAATTCACAATATTATTTCCTGCTATAATATTTTCATGAATATTTATTTTATAAAAAACATACCCTCTTTGATTAGTTGAATTATATGGATAATTTATAACTCCTGTAATTCTTTCTCCTTGACTTTCATAACCTAAGATATTCTTACCTATAATCACGCCTCCCTCTAATCTAGGTATACTAGCATAATAATCTCTATCTTCACTTTCATATAATAATCTTCCATTTATTAGTTCTAAAGGGCGGGAATTACCAATTTCAAACCCATCTTGCCAATAAGGTCCTTCATTTCCCCAATCAAAATATTCAATTGCATACATTTCATTATTCATAAGTTCAATAAAAATGCTTGTAACCTTAAAAGTATTCTTAGAATTATTGTTAAAGCTTAAATTGTCACTGAAACTTTGTATGTTTATTATATTTTTAAGAATAGCAATATCTTCATCCGCTATATCTTTAACTATATTTATCGGAATCCCACTATCTATTAATTTATTTCTAATACCAAATTCCTTTACAGGAGAAGTTTCAATAGGCTCCAAATTGATATGATTAGAAAATACACAGCAAATTCCAACTACAAAAATACAACTTATAATATAAATAAACATAATAACTTTTTTATTTAAAACTATTCTTTCTTTTATATATTTACATTTAACATTTTCAAGCTGATATCCTAATTTATTAATAGAACTAATACTATAAAAATAATAAATAACCGTCGGAATAAATATAATCCAAATTCCACCTAAGCCTGTTATAACAAGGATAACAATTATAATCCTCCATATAATTAGACCTAAGATAGGATCTTTTCTAGAAATTATGTTTTCTTTTTTAAAAATACTATTTATACCTTTTCTAAATATAACAAGAAAGCTTATTTGAAATACTGTTGATAAAGCTGCCAAAACGATAATATTTTCCTTATTAACATTTAAAGGTGTGTTTACATATATTAAACTCAATACATTAAATATTAAATTTACTATTGAGAAAATGCTTGCTTTATAAAATGATTTATTTTCATTTTTTAAATTTCGAAATCCTAAATATAAAAACACAGCTCCAAAACTAGGTAATATATATTGTAGCCATAAAAATTTAAAAGTTATTAAAGTAAACATAAATCCAAATGCAATATATTTAATAGATTCATGCCAAAAATCTTTAGTTTCTCTCTCATTTAAGATATATGGAAATTCTTTTAAATTTCCTTCATCAAAATTTCTTAATTCATTATTTTTTTCCTTCATATCTAGCTCCTTTTTTATTTATTTAAACTTTTTATATATTTTAAATACTATTTATTTCAAAATTATACCACATTTAAAAATATATAATTATCCAATTTTCTTTATAATAAAAAAACGCAGCATTTAGCTGCGTTCCAACATTAACTATTACCTCTTACTTATTAGCTATTACCTATTATTTATTTACTATTAAACATTCTCCAGTCATTTCAGATGGTGCTTCAAGACCCATTTCATTTAACATAGTAGGTGCTATATCGGCTAACTTACCTTCTTTTAATGTTCTTCCTTCTGTATTATTTGATACCCATATAAATGGAACTGGATCTGTTGTATGAGCTGTAAATGGATTTCCTGTTGAATAGTCTATCATTATTTCTGCATTACCATGGTCAGCAGTTATAAATAATGTACCATCCTTTTCTAATATCTTATCTACAACTCTTCCTAAACATTCATCTACAGTTTCTATAGCCTTAACAGCTGCTTCCATTACTCCTGTATGACCAACCATATCTGGGTTAGCATAGTTTAATATTATCATATCATAAGTATCTGAATCTATTCTCTTAATTAGTTCATCAGTTACTTCATAAGCACTCATTTCTGGTTTTAAATCGTAAGTTGCAACCTTTGGTGATGCTATTAAAGCTCTATCTTCTCCAGCATATTCTTTTTCAACTCCACCGTTAAAGAAGAATGTTACGTGAGCATATTTTTCTGTTTCAGCAATTCTTAATTGTTTTAATCCCTTATTTGAAACATATTCACCTAAAGTATTATTTATACTTTGTGGTCTATATGCAACTTCAACACCTTCTAAAGTTTTGTCATATTGAGTCATTGTAACAAATGTTAAGTTTAATGTTTCTCTATTAAATCCAGTAAATTCTTTATCATTAATAGCTCTAGTTATTTCTCTAGCTCTATCTGGTCTAAAGTTGAAGAATATTACAGAGTCTCCATTCTTAATCATTCCATCTTTATCTATTACAGCTGGTAAAACAAATTCATCTGTCTTATTGTCATTATATGACTTTTCCATAGCTTCAACTGCGCATGCTGCTACTTCACCTTTTCCCTTTACCATAGCATTATAAGCAAGTTCAACTCTTTCCCATCTGTTATCTCTATCCATAGCATAGTATCTACCTGATATAGTAGCTATTTTACCTACACCAATTTCTTTCATGTATTCTTCAAGTTCAATTACAAAATCCTTACCTGATGATGGTGGAACATCTCTACCATCCATAAATGCATGAACATATACCTTTTGTAATCCTGATTCTTTAGCTAAATTTAATAATCCCTTTAAGTGATCAATATGTGAGTGAACTCCACCATCTGATAATAATCCCATTAAGTGAAGTGCAGCATTATTTTCTTTAGCATTATTCACTGCTAAAGTTAATGCTTCATTCTTGAAAAATCCACCATCTTCAATTTCTTTAGTTATTCTAGTTAATTCTTGATATATAATTCTTCCAGCACCAATATTTAAATGTCCTACTTCTGAGTTACCCATTTGTCCATCTGGTAATCCAACAAACATTCCACTTGCTTGTAATTGTGTGTTTGGATATTGTGCCATTAATCTATTATAATTTGGTTTTTGTGCTGCTTCAACAGCGTTTCCATCTGATTTTGGAGCTATTCCAAATCCATCTAATATCATTAACATTACAGGTTTCTTCGCCATAATTCCCTCCAAGTTTTCATCTATATTTGAAATTACATTGACAATATTATTTACAATAAAAAAACATTTATATTTTTAAAATCTTTTCATAAGTTGCTAAATTTCTAACTTTATTTAAACAGTTTATATTTTAAATATTACCACAACTTATTTAATATTATCTTTCTTTAATTTCATATTTATTATACTATATTTAATTTAAATAAACAATAAATGTACTTATTAGTTAAACCTTTGCAGTAAAAATATTTTAATAATAATTATTACCTAATAAAAAGAGGCTGTAGAAACAGCCCCTTAATTAATTAAAAGTTAACTATTTGTGAGAAATCAGCTGGAACTAAGCTAGCACCACCAACTAAAGCTCCATCTATATCTGACATAGCCATTTGATCTTTAATTGTATTTGGCTTAACTGATCCACCATATTGAATTCTTACTTTATCAGCTACTTCTTGGCCAAACATTTCAGCTACTACATTTCTTATAGCCTTTATTGTTTCGTTAGCTTGTTCATTAGTAGCAGTTTTACCTGTTCCTATAGCCCAGATTGGTTCGTAAGCAATTACAACTTTTTCAGCTAATTCCTTTGATAATCCTTCTAAATCAGCTTTAATTTGAGCTCCAACAACTTCATTAGTTGTTCCATTTTCTCTTTGCTCTAAGCTTTCACCACAGCAAAGAATTGGAGTTAAATTATGAGCAAATGCAGCCTTAACTTTCTTGTTTAAAGCTTCATCAGTTTCATTGAAGTATTCTCTTCTTTCACTATGTCCTAAAACAACATAGCTAACTCCCATTGCTTCTAACATTCCTGGAGCAACTTCTCCAGTGAAAGCTCCTTTTTCTTCAAAGTGCATATTTTGAGCAGCAACTTTTATGTTTGATCCTTCTACTGCTTTTAATACAGCATCTAAACAAACAAAAGTAGGGCATACTACAACCTCACATGTTGCATTAGCTACTAATGGCTTTAATTCTTCTACAACTTTTACAGCTTCTGCTGGAGTATAATGCATCTTCCAGTTTCCCGCTATTATTGGTTTTCTCATCTAAATCACCTCTTATTTAAATTAAGAATGAAGAATTAAGAGTGAAAATTTAATGAAATTATTCAACAAAGTTGAATAATAAAAATAATTTCATAACTCTACCTAAGTGGAGTTATTTCCTTAATTCTACATTCTATATTATTAATTTTACATTTTACAAATAGGTTTATCCTATTTGTTATTAAGTGCTTCTATTCCTGGTAAAGCCTTACCTTCTAAGAATTCTAGAGAAGCTCCACCACCTGTTGAGATGTGTGTCATCTTATCTCCAAATCCTAAGATATTAACAGCTGCAGCTGAGTCTCCTCCACCGATAACTGTTGTTGCATCTGCATCAGCCATAGCCTTAGCAACTGCGATTGTTCCTTTATTGAAGTTTTCGAATTCGAATACTCCCATTGGTCCATTCCATATAACTGTTTTAGCATCTTTAATTGCATCTGCATATAATGCTTCAGTCTTAGGTCCGATATCTAATCCCATGCTTCCTGCTGGTATGTTTTGATCTTCTGTAACTACTGCTTCTACATCTTTGAATTCTGTAGCAACTCTGTGGTCAACTGGTAATAAGAACTTAACTCCCTTTGCAGCTGCTTTTTCAATCATTTCTTTAGCATATTCAATTCTATCTGCTTCTACTAAAGATGATCCTACTTCATATCCTTGAGCCTTTAAGAATGTGTAAGCCATTCCACCACCGATTATTAATGTATCAACTTTTTCTAATAAGTTGTTTATTACAGCTATCTTATCTGAAACCTTAGCTCCACCTAATATAGCAACGAATGGTCTAACTGGATTGTTAACAGCTTCTCCTAAGAATTTTAATTCTTTTTGAATTAAGTATCCACATACAGCTGTATCTAAGAATTCAGTAACTCCAACTGTTGAACAGTGTGCTCTGTGGGCAGTACCAAATGCATCATTTACAAATATATCAGCTAAAGAAGCTAATTCTTTTGAGAATGTTTCAACATTCTTAGTTTCTTCTTTTCTACATCTTGTGTTTTCTAATAAAACAACATCTCCATCTTTCATTGCTTCTACAGCAGCTCTAGCATTAGCTCCTACAACTTCTTCATCTCTTGCAAATACTACTTCTTTATCAAGCATTTCGCTTAATCTCTTAGCAACTGGAGCTAATGATTTAGATGCATCTTTTCCTAAGTGTGAACAAAGGATAACTCTTGCACCATTGTTTATTAAGTATTGTATTGTTGGTAATGCACCATTTAATCTGTTTTCATCAGTTATAACTCCATCCTTTAGTGGAACATTGAAGTCACATCTTACTAAAACCTTTTTACCTTTAACATCTATATCTTCGATAGTTTTCTTATTAAAGCTCATTGATTTCACCTCTTAAATTTATTTTTATATTTATAAAAAACGAAACTATTTGCTTAATTTAAAATTGGTCTGGCCTCATAGATTTTCTATAAAACCAGACCAAATTTTATTACTTAACTTTAAATATTTACTTAACTATTTAATTATCTAGTTACGAAGTATTTTAAAGTTCTGATTAATTGGTTAGTGTATGACATTTCATTGTCGTACCAAGCAGCAACTTTAACTAATTGCTCATCACCAACTGTCATAACTTTTGTTTGAGTTGCATCAAATAATGAACCGAAAGTGATTCCGATTACGTCTGATGAAACTATTTCGTCTTCAGTGTAACCAAATGATTCGTTAGCAGCAGCTTTCATAGCAGCGTTGATTTCTTCAACTGTAGCTTTCTTGTCTAAAGTTACAACTAATTCAGTTAATGAACCAGTAACAACTGGAACTCTTTGAGCACCACCATCTAATTTTCCTTTTAATTCTGGAATAACTAAACCAATTGCTTTAGCAGCTCCAGTTGAGTTTGGAACGATGTTAGCAGCAGCAGCTCTACCTCTTCTTAAATCGCCTTTTCCGTGAGGACCATCTAATGTGTTTTGGTCATTAGTGTAAGCGTGGATAGTTGTCATAAATCCTTTTTGGATTCCGAACTTATCGTTTAATACTTTAGCCATTGGAGCTAAGCAGTTTGTAGTACATGAAGCACCTGAAATTACAGTTTCAGTACCATCTAATATATCATTATTTACGTTGAATACAACTGTCTTTAAATCTCCAGTTGCAGGAGCTGAAATAACAACCTTTTTAGCACCAGCTTGTAAGTGTAAACCTGCTTTTTCTTGAGAAGTAAAGAATCCTGTACATTCTAAAACTACGTCAACGTTTAATTCTTTCCATGGTAAGTCAGCAGGATTTCTTTCTGCAGTAACTTTTATTTCTTTTCCATTAACTACGAAAGCTCCTTCTTTAACTTCGATTTCTCCGTTGAATCTTCCTTGTGAAGAATCATATTTGAATAAGTGAGCTAAAGTCTTAGCATCAGTTAAGTCATTGATTGCTACCACGTTGAATTCTGGGTTTTCAATCATTAATCTTAATGCTAATCTTCCTATTCTTCCAAAACCATTAATTGCTACATTTACCATTTGCAATTACCTCCTAAAAATAGTTATATTTAAAATTTTAAAAATTTTAAGCTTATTTATTGTGTTCTTTAATATATTCCACAATTTTTCTGCCAGCTGCTTCGTCTGTTACTAGAACCGCATTGTGATTATTCATCATGGTTGCAATAATAGCATCAACTTTATTTTCCCCAGCTGCCACAGCAATATGTGTGTTAATTTTTCTTGCTTCATTAATATTTATTCCAATAGAAGTATTTTCTGATACAACCTTTGAGTCTTTATTAAAATAGCATCCAAAAGCTTCACCAACAGCTCCAAGTTCTTTTAACTTATCATATTCTTCCTTTGAAACGTCTCTTTTTTCAGCCATTACTAATGCTTCACCTATACCATATATTAATATATCTGCTTTGTGTATATTATCTATTACTTCTTTTATTTCTTTTTCCTTTAATAAAGTATCTAAAAGACTTAAACTAAGATTTTCTGGAATATGAAGCAATTTATAAGAACCATTTAATTTTTTTGCTAAAGATGCAGCTAAAGTGTTTGCTTGTATTTCAACCTTTCTTCCCATACCACCTCTTGCAGGAACTACTAGTATATTTGAAAGATTGCTCATTTTAGGTACTGCTTCTACAAACTCTTTAATTGTATTGCCACCTGTTAAAGCTATTATGTTATTATCTCTTATTATAGATTTTAAGTAATTTGCTGTAGCTTTACCAATATCTTTTAATATGCTCTTATTTTTCTTTACATCTCCTGGAACAATTACTACATCTTTTAGTCCAAGGAAAGACTTTATATTTTTTTCTATATCTGATAGTCCTTTTATTTCGTGTATAAAATCTTTTAATTTATCCACTACTTCTTGTCCTTCTTCTGTTACTGTCATCCCCGGAGTATTGATATCAATTAAATTTTGAGACTTTAAAAAGTTTATTTCACTTCTTACTATTCTTTCACTTAAATCTAATTGATTTGCTAAAACTCGTCTTCCGATTGGTTGATTATAATATATAGTCCTAAGTATACTATATCTCTTATCAAGGACTTCTACAAGTTCAGGAACTATTTTTTTTTGTAATGACAATATTTCCTGCACAGTCAACCCTCCTTTGGTCTAAAAAAGTCCCGCGTATTATTAAAATGTCCCACAAATATTATTATAAAACACTTCTATGAATTTTAAAAGTATTTTCTTTAAAAATCCCCAAAAGTTTTTACAAAATTTTATTATATTCCCTTTAAAGAGGAAAGTTATAATAATAACTTTTTATAAATTTGACTTTCCTCTTATATATATTTTATTTTATTCTATTCTTTTTCTTTTATTCTATTCTTTTTCTTTTACTTGATGATTTTATTTGAAGTTCTTCTCTATACTTAGCAACTGTTCTTCTTGATATATTTAAATTATTTTCATTTAATTTATCACATATTGCTTGATCTGATAATGGCTTTTTCTTATCCTCTTCATCAATCATTGCTTTTATTTGTTTTTTGATATTTATTACTGAAACTTCTTCTCCAATACTTTTATTTACACTTAATCCAGTAGTAAATAAATCCTTTATTTTTATAGTTCCAAAACTAGTTAATATATACTTTTCCTTAACAGCTCTACTAACAGTAGATTCATGAACCCCAATCATTTCTGCCATATCTTTTAATGTCATTGGCTTTAAATATTTTTGGCCTTTATCAAAATACTCCTTTTGATTTTCAACAATTTTTTCTAATATCTTTAGTAAAGTACTTTTTCTTTGCTCAATACTTTTAATTAAAAACATTGCACTATTTAGTTTTTCTTTTACATAATTTTCAGTATTTTTATCTTCTTTGTTATTTAATGCATCTTTATATATATTACTAATGGATAATCTCGGTATAACACCTTCATTCATAATAACAAAGTACTCACCATCTATTTTTCTAATAGCTGCGTCAGGAATTATATACTTAACATCCTCCCCAGTATAAAATCCTCTTGAAGGTTTTGGTTCTAATTTTTTTATTATATCTCCTAGATCTTGTGCTTCTTTAGGAGTTATTTTTAATTTTTTTGCTATTTCATTAAACTTATTATCTGCAATTAAATCTAGATATTTATCAATAATTATTTCTAAATTATCATCTAACCTTCCTTTTTTTATTAATTGTATCTTTAGACATTCCTTTAAATCTCTAGCTCCTATACCATCTGGTTCTAAATCTTGCAATATTTCTAAGGCTTCTTTTCCTAATTCTAAAGAAATATTTAATTCACAACATATTTCTTCTAGAGGCATGTCCAAATATCCTTTATTATCTAAACTTTCTATCATATATGATACAATAGCTTTCTTATATTCATCTTCTTCACTTTCTATTAGCTGCTCCTTTAAATATTCAGTAAGGGATTCCTTATCAGAAATAAAATTAAAGGGTGAAACATCATCTTCCTTATTATGCTCTCCATAGCTTTGTGAACCATAATTATCAAATTCTAAGTACTTAATCATTTCTTTATAATCAATTTTATCTTCATATTTTTTATCATCTTGAAGTAAATCAAAATCTCCTTCAAGAAGTGGATTTTCTAAAAATTCATTTTCAATATATTCTCTTAAATCGTAAGTTGACATTTGTAATAGTTTTATTGAAAGTTGCATTTGTTGAGTCATTATTAGCCTTTGTTCTTGAGCAAGATTCAAATTAAAATCTAATTTCATAAGTATCACCTTCATTCACTAAACTACATCTCTACAGTTAGTAATTATTCTTTTCTTTACCAATAGTATAATATTTAAGTAAACGTTATATCAAGTGCAAAAGACTTTTTTATTTTTATATAAAAATAAGGAGCTGCATAAACAGCTCCAAACTAAATTGTATAAAACATATTATTTTATTATTAATATAAATAAATATAATTTCTAATTATTTAGTTACAAAAAATAATCCACATGCTCCAAGTCCAGAGTGAATACCAACTGCACAACCTGGAGTGGTTTCTATATATTTAATATTATTTTCATCTAAATAGCTTTTTAATTCACTTTTAATTTCTGGACTACCTATTTCTATTATCATAACAGGTTCATTTTTATCCACATCAGAATTTTCATATTCAGAAATAATTTTCTTAATTACTTTTTTATTTCCTCTTGTTTTATCTTTTGCAACCATCATTCCATCTTCAAAGCCTATTATAACTCTAAGACCTAATGCTGTTCCAATTACTCCTGCTGTCTTTGAAATCCTTCCACCTCTAACTAGATTCTCCAAGGATTCAAAGCATAGTGATGCCTTCATTTTAGGTATCATTTTTTCAATTTCTACTTTTATTTCTTCTGGGCTTAACCCCTTATCTCTAAGCTCACAAGCTTTTAATACAAAAAATCCTTGTGCAGATGTTATAACTTGTGTATCTATTATTGTTATATCATCTGATTCTACCATTTCTTTTGCTATACATGCAGAATTATATGTTCCACTCATATTTGATGACATAAGTACTGCTACAACTTTATATCCTTCATCTAAAGCTTTTCTAAAGTATTCTTCAAACCTATTTGGTGTAATCTGTGCAGTAGTTGGTAAAACTCCTTCTTTTTCAATTTTATCCAACATTTCTTCTAAATTAATTTCTTCTCTATCTACATAACTTTTATCTCCAAAATTAATTAATACTGGTAAAATATCAATTTTATTCTTTTCAATTAACTCTTCTGGAATATCTAAACAACTATCTGTCAAAATTTTAATTTTTTCCATTCTTATTCCCCCTAATTATTTCATTTCAGGAAAACCAATTTGCCTTAAAGCTTCATAGGCAATTATTGCTACTGTATTAGAAAGATTTAAGCTTCTTGTGCTTGTTTTTATCATTGGGACTCTTATTCCTTCGTGTGCATTGTGTACTTCTTCTGGAACTCCTGATGATTCTCTTCCAAACATTATAAAGTCTCCTTCTTTAAAAGAAACCTCATCATAATGTTCACCACCATGAGTTGTTGCTAAATATATTTTTTTGTCCCCATATTTTCTCATAAAATCTTCATAGCTTTCATGGATTTCAAGTTTTAATTCACTCCAATAATCTAATCCAGCTCTCTTTACTTGTTTATCATCTATCTTAAACTTCATTGGTTTAATTAAATGTAATGTTGAATTAGTTAAAACACAAGTTCTTGCAATATTACCTGTGTTTTGTGGAATTTCTGGTTGATATAGAACTATATTTAAATTCATATTATGACCTCCAACAAAAAAGTAAGATTTTATAACCTTACTTATTTAACACCTATTAAAAATAATACTATATGAAAACTCAATAGTCAAAGTCATTTATTATTTATCTCCATATTATTTTTATTAAACATTAAAATTAAACATTAAAAATTTTCTTTAATGCCTTTGCAACCCCATCTTCTTTATTTGTATCAGTAATATAGTCTGCTAGATTTTTAACTTCATCTATAGCATTGCCCATAGCTATTCCTAGGCCTGCGTATTCAATCATTGATATGTCATTTTCATTGTCACCTATACATACTATTTCTTCTCTTTTGAAGCCATAATAATCTGCAAGAGCCTTTACAGCTCTCCCTTTAGATACACCTCTATTATTAATTTCTACACTTCTTGAACCTGAACCAAAGTAAACAACATCTTTCATATTATTAAGTTCTTTCTTTAAGTTAATAATTTTACTAGGTTTTGTTGAAAAAGCTATGCATTTTGTAATTTGTCCATTAGTTCTTTTGAAAAATGCTTTCCATTCTTCTAAATTTCGTATTATATGATATTTTATTTTTAAATTTTCAAACCCTACTTGCTTAGTCATATATAATTCAGTTCCGATTTTTGTAATTTTATTGCTACAATATATACTATCTAATGTATAAAAATGAAAGAAAAAACCCATTTTATACAACACTTCAATAAGCCTTATACATACATCCGTTTCTATAATGTTCTCATAAATAATTTCATTATTATTCTTCTCTCTAACAATTGCACCATTTGCTGCAATTACAGGTGACTTTACGCCTAGAAGGTGTGAATAATATGCTGCATTATTGTATATTCTTCCTGTTGTTACTACTATTTCAACACCTTTTTCATATACTTTTTTTATAACTTCCTTACTTTCTTTAGATATTTTCTTTCTCTTACCAAGTAAGGTTCCATCCATATCTATACAAACCATCTTGTACGTCATAAAAAAAACTCCTTTTATAATTTAATATATTATTTAATAATATTATTTGCTAAATTGTTCTACAATAATCTTAAGGGGAAATTTAAGCCAAAATACTTCTATAAAATAAAAACACTTTACAAAAAGTAAAATGTTTTTATTTTTGATAATATACAACACGAATAATAATTACTACTTAAATTTAGTATTTTTATTATTAATTTTGGCTTTCGGAATTATTTCATTGCTCTGTTGTTTGGTTTGATTCTTGGTTTGGTTTTTCAGAATTATTAGTTGAATCTTGAGGTTTTTGCGTTTCAGACTCTTCTTTCTTATCTTCCTCTTTTTTAGGTTCTTCCTTCTTCTTAGTACCCTTCTTAACAATAGTATCAGTTGTCATATAAATATCTGTTGCAATAAATTCTCTATTTATTTCAACTCCATTTTCATAAGTAACTTGATAGGAGCTTGCCTTATATCCTGGCATACCATACGATACCACTTTTTCTACTCCTTCTTCCATAGTTGAGTCTTCTTCATATTTCTTTTTAGGTTCATATTTTTCGTGAACTTCATTTACAAGTTCATAAGTTTTATTACCCATAGCTTCTACATTACCATATATAGAAAAGTTTACTATTCCTCCACTAACATATCCATTAATGTATATTGGGAAATCATAAGTATTTACGAACCTGTAATCAACTACGTCATTAGCAACTGTAGCATCTAATCCTGGTTCAGAATATGAAACTGTTAAAGAGTGATTCAATCTTTCAGTTGATCTAATATTCGCTCTCATAATAGCTCTATATAAAGTTGTTGATACTTGACAGATACCACCACCATAATCAGGTACTACTTTATTGCCTACATAAGTATTTGCTTTTTCATACCCCTTATCTGAAGTTGTATCTCCAATTAAAGCATTATAACTGAATTCTTCTCCTGGCATAACTATAGTTCCACTAATTATTCCAGCAGCTATTTCCATATTTCTAACTCTGCCATCTCCAGTATTATTATAATGAGTACTAAACTCACTGATTTTTCCTGTTATTTTCTCTAAATCAGTAGATTTAATATTAGCTTCTTGATCCTTTAATTCAAAAGTTAATTCTTGTTCATGACTTAAATTTCCGTTAATGCTTTCAACTAACTTACTATGAAGCTCATCTTTATCTATAGTTTTACCTGATTCTTCTTTAATAATTGATATATTACCTGAATTAATATTTATAGTAGCATTTTTAGGTTCAATATTAACTTCTTCTAAAACCTTATTTTCAAAAGCTATTAAAGCCTCTTGATCAAAATCAACCTTTGCATTTAATTCTATTGCCTTATTACCTTTTATTAAAGAATTTTTAGCAAATAAACCTTTATCCTTACCATAATCTAAAGCTTCTTCTACTACCGCTTCAATATCATAAGTAGGCTTCAAAGTTTCATAGCTTAGCTCTAAACTTTTATCACCAACTAAAACCTTTAGCTTTTTGTCCATAATTATGCTTGGCAACTTTTCTTCTAATAATGCTATTGCTTCTTCTTTATTTAATCCACCTATGTTTACACCATAAACATTTATTTCTGAATAAATTTTATTTTCCCAAGTTGCAACTTTCTTATTAATTGAAAAGACATATCCTATAATTCCTACAATAACTAATAAAACTATAACAACTATAGCTATTAATGTATTCTTGTTTAATTTTTTCACTAGCCCCACTCCTTTCTAACTTGCCATAACAATTCATATGCCTATTTTATTATATTACATTTTTTAAACAAAATTAATATAAATATGAAAACAATATTTATTTTTTTTATGAAATAATTGCCACTTTCTATAGCAAGATAAAAAGATGAAAATTCTATTAATATCAGAATCTCCATCTTTCTCCATTAAACTTATACGGTTACCTTAGTTCTTACTTGAGATGTTTCACCATCATAATCAAAAGCTTCTATTGATATAGTTACTGGTACATTTGTCTTAACTGGAAGCTGCGATATCTTAATTTCAAAACTAGTATCCTCTTTATCAACAGTTCCTATCCAATAACCATTTTCAAAAATATTATAACCTAAAAGATCTGAATCAGTATTTTTACTCCAAGTAACTTTAAGCATTCCCCCTTCTTTTACTGCATTCAAGTTTCTTACTTGCTTTGGTTGCATCAAAAGATCTAAATTATCTGGTCCCCAATTAGCATCTACAGGATTACCAACTCCTTGAACTGTTTCACCTTCACTATACTGCCATATTCTCCATCTTTTCCAGCCACCTAAATCTGGTGGATATGGTGGATTAATTGGTACATTAGTATACATAGCTATCCATAAAGGCATACTTTTAAGAGGTTGACTTCCATCTGGCAATTTAAAATCATTATACAATTCTATAAAAAATGCCCCTGTATATAACATTAATCTTCTTCTAGTTTTTTTCTCAAAGCATTTCCTAAATCTTTCTATCCAATCTATTAATGCTTTTGTACTTATTTTATTATCTACAGGAAGTTCTACATCTAATACCGGTAATAAATCACCATAATTCTTATTACCAAATCCCTCCTGCAATATGTTAATAAAATCATTACATTGAGAATCCGCAGTAGTTAAGTCATAAGAAGGTACAGCAAAATGATAAGCACCTACTGGTATTCCATAATTTCTTGCTGATTTAGCATACTCTAAAAACTTTTTATCTACCCTAAATCTTCCAGAGCCAGAACCTGAGGATCTTAGATATAAAAAGTCAATAGTCCTTGCTAAGGTTTGAAAATTAACATTTTGAGTATATTCATTTATGTCTATTCCAAAAGTACTGTTAGGATTTTTATTTTGCATTTTTCCTCCAAGAAAAATAATCTTTATATTAATTTATTAATTATCTTTCTAAAAGGTTACTTTAATATTTAATTAATACATTTTAACTTTATATAAATGCTTATATCATTACCTACAGATTCAGCCCAAATCTCCCCTTCATGTAGATTTATTATATTTTTTGATATTGCAAGACCAAGGCCGCTCCCCTTAACATTAGAATTTCTTGCTTCATCTACCCTATAAAATCTATCAAATAATCTTTCAACCTTTTCTTTTGGAATACTTTCCCCCTTATTTTTAATTGCTATAGTTACATATCCCTCACTTTCAAAAGTGGATACTATAACTTTGCCTGGTTTATATGAATACTTAATTGCATTAGAAAATAAGTTTTCAAAAACTCTAACCATTTTGCTTGCATCTATTTCCACAATAGATTTTTCATCTACAAATTTCTTAACTACTTCTATTTTATTTTCTTCAAATATAGGAATATATTCTTCTATAATTTGAGATAAAAACTCAACTATATTTACTTTATTCTTATCTAATGTAATACCTTGATTATTAATCTTTGTATATTCAAATAAATCTTCAATTAACTCTTTTAATTGGTTTGATTTATTAAAAGCAATATCTAGATACTCTTTCATCATATTTTCATCTTCATACTTACCAGCTTTAATTAATCCTATATACCCCATTACTGAAGTAAGAGGCGTTCTTAAGTCGTGGGAAACATTAGTTATAAGTTCACTCTTGGTCTTCTCTGCCCTTCTTTCTGCCTCCATTCTCTCTTGTATTTCCGATGCCATATTATTAATATTTTCAGCTAGATTTTTAATTTCATCCTTACCTTTTTCTTCTACTCTATAAGATAAATCTCCACTGGAAATAAATCTAACTCCAGCTGCAATTTCCTCCAGATATTTCATTTTCTTATTTGTAACTATTATAAATATAGAAATAAACACAATTACTGATAAAATAAGAGCTAAAAATGAATTTGTATCAGTATAATATTCATATGAAATATATGCGCTTGGAACTTCATAATAAACAAGATATGCTCTATCACCATTTATATTAACTGGATATAAAAAACTTCTTTCTGCCCCTTCATCATGAACAGTATTATTTTTATCTAAAATAGTATATATATCTAGCTTATCTTGTCCATCTCCATTTACATTATAAAGAATCTTACCATCTAAATCAGTTAAATATATTTTTGCTTTTCCATTGTTAAATTTATTTAATACCTCCATTATAGCTTCTTTATCATCTAACCCTTTTATTCTATATGATTGAGAATTGTTATTATAATAATCTTCTTTTGAAATTAGTTCTCTAGCAATATAATTTGCCTTAGATTGAATTTCTTCTGAAGCATACTCAATTCTAGTAACAGTTCTATTTTTGGCAAGCATATTATTAGCAAATCCATAAAATAAAAATGAAGCAACAAAACATATTGTAAAAACAACCATAAGCTCAAATCGAATACTTTTTTCTATATTTTTCAATATCCAATCCAAAACTTCTCTAATCTTTAATCCAAGTCTTGAATTATAGGATTTATAAAATATCCTTATTAATAATTTTTTTAATCTTTTAAAAATACCAACCTTTTCTTTTTTTATTTTTTCCTTCTTATTTCTTCTACCTATCAATTTTATATCCTACCCCCCATACAGTCTTAATATATTTAGGGTTTCTAGGATCGTCTTCTATTTTTTCTCTAACCTTTCTTATATGTACCATAACTGTATTATCAGACTGCATAAAATCTTGTTTCCAAACACTATTGTATATATTTTCTATACTAAATACCTTCCCCCTATTTTCTCCGAGTAACACCAATATATCAAATTCAGTTGGAGTAAGTTTTATTTCCTTACCATCTTTGAATATTTCATGAGTTTCTAAGTTAACTATCAATTCATCTATTTCTAGTATATTTTCTTGCTTATTTTCCATTTCCAATTGTGATGTTAACCTATTAAACCTTTTATACCTCCTTAACTGGGACTTTACTCTAGCTACTAATTCTAATGGATTAAAAGGTTTTGTTAAATAATCATCTGCTCCTGTATTTAACCCTAAAATTTTATCCATATCTTCAGATTTAGCAGAAAGCATAATTATTGGCATTTCCCTTTGTTCCCTAATTTTCAAACATGCTTCTATACCATTAACTTTAGGCATCATTATATCTAAAATTATTAAATCAACATCATTTTCTTCTAAAAGTTTTAATGCTTCCTCACCATTTTCAGCTTTTATAGTTTCGTAATCTTCACCTTTTAAATATATATCTATTAAATCCCTTATTTCCTTCTCATCATCAACTATTAGTATTCTTTCTTTGCTCACAATATCAACTCCCCTTTAGTTCTAATATAAGTTTACCATACTCTAAACTTACATTTATATTTTAAAATATATATCTTAATAATAAGCCTAAAAATTTCTTAAAAAAAACTTAATACAACTAAAACAAACTGTATTTTAGCAGAATTTATATATTAATAGCAACTCTATAAGTAATACAAAAAACACTCATACTATGTTTTAAAAAGTTGTTGCTAAATAAAATCTCAAAAGATTATTTTCTATTATTTATGGCTATAATTCAAATATAATATCTAAATAAATAATTTTTAGGAGAGATTTTACTATGGAATACTGGATGAATATAGATAGCTTCAACTCTGACTATAATGACGAAGATCTTAATGTAGTTAATAAATACCAAAATCAGTTAACACTAATTGATATTTTAAAAGATGTAAAAATTAATAATTGCCCCCATTGTAATAGTAAAAATTTCATAAAGTATGGAAGATATAGAGGTGTTCAAAGATTTAGATGCACAAATGAGTTATGTAAAAAAACATTTTCATCAAAAACTAACACTTTATTTTATAATTCAAAAAAATCAATAAATACTTGGATTAAATATTTAATATTAATGAATAATGGTAAATCTCTTAGAGAATGTGCTTCAATATTAAAAATAAATTTAGCTACTTCTTTCTTTTGGAGACATAAAATATTAATTACTCAAATTAATAACAATTCTAAATGCCTTAAAAATTACGTTGAGGTAAGCAAAATAATAATTAAAGAAAACTTTAAAGGTAATAGATTTGCTAAATATAATAGAAAGGATAATATATTTATAGCTTGTGGAATGGATAGTAATAATACAATTATTTCAAAACCTATAAGTAGGTATACTATTTCAATACCAGCAATAACCAAAAATTTTGCTGCCAATTTTGATACAGATTCAATTATATCTGCATATAATGATAGATATTTTGATGTCTATGCTAAAAAGCATAATTCTTCTTCACTTCCTCTATCTAAAAATGCAATATTAAATTTAGTTGAGCAGCTAATAAATAATAAAATTATTAATAAAAGCACAGAAGATCTTATAAACATAAATAAGCATCTTCCTAATAATAGTATATTCATTCATAGCTTTTCTCTTAATATAAAAAGATGGCTCTTAAGATTTAGAGGAGTTGCAACAAAATACTTAGAAAATTATCTTAATTGGCATATTTTAGATTTTAGAAACAACTACAAGACCTATTTAATTAATCAAATAAAATTATTTAAAGAACAATTTATAAATACAATCTATATAAAAATCAAAGATTTTCCAAACTATAAAGTTGTCTATTAATAATCTTTTAACAACAACATTTTAAAACATATATTGATACTATTTAAACATACTACTAGTACTTTTATTTATGAAAAATGCCATACTTTAAAGTACAGCATTTTTCATATATATTATAAAGCCCCAAAAGCAAGTATTAGAGCCCCAAATACTATTGATACCATTGACATTAATTTTATTAATATATTTATGGCTGGACCAGTTGTATCCTTAAATGGATCTCCTACTGTATCTCCAACTACTGCTGCTTTATGACAATCTGAACCCTTTCCTCCAAGAACTCCTGATTCAATATATTTTTTAGCATTATCCCAAGCTCCACCTGAGTTTGCCATCATTATTGCCATGACAAATCCTGTTACTGTTGATCCTGCAAGTAATCCTGCTACTCCATTTGGACCTAGAATTAAACCTACAATTACTGGAGTTGCTATTGCAATTATTGCTATTGTAACAAGTTCTTTTTGTGCAGACCTTGTACAAATATCTACGCAGGATTCGTAATCTGGTTCGCCTTTACCCTCCATAATTCCTGGTATTTCTTTAAATTGTCTTCTTACTTCTACTACTATCTTTGAAGCAGCTCGTCCTACTGCATCCATTGTCTTTGCTGAGAATAAGAAGGTTACCATTCCACCTATAAATAATCCTATAAGCACTTGTGGATTCAATACAGATAAATTAAATTCAAAATTAGATGTTCCACCTTTAACTATATTTTCTATTGACTCCTTATAAGCTGCTATAAATGCAAGGGCTGTTAATGCAGCTGAACCTATAGCAAAGCCTTTTCCTGTTGCTGCAGTTGTATTTCCTAAGGAATCTAAGGCATCTGTTCTCTTTCTAACTTCAGGATCTTGTTCAGACATTTCTGCAATTCCCCCAGCATTATCAGCAATTGGTCCATAAGCATCTGTTGCAAGGGTTATTCCTAATGTAGATAACATTCCAACTGCTGAAATTGCAATTCCATATAACCCTAAATTAAAATCATTGCTTCCACCTGATAAATTAAAGCTTACTAAGACTGATATTGCAACTATTATAACTGGAATTGCTGTGGATACCATTCCAAGAGAAAGTCCACCTATTATTATAGTTGCTGGCCCTGTTTTACTCATATCAGCTAATTTCTTAGTTGGCTTATAGCTATCTGAAGTATAGTATTCTGTAAATAAGCCTATTAACATACCTGTAAAAAGTCCTGATAGAATACTAAAATAAACTCCTATATTTTCTAAACCTAATAATTGTCTTACAATAAAGAAAGACCCTATAGCAACGATTATAGATGAAATATAAGTCCCTCTTCTTAAAGCACTTAAAAGATTTTTTTGACTTGCATCTTCCTTTGCACTTACGAAGAAGCTTGAGAATATAGAAGCTACTACTCCTAATGTAGCTACTAATAAAGGGAGCATCACTCCATTTCTCGATAATCCAGCTGCTACTGCTAAAGCACAAGAAGATATTAATGAACCTATATAAGACTCATAAAGGTCAGCTCCCATTCCAGCTACGTCTCCTACATTGTCTCCAACATTATCTGCAATAACTGCAGGATTTCTTGGATCATCCTCCGGAATTCCAGCTTCTACCTTTCCTACCAAATCAGCACCTACATCTGCTGCCTTTGTAAAAATACCACCACCAACTCTAGCAAATAGAGCCATGGATGAAGCTCCAATACCAAAAGTTAATATGTTATTTGTAACTTGTAATAATCTTTCTGCTTCTGATAAGTCTCTATAATACCAATCTAAAAATAAATATCCAAGCGCTATATAAAGTAATCCTAGAGAAACTACTACTACCCCTATTATTGATCCACTCTTAAAAGAAATTTTTAATGCACCATTTAAGCTCTTCTTAGCAGCTGTAGTAGTTCTTGAATTTGCATTTGTTGCAACCTTCATTCCTATAAATCCTGTAAGTCCTGATAAGAATCCTCCAACAATAAAAGAAAAAGGCATAAATATTGAAACATATCCAAAAAAGCTCATAACTAAAAATATAAGAAACATTAATACAAAAAATATTGCTACTCCCTTATACTGTCTTTTTAAGTATGCATTTGCACCTTTTCTAATCTTAACAGAAATGCTCTTTACTTTTTCTTCCCCTTCATCTGCTTTCATAACTATTTTCCCTTGGTAAACACAAAAAAGTAAACCTAAAATTGAACCTAGTAGAACTAAAAAAATTAAATTCATAAAAATTCCTCCCATCTATATAAAATAAAAATTTAATAGCTTTACTCTATACTACACGTTAAAAATTTCAATAAATTAATCTTTAGTTTTTCTTTTTTCATCTTAGGTTTACATATTACTTCTAATTATTTTTCTTTAAAGAATAATCAATTATCATATCTATAAACTCTGGATAACTTATCCCCTTTTCTGAAGCACTTTGAGGAAAAAGGCTAGTTGCTGTCATACCAGGTAATGTATTTACCTCTAATACATTAGGTGTTCCATCTTCTGTTATTATCATATCAATTCTAGAATAAACTGAACACTTTAAAGCCTTATAAGTATCTAAGGCCATTTTCTTAACTTCCTCATATATCTTAGGTTCTAAATCTATAGCATAATGTTCTGCACCATTTGCTGAATATTTTTGTTCGTAGTCATAAAAATCAGTTTTTGCTTTTATAGCTAGTACTGGGAATAGTTCATTATCAAATACAGGACATGTAATTTCATCTCCTTTAATAAACTCTTCTATCATTACTTCTTTATCCCATTTTAAGCCCTCTAAAACTGCATTTTCTACATCTTCTCTTTTAGTAATTTTAAACGTTGCAACACTTGATCCACCATTTGTCGGCTTTATAAATACTGGATATCCCATTTCTTCTATTGCTTCATAATCTATTTCTTCAACAGAAGAAACATTTAGCCATCTTGCTGTTCTTATTCCTTTAGCCTTTAATACACTTTTAGTTAAATCCTTATCCATACAAAGAGAACTACTTACAGAATCGCATCCTGAATAAGGAATTCCTAAAGTATCAAGCACAGCTTGAACTGTTCCATCTTCCCCAAATTTGCCATGTAATGCAAGTAATGCAAAATCTAAGCCTTTAACTTTTTCTAATAAATCTTCCTTCTTATCTATAACAACTGGAATAACTTCATATTTTTCTTTATTAATATGTTCCATCATTGAATTACCACTGCTTAATGATACTTCTCTTTCTGAAGATATTCCTCCCATTAAAATTCCAATTTTCATATACTGTCCTCCAACATTACAAATTTGCTATAAATCTTTTCATAATAATTATATCACTATATAAAATATGATAAAAGTTTTAAAAACCTACAAATATCTTATAACTTCTTTAAAAAAGTTAAAAATTCAGGCTAATTTTAGCCTGAATTCTATTTCTTTTTTACTTCCTTTTTCTTAACTTCTTTATAATACTTACAGTAATTAGTCAAATTACATATTTCACACTTAGGATTTCTAGCTATACAACATCTTCTTCCATGAAAAATTAATAAATGATGAGTTAAACTCCATTCTCTTTTAGGAAGCTCCTTTTGAAGTTGCTTTTCAACTTCTAAAACATTATCTGAATCAGCCATTCCTAATCTATTGGAAACTCTAAAAACATGTGTATCTACTGCAATAGAAGGAACTCCAAAGGCGTTTGATAAAACTACGTTTGCAGTTTTTCTTCCTGCACCAGCTAAAGAAGTTATTTCTTCCATAGTTCTAGGAACTTCACCGTTAAACTTTTCTTTAAGTTGGTTGCACATCATAATCAAATTTTTAGCTTTACTTCTATATAACCCTATTTGTTTAATTCTTTCCTCAAGTTCTTCTACTGATAGAGTTAAAAATGCATCTAAATCAGGATAATCTCTAAATAAGGTTTCAGTAACTTCATTTACCTTCTTATCAGTTGTTTGTGCAGAAAGTATTGTTGCTACTAAAAGTTGAAATGGAGATTCATGATTTAATTCACATTTTGCATCTGGATAATCCTCTTTCAATATATCTAATATATCCTTAGTTCTTTTTTTCATAAAAACACCTACTTATATACTCCTCTATATTTTTCAGGTAGTAAGTTTGCTATAGACTTCATTATGTATTCCATACATCTTTCATCATATACATGCTTATCTTCTTCTTTCTCCTTAACTGGTAGTGATATAGGCTCTCCAAACTTAATATTTACATCTGAGTAATTAAATTTTTCTCCTCCCATATCTCCATTCTTATTTATTGGAAGAAGAATTTCAGTCCCAGTCATTCCAATAGGTATTATACTTGCTTTAGTTAGCCTTGCTATTAGCAATATACCTTTCTTAGCTTCTATCATTGATCCAGTTCTACTTCTAGTTCCTTCTGGGAAAATCATAATATTTTCTCCACCTCTAACTAATTTAACTATCTTAGTTATGGCTTCCTTATCTGCAGAATTTGGTTTAATTCCAACATTCTTAACCATCATGGTTCCAAGTCTCGTTATAGGATCATTAGATAATTTAATTCCAGCTACAAAAGTTGGGTCATATTTTTCTTTAAGAATTTTATATAAAATTAGCCCATCTGCATTACTTAAGTGATTGCAAATGAATATTTTAGGTCCTTCTACCTTCTCTACTTTTTCCAAACCTTCCACTTTTATGTTAGCATACTTTCTAAAATACTTATTTACAATGATTTTTGTTATCTTTACTACTAATGACTCTGGCAACACATTTATTACCTTTACTAATGTTGGTGATAACATTATTCTCCCTCACTTCCTAATTCATATATCTATAATTATATTTTATTAATATTTAAAAGTCTATCAACATAATCTTTTAAATAAGGTGAATCAGTTTTAACTTCACTTATATCTCCCTTATCATTATTAATTTTTATTAAGGCATTTCTCTTTAGTACATTTTTACCTCTCCATCCACAAGAAGTTCTAAAAAATGATTCCTTAAACTCTTTTGTACTTGCATTTACTAATTCTAAAGTATTATTGCTATTCATAAAATCGAAGGGATAAAACTCATGAATTTTAGAGAATTCAATTTTTTCATTATATGGGCAACAGTTTTGACAACTATCACAACCAAATACCCTTCCCTTTAATAATTTCATATGTTTATCCTCTAAATCCTTTTTTTGAGTAAAATATGATACACAGATATTACTATTTTTCTTATAAGGATTAATAGCTTTACTTGGACAACTCTTGTAACAAAGTTCACAGCTTCCGCACTCTTTAAAGTTTTGTATTTCTTCATAATTTCTTTCATTAGTTTCTATTTCTATATCAGTTATTATTTCTCCTAAGAATACATATGAGCCATATTTTTCAGTTATTATTAAATTATTTTTCCCAACAAAGCCAATCCCTGCCAAATAGGCAATATATCTTTCCGGTAAAAAATTACTATCAACAAAGGATAAAGCTTTTCCACCATTAATTTCAATAAACTCACATATTTTGTTTAAATAAAACTTTACTACCCTATGATAATCTGTACCTCTTGTATATACAGAAAATCCATTATCATAATATTTTACATTATGAAGATAAGGGAAAGCTATTGATATAATAGTTTTCCCCTCTTCCATATATATATAAGGATTTATTCTCTTTGATATATCTTTTTCTTCAAATTCATTTTCAATTTCTTTTCTTTTTCTCTCATAAAAGAAAGCTTCAAGTTCTTCAAACCTTCTACATTTTATAAATCCTATAGTATCTAACCCTAAAGAATTACAAAAGTCTATAATTTTCTCTTTCTTCATACTGTCCCTCTAAATAATCATCTGGTTATATATAGTTTTTTTATTACCATCTTCATCTACTATTTCAATTATATCATTAATATTTCTAATTATATTTCTTCCAGCACATCCAACAACAGTAGCATCATTTGGAACGTCCTTTAATACTACAGTATTTGCACCAACTCTGCTACCTTTCTTTAATATTATAGGTCCAAGAACCTTTGCACCTGCTCCAATTATAACATTATCTTCTACAGTTGGATGCCTCTTTCCTTTTTCTTTGCCTGTTCCTCCTAAGGTAACCCCATGATATATAGTAACATTGTCTCCTATTTCACTAGTTTCCCCAATTACTACTCCCATACCATGATCTATAAACAAGCCTTTTCCAATCTTTGCACCTGGATGAATTTCTATACCAGTAATAAATCTAGCTATTTGAGAAATTAATCTAGCACAGAAAAATCTTTTATGCTTATAAAAAAAGTGTGATATTCTATAGGCTATTAATGCATGAATACAAGGATATAGTAAAAACACTTCTACTTTACTTCTCGCTGCTGGGTCATTTTCTAATATATTGTTTATATCATATTTTAAATTCTTAAACACAGCTTTTCCTCCCTTAAGTGAAATTCAAAATTTTATTTTTTTGCAAATTGACCTACTTATATTAAAGAATTTTAAATAGTGATTTTTCACTATAATTATTATTAAAGCTAATCATAAATTCCCATAGATATATATTTTTCTCCACCATCTGGTGCTATTGCTAAAACCTTTTTATCCTTTCCCAATTTCTTAGCCATCTCTAAAGCCACATGTATAGCTGCTCCAGATGATATTCCAAGCAATATTCCTTCCTTTTCTGCAATTAATTTTGTTACCCTATAAGCATCTTCATCAGACACATTCACTACATCATCAATAATTTCTGGATTATAAATTTCTGGTATAAAACCAGAACCTAAGCCCTGAATTTTATGAGCTCCTGCTCTTCCACCACTTAAAACTGGTGAATTTTTAGGCTCAACAGCAATTATTTTTATATTATTTATTTTTTCTTTTAATTTTTGTCCTACTCCTGTTACTGTTCCTCCAGTACCAACTCCAGCTATAAAAACATCTAAATCCTTTATGTCATTATAGATTTCTTCAGCAGTAGTATCATAATGTTTTTCTCTATTAGCCATATTTTCAAATTGCTGAGGCATAAAATAATTAGCTTTCTTAGAAATCTCCTTAGCCTTTTCGATAGCTCCATTCATTCCTAATAAACCTTCTGTTAGTATAAGCTCTGCTCCATAAGCCTTAATTAAATCTCTTCTTTCTTTAGACATACTATCTGGCATAACAATTACAACTTTATACCCTTTAAGTCTTCCTATCATTGCTAAAGCTATTCCAGTATTACCACTAGTAGGTTCAACTATAACTGATCCTTCTTTTAAAAGACCTTCTTCTTCGGCTTTTTCAATCATACCTAAGGCAGCTCTATCTTTAACACTTCCCCCTAGGTTATACTTTTCCAATTTAACATAAACTTCTGCACTATCTTTTGAAACTAAATTATTAAGTTTTACTATAGGTGTATTACCAATTAAATCCAATGTATTACTATAAATCATACTTCCTCCAATTATTAATCAAATAAGTTACTCCTTAATACAAGAGCTAAAATAAAAAAAATAAAAAAACTTCGTCTCTAAGCCTTATAGAGACGAAGTAAACTCCGTGGTTCCACTCTAATTAGATTAAATAACTAATCTCACTCTTAATGCAAATTGCATTTCATTGTAACGGATGATACCGGAAAGTCCTACTACTATTTCAAACTTCAACTCCAAAGGGCACTTCATATAAATTCTAGGTGAAAAGTTCTCATCTATCTTTTCTCTCTGTAACCTTCCTTTATACTACTCTTCTTTTTCACAGTTTTTAATTCCGAGTAATTTACTAAATTTTATATTTTATATTATATGACTAAAATTATAAATGTCAATAATCACTAGTTATCTTATTTTTTTCTTCCAAATTGGATATAAAATTTCATCTATAATATCATGAGTATTTACTGCTCCAATTAGCTTATTTTCCTCATCTATAACTGGTATTGTTAATAAATCATATTTTGCTATAAGCTCTATAGCTTCATTTATATCTACGTCATTTCTTATAACATCTATATCCTCTGTCATTATATCCTTAACTTTAACTTCCGGTTTATTCAAAATTAAATCTGCTGGTGTTATAGCTCCAATAACACTATCTTCTTCATCAGTTATATAAATTCTATAAAGTTCATCCTCTTCTAATTCTTCCATTTCTCTTAATATATCTATTATTTCACCAACAGTTATATCTAAATTAAATGAAATAAAGTCTGTACTCATTATACTTCCTACAGCTTCATCTTCATATTCTAATATTTCTTTAACTTCATCAGCATCTTCTTTTTCTAAATTCACAAGAATTTTTTCTCTCTCTTCATCGTCTAATTCGTCTAGTACATCTGCAATTTCGTCATTAGACATTATTTCTAAAAGTTCTGCTGCCTTAGTTTCACTTAATTCCTTTATTATACTTCCCTTATATTCTGGTTCGATTTCCTCTAATGTATCTGCTGCTAAATCTTCATCTAAAGATTCAAATATTTGTTTTCTCGAACTTGCATCTAAATTTTCTAAGATATCTGCTAAGTCTGCTGGATGAAGTGTTGAAAGCTTTTTATATGGAACTGAAATCTGTAAATTATTATTTACCATTTCTAAAGATTCAACATCATCCCACATTAAAACTCTATCTTCATAATCCTTTCTTAATATCTTGTAGATAAAGCTTCCAAGTTTTGCACAATTTAATCTTCTAAATCTTGCAAAAGGACCTGTTTCTACAGCTATAACTCTATACTCTCCAGCAATTTCGGCTATTCTTAAATCATCAACTCTTACTACCTGTTTCCCATTAATATCAACTATTTTTTTATCTAATAAGTTTTCTGATAATAAATAAGAATATGTTCTTGGTAGTATTTCCTTACTTCCTCTTGTAACTATTTTTATTCTATTACCATCCTGTTGATAGAAGTTAATAGTTCTAAATTCATAATGAAAAGTAGAGCCATCTCTTTTAACCTTATAACCAATAACTCTAGGATAACCATCTTCAGTAGTTACATAAATATCTTTTAGTTCCCCAATGCTTTCATCAAATTCATCATAAATCTTTTTGCCAAGAATATTTGTGTACAAAAATACTGATAGTTTTTTCATATTCTTCATGTCTTTTCCTCCTCATTTTTTAGAGGAGTCTTTTAAGAATGTTTATTTATAATGAAGCTTATCTCCTCTAAAAATCTAATATTCAGTTTTATTAAATCGCTACTCTGAGGGACACCCTCCATTTAAATTCACTCCTTATTTTAACTTTATTATTTTGAGCTAATTCACATTCTCTCCAATATTATATTATATTAAAATCACTCAAAAAGGCAACTTATAAATAAAAAATAAATAGAACAATATAATGTTAGCTGTGACCTCGCAAGCTCCAAGTCACACTAACATTATATTGTTCTATTTCTATACTAAAGGATATAATTCCTCCCTCACTCGGAATTATATATTTTTCATTATTCACTTTTCATTTTTATTTTACGCCTAGGACTTTGAGTCCACCTTTTATGCATTTTATGTTAAGAGGGAAATCAGGTCCCTTTTCTCCATCTATGTCAGTAACAATATCCTCATGGGATTCTATATATATGTTATTAGTCTTAAAATAAATAACATTATCAGAATCTAAATGCTCACCCTTTAATACTTTCACAAATAAAGGTATAAGTTCAATAATAGGAATAGCCTTAAAGATAATAACATCTAAGAATCCATCAGCAGCACTTGCTTTAGTCGCCAGTTTAAAATTACCAGCCGTTTGTCCATTGAATACAAGCATAAAGTACATATTTCCTTCATACTCCATTTCTTCAGACTTAATTTTTATTTCAAGTTTTCTAAAATTAGGTAATTCCTCTAGACCCTTTAAATAATATGCTAACTTCCCAATTGTATTTTTTAAATTAACATCTGTTTTTTGAGAAACATCTGTAAATAGTCCTGTACTTGCTACATTAACAAAATACTTATCATTAATACTTCCTAAGTCTACTGAAGTAACTTCAGAATTTAAAATTTGCCTGCAGGCTTTACTTATGTCTGATGGCATACCTAAAAATTTTCCAAAGTCATTTGCTGTACCAACTGGCAATATTCCAATTGGAACAGATACTCCTGCCTTAGCCATAGCATTTACTACATTATCTATAGTTCCATCTCCACCAGCAATTAATACATAATAATAATTAGTATCTCTAAAGTCGTTAAAAGCATTAATTACATCTATTTCTTTATCTATTCTATAGGGGACAATAGTATATCCTGCTTCTTGATGAATCTTTATTACAATATCTAGATGATCTAATATCACATTTTCCCCAGAATACGGGTTATAGATAAATTTAACCTTTTTCACTTTATCCCTCCTTATTTTACGAAAGTAAATTATTTTCTAAAAATTTGTTTACAATATAATATATTACTATACTACTATATTTTACTTATAAATCAAATTATTTATTAATTCTAAATCTTAATTTTATATTAATAATTCTTTAAATCTTATAAATGCTTATATTTTTGTAAAAATTATGATATAATATTACATTATTGATAATAAGATTAAGGCAAAAAATTCAATGGACCTTAAAATCAGGAGTGATTATATGAGAAAAAGTTGTATTCCTAATGTTTTTACATTTATTAATTTATCATGTGGTATAATATCTATTTTATGCACTTTCGAAAATAATTATTTATTTGCTAGCTTTTTTATATTAATAGCAGCCCTTGTAGATAGATATGATGGAAGAATAGCTAGATGGTTAAATGTTTCTAGTGAACTTGGTAAGGAATTAGATTCCCTTGCAGATCTTGTTTCCTTTGGTGTAGCACCATCTATTTTAATGTTTTTAATGTATCAATTAAGAAATGTTGGACCAGCAGGACTAATCGGTACAATAGTATTATTGGCTTTCCCTATTTGTGGAGCTTATAGATTAGCAAGATATAATACTTCAACTTTTGATGGAGTATTTACAGGAGTACCTATAACTATTGCAGGAAGTTTTATTGCTATATTTGCATTCTTTACAATTAACCGTGCAGTAAATCCATTTATTCCTATAGTTTTATTAATACTAGGTTCTTATCTTATGGTTAGTACATTTAAACTAAAGAAAGTATAATAATTTATATAAAAATATAATAAGGAGTTGCTTAGCAACTCCTTATTATATTTTTCATTCTGCCTAATTCATTTAATCATCATCTTCATCCTCATCATCTCTTGAAGATGAATTTTGAAATTCTACCTCATTATTAATTTCTGTTAATATATTATCTTTAATAGCTTTATCATCTATAAAGCTTTTCTTTATCTTACAATACTTAAAATAAGATGTATTACACTCATCTAAGGTCTTTATTATCTCATCTATTATTTCTCCTAGATTATCTGCTCTTTTAACAGCTTCTTTAACATCACTTTTTTTAGCCTCAGATATATTATTAAGTTCGTATGCACCACCTATTAACAATCTATAAGAATTAACTAATGTACTTAATAAGGTAGTAAGGTTGCTTACATCAGTGTATTGATTATTTATTAGCCCTCTATATGACAATAAATCACCTGCTTATTTACCTATTTTCCATTTCAGTAAGAAACTCATTATCAAGCTTACTATATAGATTTTCTCCTTGTTTAAAATTATTTTCTATTTCCATTGAACTTTTACATACACTTCTTATATTTACAAGTTCACAATTTATATTCCTTATTTCTTCTTTTAGAATCTTCCTTGCATTATTAAATATTGTATCCATAGTTGCCTCTATCTCATCATAATTTAAATTTTTGCAATTAAGTTCTTTTAAATTATTATTATATATATCTTCAAGTTCTCCTATATATTTATCTATAATTTGATTTTCATCTGATGCAGAAATAGGCATTCCTACATTAATTATTAATTTTCTATAATCATTATAAAGATTTCTAAAAGCTTTAGCATAATAATTAATTAGTTTTCCAATATTAAATCCATTTTTATCTAAGCAATTTGCTCTTTTTAATTCTTCTATAAATTTCATAAAGCTCTTTGAATAATTCAAAATTTGTTCCTGAATTTTTTTATCATTTATGTTAATTAAATCTTCCATATATTCTGCAGTATACCCTGTATCTTCTCCTCTAAAATCAATATACTCTAAATCTTGAAGTTTTTTTCTACTGTTACTATTCAAATTACTATACTCAGTATCATATTCCATAGAATTATTTTCACTATTATACCTAAAATCATCACTAAAGACTACTGGAACAAAAAAGTCCTTTGGTATTGAAATAAACATAAGCTACCTCCTTAAGCATTTGAAACTTTACAATAAGGTTTAAAATATGCTCTTGGATACTTACATAATGGACAAATTAATGGAGCCTCTTCTCCTTCATGAATATATCCACAATTCATACATATCCATAAAGAATCCTTTGGTCCCTTAAACATCGTTCCGTCTTCAATCTTATCATATAGCTCCTTAAATCTCTTTGAATGGCCTTCTTCTACTTCTGATAATTCCTTATAAAAATCTGCTATTTCATTAAATCCCTCAGTCCTAGCTTCTTCCTCAAATTTCTTATATACATTTTCAGCTTCATTAGTTTCTCCTAAAACACTATCTAGCAAGTTATTTTTTGTACATCCAATTAAGTTTAAATATCTACCTAACACTTCCCTTGCATGAGCTAATTCATTATGTGCAGTTTCATCAAAAATTTCCGCCACCCATTGATATCCATCAACTCTAGCTTTTTCACCATATAAAGTATATTTAGTCCTAGCTCTTGATTCACCAGCAAAGGTTCTATAAAGATTCTGTTCTGTTTTACTTCCTTTAAGATCCATCATATTCTCCTGTAAATTATATATATTTATAGACTATGCAATCTCTTATTTAATTGTGAAATAAAAGGGTACCTAATTAATATATATATTCCTATCTTCATTACAAACTATTTCCATAGCTTTTTCATCCTTACTCTTAGTTAAAAGTATTACTTTATGCCCCCATAAATCTTGTATATACTTTAAGGTTTCCTTAGCATAAGTTAATTCTAATTCTCTACCATCAAAATTATGCTCTAAAGTTAAACTTAAATCTCTTTTATTTAAATTAATAACTCTTATATATGGAATTGATGCCACACCACAAGTATCGCCTAAATAATTTCTAATTTCCATCCAGCCATCTTCATCCGACACTTCTTTAACTACATAGTCAAAACTTTTCTTAGCATACTGAAATAAATTTAACTCCTGGCAAAGTTCTTTTGTAAGATATCTTCTTATAAATGAGCTATCTCTTTCATTTTTTCTAACTTCAAATATCTTTTCTCTACCATACCTATACTCAATATCTTGAAAAATTTTGAATCCTATAAAATAAGGATTCAATCCCCCTAATATAGGTGCAACTACATCATTATGTCGTTTTAGAAATTCAAAATGAAGTCCATCTTCTAAATTTAAAGAATTTAAAATATTATAATGCCAAAAGCTTGCCCACCCCTCATTCATTATCTTTGTTTCAATTTGAGGTATAAAATACTGGGTTTCCCGCTTTACTATTTTCAATATATTTTTGCCCCATTCTTCTAGAGAACCATATTTAATAATAAAACCTAATAAATCATCAGAAGGCTCTAATGGTATTTTAGATAGGTCTGGAAATGGTATTTCCTCATAGGCATCTAATATTCCCTTATTCTCCTTTTTAGAATTATAGTATGAAATAATACTATCCTTAAGTTCTTCCTCAGATAACTCCTTAATTCCAACCGTTCTAGGTATTTGATATCTTATTGCATGAGCTGCATCTAATATCTTCTCAACTTTTTCATAGCCTATACTTGGATCATTTATATATCCTCTTATTATTTCAGCATCTAACTTGAACATTTCTAAGACATTTTTTGCTTTAGTTCCCTCAATAAACAATCTATTATTAGCAAAAAAATCATTATGCCCATATACATGAGCCATAGTTAATATTTGTAATAACAATGTATTTTCCTTCATTAAATAGCCAAGACAAGGATCTGAATTTATTACCATCTCATAGGGCAATCCTGTCATGTTTAATGAGTATAGAGTTTTATTCTTATCATAAGCCTTTCCATAACTCCAATGTGGATATTTTGAAGGCATACCTAAATATGCCTCATATCCTAACATTTCATTAAAACCTATTATTTCAAATTCTTGAGGGTAAAAATTAAGTCCAAGCTCCCTTGCCCTACTTTCAATTATTTCATTCCATTCTTCTAAAGTCTTAAGATTGTATTCCATTTTTAATCCTCCTTAAGCTCTTTAGATAGCATTATCTTTAAAGCTACCCATAAATCCTTTTTCTCTTTAACTATTACAGAAATAAAATTTTTATGTTCTATTTCCTTATTAAATCTATAATACATAGTTGTTGAGTAGGTAGAAGATAGTAATTCAGCATATCCAACCATATTACTTATATCACATAATTCTCTTACTGATTTCATAGCCCTTTCATTATCTTCACTCCAATTATCCCCATCACTAGCATAAAGGGGATAAATATTCCACATTTCTGGTGGATATTTTTCTTTAATTAATTTTAACGCTTCATTAATTCCACTAGAAATATAAGTTCCACCGGATTCTGCTTTATGAAAAAATTCATATTCATTTACTACCTTTGCTACGGTTGTATGAGATATAAATTCAAAAGCAATATTATTATATTTTCTTTTTATAAATCTTGATAAAACAAAAAATAATGATCTTGCCATGTACTTCTTACTACTATCCATGGATCCTGAAACATCCATAATAAAAATCATTACTGCATTACTTTCCTTCTTAGGCTTCTTTTTTATCTTATGATATCTAAGGTCTTCCTCTTTAAATGGAAATCTAATTATTTTACTATCTATTCCAGCTTCAATTAATGCTCTTTTTTTTCCTTGCTTTCTTGAAATCTTTGAAATAACAGTTTTTTTCTTTGCTAGCCTTGGGTTTATTCCATATCTTTGATATCCACGTTTTCTTCCTGAGCTTTCAGTTATTATCTCTGAATACTTTTTTCTATCTAAATTAGGTAATTCTAAATCTTCAACTATATAATCCATAAGTTCTTCTAAAGTTACTTCAGTTTCATATATATCTTCCCCTGGAGAATTACCTGCTCCTGAATTTCCTGCATTTCCAGAACTTTTACCACCATCTCCAAGTTTATCTCCTCGTTTTTCTTGCCCAGTTCCAGTAGCAACTCCTTTATTATTTTTACCAAATACAAATTGATATTCTTTTATTCCCCTAATAGGAATCTTAAACTTCTTATTTTTACTTTCTCCTATTATGCTTTCTTCTGAAAGTATATCTCCTAAGTTTTCCTTTATAGACTTTTCTACTAATTGTCTATGCCTTCTTCTATCTTCTATAGATCTATCATGCTCTAATGGATTATCTGCATTGTCTCTAAAGATTGCCATTATATCAATCCTTCCATAAGTTGTTTGCTGCGTATTTAAGTATTACATCACAACAATGTAGACAATATCCATTGCTTTGCATTTCTTCAACCATAGAATTATATTTTTCAGCTTGTTCTGAATCCCTAACTCTAGACTTAGTTATTATTCTAGATAAATCTTTAACAGATGCCATAAGTTTCTTTTCTATAGCTTCTTTCAAAGGCTCATAAGAAGAATAATCTATTTTGCTACCATTCCTAACTAAATAGAACATATATGAAGTTACATCTGCTCTAAATCCCTTAGAAGAATTTTCAGAAACTCCTATTTGCTCTTCTATACTTCTCATAAATTCTTCATCTGGATTTAATTCTTCACCAGTTGATGTATCTTTTATTTTACACTTATTTACAAAGGCTTCTGCATTATCTATATAATTATCAAAAAGACTTTCAGCTTGTTCTCTAAAAGAATGTATAAATGCTTTAGTTATTTCCTTTTCTAAAATCTTATTATATTCTTTTCTTATTGTATCTTGTATAAATCCGAGATATTTTTTCTTATCTTCTATAGCAATATCTAACTCTTTAACAGATTTAATTATACTTTCCATTATACTTAGTGGATTAATACAGTTATGCTCTGAACTAGATAAAGCATTATCTATTGTTTTAACAATAAACCTTGTACTAATTCCCTTCATACCCTCATATGAACCAGCTTCTTCTCTAAGCTCACTTATATCTATTCTCTTAGTTCCACCCTTTTCTACTATTTCTTCTCCGTTATATATCTTAAGCTTAGTTATAGGATCCACTTTAGCTGAAGGTGATAATCTTGAAAGAATTGCAAACATTGCTGCAATTTCAATCGTATGTGGAGCAATGTGAGCATTAAAATTACTCTTCTTTAATATCTTTTTATAAATCTTTACTTCTTCATCAAGCTCTAAGCAATAGGGAACTTCAATTTTAACAATTCTATCTAAAATAGCTTCATTAGTATGATCTGACTTAAACTTATTCCATTCTGCTTCATTAGAGTGTGCTATTATAACTCCATCAAAATAAATCATAGCACCCTTTCCAGGTGATGGAATAGATTTTTCCTGAGTTGCAGTAATAATAGTATGAAGATATTCAACATCATTTTTAAATACTTCTATAAATTCAACTAAACCTCTATTTCCAACATTAAAAGCTCCATTTAATGAAAATATTCTTGGATCATCTTCAGGATAAATATCCATTTTTGAAATATCTATAGATCCTGTTAAAATTGATGTATCTTGATTATTTGGATCAACAGGTGGTACTACCCCTATTCCCTTTCTTGATCTGATAGAAAATTCCTTTCTTTCTACTGGAAAGTTTTCATATTCTCCATTATACTCATTTAATAATTTATACCTGCAAACTGGGCATAAATCACCTTCTATTTTACTTCTTAATAACTTTTCAAATTCTGGTCTTAAATGTTTTGGTATTAAATGTAGTGGCTCCTCATGCATAGGACATCCCTTTAAGGAATAAATTGGTTCACATTCTACCAAGGCTCTCTTTAAAGCTTCTACTAAAGAAGATTTCCCTGCACCAACTGGACCAACTAAATATAATACTTGTCTTGCTTCTTCTCCATTCATAGAAGCTGAATGAAAATAATTCACAAGCTTCATGATTATCTTATCAATACCAAAGAAATCATCCTTAAAGAATCCATATTTTCTTATAGAATCATTGCCATATATTTTCTTAACCTTAGGATTTTCTTCCCCTTTTAGTACTTCAACTCCCTTGCTAACTATCATGTCATAAATTCGCCCATGTGAAAGCTTAGCTATATCTGGGTTAGCCTTAACAAGCTCTAAATAATCCAAAAATTTCCCTTCAAATTTTTCCTTATTTCTGCTTTCTCTATCACTTTTTATAAATTCCTTGAAATTCAAAATGACTCCCCTCCCTTTTATAAAATATATTCATTTTCCATGTTTATATATGACAAATATTTAAGTCATAAATATTTCCTTTTAATTTTCTATAAGTATGCAAGTAGATATAAATTAGTGAATAAAAAAAATCTATATATGAGTATAAAACTCATATATAGATTTTTTTTATTAAGCTAATTCAATATCTCCAAAATTCTTTTGTTTTAAAATAGCTTGGCTTCCAGCTTCAGTAGGCTTCCATCCCTTTTTAAGTAAATTGTTTATATATAATTTATTATATATAAATGGAAATACAAGCCATGATATACCCGCAGTTACTACAGATGCAAGTAATGTTATAATCATATACATCCAATCCCCTCTAAATAGTGGCACAAAGAATCCAAAGAAAAACATTGTCCAAGAAAATCCTACTTTAACTTGTTTTACTTGTCCTACTTCATTTTTTAAAGTAATTTTCATTTTAAAACCCCCTAGTAAAATATAGTGTAATTTTTGTAAAATTTACGTAATTATTATATATACTTATTATCATCTTGTGAATAATTTCGACAAAAATATATATTTATTTTTTTATTATCCATTTTTTTATTTTAAAGTATAATAATACTTTAATAATACTTTGAAATAATCTATATTTATATAAATAAAAAACTTCATTCCTCTAAATGGCAGTAAGCTCTATTACAAGGCTACTATTTCCTCATTTTATTCAGATTTATTTATAGTATACTTTTCATAAATACTCCCTTTTAATTTTTTATAAATATTCCAAAACTGTAAAAAAAATTAATATATTGAGTTACTATTTCTCTTTAATTTTTAAATGAATAATATAAATAATTATTGAAATAATAATAGTATATATTTCCAATATTTTTGTTACCATTTTATCAAAGTTTGTTAGTTTAATAATTAACAACATTGATAAATTAATAATTATTACTTTTCGATAACAATTATTGATTACTTGATTATAATATAGTATACTTATATAAAGTAAAAACATATAAAGGGGTGTTGAATATGGACGGAATTGCATGTGCACTAAGTAAAAAATGTAGAAGAGAAAAATCAGAGGAAATCGTAAATAAAATGAATCAAGAACAAGAAGCGTATGAAAATATTTACGATAATGAAAATAATAAAAATAATAAATAAAAATATATTAATGTTTATACATTAAACAATCCATAAAAATAGCGCCTACTTTAGGCAGCTATTTTTATGGATTATTTAATTTCATAAGGATCTATTAAATTATCTATAAATTTTACAGAACCTTCAATATTAATATTAACAGATACCGCATTTTCTTTAGGTCTATACTTAAAATACTCAACATTATAATATATTCCCATTCTATTTGTATCAAAAACCTCTTTATCAAAACTTAAGCCTTTAGGAATTTCGAAAACATACAGTTTTTCTTCACTTGGATCAAAAAAGGGACTACTATATTCTTTTCTTCCTTCTTCATAATTCTCAAAAGACCCTCTTTCTATTATTTCATAGCCTCCAAATGTAGGTCCTGAATTAGTAGAAGTAACATTGCCACTATAATTTTGAAACTTAAGTTTAATATCTCTTAAACTACCATAATATTTACTATTATTTTTTATACTTACTTTAATTTTGTAATTATTTTCATCTTCTTCAAATCCTGAATATTTTATACTAGCTTCTGGAACCTTAATTGATCCATCAGAATAGATTTTTCTATCACCATATAGAAGTTTAAATCCTAAGAGAGAAATAAATAAAAACATAAAAATTCCTAAACTTACTTTAAAAAACTTTTTCTTCATTGCATTTCCCCCTAAGCTATATCTTTATTTTTATAAGTTTTCAAAGAAATAAACATTGATAATAAAAATATAAAAACTATTATTAAAAATACTAATACTTTATAAATACTCATTGCTCTACTTGCATAATCATGAGTAATTAAATTAAAATATTTTGCAAAAAAAACTCCAATTTTATTAGATATATTCATTAAAAATGCATTCTGTAAACCATAGCCCATAATTAAATAATCATATTTAATCACGAAACTATATGATATAATAATAGTTATAATTGGCCCAATAATTCTAACAACCTTATACCCCAACTTAAAAACTAAAGGTATAATTATAATAAAACTAATTATAATACTATATAAACTCACTATAGTATCCTGTAATACCATTAGCCTAGAAGTAATTAAAATATTAATTCCAAAGAACAAATAAGATAAGACATTTGATAAAATCAATACCAATGTTACCAGTATATACTTTGAATAAACTACATCTTCTCTTTTATTTGGCATACATAATATATAGCTTTCACTATTGTTTAGGCTATCATAATAAAAGCTATTCATAACTACTATATAAGTAATTATTATAGGTAATATAGCTGGGTACATAGATGAAAATGCTGGTAGTAAAACCAGTACAATAATAAATGTAAATATAGCAGTCTTTATGGATTTTATCTTAAGTGCCACTAATAAATCTTTTTTTATTAATTGAAACATTATCTTTCTCCTTATAATCTCATTTTATCGTATTATATCTATATAAGCTTCTATACGCTTTGAGCCAGTACCACTAGTACCAGCGCCAATTACAGTATTGTTATTAACTCTATACTTATATAATTGATAACTATACCCTATATCTATGTTTTTAGAATTAAACACCTCTTTATCAAAGCTTATCCCTTTAGATACTTCAAATACATACTCTCTTTCTTCATTAGGACCAAAGAAAGAACTATAACTATATTTATCTCCTGGCTTATGATTTATTAAGGCTTTTCTTTCATCATTATCATATCCACTAAATGTAGGAGCTCCTTGAGAAGTCCCAGTAAACTGCAAACTAATATTATTAAAACTAGCATAATAATTACTATTGTTCTTTATACTTATTTTTATCTTATAGGAATTTTCATCTTCTTCTAATCCAACATAATTTATTACAGGTACACCATGATCAAAATCTACAGAATTAATATATAAAACTTTATCTCCTAAAATGAAGTTAAATCCTAATATAAAAGCTAGACTAACAATAAAAATACTTAAACTTACAATTATATATTTTCTATTCATTTCATAGCCTCCTTACCTTATATCTTTTTTTATATATATTTTTAAAGCTATTTTCATTGAAAATAAAAATAAAACTACAGCTATAATAAATAAGAGAATAATATATATATTGGTTGATACAACTTTATAGTCATAATTATCAAACTTAAATATTTTATAAAAAGAAACTCCTATTTTCCTAGATATACTTATTAATAGGCTCTCTTTTCCATTATTAATAAAATTATTAATGGTATTATTTGTAAGAGTTAAATATCCAATAATAATAGTAATAAAAGGAGATATTATTCTGGCCAATCTGTATCTATACCTAAAAACAACAGGAATAATAATTGAAAAACCAACTAATATCGTTATGCTACTTACAACTACATCTTGTAAAACCATTACTCTTGTTGAATTAAATATATTTAATCCAAATAATATATACATTAAAATGTTTGATAGAAACAATATTAAAAGTATCAATATATATTTTGAATAAACTATATCTTCTCTTTTATTTGGCATACTTAATATATAGCTTTCACTTTCATTTAAGCTATCATAATAAAAACTATTCATAACTATCATATAAGTAATAATTATAGGTAGAATTGTTGGAAATATATATGAAAATGTACTAAATAGAAATAAACCTACTATACAGGTAAATATAACTGTCCTTATGGATTTTATCTTAAGTGCCACTAATAAATCTTTTTTAATTAATTGAAGCATTACTTTTCCCCCTTTATATAGTGATACATAATATCTTCTAAGGTTGGAATACTTATATTTTCATTAACTAAGTCCTTATTATTTACAAATAAACCTTCTTCAAAATATTTATTTTTCTTTATGGATATAAAATTTAAATAACTATTTTTTAATTCTTCTTTTGAGCCTCTAAATAGCCTAAAGCGTTCCCTTATCCATTCCATATCCTCTGTAAAAATCAATTTCCCATTGTTAATAAATGTTATATAATCTGTAATTCCATCTAAATCTGAAGTTATGTGAGTTGAAATAATAACACTTTTACTTCCATCCTCAATTACTTCCTGTAATAGCTTTAATATATCCTTTCTAGCTAATGGATCTAATCCTGCTGTTGGCTCATCTAAAACTATAAGCTTTGCATCATGGGATAGTGCTCCAGCTACCATTACCTTTATGGTCTCTCCCTTTGATAAATTTCCAATATAGCTTTTATTTTTTATTCCAAAGCTTTCTATATAAGAATTAAATAATTTTTCATCAAATTTTGAGTAAGAATTTTTCAATATTCTCTTGTAATCTTTAATATTTAGATGTTGATAAAAATTAAAATTATCAAATACAAATCCTATATTATCTTTTACATAAATTTCATCTTCAAAAATATCCTTATCAAAAATTTTAATTTCTCCTTCGTCAGCCTTTAATAACCCAAGAATAAGTTTAATTAATGTTGTTTTTCCTGAACCATTTGGTCCAATTAGCCCCATAATATATCCTTCTTTTAACTCAAAAGATATATTTTCAAGTTTAAATTCTCCTCTTCTTTTACATAAATTCTCAACCTTAATCATATTACTCTCCTTCATAAAGTAAATCTATTATACTTTTAATATCACTTTTATCTAATTTTATAGATCTAGCTATACTTAAAGCATCCTGAAGTTTTTCTTCTACCTCTTTTAGCTTTTCTTCATAAACTAACTCCTTATTAAAAAAAGAAACATAACACCCCTTACCTCCTACTGTTTCTATAAACCCTTGATTTTCTAATTCCTCATAGGCTCTTTTAGTTGTTATTACACTTATATTTAAATCCTTAGCTAGGGATCTTATAGAAGGTAATTTTTCATTTGGCGATAACTCTCCAACTACAATAGCTTCCTTAATAGAATTAACTATCTGTTCATAAATAGGAAGCTTTGAAGAATTACTAATTAATATCTTCACTATCTCACCTCATTAACTGTATTTTCCGTAAATACTGTATATGTATACTATATACACATTAAAGATAAATGTAAACAAATTCTAAAACAAATATTTCGACAAAATAATATGGAGATAAATATTATATTCCTGTGACCTCGCAATCTCAAAGTCAACCTCATATAATATTTATCTCCTTCTATACTAAAGGTAATAATTCCTTACTTTATTCGGAATTATGAAAGTTATTCACAAATTAAACTTTATAATTATCCCTTACCTCTAAATTTCGATCTTACTTTTTCACTATTCCTTTTTACTTATTCTAATCTCTAATGCTTATTTTTCATTCTTTCACTCCATAATTTTTTTCATTCTTTCATTTTTTAATTTACTATTCATTTCTTCTCCATTCTAATGTTCTTCTCTACCATTCCCATTGCTTTATAAAATTCCAATGCTGCTTTATTAAAGCTCCAAACCCCAAGTTCTAAGGAATCTGCTCCTTTATTTTTTACTAAATTATAAATATACTCAAATAAAAATTTCCCTAAACCCTGTCTTCTAAAAGTTTCTTTAATACAAATTTCATCTATATATGCATAATATCTATCCTTTAACAAATCTATATTCTTTAAATCCACATATCTAATAATTGTATACCCAACAACTTTTTCCTCTACTGTGATTACTATTAATTCTATATCATTATCCTTTAAAATTTCATTATAATAACTTTTACAAATTGGCTTTCTTTCTTGCTTATATATATCTGGTCTATTTTTTACATGATATAAATGCAATTCTTTAGAAATATTACATATACTTTTGTAATCTTTCACTTTTGCAACTCTAATATTTATCCCCAAAAAACCACCCCATAACTTTAAAATGCAAACTATTTAATTAACAACTAATATATGTAACATTCTTCAAATTTTCTCCTATAATAAATTATAAAATAATCTATCAGGAGTTTATTTATGAATTTTAACGATGATGATTCAATTCTTTATCAAGATGATTCTAGCTTAAGACCTCCTCCTTTTTCAAACTTTCAGCCAATGAACCCTAATCCAATTTCCGGCTTCCCAGGTGGTCCAAATCAAATTCCTGGCTTTCCAGGTGGTCCAAATCAAGGAAGTAACTTAAATGTTGGTCCACCACCTAACTTCACTCCTTCAAAAGATAGTCCTGGCGTTAAAAGTTTAAGTGGAGGAACTAGTGGGCCTAAAGGGAAAGGGCCTCAAACTAAAGCTGTAAGTCCTGGATCTATTAGTTTTTGTTTATTCAAATTTACTTACATTTGGGAAAGAGGCGGTAGAAATTACTGGGCATTCTTGTTAAATGTTGATAGGAGAAGTGTTTCAGGATTACGTTGGTTTAGAGGAACTTGGGTTTTCTTTGGATTAGACTTAAGAAGAATAGATTCATTTATATGCTATAGAAGTGATCCTAACGAAAGTCAAAGTACAAGAAAAGAATCATTAACTCAAACTAAGAAAGAATTTAAACTTGATGAAATTAAGCATACTTACACAAGAGTATTATCTTCAGTGGAAATTCCTGAAGAAAGAGATGATTTTTTAGTAAATTACTTAGGTGATGTTGAAGGAAATGATTTAACTGTAAAAGTTCCATGCAAACAAAGAAGAACTATAAGCTATAGAATAGTTTTAGAAGTTAAATATCCAGAAAACTTTAATAAAAATACAATAGAAGAAATTAATGACTTTGCAATTGACGCTTCAAATGAAGCAATTAAGTATTTAGATGAATTTAGAGATAGTAAAAAATTCTTAACACCTTTTGAAGTCTTTAATAATTCCACAAAAAATATAGGTAAAGTAGTAAAAGTTTTCTCTCAGGAGTTTACTGCCAAACTTAAGAAGCTTAAACTTCCTAGAGAAACTACTAATCAAATCGAATATACTATAACAGAAGAAAAAATAGAAGAACCATGGAGAATAGTATAGGATTAATGGATAATGGATAATGCGTAATGCATAATTATGGTGAAAACTCCTTCGGAGTTTTGGAAAATTAATCAAATTAAGAATGAAGAGCTTCTTTGCTGAAGCAAAGTCAGCATGAAAAAATGAAAAAATTAATGATTAAATTCCTGAGGAATTTATAAATTTTAATAACTCAGCTTGTCTGAGTTATTTCCTTAATTATGCATTATCAATTACGCATTATGCATTTAATAAGAGAGCATATTTCAAACGCTCTCTTACTCATTAATGATATATATTATTTATTTTGAATGTATATTTTATATTCAAAAGGTAAAACCTTAATATTTTTATTTAGTATAATGTCTTTTTCTTCTATGCAATCTATGCAGGTTGTGTCTTTTAATTCTTCAGGTAGTGGTATTTCTACATCTGTGTTATCGTTATTTAAAATTACATATAAGATTTCTTCTTCTGATTCTTTTTTGTACATTAGGGTATTAGTTTTTGTATCTATATTTACCCACTTAAAATTTTCTGTTTTAAAGCTTTCATGAGATTTTCTTAAATCTACTAGTCTTTTTATCAATGAAATTAACTCTTGATTTTGTTTTTCTTTTTCCCATATCATAGGTTGTCTATTGCTATGTTCTCCACCTGTCATCCCAATTTCACTTCCATAATAAATACAAGGTGAGCCTGGAAAGGTAAATAATAATATATATGCAAGTTTTGCTACGTCTATTTTCCCATCTACTACATTTAACAAACGCTCAGTATCATGGCTATCTAAAAGGTTAAATAGATTTTTAGTTAAATGCCTTGGATATCCTACTAGCAATTTACTAATCTCAAATTTAAATTCTTCTACATTATATTTAACTTTTGAAGAGTTATTAAGTCTAAAGAAAGACCACATAGGTATTAAGAATTCATAATTCATAACTGAATCAAATTGATCTCCTTGAAGCCATGGATATGAATTATCCCAATTTTCTCCTAGTAAAAATATATCTGGCTTTATAGCCTTTACTCTCTTTCTAAGCTCTCTCCAGAAATCGTGAGAAACCTCATTTGAAACATCAAGCCTCCAACCATCAATATTGTATTTTTCTATCCAATAACAGGCTACATTTAGTAGATATTCTCTTGCAATAGGATTGCTTGTATTCCATTTTGGCATTGATTGTGTAAATGCAAAGGTATAATAATTTAATTCTTCCCTTGGTGCTTCTTGTGGCACACCATTTTTCACTTCTCCATATATTATAGGCTTATTTTCATCTAATACATAAAAACAATCAAAATATTTAGATTCAGAGCCCTTTTCTATAACATCTTGCCAATAGGGATGGAAGAATCCACAGTGATTAAATACAGCATCTAACATAACCTTAATTCCACGGTTATGTGCTTCTTTAACTAACTCTCCTAGGATTTCATTATTACCAAATTCTTTATCTACTTTAAAATAATCTGTAGTATCATATTTATGATCGCTAGGTGATTCAAAGATTGGAGTTAAATATAATCCATTAAACCCCATATCTTTAATATAATCAAGCTTTTCTATAATACCAGCTAAATCTCCATTATTTTTCCCATTTGAACCATAAAAGCTCTTAGGAAATATTTCATACCAAATAGTATCAGCTACCCATTCTGGTGCTTTATAAACATCCTCTTCATTTATATAAGGATAATTAAAATAATTAAACAAGTCATATAGTTTACTTTCATCCTTTGTATAAGGAAGCCTGTGATGGCTTCCTAAAATATACTTTTCATTATTATTTTCAAGTATAAAGCAATATTTAATTCTCTTCCAATTAATATCATTAATTTCTGCAAACCAAACATCATGGTCCCTAGTAATCTGTTCTTTTATCATTTTAATCCTATATACTGATTCTTTATCAAAATCATATATTCCTGTTCCATCATTCCTAGGTATCCAATTGAATGGATCTACAGCTAAAAGTTCAATAGCCTCCACATCATTTTTAGATGTTTTTATCCTTATATGCAGCTTGTCTTTACTATATGCATATGAATAAGAACTTTTAGGCTCATGTATAACAGCTGCAAAATTCATGCTGATTCTCCCTTCATTATTCACTTGTTACTAAAGCTTCAAAATCACTTTGTGCTTTTTTTGCTCCTTCTTCTGGTGTCATTTTCCCATCAAATACAGGATTTAAAACGCTTTGCATTATTGTCCAATAATATGAAATTCTCTTTGTACTTGGCATAGGTACTGAATTCTTAAATTGTTAAGTAAATACACTTAAATCTTTATCTTCCTTTAATCCCTTTACATTTGATATATCATTTTTCGCAGTAATCTTATATGACTTTTCATATAAAAGTTGTGCAGCTTCATCTGATGATAAGAAAGTTGCTAATAATTCTGCTGCCTGTGGATATTTAGAGTAAGATGAAACATAAGCACTTTGAACTCCACTTAAAGACTTCATTTGCTTTCCATCTAATGTTGGAAGCTTAGTAACTCCAAAGTTAACATTTTCAGCTTTTAAAGATTTAATTAACCATGGTCCTATTGGATAGTAAGCAGTTTTTCCATCTTTAAAATTCTGTTCTAGAAGTGTCATTGTTTCCATTTTTAAATCATCTGCTTTAATAGGGATAAATTCCTTTAACTTAGCAATATTTTCTAAGCCTTTTTTAAATTCTTCAGTATTAAATCCTGGATTATCTCCATCTTTACCATCTGGTCCAAAAAGTTCAAATCCATTTAAGCTTAAATATGGATAAGCTGGGAATCCATCTGTTGGTACAGTTAGATACCAGAATTTATTTGCACTTGGATCATTATATTTAAGAGCTTCTTCTTTTATTTGCTCCATAGTTGTAGCTGGTTCACCCTTAACTAAATCTTTATTATATAAAAGTGCATAGGTTTCTACAGATACAGGGACTCCATATATCTTTCCATCATCAGTAACTGTTTTAACTGCTACTTCTGAAACTTGATCCTTTACTATTTTACTAGCATTTGAGCTAAGTTCTGCTACTACACCTGAATCCTTTGCTGTAGTAAATAAATCATGTGGTGCTACAAATACATCTGCTCCATTACCTGATGGACCATCTAACATCATTTTATTAACAACATCAAAACCAGCTTCTTGAACTTCTACTTTCACACCATATTTTGCTTCAAATTCTCCTGCTACAGCTTTACCAAATTCAGCATCTCCAGAAAGTACCCAGAAGGATAATTCTGCTCCTTCTTCTGGTTTTAATTCTGCTGCTTCCTCTTTAACATTGTTGTCTTCATCAGTTGGTATTTCTTTTTTAGAACAACCACTTAAAGCTCCAAGTAACATAGATGCAACTAAACATAAATTGATTATCTTTTTAAATTTCATTTTATACCCTCCAAACTAATTTTGTTAGTGTAAAGTTTTTACACTACTTTTTTTCTATTTTTCTTTATATATCAAGG